>Ga0265336_10000030_pt1 | contig 169335 bp, 158 predicted proteins | sample 42119metaG_FD_193583 | JGI IMG/M metagenome (GOLD analysis project Ga0265336, IMG submission 193583) | Rhizosphere microbial communities from Carex aquatilis grown in University of Washington, Seatle, WA, United States - 4-21-19 metaG | ecosystem: Host-associated > Plants > Roots >... | reverse complement strand
CCCGGCGCGCGGCGGCGGCTCGGGCGTCGGCAATGGCCGCGCTGGCCTCGCCGGCGGTGGCGGCGGGCGTGGGCGGCGCCGGCACCGCCAGGCAGGCGGCCAGCGCCTGGTCGAACGCGCGCCGGTTCGAGAGGCCGGTCAGCGCGTCCAGCAGCGAGTCCGCGCGGGCGCGGCGGACCTCGTCGCGCAGGCGGTCGATCTCGCGCCGGGTGTCGGCCAGGCGCTGCTGCAGGCCGCCGATCTGGCTGCGCATCGCGCCGGTGTCGGCGATCACCTCGGCGACGATGTCGGCCAGCTTGCGCGGCGACGGACCGCCGCGGGCGGCCGTCGATGTCGGTTCCTCGATACCCCTGGCCGTATCGCCACGGGCCAGCGCACCGGCCAGCTGGGCCAGCGAGGCGCTGTAGCGGGCCGCCTGCGCGCCTGCCGCACCGGCCGATTCGCCGATGCCGCCGAGCACGCGCTGCATGTGGTCGACCACCTTCTGGGCCGTCTCGGGATCGACGTCGGCCACGTGGCGGGCGAACAAGGCGTGGGTGGCGAACTCGTCGAGCACGCCTTCGCGCGCCAGGTGCTCGTCGATGGCAGCGCGCAGCGGCGGATTGGTCCGGGCGACGTAGTCGAACCAGATGGCGTAGCTCACCGGGTGCAGCCCGGCGGCCTGGCGCGACATCCACGGCAACGCCTCGCGCAGCAGTTCCTTGCTGCGCTCGATGCTCATCTCGTATCTCAATCTGACCTCGGAAGACGCGGTGTTTATAAAGGGCCGCCCTCGGGTGAAGGCCGTGCGGGCTCCGGCGACGGACTGCCGGGGTCGTTCACGGGATTCGAGTGGGGCGCACTCCTGTAGTGCATTCTGCCTGCGCGTCGCGGGCGACGCCTCGCCTCACTGCGTGCCGGACAGGGTCTTGGACGGCACGCCGGCTCGACGCGGCAACGGGCGGGCAATAAAAAACCGGCGCGGCGACTTGCATCGCGGCACCGGTTCCGGAACATCTCGTTCGAGACCGCCGAGGCGGCCGCGCGGCGATCAGCTCAGGTGGCTGTTGATCAGCTTCGTCATCTCGAACATCGAGACTTGCGCCTTCTTGAAGATTTCCTTCAGCTTGGCGTCGGCGTTGATCATCGTGCGCTTGGCCTTGTCCTGCAGACCGTTCTTCTTGATGTACTCCCACACCTTCTTGGTGACTTCGGTGCGCGGGATCGGCGTGGCGCCGATCACGGCCGCCAGCGTCGCCGAAGGCGTCATCGCCTTCATGAACGCGGCGTTGGGAGTGCGCTTCTTGGCCGGAGCGGCCTTCTTCGCAGGAGCTGCCGCCTTCTTGGCCGGTGCCGCCTTCTTTGCCGGAGCAGCCGCCTTCTTGGCCGGTGCCGCCTTCTTCGCCGCCGGAGCGGCCTTCTTGGCCGGAGCCTTCTTGGCCGGAGCGGCCTTCTTCGTTGCAGTTGCCATGTTGATTCTCTCCATCAAGAGGTTTTGATGTGCCGGGGTCTGGGTGAGCGTCGCATGAACCCTCTTTTCTCTGCAGACCTCAGCGATGCGAATGGTACTGCCTGTCGCTGTGCGTGAGAAGCCACTTCACCTATGAAAATCGTCATTCTCACGAGGGAAAAGCAAGTTTTTGTCTCGTGGAGGCATCATTCGGCCCTGCAGAGGAGCAGGCCGCGCGATTTTCCGTATACCCCTGGCGGTATTTTGAGTTTCACCGCGAGGCGCCGCGAAAGCCGTCGCGCGGCGTCTCGGGGAGCGCGCGTCGCTTCAACGGCGCGCGTGCGCCCGGGTTGTCCCGTACTCGCCGGCGGCGCGGGCGCGCCGGATGCAACGCCGCCGGCGCTTGGCGCGCGGCGCGCGCTTGCCCCACAATCCAGCGCAGTTCCCCAACCCTTGATCCGCCAACCGTCATGAAACTCATCGTCCGCTGGCTGCTGCTGGCCGCCGCGCTGCTGCTCGTGGCACACCTGTCGCCCGGCGTCACCGTCAACAGCTTCGGCGCCGCGCTGATCGCCGCGCTCGTGCTGGGCCTGCTCAACACCCTGGTGCGGCCCCTGCTGGTGCTGCTCACGCTGCCCGTCACGGTGCTGACCCTGGGCCTGTTCCTGTTCGTGATCAACGCGCTGATGTTCTGGGCCGCGGCCGGGCTGCTGGCCGGCTTCAAGGTGGAATCGTTCGGCGCCGCGCTGATCGGCTCGGTGATCTACAGCATCGCCTCCACCATCATCGACGTCGCCATCGAGCACCTGTTCGAGGACTGAACGCGGCGGCAGCGGCGCTGCCACGCCTCAGGGGTGGTCGGCGTCGTGCAGCTGGCGGCCGAGCTCGCGCCGCTCGGTCTCGAGCTCGCGCAGGCGGGAATCGATGATGGAGGCCTCGACGAAGTCGAGCCGGCCGGTGCGCGTCAGCTTCTGGCCGGCGTGCAGCCGGTCGATCGCGCCCAGCAGGTCGCCCTGGGCGGCATGCGCCTCGGCCTCGGCGCGGATCGCGCGCAGCTTCAGGCCCAGCGGCTCGGCGCACTGCGCCAGCAGCGTCCAGGCGAGCACGTCGCGCGGGTGCTCGGCCACCCAGGTCTGCAGCGTCTCGACGGCCTGCTGCAGCGCCGCGCCGGCGCTCGGGTCGCGCGCCGCGGCACGGCCGATCGCCGCGTCGGCGCGCGCCAGCATCACCGGACGCGAGCGCTCGTTGCCCAGCGCGGCGATGGCCGCGACGATCTCGGGGCTGGAGCGCTTGCCCACCGCGTCCTGCACCCGCAGCAGCGCGAAATCGCGCGCCACCTCGGGCTCGATCGGATACAGGTGGGGCGTGACGACGACCTGGGCGGGCGGCGCCGGCGGCAGCGGCGGCGCGCTGTCCTGCTGCGCGACGGCGGCGGCATGCTGCGCCATGACCTCGGCGGCGGCGGCGATCATCGTCGCGGCGGCCGGGAAGTCGCGCAGCTCGATCGACGCCATCGCCCCGCCGTACAGCGTGCCCAGCCGCTCGGCGTCGTTGAGCGGTGCGTTCAGGCGCGCCTGGGCCTGCATGCGGCGCAGCGCGACGTCGGAGGTGTCCATCAGGGCCCGGGCGCGCGCGCGCATCAGCGCGTGTTCGGTCGCATGGCTGCGGGCCGGGTCCGGCGGCGCGACCTGGCGCGCACGCAGCCGGGCCGCCGCGATGCGCTCGATGGTCAACGGGTGCGAGCGCAGCCACGGGTACTGGTTGCTGTCGTTGAGCCGGCTCACTTCCTCGAGCCGTCCGAACATGGCGGCCATGCCCGACGGCGCGAAGCCGGCGTCGGTCATCACGTCCTGGCCGAAGGCGTCGGCCTCGGCTTCCATCTGGCGGGAGAACGTCAGCTGGCCGGTGGCCATCGCCGCCTGGCCGCCGGTGATCACGGCCATCGGCACGTCGCCGTTGCGCGACCGGCTCGACATGATCAGGCCGATCAGCATCGCCGCCATCGACACCATGCTCTGGTGCTGGTTGGCCACCATGCTGCGCGCGATGTGGCGCTGCGTGATGTGCGACAGCTCGTGGCCGAGCACGGAGGCCATCTCGTCGCGCGAGCCGGAAGCGGCGATCAGGCCGAGGTTCACGCCCATGTAGCCGCCGGGCAGCGCGAACGCGTTGAATTCGGGATCGCGCACGAGGAACGGCTCCCAGGCCAGCTTTTCCTCCTGCTCGGGACTGATGTTGCCGCGCCGCAGCGCCGCCTCGTGCAGCGGCACGAAGAGCGACAGCAGGTACTCGAGCAGCACCGGGTCGTCGATCACGTCCGGGTCGGGCCGGATCTGGCGCATGATCTGCTCGCCCAGCTTGCGCTCGTCGTCGATGCTGAACTGGTCGGACTCGGCTTCGCCGAGCGCGGGCAGGTTCAGCTGCGCCGCAGGGCTCGCCGGCACGACGAAGACGTTGAGCGCGAGGCACGCGGCCGCGGCGAGAGTGGCGAGTTTCGGGCGCAAGTGGAAGGCTTTCCTGTCCGGTCGGTTCGGTGCACGGGAGGCGGCACGCGGTCGCTATGATGACATCGCCGTGTATCGGCCATGTGGCGCGCCTGCCGCCCGGCGCGCGCGCCCCGTCCCCTGTCGTCGGATCACCGCCGCCCACCAAGGTTCCATGCCCGCTTCGCCAGAATCCCCCGCCGCCGGCCTCACCCACTTCGACGCCCAGGGCCAGGCCCACATGGTGGACGTCGGGGGCAAGCGCGAGACCCGCCGCATCGCCCGCGCCGCGGGATCGATCCGCATGCAGCCCGCCACGCTCGCCGCGATCGCCGGCGGCAGCGCGAAGAAGGGGGACGTGCTGGGGGTCGCCCGCATCGCCGCCATCCAGGCCGCCAAGCGCACGGCCGACCTGGTCCCGCTGTGCCATCCGCTGCCGCTGACGCATGTGCAGGTGGACTTCGAGATCGACGCGGCGGCCGGCGCGGTGCACTGCACGGTGCAGGCCGAGACCCTGGGCCGCACCGGCGTCGAGATGGAGGCCCTGACGGCCGTCCAGGTGGGCCTGCTGACCATCTACGACATGGTCAAGGCGATCGACCGCGGGATGGTGATGGGCGACATCCGGGTGCTGGAGAAGCACGGCGGGAAGTCGGGCTCCTGGACGAGCCCCTGAATGAACAAGGCCCGCGTTGCGCGGGCCTCGGGGGATCAGCGCGCCGCGACGGCCGGCTTGCCCTTGGCCTGCAGCCGCGCGATGGTGGCGACATGGGTGGCGACGCGCACGTCGGCGCCGGGGAACTTGCGTGCGGCGTCCTGGTGGGCGCTCTTGAGCTTGCGGCTCGCGATCTTGATCTTGCTCTTGACGGCGGAAAGCTTGCTCTTGCTGATGGCCATGGGGGCTCCTGGAGTGAAGGGCGGAGCATACAGGTCGGCCGGCCGGGGCCACCGCGGCACAAAAGCGCGCCGCAGGGTCAATGGCCCCGGCCGCCGTGGCCGCCGGTCAGCGGAAGTCGCGCCAGGTCAGTCCCTGGGGCTCGGGCTGGCACTGGAATGGCTTGACCTTGAGCGTGGCGTCAGCGCACGGCGCGAAGAAGTCCTCGGTGTCCGTCTTGTCGAACTCCTTCAGGCGCGCTACGAGGTAGCGCGCGCGCTCGGTCTGGCCGCTCTCGGACAGCGCGTTGGCCCAGGCCATCATCAGCCGGCTGTCGAGCAGCGAGTGCGTGGCGTGCTCCAGCGCGCCGAGCGCGCGCGACGGCGGATCCGCGGTGGTCGCGTCGGCATAGTCCGCGTGGTGGGCGAACAGCGGGCTGGTCTGGCCGGCCGCGATGCGTTCGGGCAGCGGCGCCAGGCCGGCATCGTCCAGGAAGATGGTGGACACGCGCAGGTAGTCCCAGGTGCACAGCAGGGCCAGCGCCACCATCGCGCCGCCGAACCAGCGCAGGCCCGAGCCCTCGCTGCTCAGGCGGATCAGCTTGCCGGGATCGACCGGCCGGCCGCCGACGACGCCGCTGAGCGTGAGTTCGGCCGCGGGCTTGGGCGCCGGACCCGAGCCGAGCGTGAACCCCCAGGCCCAGGCCGCGGGCAGCAGGAAATAGACGTACCAGAGCGGATACTCGTCGAGGCTGTGGACGGCGATCATCGCGATCATCACCCAGGCCGCGCGCGCGCCGTGGCCGGCCTCGCCCTGCGTCGACAGGGCGCGCAGCAGGCCCTGGCCGAGCGCCCAGACCATCAGGCCGAGCACCAGCAGCGCCACGGGAATGCCCAGCTCGACGATCAACTGCAGCGGCAGGTCGTGCGTGTGGTCGAAGAACGCCGTGGGCCGATGCGGGAACGGGGTCAGCGTCCAGGCGAAGTTGAATTCGCCCCAGCCCACGCCCAGCAGCGGCTGCTGGCGGATCATCTCGATGGTGTTCTTCCAGATCGCGAAGTGCGAGCTGTCGCCGTCGCCGGCGCGCGTGGCCGTGCCCACCGCGTGCGGGATGAACGACAGGTGGGTGCTGAGCCACTGCCAGGCATGGATGCCCAGCGGGAACACGATGGACGACACCAGCGCGATGCGGGTGCTGCGCGACAGGCGCGAATCCACCGCCCCCCAGACGACCAGCACCAGCGTGCCGCCGTACAGGCCCGTGCGCGAGCCGCTGAGCACCACGGCACCCATCAGCAGCACGCCCAGCGCCGCGCCCGCGCGGGCGCCGATGCGCTTCCATTCGACCAGCGGCACCAGCGCGATGACCGACCACACCAGCAGGCTCGCCAGGTGGTTGGGCTGGCGCAGGTTGCCCACGGCCCGGCCGGGAATGCCCGACTGGGCGATGAGCACACCGTCGGCCAGCTTGGGGATGTAGACCTGGATGACGGCGATCGTCGCGCTGAGCACGCCGACGGCCACCATGCCGAAGGCGAACGGCGCGAACGCCTGCAGGCCGCCCTGGTCGCCACCCTGCGCGACGCGCGCGCCGAGCGCGGCGACGAAGCAGGCGGCCACCAGCGACAGCAGCGGCGGCAGCGCCAGCGAGGTCGGCAGCGAGCCCAGCGTCCACGAGCAGATGACCGCCACGCACATGACGCCCAGCGCCAGCGCCAGCGTGGTGGTGGCGCCGCGCCGCAGGCCGCTGGACGGGATGCGGTTGGCGGCCAGCAGGCACAGCCCCCAGCCGAACACGCACAGCAGTTCGTTGAGCTGGGTGGCCGACGGCGTGCGGTTGTAGGCGAGCAGCGGCGGAAAGATCAGCGCTGCGGCGTAGAGGCTCAGGCGGACTTCTGGGCGGTCGCCGGGAAAGGTTTGACTGGTCATTGCAGGTGGAAAGGTGATGCCGGCATGCACGCGCCGGCTCGCACGGCGCCCCGCGGCGCAAACGGTGCACAGGGTAACGCGATTCCAGGGGCACGCCGACGGCCCGGCGCGACCGGGCTGCCGGCTACCTGAAGTCGCGCCACGTGACGGGGTGTTCGGGGGCCAGGCACTGGAACGGCTTGGCGGTGACGGCCGGATCGGCGCAGGGCGCGAACCAGGGCTTCGGACCGTCCATGTCGAATTCGCGCAGGCGCGCGGCCATGAAGCGCGCCTTGTCGACCTCGCCGCGGGCATCGAGCAGGTTGGCCCAGGCATACATCAGGCGGCCGTTGAGCAGCACGTGGGCCGAGCTCTGCACCAGCGGCAGCAGCTCCGGCGTGGTCGGCAGGTCGGTGATCACGACGTAATCGGCCTGGTTGGCGAACAGCGGACTGGCCTGGGCGCGCTGGATGCGCTGGACCAGCGGCAGCGACGTGGCGCGGGGCATGAACAGGTCGACGATGGTCAGGTAGTCCATCCATGCCGACGCCGCCAACACCACCATCAGCAGCCCCAGCACTCGCCAGGCGCGCAGCGGCGGCTGCGCGACGAAGGTCGCCGCGCCGGCAGTCCCGGCCGCGGTCGCGGTGCCCAGCGCCAGCCCGAAGGCCCAGGCCGTGGGCAGCAGCAGGTAGGCGAACCACAACGGGTACTCCAGCATGCTGTGCAGGCCCATCACGGCGACGATCATCAGCGCGCTGCGCGCCACCGGGCCGGCGTCGCCGGGCAGGCGCCAGACGCGGCGCAGGGCGCGCGCGAACGCCCACACCAGCAGCCCCGTCAGCAGCAGCGCCGCCGGCACGCCCAGCTCCACCGCGAGCTGCAGCGGCAGGTTGTGCACGTTGTCGACCAGGCCGGCGCCGCGCGGGAACGACGGCGTCAGCGTCCAGGCGAAGTTGAACTGGCCCCAGCCCACGCCCAGCCACGGCTGGTCCTGGATGAGGGCGAGCGCGCTGCGCCAGATCTCGCTGCGAAAGGCCGTCACGCCCACGTCGCCGCGGTCGGTCAGCACCAGCGTCACGCCGGCACTGCGCGCGGCCGCACCGACCAGCCACTGGATGGCCAGGGCGAGCACGGGCGAGATCGCCAGCCCGATGCGCAGCGGCCGCGCCAGGTGGCGGTCGGCCAGGCCCCACGCGGCCATCAGCACCAGCGTGACCAGGGCCGTGCGCGAGCCGGTGAGCACCACGCCCACCAGCATCAGCAGCGCGGCGAGGCACCAGCCCGCGCGCGCGAGACGCGCGCCCGCGGGCGCCTGCCAGGCGCGGGCCAGCGGCACGACCGCGATCAGGCCCCACAGCATCGTGTCGGCGAAGTGGTTGGGCTGGCCCAGGTTGCCGCCGGCGCGCCCGCGCACCACGGGCAACGCGATGAGGTCGTTGTCGATCGCGCCGAGGGCGAAGTTCTGCAGCAGCGCGATGACCGCGCCGCAGACGCCGCACACGACGAGCGCGATCGCGAACGCCCGGAAATAGCCCGCGGGGTCGCTGGCCCCGGCGCTGACGCCGTGCAGCATCACGGCCGCGGCGAGCGCGATGATGCCCAGGATGCCGATGCCCGGCGGCGAGGGCTGCGAGCCGGTGGCGATGCCCAGGGCGCAGGCGCCGGCGACGATCGCGAAGAACAGCAGCAGCGGCGCGCTGGCGCGCACGGTGGATCGCTGCAGCGCCGGCGCGGGCGCCAGCAGCAGCACCAGGCCCCAGCCGAGGATGGCCAGCAGCTGGTTGCCCATCGTGACGATGGGCGGCAGGGGTCGATGAACCAGCAGGGCCAGCGCAACGGCCACCAGGAACGCAATGAGTTTCATGCAATGGGCCTTGTGCGGGGCGGTCGGCGAGCCCGCATTATCGGTGCGCGCACCTCAGTGCTGGACGGGCGCCGGCCCGGCCGCGGCCGGGGGCGCCAACGGCACGTTGCGCTCGAGCAGGAAGATGTCGCCGTCGGTCAGCCGAACGTGCCAGTTGGCGCGGATCGACGACATGTAGCGCGGCCCGAATTCGAAGTCGCGTGCGAGCAGCAGCATGTAGTCGACCCGATTGCCTGCGAGGAACAGGTTCAGCAGCTTCTCGTCCTGCAGCAGCTGGATGCTGAACAGCAGGTAGTCGTCGCCGTAGGAGTCGACGCGCGAATCGATCGACGGCTTCAGGCGCGGCCAGTCGCGGTAGATCAGCTCGCCGCCGAGCTCGTACGAGTTGAGCACGTTGCCGCGCAATTTCGAATCGGCGAGTTCGCTGACGAAGGCCGGGCTGAAGTTGTTCGAGGGCGCGTCGTAGAAATAGGAATAGCGCGCGTTGCCGAACCTGATGCATATGCAGAGGGCCACCAGCGCGAACGTTGCGCTGGTCGCACGCAGCTGAATCTCGCGGCGTCCGACTTCCAGACGACCCACCAGACCGGCACAGACAAACAGGGCCACGAACCCGAACCAGACGATATGGCGCGAACGCTCGAGTGCGAGTACCGCGAAGAACAGGAACAGCAATGCATCCGTGATGCCGAGGAACCGGCGCAACGCCGCGATCAGCCCAAGCGAGGCCAGCCCCACGGCGACGAATATCCAGAATGCAGGCTCGACCACGAACAGCGGCGAAAAGGTCGGCAGCCATTCCTTGATCAATTGGCGGATGGCGGCGGACTGTTGCAGCTGGAACGGGAACTTCAGCAGTTGCCAGCCGGCCGGGTTGATCGTGCACGCGGCCACCATCGCCAGTGCGGCGAGTGCGTAGGGCAGGCCCGCCCGCCAGCCGGCGCGCAGCCGCGCGGCAGAGGTGCCCGGCGCGGCGAGCACGGCGGACAGCCCCTCGCCGAAGGCGAAGATGCCAGCCACCACCGGCCCCAGCAGGAACGAGCCGTGGCAGTTGGCCCACAGGATCGCCACCGGCAGCGTCCACAGCAGCGTTGCGCGCCGCCGCTCGCGCCGGTAGTGCTCCAGCACCAGCAGCAGGCACACCAGGAACGCGAGCGCGAACAGTTCGGGACGCAGGACGTAGCGAACGTTGGCGCACAACATTGCCAGCACGGCCATCAGCAGGGCCACGCCGAGGCTGCCCGAGCGCATGTGCGCCAGCCGGGCGCTGAGGCCGAACTGTGCAAGTGCGAAGACGCCCACCACCCATTTCAGCCGGTCCAGTCCCACTGCGCGATCAAGCCAGTGAAACAGGACCGAGACGAGCCATTCGTGGGAGTTGAAGTGGTTGTCATGCACTGTCGTGAATGGGAACAACAGGGTCTCGGGCACATGGCCGGTGGAGGCGATCAGTTCGCCCACCTTCATCAGGATCCAGACATCGTTGTTGCCCAATGGGGCGACGGTCGATACCAACGTCAGCGAGATGCACAGCGCAAGCGCCGCAGCGGTGACCAACCCGGTCGGCGCATCTGCCGACGACACGTGTCGGGTCATCGCGCCCTCCAGGTGATCAGGCGGGTGGCCACGTAGTTCCACAGCGTGCCCACCAGCGCACCCGCCGCGGCGGCCAGGGCCCAGCCCTGGTGCTGGAACAGCAGGCCGGCCACGCCGACGTTGGCGACCACGCCCGCGCCGCAGATCGCGTAGAAGGTCAGCAGGCCGCGCCACCAGCCCAGCCCGCGATGGCGCAGGTCGCGGTAGGTCAGCGAGTTGTTCAAGGCGTAGTTGGAGGTCATCGCGACGACGGTCGCGCAGGCCTGGGCGGTGGTGAACGCCACGCCCACGCCCTGGAACAGCAGGGTCAGGACGGCGAAATGGATGAACACGCCGGAGATGCCCACCAGCGAGAACAGCAGGAAGCGGGCCGGGATCCAGCGGCCGAACTTCTTGTCGATCAGCAGCAGCGAGAACTCCCACAGCACCGCGGAGTCGAGCTTGCTCTCTCCGGCGACCCGCGGCCGGAACGTGTAGGGCACTTCGGCGATGCGCAGCGGCGACGGCGCCGAAGCGAGCAGGTCCAGCAGCAGCTTGTAGCCCTCGCCCGAGAGCTGGCGCACCGACCGGTCGAAGCCCTCGCGCGTGATCACGAAGAAGCCGCTCATCGGGTCGGTCAGCCCGGTGGGCACCATGCGGTGGGCCAGCGCGGTGGCCAGGCGGCTCATGCGCGCGCGCTCGGCGTCCCAGCCTTCCAGGCTACCGCCGGCCGCGTAGCGGCTGGCCACGACGATGTCCGCGGGGGCGTCGGCGCTCTCGCCGCGCAGGCGCGCCAGCATGGCCGGCAGCACCGTCTCGTCGTGCTGCAGGTCGGCGTCGATGACGGCCACCAGCGGCGCGGCCGTGCTCAGCACGCCCTCGATGACCGCGCGCGACAGCCCGCGCCGGCCCAGGCGGTGCAGGCAGCGCACCCGCGCGTCGGCGCGGGCCAGGGCGCGCACCGCGGCGGCGGTGCCGTCCGGTGAATCGTCGTCGACGAAGACGACTTCCCAGCGCAGGCCGGCGAGGACGGCGTCGAGCCGGCGCACCAATTCGCCGACATTGGCCTGTTCGTTGTAGGTCGGAACGATTACCGACAGTTCGATCATCTGCACCCCAGTCCCCACGAGTTCGGCCATTGTCGTCTGGACGCCGGGCCCACTCGCCAACGAGAAGAGGTGCCGCAGCACCTCTGTCGTCCGATCGGGACGCGAAACGCGCCCCGCCACGAAAAAGAGGTGCCGAAGCACCTCCTCTGGTCAATCACGCCAGGGCGTGATCAGCCGCGGCACGAACCCGGCAGGTACTTGGACAGGTTGCTGTCGGTCGCCGGGGTGAAGCCGGTGGTGGCGCCGCAGACCCACTTGTAGACCTGGCCCTTGCCGATGGCCGACGGGAGCATGATGTTGTTGGACGAGTCCACCGGGACCAGCGTCAGCTGGTCATTCTGGATGGTGCTCGGCAGCGACGGGTCGTTCGTGACCTTGACGATGATCGAGCCATTCAGGTCGGTGGCGACGCTGCTGACGTAGCGGGTGCCCGACGCCGTTTCGCAGCCCCAGTTGTTGATCGTGGGCGCCGACGAACCGGTCTGGTAGACCTCGGAGATCGTGGTGCGGCACTGCGACGCGGCCAGCGTCACTTCCGACAGCTTGGCCTTGACCGTGTAGGTCTGGTAGGCCGGCAGGGCCACGGCGGCGAGGATGCCGATGATCGCGACGACGATCATCAGTTCGATCAGGGTGAAACCCTGTTGGACGGTGCGCTTCATATGAAACTCCTGGGAGAGGGATGAGGGACGGCTGCGGAATCTGGGAAACATTCGCATACGAACTGTATGCGAATGTCGTGCCAGCCTGGAGGCCGGCAACTCCGCCATTCGGGTCGTGACTTATGCACGAGAGGTGACGCTTCGCGTCCATCCCGCCTGACAAGTCGCGTTCTGAGCAGGCCCGGACTGACAATTCTTGTCACTTGAACGGCGCCTGTCTCCGCTAATTGTCACTCGTGCGGACGGGTGGCGCCACGAAAAAAGGGCGCCGAAGCACCCTTTCTTTCCGCGAAGAGCCGTTCTTCGGCATCAGCCGCGGCACGAACCCGGCAGGTACTTGGCCAAATTGCCGGAAGTCGCCGGGGTGAAGCCGGTGGTGGCGCCGCAGACCCACTTGTAGACCTGGCCCTTGCCGACGGCCGACGGGAGCATGATGTTGTTGGACGAGTCCACCGGGATCAGCGTCAGCTGGTCATTCTGGATGGTGCTCGGCAGCGACGGGTCGTTCGTGACCTTGACGATGATCGAGCCATTCAGGTCGGTGGCGACGCTGCTGACGTAGCGGGTGCCCGACGCCGTTTCGCAGCCCCAGTTGTTGATCGTGGGCGCCGACGAACCGGTCTGGTAGACCTCGGAGATCGTGGTGCGGCACTGCGACGCGGCCAGCGTCACTTCCGACAGCTTGGCCTTGACCGTGTAGGTCTGGTAGGCCGGCAGGGCCACGGCGGCGAGGATGCCGATGATCGCGACGACGATCATCAGTTCTATGAGGGTGAAGCCCTGTTGGAGGCGACGGGACATGGGAACTCCTGAAGTGGTGGTCGGGCCGTCCCAACGAGGATGCGGCGGGGGGTGCTGTCGTGTTGCTGCAGCCAAGGCTACGGCAAGCTGAACGCTAACTTGCAATTCTTGGTCCACCGCGGGCCGTCGCTCGCGCGAAATGAGGCTCGGTGGACGGTCATTTCCACAATGCGCCAACTCCTTCACGTTCGGCACGGCACGCGCCTGGTCAGAGCTCGAACGTGTCGCCCTTGAGCAGTTCCATCAGCGGGCGCTCCTGCTTGAGCGCGCGCAGGCCGGCCATGACCGCGTCGATCTCGCCCGGCTTGATGTGCGTGATGTAGATGCGGGCGTCGGGCGGTGCCGTGGCCAGCTCGGCGGCCAGCGAGCTCGGGCAGTGGTGGCCGCTGACCCGGGCGATGCCGCACTCGGGCTCGCTGAACGCGGTCTCGATGACGACGTGGGCCACCGGGAACTGGGCGATGCGGTCCCAGAACGGCGGATTGGGCCCGGTGTCGCCGCTGAAGACCCAGGCGCCGCGGCCGCCGACCGGGCCGTGGACGGCGAAGCCACAGGCCGGCACCGAGTGGCGCGCGCTGAGCACCTCGACCCGGCGCTCGCCGAAGGCCAGGGTGTCGCCGACCTGGAACGGCACGAAGCGCAGCACCGGGTATTCGGCGGTGGGCAGGCGCGTGAAGTCGGGCCACAGGTGGTTGTTGAACAGGTGCTCGCGCAGCACGGCCAGCGTCTGCGGCAGCGCATGCAGCTCGATGGGCGGCGCGCCGCGCGCCTGGCGCCGGCGCAGCACGCTGTCGGCCAGCAGCGGCACGCCCAGCACGTGGTCGAGGTGGGAGTGCGTCAGCAGGATGTGGTCGATGCGCTCCAGCTCGTCGAGCGAGAGGTCGCCGACGCCGGTGCCGGCATCGATCAGCACGTCCTGGTCGAGCAGGAAGCTGGTGGTGCGGCAGTCGCGCGCGATCGACCCGGAGCAGCCGAGGACCTGGATTTTCATGCGGGGATCACGCGGAGGGTGACTTTGGACTCAACGAGGAGGTTCTTGTTCTCGGGCAGCTTCGGCCGCCAGGCTGGCCAGCCGGTGGGCTGCCAGCGCACGGAGCTGCGGCGAGGCCGGCCGGGCGGCGAGCAGCTCGGTCAGTCGCGCGTGAGCGACGGCGTGCGCGGACGGCGGCAATGCCGCCCGCGAACCCTTGCCATGGTGCCCGCGCAGCGCATCACGTGCAAGGCGCCAAAGGCCAAGTTGTTCATGAAACGGGGTGATTTCCTGGCCGGAAGCGGCGGCGGAACTCGGCAATGAAACAGCCGTAACCGGCAGTGGCAGCCACAGCGTCACGAGCTGGCTGCGCCCCTTGACCGCCACCTCGTCGACCTCCACCCATTCGCATCCGGGCAGCTCGCCGGCGGCCGCGCGCGTGGTGTCGGCCACCAGCAGCGGCACGTCGTAGCCGCGGGTCGCGCTCTCGATGCGCGCGGCCAGGTTCACGCCGTCGCCCACCGCGGTGTAGCTGCGCCGCAGCGACGAGCCCAGGTCGCCGACGCAGACGACGCCGGTGGCCAGCCCGATGCACGGCGCCAGCGGCGGCAGGCCGCGTTCGGCGAGCTCGGCGTTGAGCGGCTCGACCGCCGCGATCATCGCCAGCGCCGCCTGCACCGCGTGGGCGGCGTGCCGGTCGTCGGACTGGGGTGCGCCCCAGAAGGCCATCACCGCATCGCCGATGAACTTGTCCAGCGTGCCGCCGTGGCCGTGGATGATCTGGCTCATGCGCAGGAAGTACAGGTTCAGCAGCTCGCGCAGCCGCTCCGGCGCCATCTTCTCGGACATCGGCGTGAAGCCGCGCAGGTCGCAGAACAGCACCGTCAGCTCGCGGTTTTCGGCGCTGCTGGCCACGTCGAGGAAGCGGTCGGGGTCGCTGGCCATCGCCCGCACCCGCTCGGGCGGCAGGTAGTGGCCGAACAACTGCGCCAGCGAGCGCCGCGAATGCCACTCGCGCAGGTAGTTGGCCACCACGCCCAGCACGCCCAGCAGCAGCCCGGCGGCCAGCGGCGCGGCGATGGGAATGGCCCAGCCGCGCCCGGTCAGCGCCCACAGGTCGCACCCCAGCAGCACGGCGAGGATGGCGCCCAGCCCCAGCACCGCCACCGGGCCGGCGAGGCGGCGCACGACCAGGGTCACCGCGGCCAGCACCAGCGCCAGCAGCAGCAGCTCGAAGCCGGGCGACCAGTCGGGCCGCACGCTGAGGTCGTTGACCTCGAGGCCGGCCATCAGCTGCGCATGCACCTCGATGCCGGGCAGCGCGCGGTGCACGGGCGTGGCGCGCAGGTCGGCCAGGCCGGGCGCCGAACTTCCCAGCAGCACCAGGCGGCCGCCGAGCTCGCGCGGGCCCACGCGGTGCGCGAGGACATCGGCAGCGGGGATGTAGCGAAAGCGTCCGGTGCCCGGCGAGGTGCCCGGGTGCAGCGCCGCGCGGTAGGGCAGCGTGACCGCGCCGCGCGGGTCGACGCGCAGCGCCCGCAGCGGCTCGCCATCGGCGGCGGTCAGCTGCAAGCCGATCAGGCGCGGCGGCCCGCCCGCCTCGCCGCGCCGGATGACCGGCCGCAGCGCGCCCACGCCATGCCACTGGCGCCACAGCGACAGCGCGAACGACTCGTAGACGGCGCCGCCGTAGCCGGTGACCAGCAGCGTCGAGCGCAGCTCGCCGTCGGCGTCGGGCAGCGCGTTGATGAAGCCGGTGCCCGCGGCCGCATGCAGCAGCGCCGGCACCGGCACCTCGACGCCCTGCCAGGGTGTCATCACCAGCGCGCTGGCGGGCAGCACGTCGGCCTCGGTGATGGGCGGCGGCAGTTCGCGCACCGCCACGCGGGTGGGCATCGGCGGCACGACGGTGGCGCTGCCCGGGGCCGCCGGATCGCCCTGGTGGTTGAAGTGGTAGGCCAGCGTCACCGGGTGGCCCGCCAGGGCCTGCGCCAGGCGGGCGTCGTGGTCGGCATGCGCTTCCAGCGCCCCCTGCCAGCGCGTGACGCCGGCGCGCAGCGCCGCGTCGTCGGGCGCCAGCCGGGTCAGCGCGGCCAGCGTGTCGCGCACCGTGCGCGCCTGGTTGTCGGGCTCGGCCAGCACCAGGTCGATGCCCAGCGCGGCGGCGTGGTCGTCGTCGAACAGGGTCTCGACCAGCTGCGCGAGCTGGTCGCGCGGCCACGGCCAGCGGCCGACGGCGCGCAGGCTGGCGTCGTCGATGTCGACGATGACGATGTCGTCGCGCGCGGCGGCCACCGGGGCCAGTGCGGTGGACTGGCGCACGTCGTCGAGCGCGAGTTCGAGGCGGGTCAGCGGCGCGAGCGGCGCGACCACCACGTGCCACGCGCCGACCAGCCACAGCGCGCCGGCCACCAGCGACACGTGCAACGTCGGATGCCAGCCCTGGAAGCGCTGCAGCGCGCGCCGCCACGGCGGGGCGGCGACCGGCGGGGCGCCGTCGAATTCGGAGGGGTAGGCCGTGGCGGGCGCCTGGGTGGACGCCGGCTCCCGGTCGGGCGGAGGGGTCACGCCGCGACCCGGAGGATCCTGGGGACGATCAGTTCTGGACGAACTGCATCTGCGTGCCGGCCAGGTCGATGATGTCGCCGTGCTTCAGCGAGATCGACTCCTCGCCCACGGGCTGGCCGTTGACGCTGGGGCGGCGGGCGCCCTCGACATGCGACAGCACGTAGCCGCCCGGACGCTTGGTGACCGAAGCCACCTGCACGCCCGGCTTGCCGACGGTGGTGACGACCTTGGTGAGCAGGACTTCGCGGCCGGCGGCGCCGCCATTGAGCACCTTGATGGACGCCGGTCCGGCCGCGGCGGGCGCGGCGGCGGGCTGCGCGCCGGCGACGCCCGGCGCACGGCCGAAGGCGCCCGGGCGCAGGATCATCGTCTTCTCGTAGTCTTCCGCGTCCTCGGCCAGGAACTTGATGCGGTACTTGCCCACCTCGACGACGTCGTTGTTGGACAGCAGCTGCTTCTTGACCGCCTTGCCGTTGATGTAGGTGCCGTTGGTGCTGTTCAGGTCTTCGATGAACACATCGGACTGCGCCGCGGTCAGGACCGCGTGCTCGCCGCTGACGGCGAGGTTGTCTATCACGATGTCGTTGTACGGCCGGCGGCCGAGCGTGGTGCGCTCCTTCGTGATCTGGAATTCCTTGATCACGACGTTATCGAGCGAGACGACGAGTTTGCCCATTGAAAACCTCAGTTTCTCTCGCGGCCTTGTGACCGCTTGTCGGAAACGCCGCAGCGCTCTTTGTAATTCATCGTCCGGGATGTCATGGCCACCCTGTCAACGCCAGAACGACCACCAGGACTTGGCGAAATCCCGAGTCCCCGGCTTGGCGCGAGCCAGTACTACCGCAATATTATCTCGCCCGCCAGCCGCGTTGGCGGCCTGCACCAGCATCGCACCTGCAGCCGGCAAGCTGTCGTTGGTCCGCAACAGCTGTTCGATCTGCTCGTCGGTCAGCATGTCGGACAGCCCGTCGGAGCACATTAACAGGAGATCGCCCGGCTCCACCGGATAATCGTGGATTTCGAGGTCCACCAGCTCGTCGACCCCGACCGCACGTGTAACCAGATTCTTGTGCATCGAATAGGCCGCCTGCTCCGCCGTGATCAGGCCGGCGTCGATCTGCTCCTGGAGCAGCGAGTGGTCGCGCGTGAGCTGCTCGAGGTGGCCGTTGCGGAAGCGGTAGCCGCGCGAGTCGCCGATGTGGCCCAGCCACAGGCGGTCGCCGCGGTAGACGGCCACGACCAGGGTCGTGCCCATGCCGGCATATTCGGGATGCGACATCGCGGCGTCGTAGACCTCGCGGTTGGCGCTGTCGACCGCATCGAGAAGCGCCGTGCGGATCTCGGTCTCGCCGGGGTTGGCGCCGAGCGCCTTCAGTCGCTGCGCGAGCTCGCCCTTGACCCGCTCCGAGGCCATGCCGCTGGCCACTTCGCCCGCGTTGTAGCCGCCCATGCCGTCGGCCAGCACCGCGATCCGCCCGGCTTCGTCGAGCGCCACGGAGTCTTCGTTGTTGCGGCGTGCGCGGCCGGTATCGGTAACGCTGAAGAACTCAAGAATCATGAGGACGGCAGGATGCGGCGAATCGAGAGGTTCGCGCCGGTTAGCTGGCGATTGTGCCTTGGAATGGGTGGGTTGCCGTCGAGTCGTGCAGGGGATCGTATCCGGGGGCGGTGTCGGGCCAGTCGGCGGCGCCGCTGCCGGGCTCGGCGGCCGCGCACTGCTGGCGCGCCAGGCGCAGCTCGAGGGCCAGCTGGTGGGCGCTCTCCTGGCGCAGGCCCGGGCTCTTGGCCAGCAGGCGCGCCACGATGTCGTCGAGCAGGGGCGGCAGCTCCGGGCGGAGCATGCGCACCCGCGGCGGCGTCTGGTGGGCGATGCGCGCCAGCAGGTCGCCCATGGAATCGGCCTCGAACGGGCGGCGGCCGATCAGCAGCTCGAACAGCATCACCCCCAGCGCGTACAGGTCGCACTGCGGCGTCGCGTCGGCGCCGGCGAGTTGCTCCGGGGCCATGTAGGCCGGCGTGCCCATCATGACGCCGCTGCGGGTGGCGGCGGTGTCGGCGACGCGCGCCGAGCCGAAGTCGGTCACCTTGACGGTGCCCGTGGTGGGATCGAACAGGATGTTGGAGGGCTTGATGTCGCGGTGGACGATGCCCGAGCGGTGCGCCAGGTCCAGCGCCAGCGCCACGCGCTGGCAGATGCCCACGACCACGCCCTCGGGCAGCAGCCGGTTGGCACAGGCGTAGCGCGACATGTCGGTGCCGTGCAACCACTCCATCGCCAGCCAGCCGGTGGTGGCGTCGCCCTCGCCCTGGACCCCGCCCGCGTAGACGGCGACGATGTATTCGTGCTTCAGGCGCGCGGCGGCCTCGGCCTCGCGCAGGAAGCGCTCGCGCCAGAGCCCGCGGTCGGTGCCGCTGGCGCTGCCGATGCGCACCGTCTTGAGCGCGATGCGGCGGCCGGTGGCGCGCTCGGTGGCCTGGTAGATGGTGGCGCGGTCGTTGCGCGCGATCACGTGGTCCAGGGTGTAGTCGGTCACCTGGGGCATGCGCGCCGCCCCGCCCTTCCTGCCGGCCTGGACCGGCCAGGCGGTCGCCTGGGGTCGTGGCGCGCCGACGGCACCCGCGAGCCCGAACATGCGTTTCAAGCGGAACCACGCCAGGGGCGCCGGCGGCGGCGACGGGGGTGGCTTGGGGAGCGAGGAACGCGGCATGCCACAAGAGTGTCCGCACTCGGCGCCGACGTCAACCCGGCGCGTGTCTTAGGAGGGCTGCATGAGGCATCCGTCACGCGACGTCGGCGCCCGGCCCACGTCAGGCGCGGGTTTTCGCCCTTCGCTCGAGCAGCTTGCCGACGATGATCACCAGCACGGCGCCGACGATGCCGCCGATGCGGACGGTCGTTTCGGGCATGTCGCCGAACCAGGCGTGCAGCGCCGGGTCGGTGAGCATCATCTCGCCGGCCAGCCAGCCCAGCAGCGCGGCGCCGGCGACGATGATCACCGGAAAGCGCTCCATCACCTTCAGGATCAGCGTGCTGCCGAACACGATCAGCGGGATGCTGATGGCCAGCCCGACGACCAGCAGCACCGTGTTGCCATGGGCCGCGGCGGCGACCGCCAGCACGTTGTCCAGGCTCATCACCAGGTCGGCCACCAGGATGGTGCGCACCGCCGTGGCGATGCCGATCGGCTTGGCCTCGTGGTCGTGCTGTTCTTCCTCCTCGGACATCAGGTTGGCGCCGATCCACAGCAGCGCCAGGCCGCCGACGAGCTTGAGCCAGGGCAGGCCCAGCATCTTCACTGCGATCAGCGTCAGCACGATCCGCATGACGATCGCCGCGCCGCTGCCGAACACGATGGCGCGCTTCTGTTGCGGGACCGGCAGGCCGCGCGCGGCCATCGCGATGACCACGGCGTTGTCCCCCGACAGCAGCACGTTGGCCAGGATGATGGAGCCGAGGGCGGTCCAGAAGGCGGGCGTCAGGAGAAGTTCCACGGGGTTTGCAGCGACGGTTCGGACAGTTGACGGGGCGGGCGGGCAAAAGAAAAGGAGCCCGTGGGCTCCTTGTCGTGCCAGTGCGCAGTCTACCCACACCAGCAAGCTTGCGTTCAGTTTCGCTGCGGGCATCGAGCAGCGGTCGTGGCGCAACGGCGGTCGCCGCGCTCGGCCGCTCCGGAGCAAGACCGCCGGCCCCCTCGGGGGCTGTCCGCGGTACACCGCGGACGGGGGCCGTCGTTCCTAGAGCAGACCCTTGAGCAGCTTGCCCATTTCCGACGGGTTGCGCGTGACGGTGAAGCCGCAGGCCTCCATGATCTCGAGCTTGGCGTCGGCAGTGTCGGCGCCGCCGGAGATCAGCGCACCGGCGTGGCCCATGCGCTTGCCGGCCGGGGCGGTGACGCCCGCGATGAAGCCGACGATCGGCTTCTTCATGTTGTCCTTGCACCAGCGCGCGGCTTCCGCCTCGTCCGGGCCGCCGATCTCGCCGATCATGATGACGGCGTCGGTGTCCGGATCGTCGTTGAAGGCCTTCATGACGTCGATGTGCTTGAGGCCGTTGATCGGGTCGCCGCCGATGCCCACGGCCGACGACTGGCCCAGGCCGATCTCGGTCAGCTGTGCCACCGCTTCGTAGGTCAGCGTGCCGGAGCGGCTGACGACGCCGATGCGGCCCTTGCGGTGGATGTGGCCCGGCATGATGCCGATCTTGATCTCTTCAGGCGTGATCAGGCCCGGGCAGTTCGGGCCGAGCAGCAGGGTCTTCTTGCCGCCGGCGGCTTCCTTGGCCAGCATGCGGTTGCGCACGTTGAGCATGTCGCGCACGGGGATGCCTTCGGTGATGCACACCACGAAGTCGAGGTCGGCCTCGACCGCTTCCCAGATCGCGGCGGCGGCGCCCGCGGGCGGCACGTAGATGACGGACACGGTGGCGCCCGTCTCGGCCTTGGCTTCGGACACCGTGGCGTAGATGGGGATGTCGGAGAACTTCTCGCCGGCCTTCTTGGGGTTCACGCCGGCGACGAACGCGGCACGGCCGTTGGCGTAGGCCTGGCAGCCCAGCGTGTGGAATTGACCGGTCTTGCCCGTGATGCCCTGGGTGATGACCTTGGTGTCTTTGTTGATGTAGATCGACATTTCGTAGGTTCCTTGACTGGGCGGGCCGCGCTCGGCCGCTCCGGAGCGGCCCTGCGCCCCCTCGGGGGGGCAGCGAGCGAAGCGAGCCGGGGGTTCGTTAAGCGACTGCGGCGACGATCTTGGTGGCGGCCTCGGCCATCGTGTCCGCGGCGATGATGGGCAGGCCGGATTCGGCCAGCATCTTCTTGCCCAGTTCCTCGTTCGTGCCCTTCATGCGCACGACCAGCGGCACCGACAGGTTCACGGCCTTGCAGGCGGTGATCACGCCTTCGGCGATGGTGTCGCACTTCATGATGCCGCCGAAGATGTTGACCAGGATGCCCTTGACCGACTTGTTCTTCAGCATGATCTTGAAGGCCTCGGTCACCTTCTCGGCCGTGGCGCCGCCGCCGACGTCGAGGAAGTTGGCCGGCTCGCCGCCGAACAGCTTGATGGTGTCCATCGTGGCCATGGCCAGGCCGGCGCCGTTGACCAGGCAGCCGATGTTGCCGTCCAGGCTGATGTAGGCCAGGTCGAATTTCGAGGCCTCGATCTCGGCCGGATCTTCCTCGTCGAGGTCGCGGTAGGCGACGATCTCGGGGTGGCGGAACAGCGCGTTGGCGTCGAAGTTGAACTTCGCGTCGAGGGCGACCAGGTTGCCCTTGCTGTCGCAGTTGAGCGGGTTGATCTCGACCAGCGAGGCGTCGGTGTCCATGTAGCACTGGTAGAGCTTCTGGAACAGGTCGACGGCCTGCGCATGCGAGCCTTCGGGCAGGCCGATGGCCGCCGCGATCTTCTTGGCCTGCGCGGCGCCCAGGCCGGTCAGCGGGTCGATGAAGTCGGTGATGATCTTCTCGGGCGTGGAGTGCGCCACTTCCTCGATGTCCATGCCGCCTTCGCTCGACGCGATGAAGGCGACCTTCTGCGTGGCGCGGTCGGTGACCAGCGACACGTAGTATTCCTTCTTGATGTCGGCGCCTTCCTCGATATACAGGCGGCGCACGAGCTGGCCTTCCGGGCCGGTCTGGTGCGTCTTGAGCTGCATGCCCAGGATCTCGCCGGCCAGCTTCCTGAGCTCGTCAAGCGAACGCGCCAGCTTCACGCCGCCGCCCTTGCCACGGCCACCGGCGTGGATCTGGGCCTTGACGACCCAGACGCTGCCGCCGAGCTTCTGGGCGGCTTCCACCGCCTCCTGCACCGTGAACGCGGGGTAGCCGCGCGGCACGGGCACGCCGAACTGGCGCAGGAGTTCCTTGCCTTGGTATTCGTGGATCTTCATGGAAGCGTCTTCTTGAAGTGGTCGACTAAAGGGAGTGTCCGGGGTGCTGCGGGACGCGACGGGCGCTCGCGGCGCGCGCCGAGACGACAGGGGGCAGCGGACGGGAATCGCGCAAGCCGGAGATTTTGCGATGGTTTGCTACAAGCGGGGGAAGTTCCGCTGGGCGCGGACGCTCGGAAACCCGATGTAACCACGGACTTTATCATGGTGCACCGCACCAAGACAGCGCGGGAGCGGTCACCCACTGCGGCGCGGGGATGTCAGCCAACTGACGGTTTTGGACGGGCCTTCGGGGCCCATCGGGGCACTCAGTCGAACTCCTCGCCGCCGACCACGCGTCGGACGACGTCGGCCGCGAAGCCCCGCGCCGCCAGGAATCGCGCCTGCCTGGCGCGCAGCCGCGGGTCGGACGCCGGCTCGCCGAACCGGCGCTGCCACAGCGCCTGGGCGCGGGCGAACTCGGTCTGGCGCAACTCGGCCGCCTGGCCAGGCTCCAGCACGAGCCCGTGGCGCGCCAGCTCCAGCTTGATCAGCAGCGTGCCCTGCTTGCGCGAGCGCGCGTTGACCCGGCTCTCGACGAAGCGGGACTCGCTGAGGTACTTGTTGGCCGCCAGCCAGTCGAGCAGGCGGTCGACGGCGGCCTCGGGGTCGCTGCGTTCGAGGTCGTCGGGCCCGGCCGCGGAACCCGGCGCTGGCGCCGGCGTCGGCACGGCCGCAGGCACCGACCCGGCTTCGCGCGGAGCGAATGCATCGTCGATGCCGTTGGACGGCAGATCGCGCAGGGCTTGCGCCAGTTCCTGGGCCGCCTGTCCGGCCACCGCGGCCAGCATCGCATCCTCGCGGGCGCGCTTGCGCAGCGAATCCAGCAGCTTGCGGCGCAACTCCTGGCGGCTGTACTCGCGCCGCGACAGGAAGCCGATGGCCTGCATCTTCAGGCTCGCGCGTGCGCGGGCCTTGCGCGGCGCGCGCGGGGCGGGGCCCTCACTCATGGCCGCGATGCCGGCGCGTCAGCCCTTCTTGGCGACGGGCGCCTCGACGACCGGCACCAGCGGCACGCCCAGCGACTCGCGCACCTTGTTCTCGATCTCGATGGCCAGCGCCGGGTTTTCCTTCAGGAATTCGCGGCAGTTGTCCTTGCCCTGGCCGATCTTCTCGCCGTTGTAGGCGTACCAAGCGCCGGACTTCTCGATGACCTTGGCGACCACGCCCAGGTCGATGATCTCGCCTTCGCGGCTGATGCCCGCGCCGTACAGGATGTCGAATTCGGCTTCCTTGAACGGCGGCGCGACCTTGTTCTTGACGACCTTGACCTTGGTCTCGTTGCCGACCACCTCTTCGCCGCGCTTGATGGAGCCGATGCGACGGATGTCCAGGCGCACGGACGCGTAGAACTTCAGCGCGTTGCCGCCGGTGGTGGTCTCGGGGCTGCCGAACATCACGCCGATCTTCATGCGGATCTGGTTGATGAAGATCACCATCGTGTTGCTCTTCTTGATGGTGCCGGTCAGCTTGCGCAGGGCCTGGCTCATCAGGCGGGCCTGCAGGCCGGGCAGCGAGTCGCCCATCTCGCCTTCGAGTTCGGCCTTGGGGGTGAGCGCCGCCACCGAGTCGACCACGATCAGGTCGACCGAGCCGGAGCGCACCAGCGCGTCGACGATCTCGAGCGCCTGCTCGCCGGTGTCGGGCTGCGAGATCAGCAGTTCCTGCAGGTTGACGCCCAGCTTCTGCGCGTAGTTGATGTCGAGCGCGTGTTCCGCGTCGATGAAGGCGCAGACGCCGCCCACCTTCTGCATCTCGGCGGCCACCTGCAGCGTCAGCGTGGTCTTGCCCGACGATTCCGGACCGTAGATCTCGACCACGCGGCCGCGCGGCAGGCCACCGACGCCCAGTGCGATGTCCAGGCCCAGCGAGCCGGTGGACACCACCTGGATGTCCTCGATCACCTCGCCGGCACCCAGGCGCATGATCGAGCCCTTGCCGAACTGCTTCTCGATCTGGGCCAGCGCGGCCTGCAGCGCCTTGGCCTTTTCGGCGTTCAGCGCGGGGGTCTGGGCGACCGGCGCGGCGTTGACGGCCTGGTTGTTGGCGGGGTTGGCGTTCTTCGAGGCGTTCTTGGTGGGGGCGTCCATGCGGATTCTCCGTGTTCGGTTTGCGCTGCGGCAATTATGACCAACAGCTGGTTATATGTACAGCTATTGGAGAAAGATTATTCTCGGGACGAAGCTCGCTGCGTGAGCTAGCGAAAAATCAATGTATGCGCATGTCGGTGCGGCGCGCGGCGCCGATTCGGCCCGAAAATGGATCCTGCGCGGATTCCCCCCATAACGAGCCCAAAAGCCAGGAGACAGTCGAATGCGCCTACTGATCGCCGAAGACGACCAGGTCCTCGCGGACGGCCTGCTGCGCTCGTTGCGCGGCGCGGGCTATGCTGTCGACCAGGTCTCCAGCGGTACCGAAGCTGACGCCGCCCTCGCCTCGCACGAATTCGACCTGCTGATCCTCGACCTGGGCCTGCCCAAGCTGCACGGCCTGGAGGTGCTGCGCAAGCTGCGCGCGCGCGGCTCCTCGCTGCCGGTGCTGATCCTGACGGCCGCCGACAGCGTCGACCAGCGCGTCAAGGGCCTCGACCTGGGCGCCGACGACTTCATGGCCAAGCCGTTCTCGCTGCAGGAGCTCGAAGCGCGGGTGCGCGCCCTCACCCGGCGCGGCCTGGGCACGGCCTCGAGCCTGATCCGCCACGGCCCGCTCACCTTCGACGCCACCGGCCGCGTGGCCTACATCAACGACCAGATGATCGAGCTGTCGGCACGCGAGATCAGCCTGCTGGAGGTGCTGCTGCAGCGCGCCGGGCGCCTGGTCAGCAAGGACCAGCTCGTCACCCGCCTGTGCGAATGGGGCGAGGAAGTGAGCAACAACGCGATCGAGGTCTACATCCACCGGCTGCGCAAGAAGATCGAACAGGGCCCGATTCGCATCGCGACGGTGCGCGGCCTGGGCTACTGCCTCGAGAAGATCGCGGCCTGAACGGCCCGGCAGACGCTTTCACGGGCCTGTCGGCCCGCTCGACCGTCCGTGACAAAGTCGGCAACCTGTCCGACCGCCGCAACGCGACGGGACGAAGATCGTGCACCTGCCACGAAGTGCCCACCGCGCCGGCCCCGGCGCGCCGGACGACGCCGACACTGCCTTCCATCGCGACCCCCGAGAGCCCTGGAAGATGAATGCAGAAGCCTGGTACCTGCTGGCCTACCGCAGCCGCGCGCTTGTCCACCAGGCCTCCAACCTCATGGGCGCGCTGACGCAACCGGGCGCCGGCGGCGAACCCCGGGAACTGGCCGCCTTCGCGGCGCAGGCCGCCACCGGCGTGCAGGCGCTGCTGGAGGCGCTGGCGAGCGCCCCCGAGCTGGCGGCGCACCAGCGCACCATCCAGCGCTTCGACATCGCGCTGGCCGCCTGGCGCCGCAGCGTGGCCGAGGAGAGCCCGGTGGCCCAGCGCTACCAGACCGCGCTGCTGCAGCAGGCCGCGCAGGTCGTCACCACCTGCCTGCACGTGGAAGGGCTGTGCACCAGCGAATCGGCGCGCGTGCTGGTGACGCGCGCCGACGTGTCCGGCCGCCCCCACTCGCCGCCACCGTAGACTCCGGGGTCACGAAAGGCCTCACGCCTGGAGGCGGCCGCCGGCCGCAGGCCCACCCAAGCAACCGGGACGCGCGGAATCGCAGCCGCGCCGGTCCGGGCTCCCCGCGGGGAGCAGCGACCGGAGGGCGCGTGGGGGCCCCATCTTGTCCGACAGGCACGAACAGCGCTCCCTCTTCGGCGAGATCCTCGACTGGATGCTCGCGCCGCTGCTATTGCTGTGGCCGATGAGCGTGGCGCTGACCTGGCTGGTCGCCCAGGGCATCGCCAACCGGCCGTACGACCGCGAGCTGGGGCAGCTGGCCCACAGCGTGGCGCGCGAGATGCGCGCCGACCCGACCTTCGACCGCGGCCTGGCCGGCCGCCACGACCTGCGCCTGGCCGAGCCCACGGCCGAACTGCTGCGCAGCGACGACGTCGACCGCATCTGGTACCAGGTGCGCAGCGCGCAGGGCGATCTGGTGGGCGGCGACGCCGAGCTCGCGGCACCGCCGGAGGAACGCGCGCCGGCCGACGAGGTGCAGTTCCGCGACGACAACGTCCACAACGACCCGGTGCGCGTGGCCTACCTGTGGGTGGGCACGCCCGCGGGCGCCAACAGCGGCGTGGTGGTGCAGGTGGCCGAGACCTTCGACAAGCGCTCGCGCCTGGCCACCGAGATCATCAAGGGCGTGATCCTGCCCCAGTTCGTGATCCTGCCGCTGGCGGTGCTGCTGGTGTGGTTCGCGCTGGCGCGCGGCATCGCGCCGCTGAACGCGCTGCAGCAGCGCATCCGCCGCCGCGAGAGCCAGGACCTGAGCCCGATCGACGAGCACGACGTGCCCGAGGAGGTAGCCCCGCTGGTGCGCTCGATCAACGACCTGCTGGCGCGCCTGGACCAGACCATGGGCTCGCAGAAGCACTTCCTGGCCGACGCGGCCCACCAGCTCAAGACGCCGCTGGCGGGGCTGCGCATGCAGGCCGAGCTGGCCCAGCGCGAGATCGACGCCGGCGGCGACCCGCAGTCCATCAAGCGCTCGCTGCGCCAGATCGCCCGCTCCAGCCAGAGCGCCGCGCACATGGTCAACCAGCTGCTGGCGATGGCGCGCGCCGAGGACACCGAGCAGGCCCGCCGCCAGCAGGAGGTCCCCGTCGTCAAGCTGGCGCGCGAGGTGGTGCGCGACTTCGTCCCGCGCGCGATGGACAAGCGCATCGACCTCGGCTACGAGGGCCCCGACACCGACCCCGCCGCGCCGCGCCTGGTGGGCCAGCCGATGCTGGTGCGCGAGCTGATCCGCAACCTGGTGGACAACGCACTGCAGTACACGCCCGCCGGCGGCACCGTGACCGTGCGCCTGATGCCCGACCCGTACGGCCAGGTGATGGTGCTGCAGGTGGAGGACACCGGCCCCGGCATCCCCGAGGACGAACGCGAGCAGGTGTTCCAGCCGTTCTACCGGGCCCTCGGCACCGACGTCGACGGCAGCGGCCTGGGCCTGGCCATCGTCAAGGAGATCGCGGACAAGCACGAGGCGACCGTCTCGATCACGGCGGCGCGCACGCCGCACCCCGGTGGCACCGAGACGCCCGGCGCGCTGTTCACGGTGCGCTTCCCGTGCGCGCCGCCGGCCGCGGCCTGATCGGCCCCGGACGGACGCGTCCCGCCGTCCGCCGTCAGGTCTGGACGGACCGCCGGTTGCGCGCGATGGAGGTCAGGAATCCCAGCCCCAGCCCCAGCGTGACCATGGCCGTGCCGCCGTAGCTGACGAACGGCAGCGGCACGCCCACCACCGGCAGGATGCCGCTGACCATGCCCATGTTGACGAAGGCGTAGGTGAAAAAGCTCAGCGTGATCGAGCCGGCCAGCAGGCGGGTGAAAACCGTCGGGGCGTCGGCGGCGATGGCCAGGCCGCGGAAGATCAGCAGCGTGAAGCCGAACAGCAGCAGCAGCGCGCCCAGCATGCCGAACTCCTCGGAGTAGGCGGCGAAGATGAAGTCGGTGGTGCGTTCCGGAATGAACTCGAGATGCGTCTGCGTGCCGCTCATGAAGCCCTTGCCGGTGACGCCGCCCGAACCGATCGCGATCATGCCCTGGATGATGTGGAAGCCCTTGCCCAGCGGGTCGGTGGTGGGGTCGAGCAGCGTGCAGATGCGGTGCTTCTGGTAGTCGCGCAGCAGCGGCCAGACGACCTCGTCCTGGCAGATGCGATCCTCGCTCCACACCACCGCGACGATGCCGACGGCGGCCAGCACCAGCACCGGCAGGATCAGCTTCCACGACAGCCCGGCGAAGAAGATCACGTACAGGCCGGCCGACAGGATCAGGATGGCCGTGCCCAGGTCCGGCTGCTTGGCCACCAGCGCCACCGGCACCAGCAGGATCAGGCCGGCGATGGCGAAGTCGAGCGCGCGCAGCTGGCCCTCGCGCTTCTGGAACCACCAGGCCAGCATCAGCGGCATGGCCAGCTTCATGATCTCGCTGGGCTGGATCTGCATGCCCACGTTGAGCCAGCGCTGCGCGCCCTTCTTGGTGATGCCGAACAGCGCGGTGGCCACCAGCAGCGCCAGGCCGATGCTGTACAGCGGCACCGCCACGCGCATCAGGTTCTGCGGCGAGATCTGCGCGGCGACGAACAGCACCAGGAAGGCCAGCGCCATGTTGCGGGCGTGGTCGGTGAAGCGGGTGCCGTAGTCGTAGCCGGCCGAGTACATCGTCACCAGGCCGATGGCGCAGACCAGCAGCACCGCCACCATCAGCGTCAGGTCGAAGCCCAGCAGCACCGGACGCAGGCGCTGCCAGACGGTGGGACGCTCGACGACGGCGATCATGGCTTGCGCTTTCCGGGGTTCGGGGTGGGCGTCCACTGCGAGGGTTGGCGGCGGGCGGCGGCCGATGCGGCCACGGCCACGCTGCCGCTGCCCGCGTTGGCGCGCGCGGCGGCGGCGGCCGCGTCACGGGTCGCGCTGGCGGCGCTGGCGACCGCGGCCGCGCGTTCTGCCGCGGTCGGGGCGCTGGCGCCGCTGGCCGCCTGGAACGCCGCCACCGCGCTGGCCGCACCGGCGGCGTCGGCCAGCGGCGTGCCCACCGAATCGTCGGCGTTGGGCGAATGGTTGGTGCCCAGGCGGATGTTGGTGGCCAGCGAGATCGGCACCGCCGCCGTCTTCGGTGGTCCGCCGATGCCGGCTTGCACGGAGGCGATGTCCTCGTCGGTCGGATACACGCCCTTGATCCAGTAGTCCATCACGCGACGCGCAATCGGGCCCGCGTACTGGGCGCCGAAGCCCGAGACGTTCTCCACCACCAGCGCGATGGCGATGGTGGGCTTGTCGGCCGGCGCGAACGAGATGAACAGCGCGTTGTCGCGCAGGTATTCGGACACCTTGGCGGCGTTGTACTTCTCGTTGGCCTTGATGCTGGCGACCTGGGCCGTGCCCGTCTTGCCGGCCGAGACGTAGCCGGCGCCGGCGAACGCCTGCGCGCCGGTGCCTTCCTTGTTGACGCCCACCATCGCGTTGCGGATCACCTCCACGAACTCCGGGTTGAGCTGCAGCGGCTCGAGCGGGGTCGGCGCGACCGGATGGCGCGCGCCTGACACGACGTCGACCACGTCGCGCACCAGGTGCGGCGTGTGGCGCTGGCCGCCCGTCGACAGCGTGGTCAGCGCGTTGGCCAGCTGCATGATCGTGTAGTTGTTGTAGCCCTGGCCGATGCCCAGCGAGATCGTTTCGCCGGCGTACCAGCGCTGCTGCTCGGGACGCCGGTAGGCCTTGCGCTTCCACTCGGTGGACGGCAGCACGCCGCGCAGCTCGCCCTGGAGGTCGATGCCGGTCGGCGCGCCGAATCCGAACGGCGCCATGAAGTTGGCGATGTTGTCCACGCCGATGTCGTTGGCGAGCATGAAGTAGTAGATGTCGCAGGACTTGACGATGGACTGGTACATGTCGACGAAGCCGTGGCCCTGCGGCACGTCGTCGTGGAACACGTGGTTGCCGAACGTGTAGTGCCCCGGATCCATCATCCCCCAGGCCGCGGTGCGCTTGCCGAGCGTCAGCGCGGCCAGCGCCATGTAGGGCTTGTACGTCGAGCCCGGCGCATAGGTGCCGCGGATCGCGCGGTTGAGCAGCGGCTTGTCGAGCGATTCGTTCAGTTCCTTCCAGTTGTCGGCGTCGATGCCGTCGACGAACAGGTTGGGGTCGAACGTGGGCTTGGACACGAAAGCGAGCACCTCGCCGTTGCGCGGGTCCATCGCCACCAGGGCGCCGCGGCGGGTGCCGTACAGCTCCTCGACCAGCGCCTGCAGCCGGATGTCGATCGACAGTTGCAGCGTGTTGCCCGGCGTGGCCGGCTTGCTGGCGAGCTGGCGCACGGCGCGGCCGCCGGCCGAGGTCTCGATCTGCTCGAAGCCGGTGGTGCCGTGCAGCTCCGCCTCGTAGCTCTGCTCCAGGCCCAGCTTGCCGATGTACTCGGTGCCGCGGTAGTTGGCCTGGTCCTCGTCCGACCAGTCGTCGACGATCTTCTGCTTTTCTTCCTGGTTGATGCGGCCGATGTAGCCCACCAGGTGGCTCGCGAGCTCGCCGTGGGGGTAGTTGCGGAACAGCCGCGCCTTGATCTCGACGCCCGGGAAGCGGAAGCGCTGGGCGACGAAGCGCGCCACCTCCTCGTCGGTGAGCTTGGTGCGGATGGGCACCGACTCGAAGCTCTTGCCTTCGGCGGCCAGGCGCGCGAAGCGCTTGCGGTCGCGCGGCGTCACCTCGATCACCTTGGCGATCTCGCCGATCGTGCCCTCCAGGTCGGCCACCTTGGACGGCGTGATCTCCAGCGTGTAGGCCGGGTAGTTGGTGGCCATCACGATGCCGTTGCGGTCGATGATCAGGCCGCGGTTGGGCACGATGGGCACGACGCCGATGCGGTTGGCTTCGGCCTGCGCCTGCAGGTCGTCGTGGCGCACCACCTGCAGCACCACCCAGCGGAACACCAGCACGCCGAAGCACAGCAGCACGAACGCCGCCGCGGCGATCGTGCGCGTGCGGAAGCGATCGAGTTCGACCTCGATGTTCCGCAGTTCCGTCATCGATTTCAAGGTTGCGCCAATCGATTCTTAAAGCGGGCGGTTCTCGTCGCGATCGGGCGCGCGGCGCTGCGGCGCCAGCAGCAGCCACGAGACGACCGGCCACAGCATCGCCTCGAACATCGGCGCCAGCAGCATCGACCAGCCGGGGAAGCTGCCGCTGGACAGCAGCCGTACCACCAGCGAGACCGCGTGGGCGACGATGAAGACCGGCAGGATCTGCAGCGCCTGCTCGGCCAGCGTGAACCACAGCAGGCGGCGGTGCATGGTGATGGCCAGGAAGCTCAGCAGCGTGTAGGCCTCGGCGTGCTGGCCCAGCACGGCGCCCTGGTGCACGTCCATCAGCAGGCCGAAGAAGAAGGCGGCGCCGATGCCCACGCGGCGCGGCTGGTGCACGTTCCAGAACACGAGGACGATGGCCAGCACGTCCGGCAGCGCCGCGATGCGCCCCAGCGGCAGCATGTCGAACACGAGCGCGGCCACCAGGGAGGACCAGAGGAAAAGGGGGTTGACCGGCAGCAGGAGCTGGTCGGCGCCGCGCGGCATGATCACTTCTTCGTCCCCTTGATCGGCCGCTGGCCCTTGGGCAGCGGCGCCTCGGGCTCCGGCGCCGGCCGCGCGGGCAGCTGCATGGCCATGGGCTCGAGCACCAGCACATGGCGCACGCCGTCGGCCGACGCGGTGGGCACCAGCGCGATGCGGGCGAACGACGAGTCGGCGCGCGGCTCCACCTTGACGACGCGGGCCACGTCCAGGCCCGGCGGGTAGATGCCGTCCACGCCGCTGGTCTGCAGCAGGTCGCCGACGCGCACGTCGGCGTTGCCGGCCATGAAGCGCAGCTCCAGCGCCGCGCCGTCGGCGCCGAACGCCGCGCTGCGCTGGTGGGTGCGTGTGTTGAGCACGGGGATGGCCGCCTCCTTGTCGATCAGCAGCGTGACCTCCGACGACAGCGGATAGACGCGCGTGACCTGGCCCAGCACGCCGGCCTCGTCGATCACCGGCGCGCCGGGCACCACGCCCTGCGAAGCGCCGCGGTCGATGAAGATCTTGCGCGAGAACGGGTCGCTGGCCTCGTACAGCACCTCGGCGGCCATGGACTTGACCGCCAGCGCCGGCTTCAGGTCGACCAGCGCGCGGAGTCGGTTGTTCTCGGCCGTGAGGGTATCGACGCGGGCCGCCTTGGCCGACTGCGCGGTGAGCGCGAGCTCGGCGCGGCTGAGGTTGGACTGCGCGGCGTGCAGGCCGCTCATGTACTCGCCGGTGGCGTGCGTGGCCTGCATCGGCAGCTCGAGCGCGCGCTCCAGCGGCAGCAGCAGGATGGCCAGCCCCGCGCGCAGCGGGCGCGTGACCGCGAAGCGGGTGTCGGCCGCCATCAGGAACAACGCCACCGCGGAGAACACCGCCAGGCGCGTCAACGCGGACGGGCCCTGGTGGAAGAACGGCGGAGGACGGCGGTCCAGGGTACCGAGCGGCATGGGGTACTCAGCGCACCGGGCCGGGGGCCGCGGTGGAGGACAAGGGGCTATGTGTTGTGGTCGGACGAATTATCGCAAGGCGGAGTTCCGTGCCTTGTGCGGGATTGCCCCGCCATGAACGGGAGCCCGCGTGCGACATTCAGTCGGACGTGAAGATCGCGCCCAGCCGTTCCATGCGCTCGAGCGCCATGCCGCAACCGCGCACGACGCAGGTCAGCGGGTCCTCGGCGACGAGCACCGGCAGGCCGGTTTCCTCGGCCAGCAGGCGGTCGAGGTCGCGCAGCAGCGCGCCGCCGCCGGTGAGCATCATGCCGCGCTCGGCGATGTCGGCGCCCAGTTCCGGGGGGGTCTGTTCCAGCGCGTTCTTGACGGCCGAGACGATCTGGTTGAGCGGGTCGGTGAGCGCTTCCAGCACCTCGTTGGAGCTGATCGTGAAGCTGCGCGGCACGCCTTCGGACAGGTTGCGGCCCTTGACTTCCATCTCGCGCACCTCGGAGCCCGGGAAGGCCGAGCCGATGCCCATCTTGATGTTTTCCGCGGTCTGCTCGCCGATCAGCATGCCGTAGTTGCGGCGGATGTAGTTGATGATGGCTTCGTCGAACTTGTCGCCGCCCACGCGCACGCTGCCCTTGTAGACGACGCCGCCCAGCGAGATGACGCCCACCTCGGTGGTGCCGCCGCCGATGTCGACCACCATCGAGCCCGAGGCTTCCGACACCGGCAGGCCGGCGCCGATCGCGGCGGCCATCGGCTCCTCGATCAGGTAGACGGCGCTGGCGCCCGCGGCCTCGGCGGCGTCCTTGATGGCGCGGCGCTCGACCTGGGTGGAGCCGCAGGGCACGCAGATGATGATGCGCGGGCTCGGGGTGAGCAGGCTGCGCGGGTGCACCATCTTGATGAACTGCTTGATCATCTGTTCCGTGACGACGAAGTCGGCGATCACGCCGTCCTTCATCGGGCGGATGGCCTCGATGTTGCCCGGCACCTTGCCCAGCATCGCCTTGGCTTCCTTGCCGACGGCCTGGATGATCTTCTTGCCGTGCGGCCCGCCCTCGTGGCGGATCGAGACGACCGAGGGCTCGTCGAGCACGATGCCCTTGCCCCGGACGTAGATCAGCGTGTTGGCGGTTCCGAGGTCGATCGCGAGATCGGTGGAGAAGTAGCGGCGCAGGGAAGAGAACATTGGCGGGCGGAGGCGGGTGCGGGTCGGCGGCTTGCGGAGGTCTTCGCGGGGTGGTCGTCAGGCCATCTGGATGGGTGTGACTCCGGCACCTGAGGCGGAGGCTCGAAAGCCCGGACCGGGTGCCGGACCTGGAGGTCCGAAACTCTGAGGGCGCCGCAAGGCGCATGAATTGGGTGGGGTCCGAAGATGGCGGCACGATGAGAAAAACCTCGTGCAGGAAGCCTCGAATTAACCGAGGATAATACCCCAAGCGCGCCCCTCGATCATGTATGCAGGTCGTAACTTTTGAGGGCGCGCCGGCGTCCGGGCGATGGTTTGCGCCGCCCGGACTCCCCCGTTTTCCGCCGCGTCGCGTTGTGCGCGACCGGCCCGACGCCCCAAGCCCGGATTTCCCCATGCCCCTGTCACCCGAAGACGTCAGCCGCATCGCGCACCTCGCGCGACTGGAGCTGTCGCCCGCCGAGGGGTCTGCGATGCAGACCCAGTTGAACGACTTCTTCAAGATCGTCGAGCAGATGAGCGCGGTCGACACGTCCGGCCTCGAGCCGCTGCACACGCCGCTGTCGGCGATCGGCAATGTCGAGCTGCGCCTGCGGCCCGACCTGGTCACCGAATCGAACAATCGCGCGGCCAACATGGCCAACGCGCCGGCGGCCGAGAGCGGCCTGTTCCTGGTGCCCAAGGTGATCGAATGAGCGCGCGCACGGCCGTTCCGAAGAGCGCTCGCACCGCAGGCCGCAGGCCGGAGGTTGCCTTATGAGCGGCGAACTGCATACCCTGGGCGTCGCCGAGCTCGGTCGCGCGCTGGCCGCGAAGTCCACCTCCAGCGTCGAGGTGACGCAGGCCCTGCTCGCACGCGCGCAGGCCGACACGCACGGCGCGTTCCTGGTCGTCGACGCCGACGCCGCGCTCGCCGCGGCGCGGGCCGCCGACGCCACGCGCGCGGCCGGCGCCGCGGGCGCCGGCCATGCGCTGCTGGGCGTGCCCATCGCGCACAAGGACATCTTCGTCACGCAGGACTCGCCCACCACGGCCGGCTCGAAGATGCTGGAGGGCTACCGCAGCCCGTTCGACGCCACCGTCGTCGCGCGCCTGAAGGCCGCCGGCGCGGTGTCGCTGGGCAAGCTCAACTGCGACGAGTTCGCCATGGGCTCGGCCAACGAGAACTCGGCCTGGGGGCCGGTGCGCAACCCCTGGGACGCGCGCCGCGTGCCCGGCGGCTCGTCGGGCGGCTCCGCCGCCGCGGTGGCCGCGCAGCTGGTACCCGCGGCAACAGGCACCGACACCGGCGGTTCGATCCGCCAGCCGGCCAGCTTCACCGGCGTCACCGGCATCAAGCCCACCTACGGCGTGTGCTCGCGCTTCGGCATGATCGCGTTCGCGTCCAGCCTCGACCAGGCCGGGCCGCTGGCGCGCTCGGCCGAGGACTGCGCGCTGCTGCTGTCGGCGATGAGCGGCTTCGACGAGCGCGACGCCACCAGCGTGCAGCAGCCGCCGCAGGACTTCCACGCGCAGATGCTGCGGGCGCGCGACGGCGCCACCGCCGCGCAGCCGCTCAAGGGCCTGCGCATCGGCCTGCCCAAGGAGTTCTTCCCGGCCGCGCTGGCCGCCGACGTCAGCGGCCGCGTGCGCGCCGCGCTCGCCGAGATGGAGAAGCTCGGCGCCACGCTGGTCAACGTCTCGCTGCCGCGCACCGAGCTGTCGATCCCGGTGTACTACATCATCGCGCCGGCCGAGGCGAGCTCGAACCTGAGCCGCTACGACGGCGTGCGCTACGGCCACCGCGCCGCGCAGTACGGCGACCTGATGGACATGTACAAGAAGTCGCGCTCCGAAGCCTTCGGCCCCGAAGTGAAGCGGCGGATCATGATCGGCACCTACGTGCTCTCGCACGGGTACTACGACGCCTACTACCTGCAGGCGCAGAAGCTGCGCCGCATGATCGCCGACGACTTCCAGGCCTGCTTCCAGCAGTGCGACATCATCGCCGGCCCGGTGGCGCCGACGGTGGCGTGGAAGCTCGGCGAGCAGGGCGACGACCCGGTCAAGGCCTACCTGGCCGACATCTTCACGCTGCCCGGCTCGCTCGCCGGGCTGCCCGGCATGAGCGTGCCGGCCGGCCTGGGCGACGGCGGCATGCCGGTGGGCCTGCAACTGCTGGGCAACTACTTCGCCGAGGGCACGCTGCTGCACGCGGCGCATGCCCTGCAGCAGGCGACCGACTTCCACCTGCAACGGCCGCAGGCCTGAACGCGCCGATGGACGATCGCGCCGATCACCTTGCCCTGCTGCCGAAGCCGGTCGGCCGGCGAGCGCTCGGCCGCTCCGGAGCGAGCCGGCCTGAGCCCCTCGGGGGCGGGGAGCGGAGCGAGCCGGGTCGACATGTCAGCGGCGGCGTGGTCGCGGGCGATTGCCTGCACGTGCTGCGCTCGCTGCCGGCGCAGCGCGTCGACCTCATCGTCACCTCGCCGCCCTATGCCGACCAGCGCGCCTCCACCTACGGCGGGGTGACGCCGGACGACTACGTGGACTGGTTCATGCCGCGCGCCGCGCAGTTCGCCCGGGTGCTCCGGCCCACGGGGTCGCTGGTGATCAACATCAAGGAAAAGGTGGTCGACGGCGAGCGCCACACCTACGTCCTCGAGCTGATCCTGGCCATGAAGAAGCAGGGCTGGCTGTGGACGGAGGAATACGTCTGGCACAAGCGCAACTGCTTTCCCGGCAAGTGGCCCAACCGCTTCCGCGACGCCTGGGAGCGCTGCCTGCACTTCACGCGCGAGCGCCGCTTCAAGATGAACCAGGACGCCGTGATGGTGCCCATGGGCGACTGGGCGCAGGCGCGCCTGAAGACCCTCGGCGCCAACGACGTGGTGCGCCACGACTCGCAGGTGGGCAACGCGTTCGGCAAGAACATCGCCAACTGGCAGGGCCGCGAGCGCGCCTACCCCACCAACGTGCTGCACCTGGCCACCGAGTGCGGCAACAAGGGCCACAGCGCGGCGTTCCCGCAGGCGCTGCCGCGCTGGTTCATCGAGCTGTTCACCGATCCCGGCGACACCGTGCTCGACCCGTTCGCCGGCTCCGGCACCACGCTCGCCGCGGCACTGGCGCTGGGCCGCAACGCGCTCGGCGTGGAGCTCGCGCCCGCGTATGCGGCACGCTGCCGCGAGACGCTCGCGGTGGCGCAGTCGGCCGCCCAGGCGCTCGCGCGGGCGCGTGCCGTCACCGAACAAGAACTCGTTTCCCCCGGCCGCGGCACCACCGCCGCGGCCCCCGCATCCAAGGACAGCGTCCCATCATGAGCACCCTCATTCGCGGCTATGAAGTCGTGATCGGCTTCGAGACCCACACGCAGTTGTCGACCGCCAGCAAGATCTTCTCCGGCGCGTCCACCGCCTTCGGGGCGGCACCCAACACGCAGGCCTCGGCCGTCGACCTGGCGCTGCCCGGCACGCTGCCGGTGCTCAACCGCGGCGCGGTCGAACGCGCGATCCGGCTCGGCCTGGCAGTCAACGCCACCATCGCGCCGCTGTCGATCTTCGCGCGCAAGAACTACTTCTACCCCGACCTGCCCAAGGGCTACCAGATCAGCCAGTACGAGATCCCCGTGGTGCAGGGCGGCGTCGTGCCGTTCATGCACGACGGCGAACTGCGCCAGCTGCGCCTGACCCGCGCCCACCTCGAGGAAGATGCCGGCAAGTCGGTGCACGAGGGCCTGGCCAACATGTCGGGCATCGATTTGAACCGCGCCGGCACGCCGCTGCTCGAGATCGTCACCGAGCCCGACATGCGCTCGTCGACCGAGGCCGTGGACTACGCCAAGGCGTTGCACGCGCTGGTGCAGTGGCTCGACATCTGCGACGGCAACATGCAGGAAGGCTCGTTCCGCTGCGACGCCAACGTGTCGGTGCGCCGCCCCGGCCAGCCGTTCGGCACGCGCCGCGAGATCAAGAACCTCAACAGCTTCCGCCACCTGCAGCAGGCGATCGACTACGAGATCAACTGGCAGATCGACGAGCTCGAGAACGGCGGCAAGATCGTGCAGGCCACCGTGCTGTTCGACCCGGACAGCGGCGAGACCCGCATGATGCGCACCAAGGAAGACGCGCAGGACTACCGCTACTTCCCCGACCCCGACCTGCCGCCACTGGTGATCTCGCCCGAGTGGGTGGAGCAGGTGCGCGCCGGCATGCCCGAACTGCCGCGCGCGATGGCCGAGCGCTTCCAGAAGGCCGACGGCCTGGCGCCGGGCGACGCCGCGCTGATGACCCAGTCGCTGGCCACCGCGCGCTTCTACGAGGCGGCGCGCGACGCCGGCGCGCCGGCCAAGCTGGTCGCCAACTGGGTGATGGGCGAGATGACGCGGCGGCTGAACGCTGAAGGCAAGGAGATCAGCGAAAGTCCAGTCGACGCCACGCTGCTGGCCGCACTGATCAAGCGTATTCACGACGGCACCATCCCCAACGCGGCGGGCCGCAAACTGTTCGACGCGCTTTGGACGTGGGACAAGCTTGGAGCCAGCAAGAGCAGTGCCGCAAACGTCGATGAACTCATCGAGTCGATGGGTCTGAAGCCGATGGAGGACGCAGGCGCGCTCGAAGCAATCGTCGACGCCGTCCTGGCCGCCAACCAGAAGTCGGTCGACGAGTTCCGCGCCGGCAAGGACAAGGCCTTCCAGGCCCTGGTGGGCCAGGCGATGAAGGCCAGCAAGGGCAAGGCCAACCCGGCGCAGGTCAACGAGATGCTGAAGAAGAAGCTGGGCGCCTGAAGCGCCCGCGCAGGCCGGTCAGATCGGCGCGGTGCCGCTCGCCGCGTTGATCGCCTTGCGCGCCTCCACCTGGAAGCCCACCGGGTCGGCGATGCCGGCCAGCCGCAGATCCTCGCTGCCGGTGCCGCGGATGACCAGCGTGCCGTAGCCGGTCATGCGCTGCCACAGGCTCTGGTCGACGTCGAGGCTCTCGACGCGGTTGAGCATGACCGTGGACGTGTGGCGGCTGACCAGGCCGGTCTGCAGCACCACGTAGCGGTTGGTCAGCTTCACGTGCATCGCGCTGCGGCGCGCCAGGGCGCCGCCGACGAACCACAGGCACGCCACGCCGCCGAAGGCCGCCACCCCGTTGCCGAGGTGGTCCTGGCGCAGCAGGCCCCAGCCCACCAGCCCCAGCGCCACCACGCCGAGGGCCACGCGCGGCCACAGCGCCCACCACGACATGCGGGCCTCGCGCAGCAGGGTCTCGCCGGTGGCCGGATCGTTGCTCGTCTGGGTCATGTCAGTTGGTCTTGTGCGGCGCGTCGCCGGGCAGCGCGTCCGAGAACAGGAAGCACTGCAGCGTTTCCGCGCCGTGGGTGAAGGTCATCGTGCGTTCCTTGGTCACCACGTCCACGCCCACCTTGGCGTTGGCGTAGTGGGCGTCGCGCCCGCCGCGCACGCGCGTGACCGTCCAGTCGTGCCCCTCGAAATGGAGCTGGCCCAGGCGCGGCGTCAGCTCGGCCGTGAGCAGCCGCCGGCCGGTGCACTGGTAGCTCACGCTCATGGCCTGCGCGCCGGCGGCGGCGAAGGCGAGCGCGGCCGCCATCGCCATCCGGATGGCGCGGGGCGGACAAACGGGGCAATGGGTCATGGGGCGTCCTTCTTCGTCGGGTGTTCAGGCGTCGATGCCGTAGCGCGCACGGTACGCGGCCACCGCCGTCGCGTTCGCGGCGAGGGCGGGGTCGCCGGTGGTCGACAGCAGCTGCATCAGGTCGGCCAGCGTGGCGATGGCGATCACCTTCAGCCCCAGCGTCTGCTCCACGTACTGCACGCCCGAGCGCCGATCCGCGCCCTCGTCACGCGCACGCTCCTGGCGGTCCATCGTGATGGCCACGCCCACCGGTTCGGCGCCGGCGGCGCGGATCATGTCGGCGGCCTCGCGCTTGGAGGCGCCGTCGGTGATGACGTCGTCGATGATCAGCACGCGGCCCCGGACCGGCGCGCCCACCAGCGTGCCGCCCTCGCCGTGGTCCTTGGCCTCCTTGCGGTTGTACGCATAGGGCACGTTCCTGCCGTGTTTGGCCAGGCCGATGGCCACCGCGGCGGCCAGCGTGATGCCCTTGTAGGCCGGCCCGAACAGCATGTCGAACTCGACGCCGGAGGCGAGCAGCCGACGTGCATAGAATTCGCCCAGGCGCATCAGCTTGGCGCCGTCATCGAACAGCCCGGTGTTGAAGAAGTAGGGCGACTGGCGCCCCGCCTTCGTCTTGAAATCACCGAACCGCAGCACACCGGCCTCCACCGAGAACTGGACGAACTCCTGCGCGAGCAGGTCGTTGGTGGGAGCATTCATGGAGTAGGAACCTTGGGATTTCGCCTGGTGACACTGAACCTGAACGGGATCCGTTCGGCCCACAACAAGGGCTTCCTGGCCTGGGCAGAGTCCGTCCAGGCCGATTGTATGGGCGTGCAGGAGGTCAAGGCGCAGCACGAGCACGTGCACGAGACCTTCGACACGCTCGACGGCATGGCCGGCCGCTTCCACTACGCCGTCAAGAAGGGCTACTCGGGCGTGGGCCTGTACAGCCGCGTCCAGCCCACCGAGGTCGTCACCGGCTTCGGCGACGCGCAGTTCGACGAGGAAGGCCGCTACGTCGAGTTCCGCTTCGACAAGCCGGCCGCCGGCCTGCAGCACCCGTTCGACCGGCTCAGCGTCATCAGCTGCTACTTCCCCAGCGGCTCGTCCGGCGAGGAACGCCAGGCCGCCAAGTTCCGCTTCCTCGACCTGATCTACCCGCACCTGATGGCGCTCAAGAGCCAGCGCGAGTTCATCCTGGTGGGCGACATCAACATCGCCCACAAGCCCATCGACCTGAAGAACTGGAAGGGCAACCAGAAGAACTCGGGCTTCCTGCCCGAGGAGCGCGACTGGATGACGAAGCTGCTGACCGACGGCGGCCTGGTGGACGTGTTCCGCACGCTCAACGACAGGGAAGAGCAGTACACGTGGTGGAGCAACCGCGGCCAGGCCTGGGCGAAGAACGTGGGCTGGCGCCTGGACTACCATCTGGCGACGCCGGGCGTCGCCGCGCTGGCGCGCAAGGAACACATCCATGTCGAATCGCGCTTCAGCGACCATGCGCCGCTGACGATCGACTACGACTTCACGCTGTAGCCCGCCGCAAGGAACCCCGATGACCGTGAGCGACATCATGTCCCGGCGCGTCGCCACGGTCACGCTCGACGACCGCCTGCGCACCGTCAAGCAGATCTTCGATTCGTCGAAGTTCCACCACCTGCTCGCGGTGGAGGACGACGGCACGCTCTACGGCGTCGTCTCCGACCGCGACCTGCTGCGCGCGCTGAGCCCGTTCATCGGCAGCATCGTCGAGACCGGTCGCGACATCGCCACGCTGGACAAGCCGGTGCACCAGATCATGACCCGCAAGCCGATCACCCTGCCCGCCGATGCGTCCATCGCCGAGGCCATCCGCGTGTTCCTGGAGCACCCGGTGTCGTGCATCCCGATCGTCGACGCGCAGTTCAAGCCGGTGGGCATCGTGAGCTGGCGCGACGTGCTGAAGTCGTTCGCAGCCGGCCGGACCTGAGCCGGGCGCGCGCCGGCGGTCGGCCCGGGCGGCGCGGATCCCGGCGGCCGACCTGCATTCGTTGGATCGACAGAGGCCCGGAACTGGTGTCCAGTGGCAGGTCCCGCGAACCCGCGTGCCGACCATGCCCGATCCTGCCCCGCCACCCACCGCCGATCCGCCCTCCGCCACCGCCCCGCCGTCAGGCGACTGGCCGGTGCGCGTGCTGGCGCTGATCCCGCTGGCGGGCATCCTGTTCCTGTGGTCGGACTACCACCTGGGCATCGGCACCAGCCAGCCGGTGGCCGTCGCGGGCATCGCCGCGGCGCTGCCGTTCGCGATCGGGATCCTGCCCTACTTCCTGGACGAGGCCGACGACAAGGCGCTGCGCGCCCGACTGCGCGGCGGGATCGCGCGCCGGCTCACCTGGCGCGCGATCGCGGTCGCCTACCTGCTGTTCGGCGCCGTCATGCTGACGTGGACATCCGTCCTGGTGCTGGCCGAGGACGGCAGCCGCCTCGGACGGGTCACGTTGAAGGCACTGGACGGCGGCTCGGCGACCGAGCACGTGCAGGTGCCGACCGACAAGGCCGCGCCCGCGCGGTTCATCCTGCCGGTGACCCCCTTCGGCCGGCCCTACCGGCTGGAGGTCGAGGGCTTCGTGCCGCAGACCATCGAGGTCTGGCCGATCCTGGGCGTGCGGGTGCGCCCGGGCATCGACCTGCGCCGGTCGCCGAGCGTCCTGCTGCGCCTGTCCGCCATCGCGATGGGTTCCTGGAAGGATGTCGGCGGCGCCGAGCTGCGCGTCGTCGCGGTCGGGGTGCGCGGCGAGGAGACGCCGCTGGCCAGCACGCGCACGCCCGCCGATGCCCTGTTCCTGGGCCGCGCGCAACCGGTGCCGGCGGACTGGCCCGCCACCTGGCGGACCGAGCTGCAATCCCGCGCGGTGAGCGACACGCTGGCGGCCCGCCAGATCCTGGCGTGGCGGCAGGTCGCCGTGCTTCCCGTGTCGACCGGGGTGGCGCCCGGCCAGTCGCTGCGCGTCACGCTGACCAACGACCAGCAGCATGTCGTCGCCCGCAGCGAATTCCTGGTGGGCAAGGACGAGCTGCAGGATCAGCTGATAGGAGACATCGAATGAAGACCTGGCGCGTGCTTGCCTGCGCGATCGTCCTCGCGGCCTCGATGCCGGCGGTCGCCGTCGATCGGCCGGCGGTGGTCGTGGCCTTCGACCTGAACGTCCCCCGCTGGATCGGCCAGTTCGGCAACCGGCGCGCCGAGCTGCAGGCCAAGGTCGCCCTGGCCGTCTCCGCGTGGATGGGTCAGCAGATGGGCTTCGTCGACTTCCAGGTCGTCGGGGCCGGCCCGCAGCGGCTCGTGCTGCACCTGGACGTCGCGCCCGACGCCGGCACGCGCGAGTTCAAGGAGACCCAGCTGCGCCTCGAGCTGGCCGGCCCCGCCTCGGCGCCGCCGCTGGTCTGGCGCTTCCGCTCCGACGAGCGCTACGCCGAGCCGACCGGCGGCATCGACGCATTCGCGCAGGAAGTCGCGCTGCGCCTGCTCGACATCGACAAGCAGGCCCTGGTGCACCAGGTGCTCAGCCGGGTGCCGATCGCCAGCGAGGGCGCGCTGTGGAAGGATCCGGTGGGCTGGGTGATCCCGTTCCGCAAGACCGACCTGTGCATGGACTTCAAGAGCGTGCTGCGCATCGAGAACATGCTGCCCTCCGGCGCGGGGCCGGTGCTCAAGGAATTCCTGGCGCGCGCGAGCGGCGACTTCGCGCCGCGCGAGGCCGCGCACGCCCCCGCCGCGCTGCGCGGACGGCTGTTCACCGAGCCGATGCCCACGCAGGACGGCCTCGCCGAGCTCGGCAACGCCCGTCCGGAGGCCGTCGCCATCCGCGCCATCTACGTCACGGAGTACCTGCCGCTGCAGCCTTGCAACAAGCCGGTGGCGCCCGACCGCGTGGATTTCCGGGGAGCCGTCCGATGAGATCACTTGCCGCCTCCCGCGCCCGCGCCGCCGCGTGCGCGCTGTGCGCCGCCCTCGCCGGGGCGGCCGCGACCGCCGCGGACGATCGCTACGATTCGGCCCGCGCGGCCGCGCAGTCCGCACAGGATTTGCAGGACCAGGGCCAGTGGGCCGCCGCGCAGGCTACGCTCGAGGCCGCGTCCGCCCGGTGCGGCGACGCCGATGCGGGGCGCTCCTGCCGGCTGCTCGTGCTCTATTCGCAGGGCTACCTGGCGCAGCGCGAGGCGCTGCGGCGTCCCGACGCGGCCGCGGCCCTGCTCGCCACGGCCGCCGACCGCTACGCCGCCGTCCTCGCCGTGGCGCCCGCGCACGAGGCCACGTTGAAGAACCTCGCGCTCGTCGACCTGGGCCTGGACCGGACCGACGCGGCCGAGGCCGTGCTCAAGACCGCCGTGGCCGCGGACCGCAGCGGCACGGGCCGCGCCGCGCTCCAGCTGGGCCAGCTCTACCGCGACACCGGCCGCTTCGACGAGGCCCTGGCCGCCTTCGAGAGCGCGGGCGCCGCCGCGCCCACCGATCCCGCGCCCCGCGAGGCCATCGTGGCCCTGTACGCGACCGTCCCCGAGCGGGCGCCCGCGCTGATGGACAAGCTCGTGGCCTGGGAGCCCGTCTTCCCGGCTGTCGCCGACACCGGCTACCGGCAGATCCTCGCGCAGGCACCGCAGACCGAGCTCGGCGAGCGGGCCGTCGTCAACTGGGTGTCGCTGGTGGCCCGCCAGGGCTGGGTGTCGCCGTCGACCTTCGCCGGCCTGCCCATGGCGTGGGCGCCGGTCGCGGAGGCGGCGCGCTTCGTGGCGGACCCGGAGACGGCGATCCCGGGCGGCGGCTGGTGGGGCAGCCGTCCGCTGCGCCGTTCGGTGCTCGCCCAGCTGTCGCTGGTGGCCGCCACGGCACCCGCGGCGCAGGCCGATCCGCGGCGCGCGCTGCGTCGCCTCCAGGTGGGCCTGCAGGTCTGCCCGGGCTACGAGGAGTACCAGTACGACCTGCAGATGAAGGCCGCGTGGCCGACGCGCATGGAGCTGGCGCGCGCCACCTTGTCGCTGCTGTCGCGCCAGCCCGAGCTCGACCCCGGCGAGAAGCTGCAGCGCTGGCTGATCCTCGAGCTCTTCCAGGGCAAGGCCGGCGCCTACCGCAGCCAGGACCTGGCGGCGATGCAGCGCTTCCACACGACGCTGGGGCGCTGGTACGCGGCGCGCGGCGAGTGGAGTCCCGACACGCACGCCGGCTACGGCGGCGGGTCCGCGTCGTCGACCAACGCCCTCTTCCAGCTCGAGCAGGCCATCGCCGACGCCGGCCAGCGCGCCGCCCGCGGCGAGCCCTACCAGCCGCTGCAGCTGGAGAAGGCCCTGCTCGCGACGGGCTACGAGAAGGTCGGCAAGCCGGCGCAGGCGCGGTCGACGTACCTGGACGCGGCCGCGGCCTTCCTCGACACCGACGACCTCGATGCCGCGCGCGACGCCCTGCAGGCGGCGCGTCGCCTCGGCGCGACCCCGGGCGGAACCGGCGACGGGGCGACCGCGGACCTGCTGCAGCGCATCGTCGCGACCCGCCAGGCCCTGGCCGCGGACAGCGTGCCGCCGGACTTCGAGACACTGGCCGGGCAACGCTGGCTCGACCAGCCGCTCACGCTGTCCGTCGCACCGCGCCAGCGTTTCAAGACGCTGGCCGACCTCGCGCTGCGCGCGCGCGAGGACGGCCAGGCCGAGCTCGCGGTCGCCCGCGCCGGGCTCGCCTTCGAGACCTCGCTGTCGCTGAAGTCGCTGGTCGGCACGGCCGACCTCGTGCGCCTGCAGCAGGTGCAGGCGCTGACCACGGCGCGCGCGAACCTGGGCGAGCGCGGCACGGCGCAGGTCACGCCGGTGCGGGCGGCGGCCGAGGGCGGCAAGGCCTGGGGGCTCTACGTGCCGGCCGCCAGCCAGTCGAACTACGTCGTGGTCGGCAGCGATGCGCTGCTCGCCGGGCAGATCGACGCCCGCATCCGCGCGTCGGCCGCGCTGGCCGGCAAGGTGAGCGGCTTCAAGGTGGAGGCCGGCAAGGTCGACCTCTACATCCCGGCGGCCGACGACGCGGCGGCGAAGGCCGCGCACCAGCTCACCGACCTCCAGGGCGTGCGGTCGCTGCTCGTCATCGGGTGAGGGTCGGCGTCGACCCCCCACACGCCGGCGGCGCGGCGGGACTAAACTGGGCCGCCTTCCGAAAGGCCCCGATGTCCCTGCCCCGCCGCCAGTTCCTGTCCCTGCTCGCCAGCACATCGACCCTCGCCATGAGCCCGTCCCGCGCCGCCGAAGTCCCCGCGCCCGCGGCCGCGGACATGGCGCACGTGCCCTGGTCGCGCCAGGCGGCCATCTACCAGGTCAACGTGCGCCAGTACTCGGCGGACGGCACGCTGAACGCGGCCTCGGCCGACCTGCCGCGCCTGAAGGCGCTGGGCGCCGACATCCTCTGGCTGATGCCGCTGCAGCCCATCGGCCAGCTCAGGCGCAAGGGCACGCTGGGCAGCTACTACTCGATCCGCGACTACACGGCGGTCAACCCGGAGTTCGGCACGCTGGCCGACGCGCGCGCGTTCGTCCAGGCCGCGCACGCGCTGGGCATGAAGGTGATCCTCGACTGGGTGGCCAACCACACCGCGTTCGACCATCCGTGGACGCGCGCGCACAAGGACTGGTACAAGCTCGACGCGCACGGCGACATCTTCCCGGTGACCTTCAACGCCGGGCAGCCCAACGAGGAGAACTGGTCGGACGTCACCGCGCTGAACTACGACGCCCCGGCGCTGCGCGACGCGATGATCGCGGCGATGCGCTTCTGGGTGCGCGAGACCGACCTCGACGGCTTCCGCTGCGACGTCGCCAGCCTGGTGCCGACGCCGTTCTGGGAGCGCGCGCGGCGCGAGCTCGATGCCGACAAGCCGATGTTCATGCTGGCCGAGTCCGACGCGAAGGACCTGCATCGCAGCGCGTTCGACATGACCTACAGCTGGGACCTGGCCGCGCTCATGCACCAGGTCGGCCAGGGCGAGGCCGGCGCCGTGGAACTGCGCGACTGGGCCCTGAAGGAGCCGCACGGCTACCCGGCCTCGGCCTACCGCATGCGCTTCACCAGCAACCACGACTTCAACTCGTGGAACGGCACCGACGCCGAGCTCTACGGCGACGCCTACCTGCCGCTGGCCGTGCTCACGTTCACGCTGCCGGGCATGCCGCTGATCTACAACGGCCAGGAGTCGCGCCTGGCCAGGCGGCTGGAGTTCTTCGAGAAGGACCCGATCGCCTGGAAGACCCGCGAGCTGCAGCCGTTCTACGCCGAGCTGCTGGCGCTCAAGCACAGGCACCCGGCGCTGGCCAACGGCCAGTACGGCGGCACGCTGGCGCTGGTGGACGTCGGCAACGACCAGTTGTTCGCGTTCCGCCGCCAGCTCGGCACCGACAGCGTCACCGTGGTCGTCAACGTGACGAAGTCCGCGCAGGCCTGCCGGCTCGGCCCCACCCGTCGCAGCCTGCCCGCCTTCGGCTGGGTGATCGAAACCGCATGAGGGTGGCCGATGAGCGCGCGCCCGGCCGCTCCGAGGCGCGCACGCACCGCAGCCGCCAGGCGGAGGGTGTCCTGATGCCCATGGCGCCGGACCCGGTCGACGTGGCCGCCTACTGCCGGCGCATCGGCTTCACGGGCGCGCTGGCGCCCACGCGCGCCTGCCTGGAAGACCTGATCCGCCGCCACGCCGCAGCGATCCCGTTCGAGAACATCGAGGTGCTGGCGCGCCGCGTGCCGCTGCTCGACGCCGCCGGCCTGCAGCGCAAGCTGGTGCAGCAGCGCCGCGGCGGCTACTGCTTCGAGCAGAACCAGCTGTTTCGCGAGGTGCTGCAGGCGATCGGCTTCGAGGCCCATGCGCTGGAGGCGCGCATCCGCTCCGGCGTCCCCGCGGAGGTGGTCACCGCCCGCACCCACCTGGCCACGCGCGTCGTCCTGGCCGACGGCGAGCACCTGGTGGACGTGGGCTGCGGCGCCATCGCGCCGCTGGCCCCGCTGGCGCTGGCCAGCCGCGCCGAGCAGGTCGCCGGCACCGGCCGCTACCGCTTCGTCGAGATCGAGGGCGACCTGCTGCTGCAGGCGCTGGGCGCGGACGGCTGGCTCGACTGCTACCGCCTGCTGCCCGGCGGGCCGCACCCGATCGACTGCGAGATGGGCAACTGGTTCGTCGCCACGCACCCGAAGTCGATGCTGGGCCGCAACCTGCTCGTCGCCCGCGCGCTGGACGACGGCCGGCTGCGCCTGTTCAACCGCACCCTGTCCACCTTCCGTCCCGAGTGCGCCGCGCCGGTCGAACAGACGCTGCGCATGCGCGCCGAGTTCGCCGACGTGCTGGCCGACGCCTTCGGCCTGGACATCGCGGCGGCCGATCTCGACGCCGTGATGGCCGCGCTCGATCGGCTGCCGGACTGAGTCGATGGAACTCGTCGAGCGCGACGCCGCCCTGCTGGCCTTCGAACGCCAGCTGGCCGCCGCGCGACTGGGCAGCGGCCATGTGCTCCTGGTCAGCGGCGAAGCGGGCATCGGCAAGACGACGCTGCTCCAGGCGATGGCCGGGCGGCGCGCGGAGGCCACGCTCTGGTGGGGCGCCTGCGATTCGCTCGAGACGCCGCATCCGCTCGCGCCGCTGCACGACATCGCCCGCGGCGCCGATGTCCCGTTCGGCGCGCTGCTCAAGCCCGGCCATGCGCGCGCGGAGCTGTTCGAGGCGGTGCTGGCGACGCTGCACGCGAGCCGCCGCCCCGTGCTCGCGATGTTCGAGGACGTGCACTGGGCCGACGACGCCACGCTGGACCTGCTGAAGTTCCTCGGCCGCCGCATCGACCGCGTGCCCTGCCTGCTGGTGCTGACGTGGCGCGACGACGAGGTGTCGGCGGCGCACCCGCTGCGCCGGCTGCTCGGCGAGCTGCCGGCCAGCCTCGCGACGCGGCTCGCGCTGGAGCCGCTGTCGGCGTCCGCCGTCGCCCGGCTGGCGCAGTCGGCGATGCGCTCGGCGGCCGGACTGCACGCGCTGACGCGCGGCAATCCACTGTTCGTCAGCGAGCTGCTGCGCCACGGGGCCGAGGGCGTGCCGCGCGGCGTGCAGGACCTGGTGCTGGCCCGCTTCGCGCGCCTGGGCACGGCGGCGCAGGCCGTGGTGCGGCTCGCGTCGGCGGTGCCCACGCGCATCGAGGCCGCGCTGGTGGACGCGCTCCTCGCACCGGCGCCGACCGTCCTCGACGAGTGCCTGAACTCGGGCCTGCTCAGCGCGGGCGACGGCGCGTACTTCTTCCGCCACGAGCTGGCGCGCGTGGCCGTCGAGATGTCGCTGTCGCCGCCGGCCGCCCGGGCGCTGCACGCCGACGTGCTGCGCGCGCTGGCGCTGCCGGGCCAGGCTCCGGTGTCGCTCGCGCGGCGCGTGCATCACGCCGTGCGCGCGGGCGACGCGTCCGCGGTCGCGGCGCTGGCACCGGCGGCCGCGCGCCAGGCCGAGCAGCGCGGCGCCCACGTGGAGGCGGCGGCGCACTACCGCACGGCGCTGGCGCACGGCGAGCAGGGCGCGGAGGTCGGCCAGTGGCTGGCCGCCTTCGCGCGCGAGTGCCGCCTGACCGGCCGGCTCGACGATGCGACCGCAGCCCACGCCAGCCTGTCCGAATGGCATCGGGCACACCCCGACGCGCTGCGCGAGGCCACCAACCTGAGCCAGCTCGCGCTGGTCCACGTGCTCGCGCTGCGCAATGCCGAGGCCGACGCGACCAGCCGACGAGCCATCGCCTTGCTGGAGCCGCTGCCGCCCGGGCCCGAGCTGGCGCGGGCCTGGCGCGTCGAGGCGCAGCTGCGCATGCTCAATCGCGACTGCGAGGCGGCGGTCGCATGGGCCGGCAAGGCCATCGCGCTGGCCGAGCGCCTGGGCGAGCGCGAGGTCCTGGCCGAAGCGCTCGGCACCCTCGGCGCGGCCACGATGTTCCTCGACTACGCCACCGGTTGCGTGCACCTGTCGCGCGCCCTCGAACTCGCGCTCGCCGACGGCCTGCATGGCCTGGCCGCGAACACCTATTGCAACCTCGGTTCGGCCGCGGGCGAGGTGTGGCGCCTGCGCGAGGCGCGCACGCACCTGGAGGACGGCATCGCGTTCGCGCAGCGCCACGAGATCGACTTCTACCGCCACTATTGCGTCGCGTGGCTGGCGCTGTGCGAACTGCACCTCGGGCAGTGGGACGACGCGCGCGAACACGCGCACGACGTGGTCGGCCAGGCCGCCTCGCCCACGACCAGCCGCGTGATGGCGCTGGCCGCGCTCGGGCGGCTGCAGGCGCGGCGCGGCGAACCGGAGGCGGCCCGCACGCTGGACGAGGCGCTCGCGCTGGCACAGGCCAGCGGCACGCTGCAGCGCGTGGCGCCGGTGCGCTGCGCGCGCGCCGAGGCCGCTTGGCTGCGCGGCGACATGGCGGCCGTGGTCGCCGAAGCGGGCGCCGCGCTGGCGCAGGCGCAGGCCCATCGCCATCCCTGGTATGCCGGCGAACTCGCCCTGTGGCTGCGGCGCGCCGGCTCGGCGCAGCCGGTGCCCGGCGCCTGCGCCGAGCCGCATGCGCTGCTGCTGGACGGCCAGTGGCGCCAGGCGGCCGCGGCCTGGGCCGCGCTCGGTTGCCCGTTCGACCAGGCGCTGGCGCTGGCCGAGGGCGACGACGCGGCCCGCCTGGCTGCGCTGGCGATGCTGGAGGACCTGGGCGCCGCGCCCGCCGCCGAGCGCCTGCGCAAGGCGCTGCGCGCCGCCGGCCTGCGCGGCGTCCCGCGCGGTGCCCGAGCCACGACGCAGTCCAACCCGCACCAGCTCACCGAGCGCGAACGCGAGGTGCTGGCGCTGCTGTGCGCCGGCCTGAAGAACTCCGAGATCGCCGAGCGCCTGTACCGCTCGGTGCGCACCGTCGACCACCATGTGGCGGCGGTGTTCGCCAAGCTGGGCGTGGGCTCGCGCGCCGAGGCCGTCGCGGCCGCCGCGCGGACCGGCATCGGCGCGCCGAAATAGGCAATCGACCGGCGCAATCTGGGCAGGATCGCCGTGGTCGCGCGGCGCGCGTCGCCCTAACCTGGATTCCCCGGTCGACACCGGCCGCCAACCCACCCAGGAGTCCACCATGCCCCGCTTTCTCGTCGAACGCAGCTTCCCGCAAGGCCTGCACATTCCCGTCAACGACCAGGGCGCCGACGTCTGCATGAGCGTCGTCGGCACCAACGCGCAGAGCGGCGTCACCTGGGTGCACTCGTACGTCAGCGACGACCTGCGCAAGACGTTCTGCATCTACGACGCCCCGAACCCCGAGGCGATCCGCGAGACGGCGCGCAACAACAACCTGCCGATCGACACGATCACCGCGGTCAGCGTGCTCGATCCGTACTTCTATCGCGGGTGAGCCCGCGGGGCTCAGCCGGCCGTGCCGACCCCGGGCAGCCGCACCGCGTGCACGCGGTTGCGCTGCCCGCTCACCTTGCCGGCCATCGCGCGCTCGGCCGCGGCGTCCAGCAACTGGCGCAACGGCGTGCCGGGCGATCCGCTGGCCACGCCGATCGTCACGGTGACCACGCCGGCCGTCGGCGACGCGGCATGCGCCAGGGCGAGCGCCTGCACGGCGGCGCGGATGCGTTCGGCCGCGGCCGGGGCGGCGTCGCCGTCGGCGCCGGGCAGGGCGACGACGAACTCCTCGCCGCCCTTGCGGAACACCAGGTCGGCTTCGCGGGCGCAGCCACGCACGGCCTGCGCCACCGCGCGCAGCGCGTCGTCGCCCGCGGTGTCGCCATGGACGTGGTTGTAGTTGCCGAAGTGGTCGACGTCGATGAAGGCGAGCGCCGGACACGCGGCGACCGCGTCGGCGTCCGCTGTCCGCCCCTGCAGCAACTCGTCGAGCGCGAGCCGGTTGCGCAGGCCGGTGAGCGCGTCGGTGCGGGCCTCCTCGCGCAGCGCACGGTTGCGCTCCTGCAGCTCGATCACCGTCGTGGCCAGGTCGCGCCGCGCCGCGACGATGCGGCGCGTGTCGTCATCGAAGGCGACGACGCGGTCGCACCCGCGCGCCTTGGCCGCATGCAGCGCCAGGTCGCAGGCGCGCCAGGCGTCGTCCACGGTCGGGCCGCCCAGCGAGGCGATGCCGGCCGACACGGTGACGATCTCGGCGCCGCCGGCCAGGCTGACCGGCTCGCGCATCGCGGCCACGCAATCCTGCGCCAGGCGCAGCGCCTGCGCGAGCGTGCGGCCCGGCAGGAAGGCGACGAACTCGTCGCCGCCGTTGCGCGCCAGGCAGACGGCGTCGGCCAGCGTCTCGCGCAGCCGCGCGGCGACGGCGCGCAGCAACTCGTCGCCGGCCTGGTGGCCGTGGCGGTCGTTGAAGTACTTGAAGTTGTCCAGGTCGAGCAGCACGACCACGCCGGCGACGCCGTCCTGCAGCGCGGCGACCAGCGTGTCGTGCATCACCCGCCGGTTGGACAGGCCGGTGAGGTCGTCGCCCTGCGAACGGCGCGGCTCGGGCAGCGGCAGTGGCGCGCGCAGCCCCCACCAGCGCTTCCAGCGTTCGAAAGCCGTCATCGCGGCGCTCCGCCCGGCCGCGCCGCCGCGACCCGTCCGATCCCGATCCGTTCCAGTGCCGCCATGTCCCTCTCCCTCAGGCGGGCCACGGGCGCGGCACCGGGGTCGCTGGCAGGGGGCCTGGCCGTACTGCGACGGCTTGCGGCTCCCCGACAGGCGGCGCATCGGGCGATGCGCTGCTGGCAGCCCCGCTGCCCAGCCGGATTGGCGGCGGGCCGGTGGCTTTGCGACCCCGGCTTTCGCGCGGGTGTGCCCTTTTCACTGAGCGTCGATGGTATCTTGAAGCCAGGGCGATCTGCAGCGCCCGGCCGGTCGGCCGGGAAAATTCAGGGTATCTCCGCCCATTCCTGACCTGGAGCCTTCATGCCGTCGACCCGTGCCGCCGCCCGCTGCCTTCTCGCCCTCGCCTCGACGCTCGCCGGCGCCCCTGTGTTCGCCGCCGGCGACGCGCCCGCCACGCCCCACGCGATCGCGGCCGCGCCCGCCCAGGCGGCCGCGGCGGCGAGGGAGCGGGCGATCTTCGCCGTCAGCGATGCCGACCCGCAGAAGTGGAACCTGACGCTGGGCAACATCGCCAACGCGATCGAGGGCATCGGCGCCGACGAGGTCGAGATCGAGCTGGTGGTCTACGGGCCCGGCATCGCGATGCTGAAGAAGGATTCGCCGGTGGTCGCGCGCATCGCCGCGGCGCTCAAGAGCGGCGTGCGCGTGGCGGCCTGCCAGCACTCGATGCAAGGGTTCAACCTCGCGCCGGCCGACCTGGCGCCCGGGGTGGGCACCGTGCCTTCGGGCGTGGTCGAACTGATCCGTCGCCAGCACGCCGGCTACGCCTACGTGCGCTCCTGAGCCGGGGGCGGCCTACTTCGTGGCGGCGTTCGCGTCGCGCAACTTCAGGTAGCGCCGGACGTCGTCAAAGCTGACGCGGCCGGCGTGGCGCGTGTCGATGGCGTCGAAGTGGCTGGCGATCCAGCCGAAGCCGCCCGCCTGCGCCTCGGCGCGCGAGAGCGTGCCGCGGTGGGCGGGATCGGCGGCGTCGAAGCTGGCGCGCAGGAGACGCTCGGTGTCGGCGTCCAGCGTGGCGCCGACCGAGGCCGGTCGCGTGCGATTGTCGGCCTGCGCGGCCTGCAGCGCGGCCGACGGCGGCCGGCCCGGATCGAGGCGCGGGCCGGCATGCGCCGCGGCGGCGGCCAGCAGCAGGGCGAGGGCAAGGGCCTGGCGCATCACTGGGCTCCCTTCGCCGCGGCGTAGAACGCGGCCAGCTCGGCCTTCATCAGCGGCCGCGAGCCGTCGTCGAGGTAGGTCATGTGGCCGCCCGGGTGGAAATGCAGCGCGATGGGGGCGCCGGAGGCCAGCCGCGCGACGTCGAGCTCGGTCTGGTGGAACGGCGTGATGAGGTCGTGCTCGCCGCCGAGGAACAGGATCTTGAGCGCCGGGTCGAGCAGCAGCGCGGCGCTCAGGTCGGGCACCACGTCGGGCAGGGCGCGGCCGCCGTGCGAGAAGTCCCAGGTGTCGATCGCGGCGCTGGACATCACGTACGGGGTCGGGTTCGTGTAGCCCAGCTCGTCGGGCAGCACCGTCTTGATGGCGGCGGCGAAGCCGGGCGCGACGAAGGCGTTGGACGGCTCGTCGTTGGTGTCCAGCGGCGAGCCCACCGCGGCCGACACGCGGCCGTCGTACACGCCCAGCGTCGTGTTGGCGATCAGGTTGTGGCGGAAGCTGTCGTAGTTCATGTCGAAGTGCTGGTCCCAGATCGCCGCCGGCAGGCCGGTGAACGCGACCAGCGCCGCGATGTGGCTGTCGGGCGGCAGCGTGGCGGTGGCCAGCCAGGCGGCGGCGTCCGGCGCGTAGGTGGAGTCGGCGTAGCTGCGCACCGTGGCCAGGTCGGCGTCCAGGTCGCCCGTCGCGCCGGTGGCCAGGTGGTACCAGCTGCCCACCGCGGCATAGCTGGGCAGGAAGCCGGCGCAGTTGACGGTGGGCGTGCCGCCGTTGACCGAGCAGTTGCTGTTGTAGTCGAGGATGGACGACAGCTCGACGACGCCGTTGACGCGCCGGCCGGCCGTCTCGAGCAGGCGGGTGAGCACCGGCACGCGGGTGGTGCCGTAGGACTCGCCGTAGAGGAATAGCGGGGAGGCCGTGCGGCCGTTGACCGCGAGCCAGCGCTGGACGAAGTCGCGCAGCAGCGCGGCGTCGACGTCGACACCCCAGAAAGACTGGTTGGTGTGCGGCAAGATCGCCTCCGACAGGCCGGTGCCCACGGGGTCGACGAACACGAGGTCGGACGTGTCGATCAGGCTCTCGGCGTTGTCCACGTAGGGGAACGGCAGCGCCTGCGTGGTGGCCGGCACGCCGGTGACCAGCCGCTTGGGCCCGAACGAGCCCAGGTGCAGCCAGATGGTGGCCGCGCCCGGGCCGCCGTTGAAGAAGAAGGTCACGGGGCGCGTGGCTGGCGCGGCGCCGTCGGCCGTGTAGGCCACGTAGAAGATCGAGGCCTCGGGGGCCTGGCTGGCGTCGAGCGCCGACAGGTGGCCCGCCGTGGCGGTGTAAGCGATCGCGGCGCCGCCCAGCGTCAGCGTATGGTGGGTGACGGCCGTCTTCTCGTTGGGCGCGGCCAGGCCGGCACCGGCCGCCGTCGAATACTGGTTCGGATCGAGGAACGGGCTCGTGTCGGTGCCGCCACCACTGCCACCACCGCCGCCGCAGGCCGCCACGACGGCGAGGGCGGCGGCCGCGGCAATGAAGCGCGGGCCGCGCAGGAAGGGCTGGATCTTGACCATCGGTTTCCCTGGCACTGGCGCCGCGCACCCGCGCGCGGCCGGAACGGCCGCCGGTCACGCGCGCCGGCCGCGATCCTGTCGCGTCGCGCTGCAACCGTCGGCCGCACTTGTTCGCGCGCCGATTGTGGCGCATCGTCGGCGATGCCAGGGACTGGGCGATTCCCGTGCCCCTGTTCCGGCCGCCGTCGCCGCGCCACGCCGGCATCATGGCGCCTCGTCTCAACGCCTGCACAGGACTCTGCCCGATGACCACGCCCACCGCCCGCCCCCGTCTCGCCGCCCTGGCCCTGCTCGCGCTGGGCCTCGGCGCGATCCGCCCCGCCGCCGCCGTGGAGGCCTACGTGGCCACCGGCTTTCCCTATGCGCTGGCCGGCATCGCGCAGCCGATCAACGCGTCCGTGGCCGTGCGCGCCGACTTCGGCACCATCGCCCACCACGGCTACAGCGGCACCACCTCGGACAACGACTTCAAGGGCAACATCGACTACAACCGCGCCGCGCTGCTGGGCGACTGGTTCGTGGCCGGCGGCGGCTTCCGCCTGAGCGGCGGCGTCGCGTTCAACCAGGCCAAGGCCACGATGACGGCCTCGGCGCACAGCGGCAAGATCTCGATCGGCGGCGTGCAGTACGACGCGCCGTCGACGCTGTACTACGTGCAATCGGACCTGTCGTTCCCGAAGGCCGCGCCATACGTCGGGCTGGGCTGGGGCCACCACGACGCCGCGCCGGGCCTGTCGTTCAACGTCGACCTGGGCGCGTCGATCGGCACCGCCAAGGCCACGGCGCTGAAGGCCTCGCCGGCGCTGGCCAGCGAGTTGGCGCTCACCCAGAGCGGCGCCGCCGACCTCGCGCAGGAAAACCGCGACTTCCAGGACGCGGTGCGCAAGTTCAAGGCGATCCCGCAGCTGACGCTCGGGGTCGGCTACCGCTTCTAGCGCGCGGCGCCAGCGGCGGCGAGTTCGGCCGCCAGTGCCTTCATCACGTGGCGGGCACTGGATTCGTTGGTGGCGCAGACCACGTCGTGGACGTCGCAGGCGCGCACCAGCGCGTTGATGTCCGGCTCGTGCGGCTGCGGCGTCATGGGGTCGCGCAGGAAGATCACCGCGTCCACCTGGCCCTCGGCCAGGCGCGCGCCGATCTGCAGGTCGCCGCCCAGCGGGCCGCTGAGGAGGCGTTCCACCTCGAGACCGGCCTCGGCGATCAGGCGCGAGCCGGTGGTGCCGGTGGCCATCACGTGGCAACGTGACAGGAACGGGGCGAAGTCGCGCGCGAGCGCGACCATCAGGTCTTTCTTGGCGTCGTGGGCGATCAGGGCGATGTGCATCGCGCGATCATAAGCAACGGCGGTTACGGCGTCCCATCATCCGCATGCCCCGGATCGGGGCGCCGACTTTACGAAACCACACAGTGCGAAGCGTCGGCGCGAGCGCGCCGGACATGCGAAAGCGCGGGCTGGCCCGCGCTTTACTGTAGCGTTTGCGGCAATCCTGGACAGCCGATCCGCGCTCGCGGGTCGGCGGCCGGATCAGCTCAGGGACGAATCGCCCTTGGGGGCCTTGGCGGTGTCCGACGCGTTGCGAGACGCGTTGTTGGCGTGCCGCTTGGAACCGGCGGCGCGCGCCTCTTCGGACGTGAACTGGTGCGCGTTGCCGCTGGCGTGGGCGGCGCGTCCGCCCTGGCTGGCGATCTCGCGCTGGCGCTCGCGATCCATGCCGGCGAAGCCGCGGCCGCCGCTCGGCTGCCCGCCTTGCTGGCCCTGGGTCCCAGCCTGGTTCTGCTGGTCGTGACGGCCGGTCTGGTCATGTTGGGAAGTCATTGGTGGTACTCCGGATAAGGTTGCTCCGCCGCCCCATGCGACAGGATTGAACGGACCCGCGGGGCACCAGGGCACCCAGGTCACGCCCGGCAGGGGCAACGCACATACCTCCCCCGGCGCCTTCCCCCTAATGTCGAGCTGGCACCGTCCCGGGGCGACGCCTGCGCGCACCGTCCTGGCGCGCATGCCCGCGCCGGCGCCAGGGACGTCAGCCCTTGCCGGAACGGACGCCGGCGCCAGGCGGGCCGAAGCGGCGCTCGGGCTTGGGCGCCCGGTCGTACAGGCCCTGCACGCGCGGGATGTTGGCGGCGATCACGCCGAGCCGATCCGGATTGGACGGGTGGTCGGACAGGAAGGCCGGCGGCGCGCCCTTGCTGGCCGCCTCCATCTTGCGCCACAGCGACAGGGCCGATTGCGGGTCGTAGCCGGCGCGGGCCGCCAGTTCCAGGCCGATCAGGTCGGCCTCGGTCTCGTCGTCCCGGCTATACTTCAGCGACAGCAGCCGTCCACCCATGCCGGCCATCTGGCGACCGGTGTTGCCCCAGCCGAACAGCCCGGCCAGCAGCCCGATGCCGGCCTGGGTGGCCACCTCCTTGCCGATCTGCGAGCGCCCGTGCTCGCGCAGCGCGTGGGTCATCTCGTGGCCCATCACCATCGCCACCTCGTCGTCCGACAGCTTGAGCTTGGTGAGGATGCCCCAGTAGAACGCGATCTTGCCGCCGGGCATGCAGAACGCGTTGACCTGCGGCGACCCGATCAGGTTGACCTCCCACTGCCAGCCCCGGGCGCGCTCGTTCCACATGCCGGCGAACGGGCGCAGGCGCGTCGAGATCGTCACCAGCCGGATCAGCTGCGGATGCACCGGCTCGGCCAGCAGGCGCTGGCGGCGCGCCTGCGCCAGCATGTCGTGGTAGCCGCGGGCGGCCTGCGCCTCGATCTCGGCGGCCGGCACCAGGGATTCGAAACGCGAGCGCGGACCCACCTGCACGCCCTCGCGCGGAGGCTGCGCGAGCACGGCGGCACCGGGCAGCGCCAGCAGGGCGCCGGCGGCGGTGGTCTTCAGCAGGCGGCGGCGGCCGGGGTCGTCGAGGCGGGGGGTGTTCAAGGCGGCGCGGGTGGGAGCGAACGGCGGGAATGCAGGTGAATGCGACCGCGCGCGATTCAAGAAGTTTCGCCGGGCCGGGCATCGAGGGCGTCGATCGGCGCCCACAGCACCTTCAGCCACACCAGCGACGGCACCGCCATCGCCATGGCCACGACGAAGAACGCCGGCCAGCCGATGGCCTCGGCCAGCACGCCGGCCAGCGGCCCCACCCACACGCGGCCGATCGAGGCGAACGCCGACAGCAGCGCGAACTGGGTCGCGGTGAAGCGCTGGTTGGTCAGCCCCATCAGGAACGCGAGGAAGGCCGTGGTGCCCATGCCGCTGGCCAGGTTCTCGCTGGCGACGGCCATCAGCAGCCCGCCGTCCACCAGCGTGGGCTGGGCGAGCTTGACGAAGCCGAAGTCGAACGCCGGGATGGTCAGTCCCGGCAGCGCGCCCTTGCCGTGCACCGCCAGCCACCAGAAGCCGACGTTGCTCAGCATCTGCAGCAGGCCGAACACGAGCAGCGCGCGTGCCAGCCGCAGCCGCAACATCAGCGCGCCGCCCAGCAGCGCGCCCACCAGCGTCAGCACCAGGCCGATCAGCTTGTTGACCACGCCCACCTCGGCCGGACCGAAGGCCATGCCCTTGAGCAGGAACGGTGTCATCAGCGACAGCGCGAAGGCGTCGCTGAGCTTGTAGAACACGATGAAGCCCAGGAAGCTCCAGGCGCGCGGCTGGTCGAAGAAGGCATCGAGGCCGGACAGCAGCGTCTCGAAGCGCGCCTTGCGTGCCGCGAACGCCGCCAGCGGCAGGGTGAAGGCCAGGCCCAGCACCAGCGCCAGCAGGTCGATCCACTTGGCCTGCAGCGAGCCGCGCACGACCTCGGCGCCGAACCACGGCGACAGCAGCCAGCCGGCCAGGGGCACGCCCAGGCGCTGGGTCAGCCAGACGCCCAGGGCCACCGCGGCGACCACGGCCAGGAAGCCGCGCAGGTCGCGCGCGACGGGCGCGCGCGTCGGGTCATGCAGGCGCACCGGCGGCTGCGCGAGGCGCGGCAGCGCGAGCGCCGACAGCAGCGCCGCACCGGCCATCAGCGCGGCCATCACGCGGTAGACGGCCGGCCAGGTCATGCCCGAGCCGCTGACGGTGTCGGTCCAGATCAGCGCCACGCCGCCCGAGAAGATCATCGCCAGCCGGTAGCCCATCACGAACAGCGACGAGCCGACGCCGCGCTCGCGCGCCGGCAGCAGGTCGGTTCGGTAGGCGTCGACGACCACGTCCTGGGACGCGCTGAGGAAGGCCACGCCCACGCCGAGCGCCGCGAACAACGGCAGCGCCAGCTTCGGCTCGACGTCGGCCAGCGCGAACAGTGCCAGGGCGAGCAGCGCCTGCGCCAGCACCACCCAGCCGCGGCGCCGTCCCAGCAACGGCAGGTCGACGCGGTCCATCAGCGGCGCCCACAGGAACTTGAAGGTGTAGGGCAGGCCGATCAGGCTCAGGAAGCCGATCTGGGCCACGGCCAGGCCGTCGACGGTGAGCCAGGCCTGCAACGCCTGGCCGGTGAGCGCCAGCGGCAGGCCGGAGGCGAAGCCGAGCACCAGGACGGCGATCCAGCGGTGGGCGATGGCGACGCGGCCGGAGCGGGTCGGTTCGGGAACGGTCATCGGCGCATTGTCGTCGGGTCGATGCGGCACCGATCCCGGCGCGACCGGCGCCCCCGCCGGGCGCCCAAAAGAAAAGGCGACCCGGTCGCCCGGGTCGCCTCTCGATGAGCGGGAACGCTCAGGCCTTGCGGTTGCGCGCCATGCAGCCCATCAGGCCCAGGCCCGCCAGCAGCAGCGCCACGTTCGCGGGTTCCGGGATGGTGGGGATGACGTCGCCGTTGGCCGTGCCGGTCGCGAGCAGGTAGGAACCGGAGAACTGCAGGCCGTAGATGTCGGCCGTGGATTCCGAGATGCCGCGGAACTCGAATTGATTCAGGCCGCCCGGCGTCGAGATCGGGGCGAAGGTCGCGAGGTCCCAGGATTCGAAGACGTTGCCGCTGCTGTCCAGGGCGGCGATGATCGGATCCGCACCCACGCCCGGGGCGTAGTTGAAGTAGAAGCCGATGCTGCTCACCGGAGCGGCCAGCGCGAAGGTGCCGGTGGCGTTCGCGCCGTCCAGGCCGATGTAGGTGGGATTGCTGTCGAAGCTGCCGTTGCCGTTCAGGCCGTAGCTGCCTTGGCCGACGACGGCACCCAGGCCGCTGTTGCTCGTCGAGTGGTCACGGGTGAACGTGATGCCGCCGGGCAGCGCGACCGGGCCGAAGGTGAAATTGTATTGGCCGTTCTGGTAGGCGCCCAGGTTCAGCACCGGCCCGGTGTAGCCGGCATCGCTGGTCACCAGCGTGGCGTTGGCCGCGCCGCTGAAAGCGATTGCGGCCAGGGCGGCTGTCAGCGTACCGAATTTCATCTTGCTCATGGAGATATCCCGTTCTTGAAGTTGATGGCAATCCACCCTGTCGCGCCGTGACTCGACGTCGCGCCCCTCGGCCGCGCGTCCTGCCGCAGCTTCCACAAGGGTGTCGTTCGATGCAATTTATCGGATCGCCATACTCAAGACCATCCCGCAATTTGGGGGGACCGGGCGCGCCGGCGCCAGGCCAGCTTCAGGGGGTCGGCGGACGGCGGGCCGCGTCGATGTCGAGGAAACGCCACCAGCCGCTGACGAACGGGTTGGCGGGGTAGCCTTCCAGCCAGGGCTGCGACAGCACCAGCCGCACGCGGTGCAGGTGGGTCTTCATCGGCATCCAGGCCAGCAGCAGCTTCTGCGCGCGCAAGATGGCCCCGGCGCGCTCCGGGCCGTCCGGCAGTTCGTGGATGCGGCGGAACTCGACGTTGTAGTCGGGCAGGTCGAAGCGCGACCAGTTGCCCTCGCCCTTGCCCGGGCCGTAGGCGAGCGCGAGCAGGTCCTGCGGATCGGGCTCGTCGGACGAGGCGCCCAGGGTCCACATCTGCAGCTTGCCCGCGCGCGACTGCTTCATCTGCTCGGGCCACTGGCGGCGCTCGAAGACGATGCGGATGCCGATGGCCGCCATCTTCTTCTGCCACAGTTCGTTCAACTGGCGCGCGGTGGTGTCGGGCTGGGTGGCCATGTGCAGCACCAGCGCGCCGCCGTTGGGGCGCTCGCGGTAGCCGTCGCCGTTGACGTCGACATAGCCGTACAGGTCCAGCAGCGCCCGCGCCCGCACCGGGTCGTAGTCGTTCATGCCGCTGCGCAGGGCCGGGTCGTAGCCGGCCACCAGCGGCGCCACCAGGCCCTGGGCGGGGATGGCCAGCGGCTTGCGCAGCAGGCGGATCTCCTCGGCGTTGTCGTAGCCCAGCGAGATCGCGCGCCGCAGCGCGACGCGCTCGGGCGCGTAGCCGCCGACGACCGGGTCGTCCATGTTGAAGTAGGTGTAGAGCACGTCGGGCTGCGCCACCAGGTGCAGTTGCATGCCGCGCCGGGCCAGGTTGGGCGCCAGGCGACCGCCGGGCGCGGCGGTCGGCGCGAACTCGTAGGGCACGCGCGTCATGTCGAACGCGCCGCCCAGGTAGGCCAGCCACGACGGCTGGGCTTCCTCGATGATGGACACCTCGACGCGGTCGATCATCGGCTCGCGCCGGCCGCGCAGGCGCGCCGCCACGGCCTGGCCTTCGGCGTCGTCGGCGCCCGGCTGCTCGTCGTAGAACTCGTCGCGGAAGCGCGGGTTGCGCTCCAGCGCGATGAACGACGAACGCCGCCACTGCACCAGCCGGTAGGGCCCGGTGCCCACGGGGTGCTCCATGATCGCGTCGCCGTAGGCCTCGGCCACCTCGCGCGCGATCGCGCCGGCGTAGACCGACTCGGCCAGCTTCAGCGCGAAGCGCGGGCTCGGATGGCCGAAGCGGATGCGCAGCGTGTAGCGGTCGATCGCGCGCAGGCCCTCGACCGGGACGTCGTAGTCGAACGCTGCGTCGCGGCTCAGGGCGCGCTCGCGCAGCGCCTGCAGGCCCAGGATGTCGTCGCCGCGCAGGTCGGCGTAGGCCACGCTGTGCAGGCGCGGGTCGAAGTGGCGCCGGATCGAGTAGGCGTAGTCCTCGGCGACGAGCTCGCGCGCGCGGCCGTGGAACGCCGGGTCGTCGGCGAAGAAGATGCCGGGGCGGATGCGCAGCGTGAGCTCGCGGAAGTCGGCCGACATCTCGGGCAGCGCCGCCGCGGTGGCGATGCGCAGCCGGGCCGGCCGCGCCAGCAGGTCGTAGCGCAGCGGCGGCTCGATGATGTTGTCGATGATCTCGCGCGAGTAGGCGTCGGGCACCTGCGCCGGATCGAACCCGGTCTCGGCCACCTCCATCGAGTAGCGCAGCACCTTGGGCGGCACGGCGGCGGGCGGCGGCACGACGGCGGGCGGCGGCACGGCGGCGGGCGGCGGCGCGGCGGCGGCCGCGCCGACCATCCATGCCGCGAACGCGGCGAGCGGCCAGCAACGACGGTTCGACGAGCGCACGGACGACACGGCGGCCTGTTGTGAAGTTGACGACGCGCAAGGTTCTCGAACGAAACCCCGGCGACTGCGCAGTCTACAGCCCCTAAACTCGCGCAACCGCCAGGCTTGCCGCCAACCCCGCGCCGCGCCACTCCGCCGACCGCCGACCGCCGGCAGCCTACCGATTCGATGTTCGCCTACCTGCTCCGTCGTCTCTGGCAAATGATCCCCACGCTGCTGGGCGTGGTGCTGCTCGTGTTCTTCCTGTTCCGCAAGTTCGGCGTCGACCCGGTGCAGACGCTGGCCAGCCTGAACGCGACGCCGCGCGAGATCGCCGAGATCCGCGCCCAGCTGGGGCTGAACGAGCCGTGGTGGTACCAGCTGGCCGTCTTCGCCAAGGGCATCGTCACATTCGACTGGGGCCGCAGCTGGGCCACCCACGAGACGATCGCGCACTTGATGGCCACGCGGCTGCCGGCCACCCTCACCGTGACGCTGCCGATCCTGGTGCTGGACACGCTGATCGCGATCCCGATCGCCCTCGGCGTGGCCTACGTGCGGGGCTCGCTGACCGATCGCGCGATCATGGTGGGCACCACCGTGGCGCTGTCCATCTCGTTCCTGGTCTACGTGATCGTCGGCCAGTACCTGTTCGGCTTCCAGCTCGGCTGGTTCCCGGTGCAGGGCTGGAGCGACAGCACCTGGACCAACCTGGTCGTCTACGCGCCGTTGCCGGTGCTGCTGGCGGTCCTGGTGGGGCTGTCGCCGCAGACGCGGCTGTACCGCAGCTTCTTCCTCGACGAACTGGGCCACGACTACGTGCGCACCGCGCGCGCCAAGGGCCTGACCGAGCCCGCGGTGCTGTTCGGCCACGTGCTGCGCAACGCGCTGATCCCCATCCTCACCAACGTCGGCCTGGGCCTGCCCGGCATCCTGATCGGCTCGTTCCTGATCGAGGTCTACTTCTCGATCCCCGGCATCGGCCGCGAGGTGCTGCTGGCCGTCAACCGCAGCGACTACCCGGTGATCCAGGCGGTGACGATCTACGTGGCGATGCTGACGATGGTGGCCAACCTGGTGGTGGACGTGTCGTACCGCGCGGTCGATCCGCGCGTGGTCCTGAGATAGGAGTCGCGCATGTCCGAGATGCCGGACTTCGTCTCGACCTCGCTCGTCTCGACGCTGGCGGACATGGCCCCCCCACGCCGCGCCGCCGGCGTCTGGCGCTCGGCCTGGCGGCGCTTCCGGCGCGACGGCGTGGGCGTGGTGGCGCTGGCCGTCGTGGCGGCCTACGCGGTGCTGATCGCGTGCACCGGCAGCGGCCTGGTGGCGCGCCACTGGCAGGACGAGGTGGGCGTGCCCGACGCGCCGCCATCGTTCCTGGGCGCGCCGGCGCGCGCGACGGCCGGCGCGGCGGCGCCGGCCAGCGCCGCGGCCGCGGCGCCCGCCGCCCTCGACATCGCCGACGTCGACCCGCTCGCGCCGCGCTACAAGGAATGGAACGAGCGCGCCGCGCAGTACCACGCGCAGGCCCGGCCGGTGGCCGCGTCGCTGCCGTTCGGCGGCGACCGCCTGGGCCGCGACGTGCTGTCCAAGGCGCTCAAGGGCACGCAGATCTCGGTGTCGGTGGGCGTGCTCGCGGCCATCGTCGCCACGCTGATCGGCGCCACGCTTGGCGCGCTGGCGGGCTTCTTCGGCGGCCGCGTCGGCGACCTCGTCGAGTGGGTCTACAACGTGCTCACCGCGGTGCCCGAGATCCTGCTGTTCTTCGCCTTCGCGGCGGTGTTCGGGCGCGGCATCTCCACGCTGGTGCTGATCATGGGCCTGACCGGCTGGACCGGGCAGTACCGCCAGGTGCGCGCCGAGTTCATCAAGCACTCGCGGCGCGAGTACGTGCGTGCGGCCGAGGCGATCGGCGCCAGCGCCGGCGCGCGCATGTTCCGCCACATCCTGCCCAACGTGAGCCACGTGATCCTGGTTCGCATGTCGCTGATGGTGGTGGGCTTCATCAAGGCCGAGGTGATCCTGTCGTACCTGGCGCTGGGCGTGGCCACGGACCAGGTCAGCTGGGGCACCATGCTGGCCGAGTCGCAGAACGAGCTGGTGCTGGGCCATTGGTGGCAGCTGGCCGCCGCGACGATCGCGATGGCCGTCTTCGTGACCGCGTTCTCGCTGATGGCCGACGCGTGGCGCGACGCGCTGGACCCGAAGCTGCGGGGGCAGCGATGACCGCCCCGCTCAAGGTCGAGAACCTGCAGGTCGCCTTCCGCCTGCACGACGCCGACGGCCGCGCGCACCGCGTGGAGGCGGTGGGCCGCGAAGGCCAGGGCGTCAGCTTCGAGGTGCCCGCCAACACCACTGTCGCCCTGGTGGGCGAGTCGGGCTCGGGCAAGAGCGTCACCGCCATGGCGCTGGTGCGCCTGCTGCCGCGCAACGCCGAATGCGCGGGCCGCGTGCTGTGGCGCGGCGACGACCTGCTGCAGGCGCCGCGCGCGCACATGCAGCGCCTGCGCGGGCACGAGATCGCCTGCGTGTTCCAGGATCCGATGTCCTCGCTCAACCCGGTGCTGACGGTCGGCGCGCAGATCGCCGAGCCCTTGCACAAGCACCTGCTGATGGGTCGCGCCGCGGCCCGGGCGCGCGCGCTCGAGCTGCTGGCCGAGGTGGGCATTCCCGAGCCGCGCCAACGCATCGACGCCTACCCGCACCAGCTCTCGGGCGGCCAGCAGCAGCGCGTGATGATCGCGATGGCGCTCGCCTGCGAGCCGCAGCTGCTGATCGCCGACGAGCCCACCACCGCGCTGGACGTCACCATCCAGCGCCAGATCCTGGAGCTGCTCGCGCGGCTGCAGGCCCAGCGCGGGCTGTCGATGCTGTTCATCAGCCACGACCTCGGCGTGGTGGGCGAGATCGCGCAGCAGGTGGTGGTGATGCGCCAGGGCACGGTGCGCGAGCGCGGCACGGTGGCCGACCTGTTCGCCAGCCCGAAGGACGCCTACACGAAGGCGCTGCTGGCCTGCCGGCCGCGGCTGGACGAGCGCCCGCGCCGGCTGACCGTGATCGACGACGTGCTCGCCGAGCCGGCGGGCGCCGTCGCCGCCCCGGTGCGCGAGGTGGACCTCGACCTGGACCCGCGGCGGGCCGACGACGACGACCCGGTGGTCCTGCAGGTGGACGGCCTGTGCAAGAGCTTCTGGCTGCGCAGCGGCCTGTTCGGCCGCATGGAATTCAAGGCGGTGCAGGACGTGCGCTTCACGCTGCGCCGCGGCCACACGCTGGGCGTGGTCGGGGAATCGGGCTCGGGCAAGACGACGATGGGCCTGACGCTGCTGCGCCTGCACGACGCGGCCAGCGGCCCGCTGGCCGGCCGCGTGCTGTTCCACGGCCACGACCTGCTCGCGCTGGCGCCGGCCGACCGGCTGGCGATGCGGCGCCGCATCCAGATCGTGTTCCAGAACCCGTACGAGGCGCTGAACCCGCGCTTCACCATCGGCCAGACGCTGGTCGAACCGATGACGATCCACGGCATCGGCGCGGACGCGCCGGGACGCGAGCGGCGGGCGCGCGACTGGCTGGTGCGCGTGGGCCTGGACGCCGACGCGATGCACAAGTATCCGCACGAGTTCTCCGGCGGCCAGCGCCAGCGCATCGCGATCGCGCGCAGCCTGACGCTGTCGCCCGACGTGCTGGTGCTCGACGAGGCCGTCGCGGCGCTGGACGTGTCGGTGCAGGCCCAGGTCCTCAACCTGCTGAAGGACCTGCAGGACGAGCTGGGCCTGGCCTACATCTTCATCAGCCACGACCTCGCGGTGGTGCGCTTCATGGCCGACGACGTGATGGTGATGAAGGACGGCCGGGTGGTGGAGCACCGCCGCACCGAGACGCTGCTGGCGCATCCGCAGGACGACTACACGCGCCGCCTGATCGGCGCGGTGGCGCAGGGGCCGGGGCCGGCGACGCCGGCGCAGCGCGCCCTGGAGCGTCCTACGGCGCCGCGACCGTGAACGACCAGGCGGTCGGCGCCAGCGCCTGACCGCCGCCGATCGTGGCGTGCAGCGTCACGGTGTAGGTGCCCGCGGCCAGCGGGCTGGACGGCACCAGCACCGCGAATTCCGGGGCGTCCGCGGCGAGGGTCGCGTCGGCGTTGACGTGCGCGCCGGAGACGCTGGAGCCGCCCAGGATCACCGCCGGCAGCGCCACGCCCGCCGTGGTCGCGAGCGAGAACTGGGTGATCGTGACCGCGCCGCCCGCCACGACATCCTGGTTGCGGAAGCCGACGACGACGGGGGTGCCGGCCGTGGCGGCGGGCAGCAGCGCGGTCGACACCCGCGGGCTCTCGTTGGAGACCCGGAAGGTGCCGTGCGCCACCGTGCTGCCGCCGAACGGATACGCCACGATCGCCCCCGACGGCGGGATCTGCCGCGCGCTGCCGCCCGCGTAGGGCGAGCCCATGTCGATGGTGCACATGCCCGCTGCGCTGCCGGCCCCGTAGCCGAAGCCGACGTCGGTGGCGCGGCTGAGCATCGAGACGGCGTGGTAGACGGTGTCGAGCAGGTCGCCCACGCAGTCGCTGGTGGCCGACGTCGAGCCGATGTCGCCGATCACCTCGGTGGCGTACGAGTAGGCGTAGCCCGCCGACTGCATGCGCACGAACGGGTTGGCGCCGCTGAAGTCGGCCAGGCCGGCGGTCTCGTCGTGCGCCGAGTCGGCGCTGTTGAAGCCATTGACCGTCAGGTAGCTGGCGTGGTCCTGGGCGGAGGTGTCGAGCGCCGTCGATTGCGCCAGCAGTCCGGCGCCGGCGCCCAGGCGCACGGCGTTGAGCTGGTTGAAGGCGGCGAGGCGGCGCGCGTCGGCGTAGGTGGCGGCGGCCACGCTGGTCTGCAGCGTGCCGTTGCCGGCCTGCGGCGCGGGGGCAGGGGCCGGTGCCGGCGCAGGCGCCGGGCCGGGTGTGCTCGTCGGCGAATCGCCGCCCCCGCCCCCGCAGGCGGTCAGGGCGGCGGCGGCGGTCAGGGCGAACAGGACTTTGAGTGATTGCATCGACGGGAAACGGGGAGGTCGGGGGACGGGCGGGCGGGCGGGCGGCCCGGCCTGCATTCTGGCCGCTGCGCGGCGGCTGGCCGGCCGGACTTACCGACCGTTTCCACTGGCGGCGGGCGTCCCGGGGCCGGCCGGCGCCGGCATTCGCGTGGCATGCTGGGCGCCGGGGAACTGTTTGCCACGGTCGAGGTCAACCCGCAGCTGTCCCAACCCGCACCGGAGACGAACTTGAAGAACTGGCTGGCCAAGAACAAGGGCTTCATCGTGTTCCTGCTGTGCTTCGGCGTGTTCCGCACGGCCGTGGCCGACTGGAACCCGATCCCGTCGGGCTCGATGCGCCCCACGCTGCTCGAGGGCGACGTGGTGTTCGTCAACCGCCTCGCCTACAACGTCAAGCTGCCGCTGACCGACATCGTGGTCGCGCCGCTGGGCGACCCGCAGCGCGGCGACATCGTCACCTTCTCGTCGCCGCGCGACGGCACGCGCTTGATCAAGCGCATCGTCGGCGTGCCCGGCGACCGCATCGAGATGCACGGCGACACCCTCACCGTCAACGGCGTGGACGCCCGCTACGACGCGCTCTGGCGCGGGCCCGACGCCGTGGCCCCGGGCCGCACGCTGGAGTCGGTGCACGCCACCGAGCGCCTGGCCGGCAGCGCGCGCGAAGTGCAGTTCCTGCCCGCGGTGCGCGCCCGCCGCGACATCGCGCCGCTGACGGTGCCCGCCGGCCACTACTTCATGCTGGGCGACAACCGCGACAACAGCGAGGACTCGCGCTACATCGGCGTCGTCGCCCGCGAATTGCTGATCGGCCGGGCCAACCGGATCGTGGTGTCGGCCGACATCCTCGACCGCTGGCAGCCGCGCCTCGATCGCGTGGGCAAGTCGCTGGATTGAACGCCGGCCCCCACGTCCTCGTCGTGGCCGTCGGCACCGCCGGCGACCTGTACCCGTTCCTGCGCATCGCGGGCGAGCTGCTGGCGCGGGGCCACCGCGTCACGCTGGTGGGCCTGGCGGCGCACGCGGCGGCGGCGGCCGCCGCCGGCGTGCCCTTCATCGGGCTGGGCACCGAGGCGCAGTACCGCGCGACCCTGGATCACCCGGACGTCTGGCACCCTCGCCGCGGCTTCGCGGTGCTGTGGGGCGGCATGCGCGACGACGTCGACACCCTGCCCGACCTGGTGGCGACCCTGCCCGCCGACGAGCCGGTGGCGATGCTGGCGCACCCGCTGGCGCTGGTGGGCGCCGCGCTGGCGCGCGCCCGCCGGCCCGACCTGCGCATCGTGGCCGCCTGGCTCGCGCCGGCCAACCTGCGCACCGTGCACGACCCGCTGACGATGGGTCCGCTGCGCATCCCCGCGTGGCTGCCGCTGGCGTGGCGGCGCTGGCTGTGGCGGCGCGTCGACCGCGCGCTGATCGACCCGGTGGCGGTGCCCGACATCGACACGGCCCACGCCCGCTACGGGCTGGCCCCGGTGCGCCATTTCGTCGACCACCTGCAAGGCGTGGCCGACGCCCACCTGACGCTGTTCCCGGCCTGGTTCGCCGCGACGCCGCCCGACTGGCCGCGCCCGCTCACCGAGGGCCAGTTCGCCCTGTACGACCCGCAGGCGCCGGCCGCGCTGGCGCCCGAGCTCGAGCGCTTCCTGGGCGCCGGCGCCGCGCCGGTGGTGCTGACCCCCGGCAGCGGCAACCGCCAGGCTGGGCGCTGGCTGGCGCGGGCGCTGCAGGCCACCCGCCGCGCCGGCCTGCGCGCCATCGTGCTGACCGGCCATGCCGACCAGGTGCCGGCGCCGTTGCCGCCGGACGTGCTGTGGCTGCCCTACGTGCCGCTGCGCGCGCTGCTGCCGCGGGTGGCGGCGCTGGTCCACCACGGCGGCATCGGCACCACGGCGGAGGCGCTGCGCGCCGGGGTGCCGCAGGCGATCGTGCCGCTGGCCTACGACCAGTTCGACAACGCCGCCCGGGTGGCGGCGCTGGATGCGGGCGTAGGCGTGCCCGGCGGCGCCGCCGGCGCCCGTCCGCGCGCGCTGGCCGCGGCGCTGCGCCGCCTGCTGGACTCGGAGGCGATCCGCGCCGGCTGCGCCCGGGCCGCGCGCCTGGCCGCCGCCGACGCCGGCGCGGACCTGGCCGCCCAGGTCGAGCGCCTGCTCGAGCTCGCGCCCGGCCCCGGCGTCCCGCGAAGCTGAAGCGGCATTTCGACACGCTTTTCCGCGGCGCCGGAAATGGCGGGGGACCCGAGGGCCGGGGACCGGATCGCTCCGGCTCAATCGTGCCGACAATCCTCCGATAACCCCTCCGATGCCCCAGCAAAACCTCCGCAGGAGCGGCCGCTGCCGTTTCCTGCCCGCGCCCCCCGGCGCCGCGCGCCTGCGCGCGGCGGGCAGCGCCATGGCGGCGGCGGCGCTGGGCCTGCAGCTGGCGCTGGTGCCGCCCGCGCACGCCGGCGCGGCACCGGAGGCGCCGGCCGGCCCGCCGGCGGCCTCGGCGGCCTACCGACCCACCGACGAGCTGCAGCGCCTGCAGTACCTGGGCCGCGCCCAGCCCGAGATCGCCTCGGCGGCGCTGCTGCACTACGTCGACACGCTGCCGGTCGACGATCCGCGCCACCTCGAGGCCCTGCTGGAGGTCGGTTCCGAGTACGTCGGCCTGAACCGGGGCGAGCAGGTCGAGCAGGTCGCCGCGCGCATCGAGGCGCTGTCCGACCGCGTCCCGCTGGCGCGCCCGGCGGCGATGCTGCTGCGCGGCCAGTGGATGCAGGCGCACGGCGAGGTCAGCAAGGCCGAGCGCCAGATCATCGAGGCCTCCGCGCTGCTGCCCACCGTGCTGCCCGACTCCCTGCGCCTGCGGCTGCTGATGAGCTCGGCCTACGTCAAGAACCGCGGCGGCCACTACGACGAGGCCATGCTGCACTACAACCAGGCGCTCAAGCTCGCCGACGAGGTCGGACCGGTCTGGCGCCGCGTCGACCTGCGCGCGCTGATCGCCCAGGTGCTGCTGGATGCCGGCCAGGCCGACAAGGCCGCCGAGGTCAACCGCGAGCAGATGCGACTGGCCGTCGAGTCGGGCGACGAGTTCGGCATCTCCGCCGCCTACACCACGCGCGCCATCCAGTACAGCCGGCGCGACGACGGCGCCACGGTGCTGGCCGACTGGCAGGCGGCCCTCGAGCATGCTCGGCTGGGCGGCAACAAGCACCAGATCGGCCTGGGCATGGCCAACATCGCCGACTACTACTTGGTGCACGGCGAGTTCCAGACCGCCTACGACCTGTCGCAGAAGGCCTTGCCGCTGGCCCTGCAGGCCAACGACCTGCCGGCCCAGAGCGTGGCGATCGCCAACACCGGGCTGGCGCTGATCGGCATGAAGCGCAAGGACGAGGGCCTGCCGCTGGTGCGCGAATCGGCCAGCATCGATGAGCGCGCCGGCACTGCCACCGACATCTCGGAGTCGCAGCTCGAGCTGGGCGGCTACCTGGAGCGCGCCGGCTACTTCGACGACGCGCTGGCGGCCTACCACCAGTACCGCCAGCTGTCGGACGAGCTCAACCAGCAGGATCGCCAGCGCGCGCTGATCGAGCTGCAGGAGAGCTTCGCCAACGAGAACCGCCAGCACGAGCTCGACATGCTGGCGCGCGAAGGCCGGCTCAAGGACGAGGAGATCCTGCACCACGAGCTGCAGATCAAGCAGTGGACGGCCGCCGGCCTCGCCAGCCTGCTGCTGCTGGCGGTGGTGGCCGCGCTGGCGCGCCGGCTGCGGGTGCGCAACCAGATGCTCAAGCTCAGCAACGAGCAGTTGCGCCAGCAGGCCGAGATCGACCCGCTCACCGGCCTGTCCAACCGCCACCACCTGCAGATGGCCATGGCCGCGCGGCCGGGTCGCGGCCTCGAGGGCACGCTGTTCCTGCTCGACGTCGACCACTTCAAGCAGATCAACGACCAGTGCGGACACGCCGGCGGCGACAGCGTGCTGGTGGAGATCGCGCGCCGGCTGCGCCACACGCTGCGCGACGACGACCTGGTCGTGCGCTGGGGCGGCGAGGAATTCCTCGTGCTGGTGCGCACCATGCCACAGACCGAGGCCGAGGCGCTCGCGCAACGCCTGCTGTGCGCGCTCGCCGACGACCCGGTGATGCACGAGGGCCGGCCGGTGACGGTGTCGGCGTCGATCGGCTTCGGCCTGTTCCCGATGCGCACCGGCACGCCGCAGGCCGACCTGGAGGTGACCTGGGAGCGCGCGATCTCCCTGGTCGACACCGCGATGTACATGGCCAAGGCGCACGGCCGCAACGGCGCCTGCAGCATCGTGCGCATCGACGCGTCGAGCACGGCCGAGGTCGAGCAGGTCATCGAGCAACTGGAGAAGTCGGTGCGCGAAGGCCGCGTCGAACTCCAGTTCCAGCACGGGCCCCGCCTGCGCGGCCCGCTCGCCCCCCCCGCACGCGCGCCCGGGGGCGCGCCGGCGCCGGCGCATGCCGCGCAGGTGTCGTGATGCGCGCGCGTCCGCTCCTCGCCGCCCTGTTCGCCGGGTTCGCCCTGGCCTGCGCAGCCGCGCGCGCGGCCCCCGCCGACGTCGTCGAGCTGATGGACACCCTGGTGCGCCAGGGCGACGAGACGCCGCAGAGCGCGATCGACTCGATCGAGGAACTCGCCAACAAGGACTTCGCCAGCTCGGCGCCGCTGCGCCGCTCGATGCTCTCCAGCATCGGCATCATCGAGGCCCGCAACGGCATGAACGCCGAGGCGCTCGAACAGGTCGCCGCGCTGATGGCCATCGGCCGGCCCGTCGAGGCCCTGGCCGAGGCCGATGCGCACCTGGTGCGCGCCGAGATCGAGGTCAACGGCGGCCATGGCGAGGCCGCCTACCAGCAGGCGCGCGCCGCGCTGGCCACCTACGTGGCGCTGTGCGCACCGGCCGCCCCGCGCCAAGACGATTGCGACTACCGCGCGTGGTGGCGCGCACTCGATCTCGCGCAGCGCGGCGCCGCCGACCAGGGCAACACGGTCGTGGCCAGCGCCTACGCCAGGCAGATGCTGGAGGTGGCGCGCCGCGCCGGCGATCGCCCGCGCGAGGCCATCGCGCTGGGCATCTCCGCGCTGCAGGCCGAGGCCAATGCCGACCCGGTCGCCGCCAACCGACTCATCGCCCAGGCCCAGCACCTGGCGCGCTTCGACGGCTCGGCGTGGGTCCTGGTGCGCGTGGCGGTGCTCGACGGCCTGCTGCACTTCAGGCGCCAGCAACCCGAGGCCGTGCAGCGCGACTACGAGGCGGCGCTGGTCATCGCCAATGCGGCCGGCCTGAAGCGCCCGGCGATGCTGCTGCGCGCCAACCTGAGCGACGCCTACATCCACGAGGGGCGCCCGGCCGCCGCGCTGGCCGCCATCGACCTGGCGCTGCCGGTGGCCAAGCAGCACCGCGACTTCCGCACCGAGCGCCTGCTGCTGCACAACGCCACGCTGGCCAAGCTGGCGCTCGGGCGGGTGGCCGAGGCCAAGATCGAGATGGCGCACGTGCTGGAGCTGTGGCAGCGCGACACCGGCCCCGGCCAGCGCCAGGAGGCCTTGCGCGAATTCGGCGACGCGCTGGGCAAGGCCGGCGACAGCGCCGGCGCGATCGAGCTGTTCCACAAGGAAGATGCGCTGTCGCGCGAGATCCGCGCCGCCAACAAGGCCGCGGCCGAGGCCGAACTGCGCGCGCGCTACGACCAGGAGGCGCAGAAGCGCCGCATCGAGCTCCTGGGGCGCGACAACCAGCTGAAGTCGGCCGAGCTCGCCAACCAGGCGCTCGCGCGCCGCCTGTGGATGTTCGCCGGCGCCGCGCTGGTGCTGCTGGGCGTGCTGGCACTGATGATGTACCTGCGCATGCGCGAGCTCAATCGCACCCTGGTCGAGCACGAGGCGCTGCTGCGCGCCCACAGCGAGCGCGACGCCCTCACCGGCCTGGCCAACCGGCGCCAGTTCCGCGAGGTGATGCGCGTGCGCGGCGGCGACCGCGCATTCAAGGGCGCGCTGCTGATGGTCGACGTCGACCACTTCAAGCGCGTCAACGACCACCACGGCCACGCCGCGGGCGACCGCGTGCTGGTGGAGGTGGCGCGCCGCCTGGGCGCGGCCATGCGCGGCAACGACCTGGTGGCGCGCTGGGGCGGCGAGGAATTCCTCGTGTTCGCGCCCAACGTCGAGGGCCAGGAACTGGACCAGCTGGCCGAGCGCGTGCGCGTGGCCATGCACCAGGCCCCGGTGGTGCTGGACAACGGCACCGCCATCGAGACCACCGTGTCGATCGGCTACGCCGCGTTCCCGCTGCCCGCCTGCCACGTGCCGGTGAGCTGGGAGCAGGCGGTCAACCTGGCCGACCTGTCGCTGTACACGGCCAAGAACCAGGGTCGCAACTGTGCGGTGGGCATCGTGCGAACGACCGCGCCCACCAGCGAGGCGCCGCGCGAAGTCGAGGCCGACATCGCGCAGGCCCGCGAGGACGGCCGCGTCACGCTGCGGGTCAGCCCCGAGCCGGCCGCCGATCGCGCGCCGGCCATGGGCAGCGCCGCCACCTCGCCCGCCTGATCCGCGCCCCGCCGGCCGCGCCGATGGCGGCAGGGATAATCGCCGGCTTATGTCGAAAGCCGATCTCCCCTCCCAATGCGACGTCCTCGTGGTCGGCGCCGGCCCCGCGGGCGCCGCCTGCGCCCTGTGGCTCGCACGCGCCGGCATCGACGTGGTGCTCGTCGACCAGCACGACTTCCCGCGCGACAAGGTCTGCGGCGACGGCCTGATTCCCGATGCCCACCATGCGTTGAAGCGCCTGGGCGTGTACGAGGAGGTGATGGCCGCGGCGCAGCCGTCGCGCCACGTGGCCTGCATCGGCTCGCGCGGCGGCCGCGTCGACGTGCCCGGCACCGTGGCCGTGCTGCCGCGCCGCGTGCTCGACGACATCGTCTGCCGCGCCGCCGTGCGCGCCGGCGCCAAGCTGTACACCCCGTGGCGTTTCGACGGTCCGCTCGTCGACGGCGACGCGGTGGTGGGCGGGCGCCTGCGCCAGGCCGACGACACGCGCGAACTGCGCGCGCGCTGGGTCGTGCTGGCCACCGGCGCCGTGCCGCAGGCGCTGCTGGCCGCCGGCATGTGCACCCGCCGCACGCCCAGCGGCATCGCGCTGCGCGGCTACGTGAAGAACGACGCGATGGTGGGCCGCATCCAGGCGCTGGAGGTGGTCTGGCACAAGAGCCTGAGCCCCGGCTACGGCTGGATCTTTCCCGCACCCGACGGGCGCTTCAACATCGGCGTGGGCATCGCGCACAGCCATCCGGCGCGCGACGGCGAGCCCGCGAAGATGAAGGACGTCAACCTGCGCCGCGTCTTCGACGCCTTCTGCGCGCACTACGCGCCGGCGCGCGAGCTGATGGCCACCGGCACGCTGGAGGGCGAGCTCAAGGGCGCGCCGCTGCGCTGCTCGCTGGCTGGCGCCCGCTTTTCCAGGCCGGGCCTGCTGGTCACCGGCGAGGCGGCCGGCAGCACCTACTCGTTCACCGGCGAGGGCATCGGCAAGGCCTACGAGACGGGGCTGCTGGCGGCCGAGGCCCTGCTGGCCGAGCCCGGCGGCGTGCCCGCCGGCAGCGCCGACGCCGTGCGCAGCCGCTACGAGGCGACGCTCGCCGCCCTGCAGCCGCGCTTCGACCTGTACGAGCGCGCCAACCAGGTCAACGCCCACCCGTGGCTGGCCGACATGCTGATCTGGCGCGCCAACAAGAGCGCGCGCCTGCTGCGCCGCATGGCCGGCGTGCTCGAGGAGACCAGCAACCCCGGCAACCTGGTCAGCCTGCGCGGCTTCTTCAAGGTCTTCTTCCCCGGCAAGTGACGCGGGCGGCAGACATCGAGGATGCACGCTCGCCATCCGCATGAGCCGGCGCGTATGCTTGCGGCATGTGTCAACTCCTCGGCATGAACGCCAATGCGCCGACCGACGCCATGTTCAGCTTCACCGGGCTGGCCACGCGGGCGGACGAGCACAAGGATGGCTTCGGCATCGCCTTCTTCGAGGACCGCGGCCTGCGCCTGTTCGTCGACCAGCACAGCGCGCGCCAGTCGCCGGTGGCCGAGCTCGTCAAGGGCTACCCGATTCGCAGCGACAACGTCATCGCCCACATCCGCAAGGCCACGCAGGGCCGCATCGCGCTGGAGAACACCCACCCGTTCATGCGCGAGCTGTGGGGCCGCTACTGGGTGTTCGCCCACAACGGCGACCTGAAGAACTTCCGCCCGCGCCTGCACGGCAACTTCCGCCCGGTGGGCGAGACCGACAGCGAGCACGCGTTCTGCTGGCTGATGCAGGAACTGTCGAAGGCCCACGCCGGCATGCCGGCCGTCGACGAGCTGACCAACACGCTGTCGGAGCTGCTGCCGCAGCTGCACCGCCACGGCAGCTTCAACATGCTGCTGTCCAACGGCCAGGCCTTGTGGGCGCACTGCTCCACCCACCTGCACTACGTGGTGCGCGAGCACCCGCTGGGCGCGCCGGTGCTGGCCGACAAGGACCTGATGGTGGACTTCGCCCCCCACACCAGCCCGGCCGACCGCGTGGCCATCGTCGCCACCGAGCCGCTGACCCGCAACGAGCCGTGGCAGGCGATGACCGCCGGCCAGCTGATGACCTTCACGGCCGGCGCGCTGGCCACGCGGCAGTGCGCGGAGATGCTGCGCTAGGCGGCTCGATGGGCGCCGACGAACAGGCCGTCCGCGCCGTGCACGCGCCCTGGAGCAAGCAGCCCGGGCGACCATCGCCGATTTTCGGCGAATGAGAACCATTCGCGTTATCATGAGGTCCTCGTTCCGGGATCTCCATGGCTTCGCATCGTTGGCTCACCCTCCCCGCCGGCCCCGCCGACCCGTCGCTGCATGCGTTGGCGGGCGTCGCCCTGCTGGCCGCCGTCGCGCTGCCCGCCAGCGTCTGTGCGGCCAGCTTCAGCACCGCCGACGAGGTGGCGCGGCGCAGCTTCAAGACGGCGACGGCGTTCGCCGACGTGCTGGTCACGCCCTCGCCCGCCGAGGCGATGGCGCTGGCGGCGCCCGGGGGCGTGCCGCACATGGGCCCGCTGCGCACGATCGAGGCGCGCCAGGGTGAGGCCGTGCTGGGCCGGGTGATCGTCGACTCGGTGCTGGGCAAGTTCGAGCAGATCGACTACGCGGTCGCCCTCGACGCCGCGGGCCGGGTCCTGGCCGTCGAGATCCTCACCTACCGCGAGGGCCACGGCGCCGAGGTGCGGTTGCCGGCCTGGCGCAACCAGTTCGTCGGCAAGTCGGCGACCGACGCGCTGCGCATTGGCTCGGACATCGCCAACATCAGTGGCGCCACGCTCAGCTGCACCCACATCACCGACGGCGTGCACCGCCTGGTGGCCTGGGCCGCGCGCCACCCGGTGGGCGTGAAGGCCGGGGCATGAGCGCGCGCACGGCCGGGGACGCCACGCCATGATGCGCCGGCGGGCGCGCCCGCTGCTGGGCACGCTGGTGGAACTGCGCGCGCAGGGCGCCAGCGCCACAGCCTTCGACGTCGCCGTCGATGCCGCGTTCGACGCGATCGCGCACGTCCAGGCCTTGATGAGCTTCCACGAGGCGGGCAGCGACCTGCGCCGCATAGCCCGCGCACGCGCCGGCGAGCGCCTGGCCGTGCACCCGCACACCGCGGCCGTGCTGCGGCGCGCGCAGCGCTGGGCGCGGGCCAGTGGGGGCGCGTTCGACGCCGGCTGCGCGCCGCGCGCCGTGGCGCAAGGCTGGCTGCCCGCGCCCACGGATGCCGCGCCGCCCGGCGACCTGCCGTTCGAGGATGCGCTGCGGCTTGACGGCCACGAGGTGCACGTGCACGCACCGGTGTGGCTGGACTTCGGCGGCATCGCCAAGGGCTACGCCGTCGACCTGGCGGTGGCCCGCATGCGCCGCGCCGGGCTGCTCAGTGGCGCAGTCAACGCCGGCGGCGACCTGCGCGTGTTCGGCGCGCTGGAAGAGACGGTGGTGGTGCGCTCGCCGTTCGACGCGTCCGAGCTGTGGCCGGTGGCTGCCCTGCGCGACGGCGCGTGCGCGACGAGCGCCAGCGGCGCGGTGGCCCGCCGCGACGGCGCGGCCGGCGACGGGTCGGCGCCGCGCTCGGTGACCGTGCTCGCGCCGACGGCCTGCGCCGCCGACGCGCTCACCAAGATCGTCTGGCAGCAGGGCGAACGCGCGGTCGCGCTGCTGCGCCGCGCCCGCGCCAGCGCGCTGGTCGTGCGGGACGACGGCAGCGTCTGGCACAGTTGACGACGATGCATTCCGACGACCTCCACGCCAGCCCTCACGGTCCGGGCCGCCGCGCGCGCCACGTGCTGGCCTGGGGTTGCCTGGTGCTGCTGGCCACCGGCGTGGGCTGGCTGATCGGCCACGACGTCTGGCTGCAGCAGACCGCGTTCGGCCCGCAGCCGCACCCGGCGGTGGCCTGGCTGCTGCGCGCCCACGGTGCGCTCGCATGGTGGGTGACGCTGGTGGGCGGCGTGGTCTGGCAGGTGCACGTGCGGCCGGCCTGGCGCGCGGTGCGGCGGCGCGCGCGGCGCCACCGCGGCGGCGCGGGCCGCCCCGCGCGCCACGGACATGCCCGCACCGTCAGCGGCGCGGTGATGGTGGCCGCGCTGGCCGTGCTGCTGGCCTCGGCCGTCGGCCTGCAATACGCGCCCGAGGCGGCCCACGCCGGGTTGTCGGCCACCCACTGGGTGCTGGGCATCGGGTTGAGCGTGGCGCTGGCCTGGCACTGGATTGCCCGACTGAGACACTGAGCGAACGCGGCGCAGAATCGGGCATCGTCGCTACCCCGCCCGCCATGACCGCACCCGCCCTGCCGACCCCCGACTTCAGCCGCTTCCCGCGCCATGCGGAACTGACGGCGCTGCTGCAGGCGTATGCCGCGGCCCGGCCCGACGTGGTCGAACTGCGCTCGATCGGCAAGAGCCACGAGGGCCGCGACATCTGGATGCTGGTCCTCACCCGCAAGGCCAGCGGGGCCGACACCGACAAGCCTGCGTTCTGGATCGACGGCAACATCCACGCGGCCGAACTCACCGCGTGCACCGCGGCGCTGTACTACCTGCACCACCTGCTCACGCACGAGTCCGGCGACGCCCGCCTGGCCCACCTGCTCGACACCCGCACCGTCTACCTGGTGCCGCGCCTGAACCCCGACGGCGCCGAGCTGGCGCTGGCCGACGTGCCGCGCTTCATCCGCTCGTCCACGCGCAGCTACCCGTTCGACGAGGAGGCGCCCGACGGCATGACCCTGGAGGACGTCGACGGCGACGGCCGCGTGCTCTACATGCGCCTGCCCGATCCGCACGGCACCTACAAGAAGCATCCGACGGAGCCGCGGCTGATGGTGGCGCGCGAGCCCGGCGAGATCGGCGGCCAGTACTTCCGCGTCATTCCCGAGGGCACGATCAAGGCCTGGGACGGCGTGCGCGTGAGCGTCAACCGCGACCGCGAGGGCCTGGACCTGAACCGCAACTTCCCGGCGCTGTGGCGCCAGGAGTTCGAGCAGGTGGGCGCCGGCCCGTACCCCACCAGCGAGCCCGAGGTGCGCGCGATGGTGGACTTCTGCGTGGCGCATCCCAACATCGGCGCAGCCGTCAGCTTCCACACCCACAGCGGCGTCATCCTGCGTCCGATGGGCACCACCGCCGACGACGACATGACGCCGGAAGACCTGTGGATGTTCAAGCGCCTGTCGGACATCGGCTCCAACCTCACGGGCTATCCCGCCGTCAGCGCGTTCCACGACTTCAAGTACCACCCGAAGGAAGTGATCACCGGCACGCAGGACTGGCTCTACGAGCACCAGGGCGCGCTGTGCTGGACGGTCGAGATCTGGGCGCCCAACAAGGAAGCCGGCATCGATGACTACGACTGGATCCACTGGTACCGCGACCACCCGCCCGAGGACGACCTGAAGCTGCTGAAGTGGAGCGACGAGCAGTGCGGCGGCCAGGCCCACGTCGACTGGAAGCCGTTCGTGCATCCGCAGCTGGGTCCGCTGGAGATCGGCGGCTGGGATCGCATGAACTTCTGGCGCAACCCGCCGCCGGCGCTGCGCGAACGCGAGGCGGCGCGCTTCCCGGCCTGGCTGACGCAGCTCGCGCTGTCGCTGCCGAAGCTGGAGATCCTGCAGGCCACCTGCGAGGCGCTGGGCCACGACGGCGGCGGCGACGCCTGGCGCGTGCGGCTGGCGGTCGGCAACGCCGGCTACCTGCCGGCGTACGTGACCCGCCGCGCCCGCGAGCGCCAGGTGGCGCGCGGCACCGTGTTCGAGATCGCGCTGCCCGAAGGCGCCACGCTGGTCGCCGGCAAGGTGCGCGAGGTCGGCGTCCACCTCGAGGGCCACGCGCCGCGCAGCTCGCTGCAGGCCTTCCTGCCCGACCGCGACGTGACGGCGGACCGCACCTTGCAGGAATGGATCGTGCGCGGGCCGCGCGGCGCCGTCGTCACCGTCGACGCCCGCGCCGACCGCGCGGGCGCCGTGCGCGCCGCGATCACGCTGGGCTGAGCGCCGCCGCGGGCGAGAATGGCGGGGCGCCGTCCCGCCACAACTGAACCTTCCCGGAAGAAAGCACCGCCATGTTGTCGTTCATCATCGTCGTCGCCGTCGTCCTGCTCCTGACCGTCGTGCCGGTGATGATCGCCGCCCGCGTCGTCGGCGCCAGGCGCACCGGCTTCGGAGTCAGCCTGGTGGCGCTGATCGTGTCCTACCTGATCGTCGGCGTGGCGCTGCGCCTGTTCCACGGCAGCGGCATCGTGTCGATCTTCGCCGCGGCGCTCGGCTACATGCTGATCCTCGACACGACCTACCTGCGCGGCCTCGCCGTCGTGTTCCTGCAATACCTCATCACGGCGCTGATCGTGGTGGTGCTCATGTTCACGGCGATCGGCTCGCTGGTGCACATGAAGGACATGATGCGCCAGCTGCCCATCGACAGCGGGCCGGTGCAGTCGGTCTGAGGCCTCACTCGCCCGGATAGCGCAGCCCGAACTGGGCCCGCATCGCGTCCATCCAGCCCACCAGCGCCAGCGTCTCGTCCAGCGGCATCACCGGGCTCTCGGCCAGGCCGGCGCGCAGGCAGCGGTGCACCTCCTCCACCTGCGCCACGTAGCGCGAGCCGCGCCAGGGCAGGTCGATGGTCTCGATCGGCGTCTCATCCCACGGGCGCGTGCCGCGCGCCACCAGCAGGCGCTGCGCGGCGTAGAACGGCGGCGCGATGTCGATGCGGCCGTCGGTGCCCAGGATGGTGGCGTGGCAGCCGGTGGTCGCGCGCAGCGAGCACATGCCCTGGCTGCGCTGGCCGCCGGCGTGGCGCAGGTTGAACACGGTGTGGACGTCGACGCCCGTCGGGCCCAGCTCGGCGTCGGCCTGCACGCCGACGATGGGGCCCAGCACGAAGGCCGCGAGGTTGAGCGGGTAGATGCCGATGTCGAGCAGGCCGCCGCCGGCCAGCGCGGGATCCAGCGTGCGATGCGTGGCCGGCAGGCCGGCGGCCGAGAAGCCGAAGTCGGCCGCCACCGACACCGGCGCGCCGATCGCGCCCGTGTCGACCAGGCGCCTGAGCTCCACCATCGCCGGCACATAGCGCATCCACATCGCCTCCATCAGGAAGACGTCCTGGCGCCGCGCGAGGGCCACGGCCACCTCGGCCTCGCGCCCGTTCAGCGTGAACGGCTTCTCGCACAGCACCGCCTTGCCGGCGGCCAGCGCGAGCAGCATCGATTCGATGTGGTCCGGATGGGGCGTGCCGATGTAGACCACGTCCACCTCGGGGTCGTCCACCAGGGCCTGGTAGCTGCCGTACGCGCGCACCGGCCCGGTCGGCGCCTCGGCGCCGCGCGGCGCGTCGATGAAGGCCTGCGCCTTGGCGGCGTCGCGCGAGCCGACGGCCACCAGGCGTGCGTCGGCCACGTACGACAGCGCGCGCGCCAGTTGGTCGGAGATGCCGCCGGCGCCGATCAGGCCCCAGCCGATGCGCGGTCGCGTCGTGGTGGTGAGTGCTTGCATGGACGCCAGTGTAGGGCGGCGCCTGGGCCAGAATCGCGCATCCCCTCGTCTGGCACAAGGCCGGCATGCCGCCCCTGCACTTCGTCGTCTTCATCCTGGTGGCGCTGCTGCTGTTCGTGGCGGTGCTGCGTTTCGCCCTGCGCGCGCGGGCACGGCAACCGGCGGCCGCGCTGGTTGCCGCGCTGGCTGCGATCGCGGTCGTCGGCGGGATGCTGTTCGCGAAATTCGGCGCGAACGCGGGCATGTCGTGGGTCGTCTACTACGGCGCGCCCGCCACGGCCACGTTCGTGCTGCCGCCGCTCGCCCTGCGGATGCGGGCGCGCGCGGCATCGACATTCGTGGTGCTCATCGCGCTGACGTCGCCGCTGATCCACGTGGTGTTCTCGGCATTCGTCGGCTGGCACGAATACCTGCCGTTCTGGTGGGTACCGTCCCTCGTGGGCTGATCAGCGTTCCACCCGCGCCTCGGCGTCCATCAGCACGTGGCGCAGGGTCTGGCGCAGCCGCTCGGCGTCGATCGGCTTGGTCAGGAAGTCGTTCATGCCGGCGGCCATCGCGTCCTCGCGCTCGGAGACGAGCGCCGCGGCGGTCAGCGCCACGATGGGCAGCGTGTTGCGATCGTAGCGCTGGCGCAGCCGCCGGGTGACCTCGTGGCCGCTCATGCCCGGCATCTGCACGTCCATCAGCACGATGTCGAACGGGTTGCCCGCCTGGTGGGCCTGGTCGATGGCCAGCAGCGCGCCGGCGCCGTCGTCGGCCTGGTCGACGATGGCACCCCAGCGCTCGAGCAGCGCCACGGCGATCATCATGTTGACCGGGTTGTCCTCCACCATCAGCACGCGCGTGCCCTGCAGCGCATCCATGCCGGAGGTGGTCACGTGCTCCTCGAGCTGCTGGGCGGTGACCGGCGGCAGCGGCAGCTCGACCCAGAACGCGCTGCCCTTGTCGGGCTCGCTGTTGACGCCCACGGTGCCGTCCATCAGCCGCGCGAGCTCGCTGCAGATCGACAGGCCCAGCCCGGTGCCGCCCACCTTGCGGGTGATGGAGTTGTCGACCTGGCTGAACGGCTGGAACAGCATCGCCAGGCCGGCGCCGTCCATGCCCGCGCCGGTGTCGATCACCTCGAAGCGCAGGCGCAGGCCCGTGCCGCGCTGGACGTTGAGCAGGATGCTGCCGGTGGTGGTGAACTTCAGCGCGTTGGTCAGGTAGTTGGTCAGCACCTGGCGCAGCCGCATCGGGTCGCCGAGCACGTGCTGGGGCACGTCGTCGTCGATGTCGACGTACAGCGCCAGGCCCTTGGTGTCGGCGAGCGCGCCGTAGGCCTGCTTGAGCGTGCCGATCAGCGCGCGCAGGTCGAACGCGACGCGGTCGACGATGAGCTTGCCGGCCTCGATCTTGGACAGGTCCAGGATGTCCGACAGGATCGCCGACAGCGTGTCGGCCGATTCGCAGATCTGCTCGATGTACTGCAGGCGCCGGCGGTCGTCGACCTCGGGCGTGCGCGCCAGCTGCGCCAGCCCCATCAGCGCGTTCAGCGGCGTGCGGATCTCGTGGCTGGTGTTGGCCAGGAACGCGCTCTTGGCGCGGTTGGCGGCCTCGGCCTCGTCGCGCGCGCGCGCCAGCGCCTGCTCGACGACGCGGCGCTCGGTGACGTCCTCGGCCAGCCAGATGGTGCCGCTGGCCGGATGCGCCGGGTCGAGCGCCTTGGCGAGCAGGCGGCCGGTGAAGGTGCTGCCGTCGCGCCGCATCATCGGCACCTCGAAATCGACCTGCTCGCCGCGCGACAGCGGTGGCCCGACGTCCTGGCTGATGGCGTCGAACGCGGCGTCGGCGGGCCACAGCACGCGCTGCTGCTGGTTCTGCAGCGCGCCGCGCGGCCAGCCGAACATCTCGTCGAAGCGCGCGTTGGTCATCACGATGCGCTGGTCGCGCGTGAACGAGATGCCCACCAGCGCGTTCTCGAGGATGGCCTCGCGCTCGCGCCGCGCCTGCTCGATGGCGGTGACGTCGCGCGCGCTGGTCATCTGGTAGTCGACGTCGTCGATCGTGAAGCGCGCCGCCGACACCAGCATCGAGACGCGACGGCGGTCGCGCGTGTGCATGGTGGCGGGGAAGTTCTGCACGCTCTGGTGCTGGTCCAGCATGCGGTAGATGCGGTCGCGCTGCGAGGCGTCGGCCCACAGCCCGAGCTCGCTGGGGGTGCGGCCGACGACCTCGTCGAGGCGGTAGCCGGTAGTGGCCAGGAAGGTGGGGTTGACCATGGCGTAGTGGCCGCTCGCGAATTCGGTGAGCGTGATCCAGTCGGGGCTGGTGGACACGAGGTGCGACAGCAGGGTCTCGCTGCGCCGCACCTGGTCCTCGGCCGCCCGGCGCTCGGTGTCGTCGGTGATGATGGACAGCGTGGCGGCCTCGCCGTCGACGTCCACGCGAACGCTGCTCACGCGCACGGTGAGCAGGCGGTCGGCGCCCGGCATCAGCGTGAACTCGGCCTCGGGCAGGCCCTCGCCGGTGGCCAGCGCCTCGAGGCGCTGCACATGCTCGGCGGCGCGCTCGCGCGAGCCGCCGGCCTCGAACAGCGCGACCAGGTCCTGGCCCAGCAGCGCGCGCAGGTCGGCGAAGCCGAACAGCGTCACGCCCGCGGGATTGGCATCGAGCACGCGGCCTTCGCGGTGCAGCACCAGCGGCGTGGGGATGCGGCGGAACAGGTCCTGGTAGCGCGTCTCGGTGGACCAAAGCGCCTGGCGCGCCTTCACGTCCTGGGTGATGTCGCGCAGCACGCCCCAGTAGCCCGCGAACTTGCCGGCCTCGTTGGTGCGCGGCTCGGCGCTCAGCGTGAAATGACGCACCCGGCCGCCCGCGTCGCTCCAGCGCAGCGGCACGTCGCGCATCGGCAGCCGCGCGGCCAGTTCCGAGCGGAAGGCCTCCAGCACCTGGGTGTCGAAGGTGACGCCGCGGGTCTCCCACAGCAGCTTGCCCATGCCGGCGTCGACGCCGTGGCGGCGCAGGCCGACGAAGTTGCGCAGCTCCTCCTTGGCGCTGAAGCGGATCAGGCGGCCGTTGCCGTCCATCTCCCAGTAGGCGTCGGCCGCCACGGCCAGCAGGCCCAGGAAGCGGCGCTCGCGCTCGTCGGCGCTGCGCAGCGTGCGATCCAGCGTGCGCCCCAGCAGCTCGCCGCCGCCCAGCGCGATGGCCAGCACCAGCGCGTGCGTCAGCAGCGGACGCACCAGGGTCAGCGGGGCGCCGTCCAGCACCACGGCGGTCGACGACAGCCAGTGCAGGTCCATCGCGGCGGCCAGCAGCAGCAGCATGCCGGCGCCGATGGCCGCCGCGAACAGGCCGGCGCGCAGTCCGGCGACGACGGTGAACAGGCACAGGAAGACGCCGACGACGGCCAGCGCGGGCGACATCAGGCCTTCGCCCGCGACCGCCGCCGCGACCCCGGACAGCCCGATGGCCGCGCCGATCACGTACGGGAGCGCGCGCGCCTGGACGCCCGTTCCAGCATCGCGTCGCAACGCGAACGCCACGCCGGCCAACCCCAGGAAGGCCGTGGTCAGCGACAGCCGCGCCGCCCAGTCCAGCGGCCGGCCGAACCCCAGGAACATGAGGGCCGACGCGAACGCGACCGCCGCCGTCGCTGCCAGCAGGTGGCGCGTCAGCGACTGGCGCAGGCGGTGCCTGGCCTCCTTGTTCGGCGGTGGTTCAGCCATCGGTGTTCTTAATGGCGACCCATTGTCGGCTCGCCCCCCAGACCCCTAGTTTGACGCCAATTCTCGTGTTCCAGCCGTAACCGGTTGAACTTCCCCGCGCCGCAGTGGGCGCGCGCGGCATCAGCGCACGGCCGCGATCGCGCGGTTCAGGGCCGCGCGGGTGGCCAGGGCCGCCTGGCGCGCCGCGCTGGCGAAGTCGTCGCCGCTGCCGGCGTACAGGATCGCGCGCGAGGAGCTGACCACGATCGGGCCGTCGGCGCTCCAGCCGGCGCGCACCGTGGCCTCGATGTCGCCGCCCTGGGCGCCGATGCCCGGGATCAGCAGCGGCAGGGTCGGGGCCAGCTCGCGCACCCGCGCCAGCTCGGCCGGGAAGGTGGCGCCCACCACCAGCGCCAGCTGGCCGTTGCGGTTCCAGGGGCCGGCGGCCAGGCGGGCGACGTGCTCGAACAGCCTGTCGCCGTTGGCCAGCGTCTGCGCCTGCAGGTCGGAGCCGCCCGGGTTCGAGGTGCGGCACAGCAGGATCAGCCCCTTGCCGTCGTGCTTCATGTAGGGCTCGATCGAGTCGAAGCCCATGAACGGCGACAGCGTGACGGCGTCGGCCTGGTAGCGCACGAAGGCCTCGCGGGCGTACTGCTCGGCGGTGGCGCCGATGTCGCCGCGCTTGGCGTCCAGGATCACCGGTACGCCCGGCGCGGTGCGGCGGATGTAGGCCATCAGCGCCTCGAGCTGGTCCTCGGCGCGCTGGGCCGCGAAGTAGGCGATCTGCGGCTTGAAGGCCGAGACCAGGTCCTTGGTGGCGTCGACGATGCGCGCGCAGAAGTCGAACACCTTGCCGGCGTCGCCCTTCCATGCACCCGGAAACTTCGCCGGTTCGGGGTCGAGCCCGACGCACAGCGTGGAGTCGTTGCGCAGGGAGGCGGCGTGCAGGGTGTCGGTGAAGCGCATGCGGTCGGTGTCCTTGTCGGAGTGGCGGGGCGGAACGTGAAAACGCGGCCCGGGGGCCGCGTCGTCTTCAAAGCTTGATCTTGCCGGCGAGCTGCGCGCCGATGCCGGTGTAGCTGCCCGGCGTCAGCGCCAGCAGCCGCGCTTTCTCGTCGGGCGGCAGGTCCAGCGCGGCGACGAAGCCCTGGATCAGCGCGCGGGTCATCGGCTGGCCGCGCGTGAACTTCTTGAGCTGGTCGTAGGGGTCGGGCAGGCCGTGGCGGCGCATCACGGTCTGGATCGGCTCGGCCAGCACTTCCCAGGCGCCGTCCAGGTCCTCGGCCAGGCGCGCCTCGTTGAGCTCGAGCTTGTCGAGGCCGCGCGTCAGGCTGTCGTAGGCCAGCACCGCGTAGCCGATGGACACGCCCATGTTGCGCAGCACCGTGGAGTCGGTCAGGTCACGCTGCCAGCGGCTGATCGGCAGCTTCTGCGACATGTGGGTGAGCATCGCGTTGGCCATGCCGAGGTTGCCTTCGGCGTTCTCGAAGTCGATCGGGTTGACCTTGTGCGGCATCGTCGACGAGCCCACCTCGCCCGGCCGGGTCTTCTGCTTGAAGTAGCCCAGGCTGACGTAGCCCCAGACGTCGCGCGACCAGTCGATCAGGATCGTGTTCAGGCGCACCATCGCGTCGAACAGCTCGGCCATGTAGTCGTGCGGCTCGATCTGGATCGTGTACGGGTTGAGCGTCAGGCCCAGGCGTTCCTCGACGACCTTGCGCGAGAACGCCTCCCAGTCGACATCCGGGTAAGCCGAGACGTGCGCGTTGTAGTTGCCCACGGCGCCATTCATCTTGGCCAGCACCACCACGTCGGCGATGCGCGCGCGCGCATGCGTCAGGCGCGCGAGCACGTTGGCCACTTCCTTGCCCACCGTGGTGGGGCTGGCCGTCTGGCCGTGGGTGCGCGACAGCATCGGCACCGCCGCGAAGCGGTGCGCCATCGCCTGCAGGCGGGTGAGGATGCCGTCGATCGCCGGCAGCACCACCTGCTCGCGCGCGCTCTTGAGCATCAGCGCGTGGCTGGTGTTGTTGATGTCTTCGCTGGTGCAGGCGAAGTGGATGAACTCCAGCTTGTCCTGCACCTCGGCCACGTGGCCGATGCGCGCGCGCAGCCAGTACTCGACGGCCTTGACGTCGTGGTTGGTCTCCTTCTCGATGTCCTTGATCGCCTGGGCGTCGGCCTCGGAGAAGCGCACCACGAGCGAACGCAGCAGCCCCTTGACGGACTCCGGCAGCGCGGGGAACTCGGCGAAGCCGGCGTCGGCCAGCGCGATGAACCACTCCACCTCGACCTGGACGCGGCGGTGCATCAGCCCGTACTCGGACAGCAGCGGGCGCAGCGCGGCCAGCTTGGGGGCGTATCGGCCGTCGAGGGGCGACAGGGCGGTGAGGGCGGAATGGGGCATGAGGCGTTCGGGCTGGGCGCGCGTGGTCGGATTCGAAGAGGCTGCGGTCGGGCGCGCGGGCACCGGTCGGACCGCCGCGGTGCTCTGCCGATCGCAAAACCCGTCGATTTTACGGGGACGGCGGCCTCCGGGCCAGGGGTAACCCGAACACCGCCTCGAAATTCAGGCCGGCGACGGGCGACGGCGCCCCGCCGCGCCCGGGCGCCAGGCGCCGCCGATGCGCCATTGACGCCCGCAGGCGTCCCTCGCACAATCACGCCCCTTTCGCCCTTCACTTTCCGTCCCCCATGCCGGCAGCCGCCCTTTCCGCCGACGCCGCAGGCGTCGGCCGCCCTCCCGAGACGGACGCCCGCGACTACTGCGCCATCGACTTCGGCACCTCCAACTCGGCCGTCGCCGTGCCCGTCGGCGACCGCATGGCGCTGGTGCCGCTGGAGCCGCAGCACGGCGAGCGCGGGCGAACGATGCCCACCGCGGTGTTCTACCTGGCCGAGGGCAAGGAACTGCACACGCTGCCCAAGCTGTACGGCCGCGCCGCGGTCGCCGCCTACGTGGACGGCGCCGACGGCCGCCTGATGCGCTCGATGAAGAGCGTGCTCGGCTCGGCGCTGATGGAGCAGCACACCGACATCGGCGCCGGCCGCTCGGTGGCCTTCGGCGACGTCATCGCCAGCTACCTGCTGCACCTCAAGCGCGCCGCGCAGGCCCACGCGGGGCGCGAGATCGACCGCGTCGTGCTGGGCCGCCCGGTGTTCTTCGTCGACGACGACCCGGTGCGCGACGCCGCCGCCCAGGCCTCGCTGGAGGCCGCCGCGCGCCTGGTCGGCTTCAAGGACGTGCACTTCCAGTACGAGCCGATCGCCGCCGCCTTCCACTACGAGGAGCAGGTCACGCGCGAGCAGACGGTGATCGTGGCCGACATCGGCGGCGGCACGTCCGACTTCTCGGTCGTGCGCGTCGGCCCGCAGCGCCGCCTGCAGGCCGACCGCCGCGCCGACATCCTGGCCAGCCACGGCGTGCACAGCGCCGGCACCGATTTCGACCGCCACGTCGAGCTCGCCCGCATCCTGCCCGCGCTCGGCTACGGCGCGTACGGCCCGCCGCGGCGCGACCGCGCACCGCTGGAGGTGCCCAGCCGCATCTACTTCGACCTCGCCACCTGGCACCTGATCAACACCGTGTACCGGCCGCAGCGCATCCTGGAGATCGCCGCGATGCGCGACGACTATGCCGACCCGCGCCACCACGCGCGGCTCATGACGACGCTGCGCGAGCGACTGGGCCATTCGCTGGCGGCGCTGGCCGAGGACGCCAAGATCGCCGTCTCGCAGGGCGGCACGCACGAGATCGACCTGTTCGAGATCGAGCGCGACCTCGTGGTCGGCGTGACGGAAGACGAGGCCGTGGCGGCCATCTCGCACGACCTCGACCGCATCGTGGCCGCCGCCACCGAGACCGCGCGCCTGGCCGGGCTGGCGCCGGAGGCGATCGACGCGCTGTACTTCACCGGCGGGTCGACCGGCCTGCGCCTCCTGGCCGAGCGGCTCGCCGCCGCCTTCCCCAACGCCCAGGCCGTGCACGGCGACCGCTTCGCCAGCGTCGCCACCGGGCTGGGGCTGGAGGCGCGGCGCCACTTCGCGGCGGCCTGAGAAAGCGCTGTCGTGTTGCGCCCGGCAGACAGCCGCCCCCCAGTTCATGGGCCCCGGGCTGGCGCGCCTCCTGCTTGCCAACCCGCATGCCCCGGGCGTCGGCGCGTTGCCGGCACGCAGTTGGTGCGTTGCCCCGCAAGATCGTCACCCTGGAAACCCCCGCATGGGGGCCCTCGGCGCGCCGAATTTGCGGGGGTGCTTCTATAGAATGAAGTCCAGTCCAAGCTCTTTGCCCACATGAAACTCATCGGATCTCTCACCAGCCCCTACGTTCGCAAAGTGCGGGTCGTGCTGGCGGAGAAGAAGCTCGACTACAACTTCGTGCTCGAGGACGTCTGGGGCAGCGATGCCATCCTGGCCGCCAACCCGCTGGGCAAGGTGCCCGTGCTGGTGATGGAAGGCGCAGAGGCCGTGTTCGACTCGCGCGTCATCGTCGAGTACGTCGACACTCTGTCGCCCGTGGGCAAGCTGATCCCGGCCTCGGGCCGCGAACGCGTGGAAGTGCGCACCTGGGAAGCGCTGGCCGACGGCCTGCTCGACGCCGCCGTCGCCGCCCGCCTCGAAGCCACCTGGGACGGCCGCACCGAGGCCCAGCGCAGCGACGCCTGGATCGAACGCCAGCAGGTGCGCATCGCCGCGGCGCTGGCCTCGATCAGCCAGGGCCTGGGCGACAAGCCCTACTGCGTCGGCACGCACTTCTCGCTGGCCGACATCGCGGTCGGCTGCGCGCTGGGCTACCTCGACTTCCGCTTCCCCGACAACACCTGGCGCACCGACTACCCCAACGTCGTGCGCCTGGCCGACAAGCTGGCCGCGCGCCAGAGCTTCATCGACACGGCGCCGCGCGTGGCATGACGCGCGCGCGGGCGCCGGCGCCCTGAAGGCAGAAGCGGCCCGCGGGCCACTTCATCCGTTTCAGGCCACCAGGTCGAGCGGCGCCGGCGACGCGCCCACCGTCGGCATCGGCACCTTCATCGCCGCGGACGCGGGCGCCGGCGCGAAGCTGGCGGAGCGCGCGAGCGGCCAGTACACCCGGTAGACGTTGTGCGGCCAGTCGATCTCGCCGCGCTCGGCGGCCAGCAGGCTGCCCGGGGCGATGAACTCGAGGTGGTTGGCGAGCAGCTTGACCTTGTCGCCAGCGACGCGCCGCACCACGTGGTTGGCAGTGATCTCGTTGGGATGGTGCAGGCCGGCGGCCTGCACCAGCTCCTTGAGCGCCTCCAGCGTGTTGCGATGGAAGTTGTGCACGCGCTCGATCTTCGAGGGCACCACCAGCGCCTTCTGGCGCAGCGGATCCTGGGTGGCGACGCCTGTGGGGCAGTGGTCGGTGTGGCAGTGCTGGGCCTGGATGCAGCCGAGCGCGAACATGAAGCCGCGCGCCGAATTGCACCAGTTGGCGCCCAGCGCCATCATGCGCGCGATGTCGAACGCGCTGACCACCTTGCCGGCGCAGCCGATCTTGATCCGGTCGCGCAGGTTCAGGCCGACCAGCGTGTTGTGCACCAGCAGCAGGCCTTCCTGCAGCGGTGCGCCCACGTGGTCGGTGAACTCCAGCGGCGCCGCGCCGGTGCCGCCCTCGCCGCCGTCGACGACGATGAAGTCGGGCAGCAGGCCCGTCTCGAGCATCGCCTTGGCGAGCCCGAACCATTCCCACGGGTGGCCGACGCAGAACTTGAAGCCGGTGGGCTTGCCGCCGGAGAGCTCGCGCAGCCGGGCGATGAACTGCAGCATCTCGACCGGGGTCGAGAACGCGCTGTGGCTGGCCGGCGAGACGCAGTCGACGCCGATCTCGACCCCGCGCGCCTCGGCGATCTCGCGCGTCACCTTGGGGCCGGGCAGCACGCCGCCGTGGCCCGGCTTGGCGCCCTGGCTGAGCTTGACCTCGATCATCTTGACCTGCGGCTCGGTGGCGTGCCGCGCGAACAGCTCCGGGTTGAACGTCCCGTCGGCGTTGCGGCAGCCGAAGTAGCCCGAGGCCACCTCCCAGATCAGGTCGCCGCCCTGGGCGCGGTGGTGCACGCTGATCGAGCCCTCGCCGGTGTCGTGGGCGAAGTTGCCGCGCAGCGCGCCGCCGTTGAGCGCGCGGATGGCGGCGCCGCTGAGGGCGCCGAAGCTCATCGCGCTGATGTTGAAGATGCTGGCGTCGTAGGGCTGGGCGCAGTCGGCGCCGATGCGCACGCGGAAGTCGTGCGAGGCGATGCGGGTGGGCTGCAGCGAATGGTTGATCCACTCGTAGCCTTCGGCATGGACATCCAGCTGCGTGCCCAGGGGGCGCTTGTCGGAGTCGCCCTTGGCGCGCTGGTAGACGAGCGAGCGCTGCTGGCGCGAGAACGGCGCGGCCTCGTTGTCGCCCTCGATGAAGTACTGGCGCATCTCGGGCCGGATGAATTCCAGCAGGAAGCGCAGGTGGCCGATCACCGGATAGTTGCGCAGGATCGAGTGGCGGCGCTGGCGCACGTCGCGCAGGCCGGTGACCACGCCCACCAGGCCCAGCACCGCCCACGCGCCGCCGGCATGGACGACGACCTGGGTGAACGCGCCGAGCAGCATCACGACGGCGCAGGCGATCCACCCGATGTAGCGGATCGGAAAGAAGCGATCGAGCGACAGCAGCCAGTTGGGCATGGGGATGTCTCGTGGATTGTTCTGGTCGGGCCGTCCGCAGCAGACGCCCCGGTCTCGGCATCATCGGCGCATTGCGGGTAGAACTTGATGGCGGCACGCGGCGCCGACCGTGCCGGCCGCCCCGCTTTCGGCACTGTAATGCGTGGCCGGCAAGGCCTGCCCGGTGACTTCCCTGGCTCGCCGGCGCCGGATCACTCGACGCCCGACTCCGCCGAGTGCCACACGCCCCAGATCAGGCTCACGCCGATGCCCGCGTCCTGCCGGCTGCGCACCAGCGGGCTGGACTCGTTGGCGGCGCCGCGCACCGTCTCCAGCTGTGCGAAGTATTGCAGGCGCAAGGTGGGGTTGATGCGATGGCGCAGGCTGGCATTCAGGCGGGTGGCGATCAGGCCGGCGCGCGCGTCGTAGGCGGGGCGGCCCGCCGTCGCGTAGGCCGGGCCGACGCCGTAGTACAGCTCGTTGAGCGAACGGTCGGCGAACAGCGTGCTGGCCGAGACCACCAGCGAGAACGAGCGGCCGGTCCAGGCGGTGTGCGACAGGCGCGGCTCGAAGGTCCAGCCGCGATGCTCGAGGTGGTGGCTGACGTCGAACACGGCGCGAACGGGAATCTCCAGCTGGGTCAGGCGCGGCTCGCGCTTGTCGTCCACGAGGTCGCCCAGGTTGATCTTCAAGGCCGGCCCGACCTCGGCGAGCGTACCGATGGACGGCATGCCCTGGCGCACCCGCACCCTGTTGGCCGACGAGCCGAACGAGCCCGAACCGCTGACGTCCCACTCGAAGCGCGGCGACCGATAGGCGCGCAGGCCGATGCCGTTGCCGTCGACGCGCAGCAGCGAGCCGCGGTAGATGCCGAACGGCAGGATGCGCAGGCGCGCCAGGTCCTGGTCGGAGCCGGGGTAGGCCGGCTGGTAGGCGGCGATCGCGACGGCGCCGATCTCCCACAGCGGAAGCGCATCCCGGGGCATGGCGGGCTCGGTGGCGCCCGCGGTGTCGGCGGCGGTTTCCTGGGCCTGCACGGCGCCGCTCGCGCAGAGCGACAACGCGGTGGCAAGGCCGGCCAGGCGGCGCGGGAAGGACGGGGCACGGGTCAAGTCGGCGTTCCTGGAGACAGTGGGCGAACCCCGGCAGGGGCGTCGGGCATGGCGCGCCTCGCGGCGGGCCATGGGCGCCAGGACACTATACTGATGCCATAGCGCCGATTTGGTTTCCGGCTTGCGGGCGCTCTACAAATATCGCTAAAGAGGGGCGCCCTGTCCGGTGTCCGTGCGTTGCGCATTGCCGGTGTTGGTCTGCGAAGACCATTCAATGAAGGGTGCCGAGATGGGTTCCGTCGGCCGGATCGAGCCGCAGGCGATGCATTTCGCCGAGCCGCTGCCGCTCACCAGCGGCAGGCAGCTCAACGACTACACGCTGGTCTACGAGACCTACGGCACGCTCAACGCGGCGCGCGACAACGCCGTGCTCGTGTGCCACGCGCTCAACGCGAGCCACCACGTGGCCGGCATCTCGCCCAAGGGCGACACCGGCTGGTGGGACAACCTGGTGGGGCCCGGCAAGCCGCTGGACACCCACCGCTTCTTCGTCATCGGCGTCAACAACCCCGGCTCGTGCTTCGGCTCCACCGGCCCGCTCGATCGCAACCCCGACCCGGCCGCCGGCGGTCGCGTCTACGGCGCCGACTTCCCGGTGGTGACGGTGGAGGACTGGGTGGACGCGCAGGCGCGGCTCATCGAGCGCCTGGGCATCGCGCGGCTGGCGGCCGTGCTGGGCGGCAGCCTGGGCGGCATGCAGGCGCTGGCCTGGACGCTGCGCTACCCGGAGCGCGTGGCGCACTGCGTGGCGGTGGCCACCGCGCCCAAGCTGTCGGCGCAGAACATCGCGTTCAACGAGGTGGCGCGACGCGCCATCATCACCGACCCCGACTTCCACGGCGGCCACTACACCGAGGCCGGCACCGTGCCCAAGCGCGGCCTGCGCGTGGCCCGCATGATCGGCCACATCACCTACCTGTCCGACGATTCGATGGAGGCCAAGTTCGGCCGCGCCACGCGCTCCGAGAACGACCCCCTCGGCCCGCGCCACAACTATTCGACCCAGGACATCGAGTTCCAGGTCGAGAGCTACCTGCGCTACCAGGGCGACAAGTTCAGCGAGTACTTCGACGCCAACACCTACCTGCTGATCACCCGCGCGCTGGACTATTTCGACCCGGCGCAGGCGCACGAAGGCGACCTGTCGGCCGCGTTCACCGTCGCCCGCGCGTGCCGCTTCCTGGTGGTCAGCTTCACCACCGACTGGCGCTTCGCGCCGCAACGCTCGCGCGAGATCGTCAAGGCGCTGGTGGACAACCGCGCCGAGGTCTCCTACGCCGAGATCGACGCGCCGCACGGCCACGACGCCTTCCTGCTGGAGGATCCGCGCTACCACGGCGTGATGCGGGCCTACTTCGAGCGCATCGCCGCCACGCTGGCGCCGCGCGCCGTGGAGCACGCAGCATGAGCGCCGCCCGGCCGCCAACAGGCACTCGCACCGCATCCGTCGGGCGGAGGGTCGCCGCATGAGCGAGCGTCGCGACCTCGACATCATCGCCAGCCTCGTGCCGCGCGGCTCGCGCGTGCTCGATCTCGGCTGCGGCACCGGCGAGGTGCTGGACCACCTGATCCGCCACCACGGCTGCAGCGGCTACGGCATCGAGCTGGCCGACGCCAACGTGCTGGCCAGCCTGCAGCGCGGCGTCAACGTGATCCAGCTCAACCTCGAGGAAGGCCTGGCGCTGTTCGACGACCACAGCTTCGACGTGGTGCTGCAGCTCGAGACGCTCCAGCACCTGCGCAACACCGAGAAGATGCTGCGCGAGACGGCCCGCGTGGGCCGCATCGGCATCGTCAGCTTCCCCAACTTCGCGCACTGGCCCAACCGCCTGCACGTGGCGATGGGCCGCATGCCCGTCACGCGCGCGCTGCCCTACGAGTGGTACGACACGCCCAACATCCGCGTGACGACGCACGCCGACTTCGAGGTGCTGGCGCGCCGCAACGGCCTGGACATCCTCGAGTCGTTCGGCCTGCAGGGCGGCCGCGTGGTGCGCTGGCGGCCCAACCTGATGGCCAGCGTGGCCGTGTTCAAGTTCCAGCGCAGCTAGGGGCGGGTCCTCAGGTCGGCGTGGGCGGCGTCTTGCCCAGCTGCGAGAAGTACACGACCAGCCAGATCCAGCCGACCACCGGCAGGCACAGCAGCGCCCACCACCAGGGGCTGCGGCCGGTGTCGCGCAGGCGCCGCGTGCCGGCCGCCAGGTACGGCACCAGCATCACCAGCCCGAACACGCCCGCGGCCCACTCGGCGGCGAAGCCCAGCAGTGCGTTGATGACGACGATGAACAGCACGAACCACCAGTATTCCGACCGGGTCGCGCAACCGTTGAAGTCGGCGTACTTCCGGGTGACGCATGTCTCGACGGCTTCCTGGATCTGCATGGCGTGCGCTCTCTGGGTTCGGGTGGGACGACGATCGCCCGGCATGGTATCCGGGAAGACGGTCGCTGTGAACGCGGCCCGCCTCAGTCGAGGGCCAGCGCCTTCTCGAAGCAGACCGACACCGCGCTGCCCGCGTAGCGCCCGTAGCCGTCGATGCGGCGGTAGCCGTGGCGATCGTAGAACGCGACGGCGCGCGCGTTGACGAGGCGGGTCGACAGGCGCACGGCGGCGTAGCCGTGGCGTGCCGCTTCCTGTTCGAGGAATCGCAGCACGGCGGCGCCGACGCCCCGGGTGCCGGGGCGGGCGTACATGCGCTTGATCTCGGCGACGTCGCCAGCGAGCGGCCGCAAGGCGCCGCAGCCCAGCGCGCGGCCGTGGGCGTCGCGCGCGATCGCGAAGCAGGCGCGCGACCCGCGCACGTCGTCGATGTCGAACGAGGCCTGGCCGCTGGCCCCGGTGATCGCGGCGAGCACGGCCGACAGCTCGGCCACCAGCGCGCTCGCGTCGGCGCCAGCCGGATCCTCGGCGGCCACGGCGACGGTCATCGCGCGCGGCGCCACAGCGCGCGAGCGCCCTGGCACAGGAGGAGGTAGCCGCCGAAGTACAGCAGCACGGTGGGCAGCGCCGACAGGGTGAAGGCCTCTGCGGCACGCGCGGGCAGCTGGTCGATCAGGAGGCTGGGCCAGAACAGCAGCACGTCCAGCGCACCCGGGTGCGCCTGTTCGTCGAGCAGGCGCCAGGCGCGGGGGCCGGCCAGCAACGGCGTGGCGACGGCCAGCGCGGCGGAAATCAGGATGTCGAGGCGGTGGGGGGCGGCCATGAGCCGCCATTCTCGCTTTGCCTCGCCAGGGCGCGCGCGCGGCGCGCCCGAGGGCGGGCGAACCCGGCCCGCGAACGGGTCGGGCCGCGCAGCGCGGTCTTACTTGGTGACGGCTTCGGAGGCGGCGGAGGCGGCCTTGTGCGCGACGTGCTTGACGCCGGAGGCGGTGGCGTGGGCGGCCTTGACCGTGCCGGTGGCCACTTCCGAGGCGACGTGCTCGGTGCCGGTGGCGACGGCCGACGCGCCCTTGGCGACGGCGTGGCCGGTGGCCTTGGCGGCATGCTTGACGGCGCTGGCGGCGCTGGCCGGAGCGGTCGCGCCTTCGGCGGCGCAGGCGAGGGAGGCGGCACCGATCAGGGCGCAGGCGATCGAGAGGGTACGGAAGTTCATGGTGTGTTCCAGGTAGTTTTTGACCAGCGCGCAGGGCGACCCGCGTCACGGCGCTTCGCGGTGTCGGGCTTCCGGGGAAGCCGCCTCGCGAGGCACGCCAGTCTTCAACGCGGGAGGCGTCAGGCCGGTTGACCGCGCAACGCCTTGCGGATCACCAGCTTGAGCCCGGACCACACGTCGCTGACCGCGCACACCTTGACGTCGACGAAGCCCAGCGGCAGCGCGAGCTCGCGGATCGTGTCCTCGGTGATGTCGGTGGGCACCTTCGAGGCCTTCTTCGGCCACGACACCCACACGGCCGCCGCCGGTCCGATGCGACCGCGCGTGCTGTCGAGCAGGCGCGCCAGTTCGGCGCGCCGGTCGACGAACAGGTGGACGACGTCGGTGGCGGACGACACCGCGTCGTCGAAGCGCACGCCCGCGGGCAAGGGCGCGAGCCAGTCGAAATAGCCCTGCGGCGCGCCGACCACCCGGACGCGGGCGTCGGCGGCGATGCCCAGCTTGCGTGCCAGCGGCGTGCCCGAGTAGCCGGCGGTGGCCATCGCCTCAGGGCCGGGCGATCGCGCCCAGCGGGTCGAACACGCCCGGCTGCTTCGCCTGCCAGGCCGCGATGGCGCGCGCCATCTCGTCGATGTCGAACACCGCGCTCTGCAGCAACGTCATGTGCTCGAGTGAATCGGCGGTCGAATGGTCGCGCGCATGGTTGAGCGCGGCCTTGCTGGCGGCGATGGCCAGCGGCGACTTGGCGGCGATGGACGCGGCGAGCTTGCGGGCGTGCGCGAGCAGCGCGTCGGGGTCGGGCAGCACCGCGTTGACGAAGCCGGTGGCCAGCGCGCGCTCCGCGCCCAGGCGATCGCCGGTGAACGCGAGCTCGCGCGCGAGGCCCTGCGGCAGCAGGCGCTGCAGGCGCTGCAGCACGCCCAGGTCGGCGGCCATGCCGATGTGGATCTCCTGCACCGTGAAGAACGCGTCGGCCGCGCACACGCGCAGGTCGCAGGCCGCGGCGAGATCAAGCGCCCCGCCCACGCACGCGCCCTGCACGGCGCAGACCACCGGAAAGCGCGCGGCGTCCAGCACGTCGAAGCAGGCCATCAGGCGGCGCAGCTGGGTCTGGAACGACAGCCGCTTGCGGGCGCTGCCGGTGTCGAGCATGGCCTGCATCGCGCCGTCGGGCGCGAAGGTGTCCAGCGCCATGCCGGCGCTGAAATGCCTGCCCTCGCCGCGCACGATCAGCACGCGCGTGGTGCCGGCGTCGTCGAGCGCCTGCACCGCGTCGCGCAGCGCCGGGAAGAAGGCCGGCGCCATCGTGTTCATGCGCTCGGGCCGCTGCAGCACCAGCTCGGCGATGCCGGCGGCGGGGTCCGTGTCGATGCGGAAGAAGTCGTTCATGGCGTGGGTTCCTTCAAGGCGCGCCCGGCGGCCTCGCCACGGATCTTGGTCACCAGCGGCAGCTGCGCCGCGCCTTCCTGGTCCACGGCACTGCGAATCGCCGCCGGCAGCGCGACCTTGTCGCCCGAGAACCAGTCCTCCTGGTTCGTGAAGACGTCCGGCGCGGTCAGCACGAGGAAGCTGACCTGGGCGCCGGGCCGGGCGCGCGGCAAGGCGCCGGCGAGCACTTCCAGCACGGTGCGATCGAAGGGCGCGTCCTTCATGGCGACCGCCTGGCTCTTGCCGCGGGGATGCAGCACGCCGGTGGAGGTATCGGGCGCTCCCGTGTAGGTGACCTCGTCGCCCACCAGCGAGATCGCGACGAAGCGCGGGGCCGCGGCCGGCGCCGATTCCGCTCGCCAATGCGCGCCCAGCAAGGCCAGCGCCGCGGCGCCGATCAGGAACTGTCTTTTCACGGATCCTCCCCGGATCGTGTCATTGCGCCGCCTGCCGCGGCGGCACCGTCTTGTTCGCAGCCCATTGTGTCGGCGCGCCTGCCGCCGTCGACATCGGCATGTTCCCTCAGGCGGGCGCCACGTGCCTCACCCGCTTGCCGAACACGCGGTTCGGATAGTCCTCGCCCTCGAACGAGTAGACGCTCGCGCCCAGGTCCTCGTAGCCGCGGCGCGGGTAGAACTGCAGCGCGCGGGCGTTGCCGGCCCACGCGTTGAGCCACAGCGACTCGGCGCCGCGCGCGGCGGCCGCCTTCTCGGCCTGGCGCAGCAGGTCGCGCCCGATGCCGCGGCCGGTGAAGGGCTCCTGCACGTACAGGCGCTGCAGTTCCGACGCCGCGGCCGCGCGCAGCAGCGGGTGGCCGCAGTCGTCCTGGACCTGCGCGAAGCCGACCAGGTGGCCCGCGCATTCGGCCACGACGATCGCGATGCCGGCGGTGGCCAGCAGGGACGCGTAGACCGCCACCGAGTGCTGCGCCAGCACCTCGCGCGCGAGCGCCCCGCGGATGCCCTGCCGGCAGTAGGTGTCGAGAAAGACCTGCGTGGACAGCACGCCCAGGCAAAGCGCGTCGTCGGGCGTGGCGGGTCGAAAGGAGATCGGAGGGGATTCGGTCATCGTGCAAGGGGGAAGTCGGGTCGGCATTGCCCGGGAGCAGGCGCGCAGCATAGCCTGCCGGGGGAGTGTCCGACCCGATGGCCGCCGGCGCCCCCGCGCCCTACACTGCCGCGCATGAATCCCGTGATCACCGACGATGGCCTCGCCCTCCACCTGCGCACCTGGCCCGCGGAGCGCGCGCGGCGCGGCGTAGTGGTGCTGGTGCACGGCCTGGGCGAGCACGTCGAGCGCTACGACCACGTCGCGCGCCGGCTCGCCGCGCAGGGCTGGGCCGTCGTCGGCTACGACCACCGCGGCCACGGCCGCTCGCCCGGCCAGCGCGGCGGCATGCCGGCCGACGAATCGCTGTGCGCCGATCTCGGCCGCGTGCTCTACGCCGCCCGCGAGGCTTTCCCCGGCCCGCTGGTGCTGGTCGGCCACAGCCTGGGCGGCCTGGTCGCCGGCCGCTTCGTCGCCGAGGGCCTGCAGCCGCGGCCGGCCGCGTGGTGGCGCCCGGTCGACGCGCTGGTGATGTCCTCGCCCGCGCTGGACCCCGGCACCAACGCCGTGCAGAAACTGCTGCTGGCGGTGGTTGCACCGATGCTGCCCGACCTGGCGGTGGGCAACGGGCTGAAGGTGGACTGGATCTCGCGCGACGCCCGGGTCGTCCAAGCCTACGCCGCCGACCCGCTGGTGCACGACCGCATCACGGGCCGCCTGGGCCTGTTCGTCGCCCGCCAGGGCCCGGCGGTGATCGCCGCCGCGCCGCGCTGGACCACGCCCACGCTGCTGATGTGGGCCGGGGCCGATCGCTGCGTGGCGCCGGCCGGCAGCGCCGCCTTCGCGGCCGGCGCGCCGGCCGCCGTCGTCACCGCGCGCGAATGGCCGGGCCTGTTCCACGAGATCTTCAACGAGCCGGAACAGGACGCCGTGCTGGCCGCCCTCGCCGACTGGCTGGCCGCGCACGTGCCCGCCGCCGCGCCGCTGGCAGTTCCCGCGTAGAAGTCCCCGCCGCGCGCAGGCGCGCCCCCGCCACCAGCGGCGGGAAAGGCGCAAAATGACGCCCTACCCTGAACCCTGCCGCCCGGTGCGCGGGGCCCGGCCCGCCACCCGCGCGCCGGCGCCGCCGAACGCCGCCGCGGCGCGCCCCACGGAGCCCGCCATGAACGCCCCCGAACGCCTGCCCGTCCCCGCCGCACCCGACAACGCCGCGCTGGCGGACTTCGCCAACACCGCGTGGAACGAGCGCATCCTGCCGCAGCTCAAGGACTACGTCGCCATCCCCGCCAAGAGCCCGATGTTCGACGCCGACTGGGAACAGCACGGCCTGCTCGACAAGGTGGTGCGCGACGCTGCGCAGTGGGTCGAGAGCCGCAAGGTGGCCGGCCTCACGCTGGAAGTCATCCGCGAGCCGGGACGCACGCCGGTCTTCTTCTTCGAGGTCGCCTCCACCCGTCCGGCCGCGTTCGGCACGCCGCCCACCATCGTCATGTACGGCCACCTCGACAAGCAGCCCGAGTTCAGCGGCTGGCGCAACGACCTGGGACCGTGGACGCCCAAGGTCGAGGACGACAAGCTGTACGGCCGCGGCGGCGCCGACGACGGCTACGCCATCTACGCCGCGGTCAGCGCCATCGAGGCGCTGAAGGCGCAGGGCGTGACGCACCCGCGCATCGTCGGCCTGATCGAGACGTGCGAGGAGTCGGGCTCGTTCGACCTGCCCGTCTACCTCGATGCGCTCAAGGATCGCCTGGGCGACGTCACCCTGGTCGTCTGCCTCGACTCGGGCGCCGGCAACTACGACCAGCTCTGGCTCACCACCAGCCTGCGCGGCAACGTCACCGGCACGCTGAAGGTGGAGATCCTCACCGAGGGCATCCACTCCGGCGACGCCAGCGGCCTCGTACCCTCGAGCTTCCGCATCCTGCGCCACGTGCTCGACCGCCTGGAAGACTCCGGCACCGGCCGCCTGCTGCCCGACAGCTTCCACTGCCAGATCCCGACCGACCGCGTCGCGCAGGTGAAGGCGGCCGCCGCCATCCTCGGCGACGAGGTGTGGAAGCGCATGCCCTGGGCCTGCGGCGCCGACGGCGGCCCGACGCTGCCCACCACCACCGACCCCACCGAGGCGCTGCTCAACCGCACCTGGCGGCCGACGCTGTCGGTCACCGGCGTCGACGGCTTCCCCGAGGTGCGCAACGCCGGCAACGTGCTGCGCCCGTTCAGCGCGTTCAAGCTGAGCCTGCGGCTGCCGCCGCTGGTCGACGCCAACGAGGCCTGCATGCGCCTGAAGACGCTGCTGGAGGACAACGCGCCCTACAACGCCAAGGTCACCTTCCAGGCCGACGGCCGCATGGGTGCCTGGGGCGCCACCGGCTGGAACGCGCCGTCGCTGGATCCGTGGATGGAGAACGCGCTGGGCGCCGCCAGCCAGGCGCAGTTCGGCGCCCCGCTGGGCTACATCGGCCAGGGCGGCACGATCCCGCTGATGAACCTGCTGCAGCAGGGCTTCCCGAAGGCGCAGATGATGGTCTGCGGGGTGCTGGGGCCGAAGAGCAACGCGCACGGCCCCAACGAGTTCCTGCACCTGCCGTACGCGAAGCGCCTGACGGCGGCGGTGGCCCAGGTGGTGGCCGCGCACCCCTGAGCGCGGCGGTGCGGCCCGGCCTGGCGGGCCTGCCCGCGCTCAGCGCCGGCTGCCCATCGCAAGCAGCGCGCCGCCCACCACGATGCCGGCGATGCCCGCCCACAGCGGAATGGGCACCGTCTTCGTTTCCTTGACGTTCAGCTCGATCGGGCCGATCTTGGCCGCGGTGCGGTCCTGGGTGTAGCTGAAGCCGCCGTAGACCAGCGCGAGCGCGCCGAGGGCGATCAGGAGGATGGCGAGGAGTCGCATGGTGTCGCTCGGGTGCAGGGGCGGCGGGCCGCGGAAACGCCAGCGTAACCCGCGCCCCGGGCGCCGCGTGTAGGCGCTCGCCGCGCAAGGTCGGGCTGGACCGGGGGCAAACCCGGTGCGCCGCCCGTCCGGTCCATCCGCCACGGCTGCAGCCTGTCCCCCCGAACGCGACGCCAATCGCTCCGCCCTGACAGCGGCCGGGCGGCCACGTAGAGTGCAAGCATCGACAAGGTTCGTTGGGCACTTACAAAAATGGCTACCCCTTCCTTCAACTCGCCCTCGGCGCAGGAACGCTGGCACCGGTTCAGCGCCGCGGCGGTGCAGGCGTTCCACCGCTATGCGACCTGGCTGGTTTCGCTGAGCTGGTGGCGCTTCGCCTGGTACGCCCTGCTGCTGATCATCGCCACCGGCCTGCTGCAGAAGCTGCCGCCGTTCAGCATGACCTACTACGAGACCGTCGTGGAATCGGCCCGCCACAAGGTCAAGGCGCTGCCTGCGCCGCCCGCGCCGCCGGCCCCGCCGTCCGCCCCGCAGCTGCAGAAGCCGGAGCGCCCCGAGGTGCCCGAGCAGCCGGAACGTCCTGAAAAGGCGGAGAAGCCCGGGAAGCCGCCGCTGATCAGCGAGTCGAAGACGACCGGGCCCGACGGCAAGGAATCCAAGACGGTGGACATCACCCTGCCGGGCATCATCGTCAACACCAAGGACCACAGCGTCAAGAACAAGGGCGTGAACATCTCGTTCTCGGGCAACGGCATCCACATCACCAGCGACGAGGGCGACGAGCCGGCCGCGGCCGCATCCGCCGCCGCCTCCGGCGCGGCAGGTGCCGCCTCCGGGGCGGCCTCGGTCGCCCCGGCGCAGACCGCCCGGCAGCGCGCCGAAGCCAGCCGCGTCGCCGCGGTGGCCGCCCGCGACGCCGCGCTCGCCAAGGCCCTGACGGCCAAGGCCGCCGCCGAGGAGGCGCGTGCCCAGGCGATGGGCGCCACCGGCGCGGCTGCCGCCGCCTCGCAGGCCGCCCAGGCCGCCTCCGTGGCCGCCGCGCAGGCCGCGGCGCAGGCGGCATCGGAGGCCGTCGACATCGTCGTCGGCGGCCAGCACATCCGCATCAGCGTGCCGCCGCACGCGAGCAGCGACGAGGTGCGCGACGCCATCAACGACGCCAGGCAGTCCATCGTCGAATCGCTCAAGGAAGTGGAAGAGGGCAAGCGCCAGGCCGAACAGGACGCGCGCGACCGCGCCCAGGAGGCGGCCGACGCGGCGCGCGCCAAGCAGGACGACGAGGGCGACGAAGAGGACAACGTGGTCATCGACCCCGACGGCCAGCGCCGCTCGACCCACGCGCGCACGGTGCCGTGGGTGCGGCTGCAGGCGTGGGCGGTGTGGTGGATCCTGGGCTCGATGCTGATCAAGATCACCTACAAGGGCCGCATCCAGGCCGAGGTCAAGGCGGCGGAAGCCACCGAGACGGCCGAGGCCGAGTCGCTGCGCCGCCAGGTGCTGGAAGCGCGCATGGCGATGATGCAGGCGCAGGTGGAGCCGCACTTCCTGTTCAACACGCTGGCGTCGATCGACCACCTGATCGAGTTCGACCCCAAGCGCGCCAGCCAGATGCAGCGCAACCTGATCTCGCTGCTGCGCGCGAGCATGCCGTCGATGCGCACGGCCACCGAGAGCGGGCTGCGTCCGCTGGACCTCGAGCTGGCCGTCGTGCGGCCCTACCTCGAGATCCTGAAGGTGCGCATGGAGGAACGCCTGACCACCGAGATCGACGTGCCCGACGGCCTGCTGTCGGCCGAGTTCCCGCCGATGATGGTGCAGACGCTGGTGGAGAACTCCATCAAGCACGGCCTGGAGCCCAAGGCCGAGGGCGGCCACCTGTCGGTCAAGGCCGAGATCCGCCACGGCAAGCTGTGCGTGACCGTCGCCGACACCGGCCTGGGCTTCGCCGGCGCGGCCGGCGGCGAGACGGCCGGCACCGGCGTGGGCCTGGCCAACATCCGCGAGCGCCTGTCGCTGCTCTACGGCAGCAAGGGCACGCTGACGATCGCCAACAACCCGGTGGGCGGCACCATCGTCACGATCACCGTCCCCTACACCGCCCACACCGATTCCCCCGCCCCCGATTCCGCCAGCAACGAAGGAGCCAAGGCATGACCGCCTCATTCGACAACGGACCCGAATCCGACGACCGCCCGCGCGCCGTCGCCCCCTCGACGGCGCTGGTGCCCTACCGGCCACGCCCCAGCCGCGTCGCCCGCGTCTTCCGCTGGTGGCTGGGGCTGAGCGTGCTGGCCTTCGTCGGGGTGGCGCTGTGCGTGCTGCTGGGCTTCAACCATGCGGACTTCGCGCCGCTGCACATCGTCATCGACGGCGACGACGTGACCGACGGGCTGACCATCAACGGCCTGACCGACGGCGGCCGCGTGCTGCTGGCCTTCGGCGCGGCGATGCTGGCGTTGCTGCTGCTCCTGCTGATTCCGGTGCTGCTGTTCCTGGTCGTCGGCTCGGTGGCGATCGCGCTGGTGTGCGGCATCGGCGTGCCGCTGATCGTGCTCGCGCTGGTTCTGGGCGTGGTCACCTCGCCGTTCTGGATGGTGGGCCTGCTGGTCTGGCTGGTCGCGCGCCGGCGCGACTCGCAACGGCTCGCCGGCTCCGCTACGATGCCGGCATGAACACCACTGCTTCTTCCTCCGCCACGCCCGTCGTGCGCGGCGTGATCGCCGACGACGAGCGGCTGATGCGCGACCAGTTGAAGGCCCGCCTGGCCGAGGTGTGGCCGGAGCTGCAGATCGTCGGCGAGGCCAAGAACGGCCTCGAGGCGGTCGAGCTGGTTGCCCAGCACCACCCCGACGTCGTCTTCCTGGACATCCGCATGCCCGGCCTGTCGGGCGTCGACGCGGCGCGCCGCATCGCCCAACTGCCCGCGCCCGACGACGGCGACGGCGACGACGATGAGGAATGGGCGCTGCCCGAGATCGTCTTCATCACCGCCTACGACCAGTACGCGATCGAGGCCTTCGAGCAGGGCGTGGCCGACTACGTGCTCAAGCCCGCCGAGCGCGAGCGCCTGGGCGTCACCGTCTCGCGCATCAAGCAGCGGCTGGCGCTGCGCGGCACCGAGGACGAGCCGCCGGCGCCGCACCTGCAGCAGCTGCTGCACAAGCTGGCCGCCAAGCTCAATCCCGGCGGCACTCCGCCGGCGCTGAAGTGGATCCAGGCCACCGTCGGCCAGGCGATCCAGATGATCCCGATCGAGGACGTGCTGTTCTTCATCTCCGACGAGAAGTACACGCGGGTGCAGACCGCCACCATCGAGGCGCTGATCCGCAAGCCGATCAAGGAGCTGGTCGACGAGGTCGACCCCGACCTGTTCTGGCAGATCCACCGCTCCACGCTGGTCAACACGCACTGCATCGCCGGCGTGACGCGCGACCTGCGCGGCCGCCAGATCGTCAGCATCAAGGGCAGCAACGAGAAGCTGGAAGTCAGCCGCTCCTACACGCACCTGTTCAAGGGCATGTGAGGCCGGCGGCGCGCTAGCGGTGCAGCAGCCCGGCGCGCGCGGCCCAGGCCAGCGCACCGGCGGCGCCCAGCGCCAGCACGAGCACCAGCGGCCACCAGCGGCGCGCCGCGCGCGGCGCCGGCGCGGCGACGGCGGCGGCGTCCGCGCCATCGGCGGCGTCGAAGTCGAGGGCGCTGGTCGGCGCGAAGCCGGTGACGAAGGTGGTGTCCTCGCCGTCGTGGCTGGCGCCGCGGCGCAGCAGTTCGGCCTTGGCGGTGACGCGCTCGGCGTCGCTGAGCGACCCGTCGAGCTTCGCGTGGATCTCGCGCTCGCTCAGGTTGCGATAGCTGCGGGCCAGCGAGGCCCGGCCTTCCAGGGGAGCTGCGAAGCTCATCGTGGCTCCATCGCGCGGACGGCCGCGCATGCGATGAACCATTGGGCCAGCCAGTAGATGGACAGGTTCCACAACGTGGGCATCGGAATGCCGCCGACGAACTTGTCGGTGGCCAGGATCGCGTCGGACAGCACGAACAACGCGCCGCCGAGCGCGACGGTACGCCAGCGCGCGGCGTCGGCCTGGCCGCGCCGCGCCAGCCACACCGACGTCGCCTGCGCCGCCATCGCGGCCAGCGCGCACACGTAGACCAGCACCGGCGCATGCAGGGCGGCCGGCACGCCGGCCCACAGCCCCGCCAGCACGCTGGCTGCGACGATCGCCCACGCGCCGAACGCCGCCGGGCTGGCCAGGAATCGCACGCGCCGCGTCAGCGCCACCAGGTAGGCCAGGTGGCCGAGCAGGAACGCGACGAGGCCGGCCAGGAAGCCCTGCACGGGCCACAGCAGCGCGACGTCGCCGGCCAGCGAGAACACGAGGCCGATGACGATCCAGCGCTTGACCAGCCCGTCGTCGCTGCGGCCCAGCGCAGCCCACGCGATGACGCACAGCGTGGCGAGCGGCTTGAACGCGAAGTTGAGCCAGGCGCGGTCGAGCGCCCAGGGCGCCGCGGCGATGGCCAGCAGCGCCGCGACGGCGCCGAGTACGGGAAGCAATCGACGCGCGGTGGCGTACGGAAGGTCGGAAGACATGGCCGCGAGTGTCACTGCGGCGGCGCCGTCGATCGCTCAGGGATTGCCCGGCGACTCCCCGGATTTGGGGACGCGGGGCTGCGCGGCGCGCGCAATAGTGCACGGGGATCAGCCTGTCTAGGCATGTACGCACCAGTAAGCGTGGGGCGCGCGCGACATGCGCGCGGGCGCATTCCGCGTGAGCGGGCTGACGCGCGCGCCGCGCGCGTCAACGAGCTGCCGCGCATCGGCTTCTCAGGTCGCGGCCGTCGGCGGCGCGCTGGCGGTCTTGGCGGCGATGGATTCGCGCAGCTTGCGCAGCCGCTCGCGCGGGTCTTCCTGCGACTTCGCCTCGTTGAGCTTCATCTCGGCGATGAATCGGCTGGGCACGCCGGCGATCGTCTCGCGGCCCTTCTTGCGGCGGCGCAGCGTGCTCACCGCCAGCGTCTGGCGCGCCCGCGTGATGCCCACGTACATCAGCCGGCGCTCTTCCTCGAGGCGGTCGACCGTCATCTCCTCGGTGTCGGAGCGGAACGGCAGCAGGCCCTCGTTGACGCCGGCCAGCACCACGTGCGGCCACTCCAGCCCCTTGGAGGCGTGCAGCGTGGACAGCGTGACCACCTCCTGCTCGTCGCCGCGCTCGGCCAGGCTCAGGATGACGCTGATGGACTGGGCGATCTCCAGCACGCTCTTCTTCTCGCTCTCGAAGGTGCCGCCTTCCTGCGTGATCTCGCCGCCGCAGCGCTTGGCCACCCAGTCGACGAAGTCGAGCACGTTGCTCCAGCGCGCCTGCGCCACCTTCTCGGAATCCTCGCCGTCGTGCAGGTGCTGCTCGTAGCCGATGTCCTTGAGCCACTCCAGCAGCATCGGCCGGGCGGCCTCGGCGCCGATGGTCGTCTTCGCCTTGTCCTGGAATGCGTTCACGTAGCGGCCGAACTCGTGCAGGCCGTCGATGGCCTTGGACTTCAGCGCCACGCCCAGCGACTCGGCGAACAGCGCCTCGAACATGCTCACCTTCCACTTGCCGGCGAATTCGCTGAGCGCGCCCAGCGTGGTGTGGCCGATGCCGCGCTTGGGCGTGGTGACGGCGCGCAGGAAGGCCGGATCGTCGTCCTCGTTGACGATCAGGCGCAGCCAGGCGCACAGGTCCTTGATCTCGGCGCGGTCGAAGAAGCTCTGGCCGCCGGAGACCTTGTAGGGGATCTGCGCGCCGCGCAGCTTCTGCTCGAACACGCGCGACTGGTGGTTGGCGCGGTACAGGATCGCGAAGTCGGAGAACTTCACGCGGCCGTCGTTGCCGCGCAGTGCCTGGATGCGCGCGACGGCGCGCTCGGCCTCGTGCTCCTCGCCGTCGCACTGCACCACCAGCACCGGCTCGCCGTCGCCCAGGTCGCTCCAGAGCTTCTTGGCGAAGATCTTCGGATTGAGGGCGATGACCTCGTTGGCGGCGCGCAGGATCGCGCTGGTCGAGCGGTAGTTCTGCTCCAGCGGGATCACCTTCAGCGTCGGGTACTCGGCGGGCAGGCGCTTGAGGTTGTCGATGGTGGCGCCGCGCCAGCCGTAGATGCTCTGGTCGTCGTCGCCCACCGCCGTGAAGCGTGCGCGCTGGGGGTCGCCCACCAGCTGCTTGAGCAGCTCGTACTGCACGGCGTTGGTGTCCTGGTACTCGTCGACCAGCACGTGCTGGAACAGCTTCTGCCACTTCGCGCGCGCTTCCTCGTCGCGCTGCAGCAGCTTCAGCGGGAAGCCGATCAGGTCGTCGAAGTCGACCGCGCCGTAGGCGGCGAGGCGCTCTTCGTAGAGCTTCATCACGCGCGCGGCCACCTGTTCGTCCGCGTCCTTGGCCACCGACGGCGCCATGTCGCTGGTGATGCCCGTGTTCTTCCACAGGCTGATCGTCCACTGCCACTGGCGCGCGAGCTTGTTGTCGGTGGCGCCGCCGGCTTCCTTGAGCACGCCCGCCACGTCGTCCGAGTCGAGGATGGAGAACTGCTCCTTCAGGCCCAGCTTGCGGCCGTCCTCGCGCAGCATGCGCACGCCCAGCGAGTGGAAGGTGCTGATCGCCAGGTCCTTGGCGGCCTTGGCGCCGACCAGCTGCTTCGCGCGCTCGCGCATCTCCTGCGAGGCCTTGTTGGTGAACGTGATGGCCGCGATGTTCTTCGGCGCCAGGCCGTGCTGCAGCAGCCGCACGATCTTGTAGGTGATGACGCGCGTCTTGCCCGAGCCGGCCCCGGCCAGCACCAGGCACGGGCTGTCCAGGTGGTGCACCGCCTCCATCTGGGCGTTGTTCAGCCCGGCGGCGGCGGGCGCGGCGGCGTTCGAGGGGCGGGAGTCGGGGGGAGCGGCCATGGAGCGGGAAACGTGGAACCGGAACAGCGAAAGAAGGCGGGGAACCGCTCGCCGCAGACGTTGCGATCATAGCGAACCGACCCCGGAGCAGCCCCGGCACTCGGGCTCCCGCGGTGTGCTAGACGCCGCCGGCGCGCGCCGGCCGGCGGTCCGCGCCCCGCGCTGGTGCGGCGAAGGCGCACCAGCAAGCTTGCCTTCAGGTTTCGCGCTCAACGTAGGGAGACCCCGTCCATTGGCGTTGCACGGCCTCGGTAGTTACCCGACAATCGCGCTCGCATCGTTTCCGGTCCAGCGCTCCCGCGTTTTCTTCATTCGCGTGCAAGAAAAAGAAGGATGGTCGTAAACCGTTCGTGCCCGGGGCACGTTAACCCGATGTTCCCCGCGTCAATCCACTCTTAAAGGTTTCACCATGAAGAAGATCCTCGCCGCCGTCCTGTCGCTCGCCATCGGCGCCACCGCTTTCGCCCAAGGCACGGGTGCTCCGGCTGCCGCCGCGCAAACCGCCACCGCTTCGCCGGAAGCCGCTTCGGCCGCCGTGTCCAAGAAGGCCGCCAAGCACAAGGCCAAGAAGGCCAAGAAGGCCGCCAAGGCTGCTTCGGCCGCTTCGGGCGCCTGATTCCCACGGGTCGGCGCGCGGCTTCGGCCGCGGTCGACCCGGGAATGAAGAAGACCGATCCGGGTTCCGGGTCGGTTTTTTTTCGTCCGCGCCGCCCGCGCAGATGAAGAAAGGGCGCCCGTCGGGCGCCCTTCGCGTTGAATCGGGCACGGGTCGCGCCCGTGCGCTGCTTCAGCCCAGGTTGACCGGGAAGAAGATGCGTTCGCCGTCGCGCCAGATCAGCAGCGCGACGCGCTTGGGCTTGGCGGCCAGGATCGCCTTGACCTCGTCGACCGAGGCCACCGGCTTGCCGTTGACGGCCAGCACGACGTCGCCCGGCTGCACGCCGGCCTTCGCGGCGGCGCCGTCCGCGTTCTCCACCACCAGGCCGCTCGCACCGACCTCGCCGCGCTCGTCGCGGTTGAGCGGGCGCAGCGCCAGGCCCAGCCGCTCTCCGCCACCCGCGCCGTCGCCCTTGGCCACTTCGAGCTTGTCGGTGCTGGCACCCAGCGTCGCGACGACGGTCTCGAGCTTCTTGTCGCGCCACACCTCCAGCGTGACCTTCTCGCCCGGACGCGCCAGGCCCACGCGCGAGGACAGCATGCCGGGCTCCTGGATCGCCTCGCCGTTGACCTTGGTGATGACGTCGCCCGACTTCAGGCCCGCCTTGGCCGCGGCGCTGCTGGGCGCCACGGTGGACACCAGCGCGCCGTCCGGGCGCTCCAGGCCGAAGCTCTCGGCCAGGTCCTGGGTCAGCGGCTGGATGGACACGCCCAGGCGCGCATGCGTGGCGTGGCCGGTGGCCACGATCTGGTCCTTGATGGCCAGCGCCACGTCGATCGGGATCGCGAAGCTCACGCCCTGGAAGCCGCCGGTGCGGCTGTAGATCTGCGAGTTGATGCCCACCACGTTGCCGGCGGCGTCGAACAGCGGACCGCCCGAATTGCCGGGATTGACTGCGGCGTCGGTCTGCAGGAACGGCACGAAGTTCTCGCCGGTCTCGCTGGGCAGCGAGCGGCCCTTGGCGCTGATGATGCCGGAGGTGGCGGTCTGGTCGAGGCCGTAGGGCGCGCCGATGGCCAGCACGTAGTCGCCCACCATCAGCCTGGCGGGCTGGCCGAAGCGCACCACAGGCAGGTTCTTGGCGTCGATCTTGAGGACGGCGATGTCGGTGGCGGTGTCCACGCCCAGCACCTTGGCGACGTACTCGCGGCGATCCTGCAGCTTGACGACGACGTCCTTGGCTTCCTTGACAACGTGCGCGTTGGTCAGGATCAGGCCGTCGGAGCCGATGATGAAGCCCGAGCCCAGGCCCTTGAACGGCTGCTCGGGCGCGACGCCGCCGCGCTGCACGCCGGGGGCGCCTGGCATGCCGCGGAAGAATCGGAACAGCGGATCGTCGGGGCTCAGGCCGCCCTGCTCCTGGATCTCCTCGGCGGTCTGCTTGTGCGTGCCTGCCACGCTGACGTGGACGACGGCCGGGCCGAACTCCTGCACGATGGCGCGGTAGTTGGGCGCGGTGCCGGGCGGCAGCGCGGGCAGCGGCGGCGTGACCGGCGTCGGCGCGACCTGCTGGCCGGTGGCGGCCGCGGCGATCGCGGCGGTGCTGCCGCCGGTGCCCGCGGCGGCCACGGTGGGGGAGTGACGCAGCCAGGACGGCAGGTCCAGCGCGCCAGCGGTGCCCATCACCGCCACGCCCGCGCCCAGCAGGCCCCAGGCGAGCGGCTTCAGGTTGGTCTTGTTCATGTGCTTCGACTCCTTGTCGGCTTCATTGCTGTGGAAGCGCGCCGACCGGGAGGCGACTCCTTCGCGGCGCATGACACGGAATGTGCGCGCCGTCGATGAAGGCTCCATTAGCTCAACATGAGGCCAACATTAGGACCCCGCGACACCCGCCCGCGCGGGCCACGTCACGCGCACGCGCAGGCCACGCGCGGGCGACTCCGACAGCGCCACCTCGGCGCCCTGGCGCAGCGCCACCTGGCGCACGATCGCCAGGCCCAGGCCCGAGCCGGTCTGGTCGGCCGCGTTGTCGCGGCGCACGAAGCGGTCGAACACCATCTCGCGGTCGGCCTCGGGAATGCCGGGGCCGTCGTCGTCGACCTGCAGCACCGGCCGCGCCGCCACGCTGCCCACCCACACCGACACGTGGCCGGCGTGCGGGCTGTAGCGCACCGCGTTGTCGATCAGGTTGCGCGCCAGCACCGCGACGTCGGCGTCGCCGGGCACCGTGACCGCCTCGGCGCCCTCGGCCACGTCGAGCTCCAGCGTGGTGCCGCGCGCGTCGGCCAGCGGCGCGACGTCGGCCATCGCCTGGCGCACCAGCTCGGCCAGCGGCGCGGACGGCGCCGCGCGCGGCGGTCCGGCCTCGCTGCGCGCGAGCGCCAGCAGTTGTTCGACCAGGCGCGTCGCGCGATCGACGCCAGCGGTGAGCGCGCGCGCGGCCTCGTCGCGCGTGGCCTCGTCGGGGGCGCGCCGCATCACCTGCACCTGCAGCTTCAGGGCGGTCAGCGGCGAGCGCAGCTCGTGGGCGGCGTCGCCCACGAAGTGGCGCTGCGCGGCGAGCGCGGCATCGAGCCGGGCCAGCAGCGCGTTGAGCGACTGCACCAGCGGCAGCACCTCGTCGGGCAGCCGGTCTTCCGGCAGCGCCTGCAGCGAGCCGCTGTCGCGCGCGCGCACCTCGCCGGCCAGGCGCTGCAGGGGCGCGAGCGAGCGCGAGACCAGCCAGCCGATCACCAGCGCCAGCGCCGGCGCCACGGCCAGCAGCGGCACCACGCTGCGCAGCGCGGCCTGCGCGGCGCGCTCGTGGCGCACGCGCTCGGGCTGCGCCACCTGGATCACCCGGTCGCGGGTCTGCACGCTGAACGTGCGCCAGACGATGCCGCCGGCCGGGATGTCCGCGAAGCCCAGCACGGCGCGCGCCGGCGGCTCGGTCTGCAGCTGGGTCGCGTAGACCTCGTGGCCGTCCTCGCGCCAGATCTGGATCACGTAGTCGAGCTGGCCGTCGGCCAGGGCGCGCGCGTCCTCGGGCCCGATCTCGCCCTGGTCGCGCAGCGACAGCGCCATCTGGCGCAGCTGGTAGTCGAACAGGCTCTCGGTCTGGCGCAGCACGTTCCAGTACACCGAGCCGCCCATGGCCAGCGCGGCGACCACGAGCACGGCCAGCAGCGACAGCAGCAGCCGCACGCGCAGCGTGCTGCCCAGGCCGAAGCCGAACCGGCGCGGGCGCAGGGCGCGCATCAGGAGGCGGCCCCGTCGGCCGCGTCGCGCCGCCCCAGGTAGTAGCCGACGCCGCGCATCGTGCGGATCAGCTCCGGGCCCAGCTTCTTGCGCAGCTGGTGCACGTAGACGCTGACCGCGTTGCTCTCGACCTCCTCGCCCCACCCGTAGAGCCGGTCCTCGAGCTGCGCACGCGACAGGATGGCACCGGGGCGCTGCAGCAAGGCTTCCAGCACCGCGAGCTCGCGCGCGGACAGCATCACCGGCTCGCCGCGCAACGTCACCTCACGCGTGGCGGGGTCGAAGCTCAGGTCCTCGTGGGTCAGCCGCGTGGCTGCGCGGCCGCTGTGGCGGCGCAGCACCGCGCGCATGCGGGCCAGCAGCTCGTCGAGCTCGAACGGCTTGCTGAGGTAGTCGTCGGCGCCGGCGTCCAGGCCGGCGACGCGGTCGCCGAGGCCGTCGCGCGCGGTCAGCACGATCACCGGGGTGGAGTCGTCGCGGGCGCGGATGCCGCGCAGCACGTCCAGCCCGTTGCCCTTGGGCAGGCCGAGGTCCAGCAGCACCAGGTCGAAGCGCTCGGTGGCCGTGGTGGTGGCCGCGGCCTGGGCATCGGTCACCCAGTCGACGGCATGGCCCTCGAGCTTGAGCGCCGCGCGCAGGCTCTCGCCAATCATCCGGTCATCCTCGACAAGCAGCAATCTCATGGGCCGATTCTGATCGAATCGCCGGCGCGCGGTTCCGTCGCGCTAGAACAGCTTGCCCAGCCGCAGCGTGACGCCGGCGAACACCTGCCAGCGCGGCGTCGCGTCGTTCAGGCCGCGGGCGGCGCCGAAGTCGAACACCGCGGCGGGCGACTGGTTCCAGCTGGCGGCCGCGAGGACCTGGCCGGTGCTGGGCGCGCCCGACTGGTGCGTGCCCGAGAGTTCGCCGACCACGCCCCAGGCGTCGGTCAGCGAGCGCGAGAACGCGGCCGCCCAGCCGGTCTGCCAGGGGCTGGGCTGGCCCGAGCCGCCCAGGTGGGTCTCGTTGAGGTTGAGGTCGGTGTGCCAGCCGGGCGCGAAGTCGCTGCTGAAGATGGCGTTGACCGTGGTCTGCGCGTGGCCGATGCCGATGGACGACTTGGCGGTCGGGAAGGTCTCGCCGAGCTCCAGCCCCCAGGCGGTGGCGTCGCTGACCGCGAAGCGGCGCTTGAGGACGACGGCCGTGTCGCCGACGCCACTGTCCGATGGGCCGAAGCCGGTGTCGCGCACCCAGGCGTCGCCGCCGACGCGGATGCCCCAGTCGGGCGTGAACGCGAGCTTGAGCGTGTAGGGCAGCGTCGTGCGCGAGGCACCGCGGTCGGTCGCGCGCAGGCCGCCGGCCTCGAGTTCGAGATAGCCGGGCGCCGACAGCTGCGCCGGCGTGGAGACGCTGGGACGGTACGGCACAACGGCCGGGCCGCCGGCGTCCGGCGCGTCGGCCGCCTGGGCGGTGGCCGCGCCGGCGAGCGCGGCCGCGGCGATCAGGAGGATGGTCTTCATCGGAGGTTCTTTCGCATCGTGATGCTGGTGGGTTCGAAACCGAGCGCGTCGTAGAGGCGCCGGGCACCGTGGTTGTGCCCGAAGACATGCAGGCCCAGTTGCTGCGCCCCGTGCTCGCGCGCCACGCGTTCGAGCTCGAGGAGTGCCGCGCGCGCGTAACCGCGGCGCCGGGCGTGCTCCTCGATCTCGATGTTGTAGACGTACGCCTGGCGCCGGCCTGCCTGGTCGGACTCCGCCCACCATAGCGTGCCGACCTCGGCGCCGCTGTCGGCATCCTGAAGGCGCACGAAGAACTGGTCGGGCGTCCGCAGCCCCTGCGGCAGGAGTGCCGCGTGCGCCTCCTGCGACTTCACGATCGACTCCGCCAGCAACCAGTGGCCCTCCTGGACGTTCAGGAGGGCGAACGCGGGAACGGCCTGGAGCAGCCAGGCCTGGAACTGCGGTTCGGTGAACGGGACGAAGCGGACGGTGGCCGTCATGCGTCCGGCGCGGCCTCGACGACGACCGCGGTGCCGTAGCACAGCACCTCGGTCAGGCCCGCCATCACCTCGGTGGCGTCGTAGCGCATGCCGATGATCGCGTTGGCGCCGAGGGCACGCGCGTGGTCGCGCATCTCCTCGTAGGTCATCGCGCGCGCCTGCTCGCACAGCTGGGTGTAGACGGTGATGTTGCCGCCGAACAGGGTCTGCAGCCCGCCCAGGATGTTGCCGACGATGGAGCGCGAGCGCACCGTCAGACCGCGCACCACGCCCAGGTTGCGCACGATGCGGTGGCCCGGAAGCTCGAAGGCCGTCGTCACCATCGAGTCGTGGATCGCGCCGCCGCGCGGACTGCCGGGCGCCACGCTCACTTCTTCGCGTAGGTGATCTTCTTGGCGCCGCCTTCGCAGGTGCCCACCACCTTGGCGTCGCCCACCTTGTCGGCGTCGACGATGTCCAGCGTGTAGCCGGTCACCTTCTTGGCGTCGAGCTTGGCGGCGATCTCGGTCTTGAGCTCCTCGCAGGGCTTGCCGGCGGCGAAGGCGGACGGGCCGGCCAGCGCGAGGCCGGTGGCGAGGATCAGGGCGGCATGGATCTTCATTCGAGAGCTCCCGGTCGGGGTGAAGGACAGCCGTGACTGTAGCGCGCAACCCCGCCGCCGGGCGGCCCGGACGCTCCCGCGCACGGGGTATTCAGATGCCCAGCGGGTCGACGTCGATGGCCCAGCGAACGATGCCGCGGTGGGCGTTCTTCAGGCCCGGCAACGCCGGCGTGAACAGCGCCAGCAGCCGCTGCAGCGTCGCGCGCGACGCGCACTCGATCAGCATCTGGCGCCGCTCGAAGCCGGCCACCTTGGCCACCGACGGTGGCACCGGCGCGTAGAACATCACGTCGGCGGCCTCGGGATGCGCCTTGGCCAGGTCGCGCGCCGCGCGCAGGAAGGCCTCGGCCACGTCCTCGGTCTTCGCCTCGGCGCGCAGCAGCGCCAGGTGCGAGTACGGCGGCAGGCCGGCCGACTCGCGTTCGGCCAGCTGCGTGGTGGCGAACGCGGCGAAGTCGTGCTTGCGCAGCGCGGCGAACAGCGCGTGGCCCGGGTTGAAGGTCTGCACCCACATCTCGCTGCCGCGCGCGATGTCGGCGTCGCGTCCGGCACGCCCGCCCGCCTGCATCAGCAGCGCGAACAGGCGCTCGGGGGCGCGGAAGTCGGCGGCGAACAGGGCGCTGTCCGGGTTGACGGCGGCCACCAGGGTGACGCGGCGGAAGTCGTGGCCCTTGGTCACCATCTGCGTGCCCACCAGCACGTCGACCTCGCCGGCGTGCACCGAGGCGAGCTGCGACTCCAGCGTGCCCTTGGCGCGCGTCGTGTCGGCGTCGATGCGCAGCACGCGCGCGCCAGGCAGCAGCTCGGCCACCTGCTCCTCCAGGCGCTCGGTGCCGCGGCCCATCGGCTCGATGTCGAGGTTGCCGCAGTCGGGGCAGGCGCGCGGCACCGGCTCCTGCGTGCCGCAGTGGTGGCAGCGCAGGATGCGTTCGCCCTTGTGGAACACGCGCCACGCGCTGCAATGCGGGCAGGCGCTCTTCCAGCCGCAGGCGGGGCAGTGCAACACCGGCGCGAAGCCGCGGCGGTTGAGGAACAGCAGGGTCTGCTCGCCGCGTTCGATGCGTTGCCCGATGGCCTCGAGCAGCTGCGGCGCCAGCGCCTGCGGCGGCGCGCGTGGCGCGGCGCGCGGCACGGTGGCCATGTCCACCAGTCGCACCGTGGGCAGCGCGCCCTGGCCCACCCGCTCCGTCAGGGTCACCTGGCGATAGCGGCCCGTCTGCGCATGCGACCAGGTCTCGAGCGAGGGCGTGGCCGAGCCCAGCAGCACCGGCACCTGCGCGAGGTGGCCGCGATAGACCGCCAGGTCGCGCGCCGAGTAGCGCGCGCCGTCCTGCTGCTTGTACGACGGGTCGTGCTCCTCGTCGACGACGATCAGCCCCAGGCGCGGCAGCGACGAGAACACCGCCAGCCGGGTGCCCAGCACGAGGTCGGCTTCGCCGAGGTGGGCCGACAGCCAGTGCTGGAGCCGCTGCGCGGGCGTCAGCGCGCTGTGCAGCGAGACCAGGCGGCGGCCGGGAAAGCGCGCCGCGAAGCGCTGTTCGAGCTGCGGCGTGAGGTTGATCTCCGGCACCAGCACCAGCGCCTGCTTGCCGGCCGCCAGTGCCTGCTCGGCCAGCCGCAGGTAGACCTCGGTCTTGCCGCTGCCGGTGACGCCGAACAGCAGCGTGGGCGGCGGCGCCGGCGCGGCGGCCCAGGCGGCGAGCGTGTCCATCGCCGCGGCCTGCTCCGGCGTGAGGACGGGGCGCGCGGCCGACGCACCGACGGCGTCGGGCAGCAGGTGGTCGCGCTTCTTGCGGATGCGCTTGGCCAGGGCGGTGTTGTCGAGCTTGCGCAGTTCGGGCGGCAGCACCGCCAGCGCCACCTCGCCCAGGCTGCGCTGGTAGTAGCGCGCGGTGAACTCGACCAGCGCGCGCCAGTCGGCCGGCAGCGGGGGCAGCGCATCGAGCGCCTCGATGACGGGACGCAGCACCAGCGCCGGGCGGGGCTCGCCGTCGGCTGTCGGCTCGGCGGCGGCGGCGTCGATCGCGGCGAAGTCGGCGTCCCACACCAGGCCCGTGACGTCGCGCCGACCCAGCGGCACGCGCGCCAGGGTGCCCGGCGCAAGCCCCTGCTCACTTTCGTAGGTGAGCAGCGAACGCATGCCCGCGTACTGCGGCGCATCGATCGCGACGGCAACCCGCGTCAAGGCCGCGTCCCCATGGAAGAGTCGACTTGGGGGCGATAGTTGTCAGATTTATGAGCTGGGAGCCGTAAGCTCATGATCCGTAAGCGTTTTTGAAGTCACCCACAGTTTCTGTGGATAACTTTGTGGGAAAGCTGGCAGAAGCACGGCCAAATGCTTGATTCACCGTGCGCGGGCCTTCATCGCTCAAATTTGATGCATCACCGAAAAAATCAGATGAATCAATAACTTGGCACCAAACCGGGGGATTTCCAGAGGACGTGTGGTACCCCCGGGGGCAATAGTTATCGACGACTGAATTTTGGGGATAAGTCAACACCTGAGCGCTCACTTACCGGACGAATACCGGTTTGCCTGCGTTCAGTGGTTGTAAGTGGTCTCCTACGCCGCGCGCAATTGGCGCGAGTGGGCGTGGACGGCTTCGACGAGCGCCGCCACGTGTTCTGGCGGCGTGAACTGGCTGATGCCATGGCCGAGGTTGAAGATGTGCCCGGCCGTGCTGCCGTCGGTGTTGCGCGGTGCGCCGAAGCTGTCGAGCGCGGCGCGCGCCTCGGCCGCGATGGCCTGCGGCGGCGCGAACAGGGCGATCGGGTCGAGGTTGCCCTGCAGGGCCACGCGGTCGCCCACGCGGCGGCGCGCGGCGCCCAGGTCGGTCGTCCAGTCGAGGCCGACGACGTCGGGGCCGATGTCGGCGATCGCCTCCAGCCACTGGCCGCCGCCCTTGGTGAACACGATGGCCGGGATGCGCTGGCCGTCCTTCTCGCGCTGCAGGCCGGCCAGCACGCGCTGCGTGTAGGCCAGCGAGAACGTGCGGAAGGCGGCGTCGGCGAGCACACCGCCCCAGCTGTCGAACACCATCACGGCCTGGGCGCCGGCGTCGATCTGCGCATTGAGGTAGGCCGCCACCGCGTCGGCATTGATCGCCAGGATGCGATGCATCAGGTCGGGGCGCGCGTACATCAGCGTCTTGACCTGGCGGTAGTCGTCGGAGCCGCCGCCTTCGACCATGTAGCAGGCCAGCGTCCACGGGCTGCCGGAAAAGCCGATCAGCGGCACCCGGCCGTTCAGCGCCTTGCGGATCGAGGCGACGGCGTCGAACACGTAGCGCAGCTTGGCCATGTCGGGCACGGCGAGCTTGTCGACCGCGGCCTCGTCGCGCACCTTCGTGGCGAAGCGCGGGCCCTCGCCTTCGGCGAACGACAGGCCCAGCCCCATCGCGTCAGGCACGGTGAGGATGTCGGAGAACAGGATCGCGGCGTCGAGCGGGAAGCGGTCCAGCGGCTGCAGCGTGACCTCGGTGGCGAAGTCGGTGTTGGTGGCCAGGCCCATGAAGCTGCCGGCGCGGGCGCGCGTGGCCTTGTACTCGGGCAGGTAGCGTCCCGCCTGTCGCATCAGCCAGATCGGCGTGTAGTCGGTCGGCTGGCGCAGGCAGGCGCGCAGGAAGCTGTCGTTTTGAAGAGGTGGCCACATGCGGGCAATTATCTCCGCCGGGGGCGGGCGTCGCATGCGCGAGATCAGATCGGCTTCAGGGGCCCGCGGAACTTCTCTTTCAGCGGGCGGCCCGGAAGGGGCGGGATCTGGACCTCGTGGTGGGTGGCGACGGCCACCGGCAGGCGCGCCAGCAGGTCGGAGATCAGCTTCAGGCGGCCGGCCTTCTGGTCGTTGAAGTTCACCAGGGTCCAGGGTGCATGCTTGGTGTGGGTGGCCTCGAGCATGCGGTCGCGCGCGCGGCCGTAGTCGTCGTAGCGGGCGCGGGCCTGCAGGTCCACCGGCGACAGCTTCCATTGCTTGAGCGGATCATCCTGGCGCTGCGCGAAGCGCTTCTCCTGCTCGGCCTGGTCGACGGTGAGCCAGTACTTGAACAGGCGCACGCCGTCGTCGACGAGCATCTTCTCGAAGACTGGCGCGGACTTGAGGAAGGCGTCGGTCTGCGCCGGCGTGCAGAAGCCCATCACCGCCTCGACGCCGGCGCGGTTGTACCAGCTGCGGTCGAACAGGGTCATCTCGCCGGCGGCGGGCAGGAAGTCGATGTAGCGCTGGAAGTACCACTGCCCGCGTTCGCGCTCCGTGGGCACGCCCAGCGCGGCGATGTGGCACTGGCGGGTGTTGAGCTTCTCGGCGATCGCCTTGATGGCGCCGCCCTTGCCGGCGGTGTCGCGGCCCTCGAACAGCACCACGACGCGCTCGCCGCGCTCCGCGAGCAGGCGCATCACGCCGGTCAGCTCGACCTGCAGCGGCCGCAGCTGGCCCTCGTAGTCGTGGCCGTCGCCGTTGCTTGCCGCGTTCTTCTTGCTCATGGCCGGATCATGCGCTGGTTCATGGGCGGACGGGCGGCAACCGGCGCGCCCGCCCGCCGCGTACCGTCAGAACGCAGGCACCGCCGGCATGGCGGGCAGCGCCGGGGCGGCCGGCATCGCCGGCAGGGCCGGCGTGGCGGGCAGCGCCGGCATGGCGGGCAAGGCCGGCAGGGCCGGCGTGGCCGGCGTGGCCGGCAGCGCGGGCAAGGCCGGCAGCGCGGGCATGGCCGGCATCGCGGGCATGGCCGGCATGTCGGGCAGCGCCGGCATCGGCGGCAGCGCCGGCATGTCGGGCAGGCCGTTCATCGCCGGCATGGCGGGGGTGGCCGGCATCGCGGGCGTGGCCGGCATCGCAGGCATCGCCGGCATGGCGGGCATGGGCGGCATGGCCGGCATCGCGGGGGTGGCCGGCAGCGCGGGCAGCGCCGGCATCGCGGGCATGGCCGGCATCGCGGGCATCGCCGGCATGGCAGGCATGGCCGGCATGTCGGGCATCGCCGGCATGGCGGGCATCGCGGGCATGCCGGGCACCGCGGGGACGGCCGGGTCGACGGCCTTCTTGATGCAGTCGCCGCAGGCGCACGGCACGGCCGGCAGGCCGGTGGGCGTGGCGCTGGAGAACTCGTTGCCGAGATCCTTCGTGGCGTTGGCGGTGGCAGCCTCGGCGGCGCCGGCGGTGGCGTCGGCAGTCGAGGCGGCCTGCGCCTGGGCCTTGGCGGCGTCCTGCTGGGCCTGCGCCGCGGTCGCCTGCGCCTGCTGGGCGGCCTGCTCGGCCTGGGCCTGCGCCTGCTGGGCGGCAGCGCTCGCGTCGGCCTGCGCCAGCGCGGCCGCCTTGTCGGCCGCCGCCTGCGCGTCCTGCGCGGCCTGCTGGGCCTGCGCCGCCTGGGCCTGGGCGGTGGCGATCGCCTGCTGCGCCTGGGCGCCGGCGGCCTCCTCGGCCTGGGCCTGGAGCGCGGCGGCCTTGGCCGAGGCATCGGCGGCCGGAGCCGCGAGCTGCTGCAACTGCTGGGCGGCCGCCGGCTCGGCGCCGGCCAGGGCGTCGCCGAGCGGACCGCCGAGCGCGGGCGGGCTGGGGAAGCTCATGCGGCACTCCTCGGGGCATCGTTGGCCGCGCCGCCGGACAGCGTGCGGAACACCAGGCGGGCGAAGTTGCCCAGCGCCTTGGCCTTCTCGGCCGCCTTCATCCGCCGGTCGGCCAGGATCTGGGCGATCGCGGGAATGCGGGTGTCGAACTCCTCGCCCAGCAGCCAGGCGGTGTAGACGTAGGTGGCGGCCGAGTGTTCGTCGGTCAGGCCGTAGCGCTGCGCCTTGGCGGCCTGGCGATGGAAGGCGCCGACCAGGGCGGGGAAGTCCATCTTCTTCGCCTGGTCGGGGTGATTGCGGCGAATGATGGCGATCAGGCGGGCGTCGAACGAGTCGCGGCCCATCTGCGTCCATTGTTCGCTGGAAATCTGGTTCATCGACATCTCCACCGCGCCCGTGCGGCCGGTCATGGCGCATTGTGTCGCGCGGGGCCCGGTGGTGCCAATCCCCGTTTCTTGGGTGGATCCCCGGATGAGAAAAGCCCGCGCACGTTGCCGTGGGCGGGCTTCGGGAGGCCGGCGCGGCGGGATCAGTGGCCGGGCTGGTCGCGGAAGCGGCGGATGGCGGCCAGCTGGGCGGCGAAGACGGCCAGTTCGCTCTGCGCCTTGGCAACGTCGAAGTCGCCCTTGGCGTTGGTCAGCGCGGTCTCGGCGGCCTTCTTCGCCTCGAGGGCCTTGGCCTCGTCCAGGTCCTTGCCGCGGATCGCGGTGTCGGCCAGCACGGTCACGCGGTCGGGCTGCACTTCGAGGATGCCGCCAGCGACGAACACGAATTCCTCCGCGCCATCGCTCGCGCGCTTGATGCGCACGGCACCGGGCTTGATGCGCGTGATCAGCGGGGTGTGGCGCGGCATGATGCCGAGCTCGCCGCTCTCGCCCGGCAGCGCGACGAAGCTCGCCTCGCCGGAGAAGATCTGCTCTTCGGCGGAGACGACGTCGACGTGAATGGTTGCCATGTGAGTTCCGTTTCGATGAGGGACGACGGGTGCAGGAGGCGTTCAGCCACCGCTCGGCGAGCAGTGGCCGGGCGCCTTACTGCATGCCCTTCGCCTTTTCGATGGCTTCGTCGATGGTGCCGACCATGTAGAACGACTGTTCCGGCATGTGGTCGCATTCGCCATTGATGATCATCTTGAAGCCGCGGATGGTTTCCTTCAGCGGCACGTACTTGCCCGGCGAGCCCGTGAACACTTCGGCGACGTGGAACGGCTGCGACAGGAAGCGCTGGATCTTGCGGGCGCGCGACACGGCCAGCTTGTCTTCCGGCGCCAGTTCGTCCATGCCCAGGATGGCGATGATGTCGCGCAGTTCCTTGTAGCGCTGCAGCGTGGCCTGCACGGCGCGGGTGGTGTCGTAGTGTTCCTGGCCGATCACGTTCGGGTCGATCTGGCGCGACGTGGAGTCGAGCGGGTCGACCGCGGGGTAGATGCCCAGCGAAGCGATTTCGCGCGACAGCGACACGGTGGAGTCCAGGTGGCCGAAGGTGGTCGCCGGGGACGGGTCGGTGTAGTCGTCGGCCGGGACGTAGACGGCCTGGATCGAGGTGATCGAGCCGACCTTGGTCGACGTGATGCGTTCCTGCAGGCGGCCCATTTCCTCGGCCAGCGTCGGCTGGTAGCCCACGGCGGACGGCATGCGACCCAGCAGCGCGGACACTTCCGTGCCGGCCAGCGTGTAGCGGTAGATGTTGTCCACGAAGAACAGCACGTCGCGGCCTTCGTCGCGGAACGACTCGGCGATGGTCAGGCCGGTCAGGGCCACGCGCAGGCGGTTGCCCGGCGGTTCGTTCATCTGGCCGTAGACCATCGACACCTTCGAGTTCGGCAGGTCGTCCAGGTCGACGACCTTCGAATCGGCCATCTCGTGATAGAAGTCGTTGCCTTCGCGGGTGCGCTCGCCGACGCCGGCGAACACGGACAGGCCCGAGTGCGCCTTCGCGATGTTGTTGATCAGCTCCATCATGTTGACGGTCTTGCCGACGCCGGCGCCGCCGAACAGGCCGACCTTGCCGCCCTTGGCGAACGGGCAGATCAGGTCGATGACCTTGATGCCGGTCTCGAGCAGTTCCTGCGACGGGCTCAGCTCGTCATAGGTCGGCGGCTTGCGGTGGATGACGGCGGTCAGGGTCTGGTCGACCGGGCCGCGTTCGTCGATCGGGTTGCCCAGCACGTCCATGATGCGGCCGAGGGTGGCCTTGCCGACCGGCACGGTGATGCCCGCGCCGGTGTTGCGGACCATGCTGCCGCGGCGGATGCCGTCGGACGAGCCCAGCGCGATCGTGCGAACGATGCCGTCGCCCAGCTGCTGCTGGACTTCCAGCGTCAGCGAAGTGCCGTCCATCTTCAGCGCGTCGTAGATGTTGGGCATCGCGTCGCGCGGAAACTCGACGTCGACCACGGCGCCGATGGTTTGAACGATCTTGCCCATGGCATTAGAAGTCGTCATCTTTTTTCCTTGATATCTCGAAAGATTTAAACCGCAGCCGCACCGCTGACGATCTCACTCAATTCCTTGGTGATCGCCGCCTGACGCGTCTTGTTGTAGATCAGCTTGAGCTCGCCGATGAGGTTGCCCGCGTTGTCGGTGGCCGCCTTCATGGCCACCATGCGCGCGGCCTGCTCGGACGCCATGTTCTCGGCCACGCCCTGGAAGACGAGGGCCTCGATGTAGCGCTTGAGCAGTTCCTCGATCACGCCCGGCGCGTCCGGTTCGTAGATGTAGTCCCACGCATAGCCGCTCTTGTCCGTGGTGGCGCCACTCTGGATGCCTTCGGACGACAGCGGCAGCAACGGCACGATCATCGGTTCCTGCTTCATCGTGTTGATGAAGCGCGTGTAGCACAGGTGCACCGCGTCCAGCTTGCCCTCGACGAACTGCTCGAGCATCACCTTGACGGGGCCGATCAGCTTCTCGAGCTGCGGCGCGTCGCCCAGGTGGGTGACATGGCTGACCACCTGCGCGCCGGAGCGGTTCAGGAAGCCGAAGCCCTTGTTGCCGATCGCCACCGCGCTGACCTTGCCGCCGGCCGCCTGCACGTCGCGCACCTTGAGGGTGAGCGCGCGCAGGATGTTGGTGTTCATGCCGCCGCACAGGCCCTTGTCGGTCGTGATCACGATGAAGCCCACGTTGCCGGCCGGCTTCGTGACCTCGCGCATGAACGGCGAACGGTATTCCGGATTCGCCTTCGACAGGTTGGCCGTGATGCCGGCGATGCGTTCCGCATAAGGCCGGGCCGCACGCATGCGCTCCTGCGCCTTGCGCATCTTGGACGCGGCGACCATCTCCATCGCCTTCGTGATCTTGCGGGTGTTCTCCACCGACTTGATCTTGCCGCGTATTTCCTTTCCTACCGCCATGCCGGTTCTCCTTTGAAGAGGGTCGTGGTCGGGGGAATCAGGCGAACGACTTCTTGAACGCGGCGATGGCGGCGCGCAGTTCGTCTTCCGCGGCCTTGCAGGCCTTGGCGAACTCGATCTTTTCCGGCTTGTCCGTGTCCTTGAACTTGACGTTCCACTTCGCGCCGTTCTTCTCCAGCGTGGCCAGCAGCGCGGCGTGGTTGGACTTCAGGTGCTGGTGCAGGCCGTGCTCGAACGGCAGCACCTGCTTGATGGTCAGCGAATCCATGAAGTCGTTGTTCACGGCGAACAGGGTGGCGGCCATCAGGCTGATGGGCAGCGGAGAGTACTGGTTCTGCTTGAGCAGTTCCGTCACGCGCGCGCCGCGATCGAGCTGCTTGCGGGTGGCTTCGTCCAGGTCGGAGGCGAACTGCGCGAACGCGGCCAGCTCGCGGTACTGCGCCAGGTTGGTACGGATGCCGCCCGACAGGCTCTTGATCAGGTTGGTCTGCGCGGCGCCGCCGACGCGCGACACCGAGATGCCGGCGTTGATGGCGGGGCGGATACCGGCGTTGAACAGGCTGGTTTCCAGGAAGATCTGGCCGTCGGTGATCGAGATCACGTTGGTCGGCACGAAGGCGGACACGTCGCCGGCCTGCGTCTCGATGATCGGCAGCGCCGTCAGCGAACCCGTCTTGCCCTTGACCGCGCCCTTGGTGAAGGCTTCGACGTAGTCGGCGTTCACGCGCGCGGCGCGCTCGAGCAGGCGGCTGTGGAGATAGAACACGTCGCCGGGGAAGGCTTCGCGGCCCGGCGGGCGGCGCAGCAGCAGCGAGACCTGGCGGTAGGCGACGGCCTGCTTGGACAGGTCGTCATAGACGATCAGCGCGTCTTCGCCGCGGTCGCGGAAGTACTCGCCCATCGTGCAGCCCGAGTACGCCGAGACGTACTGCATGGCGGCCGATTCGGCGGCGGTGGCGGCGACCACGATCGTGTACTCGAGCGCGCCGTTGGCTTCCAGGGCGCGCACGACGTTCTTCACCGTCGAGGCCTTCTGGCCGATGGCGACGTACACGCAGGTCATGTTCTGACCCTTCTGGTTGATGATCGCGTCGATCGCCACGGCGGTCTTGCCGGTCTGGCGGTCGCCGATGATCAGCTCGCGCTGGCCGCGGCCGACCGGCACCATCGAGTCGATCGACTTCAGGCCGGTCTGCACCGGCTGGTCGACGGACTGGCGGGCGATCACGCCCGGGGCGACCTTCTCGATGACGTCGGTCATCTTGGTGTTGATCGGGCCCTTGCCGTCGATCGGCGCGCCCAGCGCGTTGACCACGCGGCCACGCAGCTCGGGGCCGACCGGCACTTCCAGGATGCGGCCCGTGCACTTGACGGTATCGCCTTCGGAGATGTGCTCGTACTCGCCAAGAATAACGGCGCCGACGGAGTCGCGCTCGAGGTTCAGCGCCAGGCCGTAGGTCGGCTGGCCGTCCTTGGTGGCCGGGAACTCGAGCATTTCGCCCTGCATCGCGTCGGACAGGCCGTGCACGCGGCAGATGCCGTCGGTGACCGAGACGACGGTGCCCTGGTTGCGGATGTCGGACGACGCCCCCAGGCCTTCGATGCGGCTCTTGATCAGTTCGGAAATTTCAGCGGGATTCAATTGCATGACTTAGCTCCCAAAGGTGAGGCCGCGAGGCCGCCTGGGTTGAAGGGCGATTCTGTTCGAGCGGGCCGGCTCTTTAGTGGGTCAGCGCGACACGCATCTGCTCGAGGCGGGCGACGACCGAGGTGTCGAGCACCTCGTCGCCCACCGTCACGCGCACGCCACCGATCAGCGACGAGTCGACCGTGACCGAGGTCTTGAGCTGGCGGCCGAAGCGCTTCTCCAGCACCTTGGCCAGGTCGGCCTGCTGGGTCGCGTCGAGCGGGAAGGCGCTGACGATGTGCGCATCGGCCACGCCGCTGCGGTCGTTGACCAGCGTGCGGAACTGCGACGCGATCTCGGGCAGCACGGCCAGGCGATCGTTGTCGATCACCACGTCGAGCAGGTTGCGCAGCTTCGGGTCGAGTTCGGTGCCGGCGATGCCGGAGACCAGCTTGAAGACCTGTTCGTCGGTGACCTTGGGGTCGGAGGCGAACTGGCGCAGGCCGGCGTCGCCGGCGATGCCGGCGAGCGCGTCCAGCTGTGCCGCGAGCTGCGCGCCGTCGGCGGCAGTACTCGACTGGAACAGCGCCGCGGCGTAGGGCCGCGCGATGGTGGAGGGCTCGGCCATGGTCTTACAGCTCGGTCTGCAGGCGGCCGAGCAGCTCGGCGTGGACGGCCGGGCTGACCTCGCGGCGCAGGATCTGCTCGGCGCCCTTGACGGCGAGCGCGGCCACCTGGTCGCGCAGGGCGTCGCGCGCCTTGCTGGCTTCCTGCTGCGCTTCGGCCTGGGCCTGGGCGACGATCTTGGCGCCTTCCTCGGTGGCCTTGGTCTTGGCTTCCTCGACGATCTGCAGCGCGAGGCGCTCGGCGGCCGCCAGGCGCTGGGCAGCGTCGTTGCGGGCCGCGCCGAGTTCGGCTTCGATGCGCTTGTTGGCGTTGTCGAGTTCCTTGCGGGCCTTGTCGGCAGCCGACAGGCCTTCGGCGACCTTGCGCGCACGCTCGTCCAGGGCGGCCGTGATGGGCGGCCAAATGTATTTCATCGTGACCCCGACCAAAATCAGGAACACGATCATCTGGATGATCAGGGTTGCGGTGATGCTCACGTTATTGCCTCGAAAGCCGTTGTCGGAGGGCGGCGCGCCGCGTCCACGAAAGGGAAGACGGTCGCGCCGACGACTTCAGTGCAGGGCGAATTACTTCGCGATCTGCGCCAGCTGGGCCAGGAACGGGTTGGCCGTGGTGAACCACAAGGCGATACCGGTACCGATGATGAACGAGGCGTCGATCAGGCCGACCAGCAGGAACATCTTGGTCTGCAGTTCGCCCATCAGTTCCGGCTGGCGAGCGGCGGACTCGAGGTACTTGCTGCCCATGATGCCGATGCCGATACAAGCGCCGCAGGCGCCCAGACCAATGATGATGCCGGCGGCCAGGGCGACGTAGCTGATGAGTTCCATGTTGACTCCAGTTAAGAAATTGAAAGGGGAAAAGTTATGCGGACAGCGCGGACCGCGTCGCCGGCGAACCGGCGGCGCGCGGTTTTCAATGCGAGTCGTGGGCTTGTCCGATGTAGACCAGGGTCAACATCATGAACACGAAGGCCTGCAGCGTGATGATCAGGATGTGGAACAGCGCCCACACGGTGCCGGCAACGATGTGCAGCAGGGCCAGGCCGAAGCCGCCCGCCGTCAAGGTGAATGCGCCGCCCAGCAGGGCGATCAGCAGGAAGATCAGTTCGCCGGCGTACATGTTGCCGTACAGCCGCATGCCGTGGGAGACCGTCTTGGCGACGAACTCGACCGTCTGCATGGCGAAGTTGACGATGCCCAGCAGCACGGCGAAGAGCGGGTTCTTGCTGGTGCCGAACGGCGCCACGACCAGTTCGTGCGCCCAGCCGCCGGCGCCCTTGATCTTGACGTTGTAGTACAGGCAGCAGATCAGCACCGCCACGGACATGCCCATGGTGATGGAGATGTCGGCCGTCGGGACGACGCGCAGGTGCAGCTCGTGGTTGCCGGTCAGCGCCTGGCCGAGGGCCGGCAGCAGGTCGACTGGCAACAGGTCCATCGCGTTGAGCAGGAAGATCCAGATGAAGATCGTCAGCGCCATCGGGCCGACCATCTTGCGGCTGGTGGCGTTGTGGACGATGGCCTTGGCCTGGTTGTCCACCATCTCGATCATGAATTCCATGGCGGCCTGGAAGCGACCGGGGACGCCCGAGGTCACCCGGCGCGCGGCGACCAGGCCGATCAGCAGGAAGACGATGCCCAGGATCGACGAGAACAGCACGGAGTCCCAATGGATCACGTGGAAGTCGACGATGGGCACCTGCGCAAGATCGTCGCCATTGGTGAGATGGGTCAGGTGATGCTTAATGTATTCACCGGAGGTCGGTGCGTGTTCTTCTGCGGCCATGTGGTGTCCGTAGCTTCCCGATCAAGTCTTCAACGCGAGCGCCACGCGAGCGCCACCCAATACACAGTCAGGCACCCGGTCAACGTGACCAGCAGCGCCGGCCACACCACCGGGTGCAGCACTCGAGCGGCGGCGACCAGCATCGCCATCGAGCAGACAATCTTTGCCGATTCCCAACCCAGCAGACCCAGCGCGGTGGTCAGCGGCGACTTGCTGTCCGCCAGCCGCGTCGCGCCGCGCGCCATCAGCGCGCTCGGAACGATCGCGGTGGCGGCACCGAACAGCGCCGACCACAACGCAGGCAACCCGAACACCAGCCCGACCAGCAGCGAAATGACCGCGCCGGCCTCGGCCTGGACCAGCACCACCCGCCACGGGGACGGCGCGATTCGCTGGTCGCGAAACGCTTCGGCCTCCGTTGCCGACAAGCGGCGCGGCAGCGGGTCTTCGTCGTCCCAGTTCGCAGCGTTGAACGCCGGCCCACCGACGACGGGGCCGGCAGGTTCGGTGGAAACTTCTTGCTGCGGTGCGGAACTCTGAGGACTCATGGGTGTCGGACTGGGGTTCTCGTTCACTCGGTCGTTCATGAACGCGGCCCCGGCACGGTGCCCTGCAGGTCGACCCCGGTTTCCCGGAAATCAACCTGCTTTGGTTGAACTAAGCCTGTCAATTCTAACCCGAAAGGGTGCGCCTTTGCCACCCCGGTGCATGACGCACATCAACGTGCGGCACGGGCGTCGCGGCGCCGTAACAGCGTCGTAACCCGTCAGGCCTTTGCAAGCGAGCGTCCCGCATTTCGACGCGCCCGCCCGCGATCGGGCCGCGCCGACTTTCGCGGGCGACCCTGATTCACGTCAGTCCGCGGCCATCGCCGCCGGGACGTCCGGCGCCCGCTGGGCCTAAACTGCGCCCCATGCGTCCGCCGACCTTCCTGCTCCGCCCGACCGCCGCCCTGCGGCGGCTGGGTGCGCGCTGGGCCCTGGTCGCGCTGCTGGCCACTGCGCTGCTGCCCACCTTCGCGCGGCTGCTGCAGACGAGCGGGCCGGCCGACTGGGCCACCGTCTGCCAGTCCGCGCCCGCGGGCGCCCCGCTGGGCGAGACGCACGCGCCGGGCGACGCCTGCGCGCTGTGCTCGCTGGCCCACACCACGCCGATGCTGGCGGGCACTGCCCCGCCGGCCGTCGCGATCCTGGCCTACGCACCGCCGGCGCCGCCCGCGCCCGCCCGCGTGCGCCCGGCCGTCGCGCAGGCGCGCGCGCCCGGCGCCCGCGCGCCACCGTCCCTGGCCTGAGCCTGTTCCAGCCGGCTGCCGCATCCGACATCGACCCTGTCGCCCCGCATGCGCGCCGCCTCCACTCAGACCCCGGCGCGCCGCTTGCCGCGCGCCGCCCCGACCTCGGACGCTTTCGCCATGTCTACGCTTTCCCTTTTCGCGCGCACCGGCGCCACCCTGATGCTGGCCGCCGCCTCGGCCGACACCCTCGCCTGCTCCGCCTGCGGCTGCACGCTCAATGCCGACTGGGCCACCCAGGGACTGACCAGTCGCACCGGCGCGACCGCCGACCTGCGCTACGACTTCTTCAACCAGGACGACCTGCGCTCGGGCACCGGCCGCGTCGACCGTGCCACGCTCGCGCTGCCCAACGACCAGGAGATCCAGCAGCACACCGTCAACCGCAACGCCACGCTGACGCTGGACTACGGACTGAACGCCGACTGGGGCGTCACGCTGACCCTGCCCTGGCTCGAACGCCGCCACACGACCATCGCCGAGGGCGACACCGACATCTCCACCTCGCGCTCGAACAGCCTCGGCGACGTGCGCGTCGTGGCCCGCTACATGGGCTTCTCGGAGGGCCAGGACTGGGGCCTGCAGTTCGGCCTGAAGCTGCCCACCGGCGACGCCCACGGCGTGAACTTCGACGCCGGCCCGCAGCAGGGCGAGATGCTCGATCGCGGGCTGCAGGCCGGTACCGGCTCGACCGACCTGCTCGTGGGCGCCTTCAAGTTCGGCGCCATCGGCGAGACGGCCGACTGGTTCGGCCAGGCGCAGCTGCAGTTGCCCGTCGCATGGGACAGCGCGTTCAAGCCCGGCGCGGGCGCCAACCTCACGGCCGGGGTGCGCTGGCGCGGCTTCGAGGTCGTCACCCCGCAGCTGCAGGTCAACTCGCGCATCGAGCGCCGCGAGACGGGCAGCGAGGCGGACACGCCCAACTCCGGCGCCACGCTCGTCTACCTCAGCCCCGGCGCGACGTTCAGGACGAGCACGCGCACCAGCGTCTACCTGTTCGGCCAGGTGCCCGTGTACCAGCGCGTCAACGGCCTGCAGCTCGAGCCGAAGTGGAGCGTCTCGGCGGGCGTGCACGCCGCGTTCTGAGGCCGGTCGCGCAGCCGATGGGCCAGAATCCGGCAGCGCGCGCCGCCCGCCCGGCGGCGGCCGCCGAACCAGGTTCCCGACCCATGCTGCACGCTCCCTCGCTCGTCACCGCCGCCGGCGGTCCCACCCTGTCGCGCATCGTCGCCGGCACCTGGCGCATGGCCGACTGGCAGTTCAGCGTGGCCGAGCGGGTGCGCTGGATCGAGGGCTGCCTGGCGGCGGGCATCACCACGTTCGACCACGCGGACATCTACGGCAACTACGCCGTCGAGGCCCTGTTCGGCGAGGCGCTGGCCGCCGCGCCGCACCTGCGCGAGCGCCTGCAGATCGTCACCAAGTGCGGCATCCGCATGGTCTCCGGCGCCCGCCCCGAGCACCGCATCGGCCACTACGACACCTCGGCCGCCCACGTCGAGCGCTCGGTCGACAACTCGCTGGCGGCGCTGCGCACCGATCACCTGGACGTGCTGCTGATCCACCGCCCGGACGCGCTGATGGACGCCGACGCGCTGGCCACGTGCTTCGGGCGCCTGCGCACGGCCGGCAAGGTGCGCCACTTCGGCGTGTCCAACTTCACGCCGTCGCAGTTCGCGCTCCTGAACAGCCGCATCGAGCTGGTCACCCACCAGGTCGAGGCGTCGCCGCTGCACATCGCGCCGTTCCACGACGGCACGCTGGACCAGGCCCAGGACCTGGGCATCGCGCCGATGGCCTGGTCGGCGCTGGCCGGCGGGCGACTGTTCACGGGCACCGACGCCGACGCGCTGCGCGTGCGCGGCGTGCTCGAGCGCATCGCCCGCGAGCGCGCGATCAGCGTCACCACGCTGGTCTACGCCTGGCTGCTGCGCCACCCCGCGCGCCTGATCCCGCTCACCGGCTCGCGCCGGCTCGCGGCGATGCACGAGGCCGTGGCGGCGCTGGACGTCGAGATCGACGCGCAGACCTGGTACGAGATCTGGGTCGCCGGCAACGGCGCCCCCGTGAAATGACGGCCTCACGGTCGCTGGCCGCTCGGGTGCATCCGGCTTGCAGGCCGGATGCCGTTTCGCCGGGGTCTCGCTGCGCGAGCGCTTGTGGGAGCCCAGCCGCGTCGGGCCCGGCAAAGCCGGATCCCGCGCTCCCTTGAATTTCCGGGTCACTGCGTCAGCGGCAGCGCCGGCGGAGCCGCGGCACCGAAGTGACGCCGACGATCAATCCTTGAACGCCAGCACCACGCGCCGCGTCGACGCCGACTTCTTCTCGATCTTGCGCACCACCAGCGCGCCGATCTCGGCCGTGTTGGCCACGTGGGTGCCGCCGCAGGGCTGCAGGTCCACGCCCTCGATCTCGAGCAGGCGCACGCGGCCGCTGCCGCGCGGCGGCTGCACGCTCATGCTGCGCACCAGGCCCGGGTTGGCGTCGAGCTCGGCGTCGGTGATCCAGCGCTGCGTCACCGGGTGCGCCTCGGCCACCAGCCGGGCGAGGCCGGCCTCCAGCGCGTCCTTGTCCAGCGGGTCGGTCATGTGGAAGTCGAGCCGCGCGTAGTCCGCGGTGATCGAGCAACCGTCCACCGGATGCGGCACGAGCGCGCACAGCAGGTGCGTGGCGGTGTGGAAGCGCATGTGGGCGCGCCGCCGCGCGAGCTCGATGCGCGCGCGCACCGGCGTGCCGATCGCCAGCGCCGCCAGGTCGGCGGCGTCGGCCGGCACGTGCAGGATGGCGCCCGGCGCCTCGCCCTTGCGGGTGTCGGCGATCGCCACCACGCGGCCGTCGGCCAGCACCAGCTCGCCGCGGTCGCCGGCCTGGCCGCCGCCGTGCGGGTAGAACACCGTGCGATCGAGCTGCACGCCGCGCTCGTCGACGTGCGTGACGACCGCCTCGCACTCGGCGAGCGTGGCATCGGCGCGGAACAGTTCCTCGGTCATCGCGGTCCTTGCGGGCGTCAGAGCAGCACGGTGCCGGCGACGCAGGCCGCCACATCGCCGCCGATCCAGGTGCCGTCGCCGTCGCGCCGCACATGGACGCGGCCGGCACGGCCCAGGGCCGTGCCCTGCGCGGCCACGTAGTTCGCCGGCGCGCGGCCGGTGTCGATCAGCCAGTGCGCGATGTTGGCGTTGAGGCTGCCGGTGACCGGGTCTTCGTTGACGCCGATGGCCGCGGCGAAGAAGCGCACCTCGAAATCCGAACCGCTGCCAGCCGCTTGCGGGCCGACGACGCCGACCTTGCCCAGCGCCTTCAACGCCGCATGGTCGGGCTCGAGCGCCAGCACCGTGGCGGCGCTGTCCAGGAGCAAGGCCAGCTGCGGGAAGCCATTGGACAGCCACGCCGCGTCGTGCACCCGCGCGGGGTCGAGCCCGAGGGCGGCATGGACGCGCTGCAGCAGCTCGGCGTCGGCGCGTTCCACGGTGGTGGGCGGCGCGGCGAACGCGAGGCGGTCGCCGCGGCGGATGGGCACCAGGCCGATGCCGCATTCCTGCACGATGGTGTCGGCGCGTCGCGGCGTGCCGCCGGCCGCCAGCCACGCGTGGCACGAGCCCAGGGTCGGATGGCCGGCGAACGGCAGCTCGCCGCCGGGCGTGAAGATGCGCACCCGGTAATCGGCCTCGGGGTGCGTCGGCGGCAGCAGGAACGTGGTCTCGGACAGGTTGGTCCAGCGCGCGAACGCGGCCATCCGGTCGGTGACCAGGCCGCGGCCGTCGTGCACCACGGCCAGCGGGTTGCCCAGCAGGGCCGTCGCGGTGAAGACGTCGACCTCGCTGAAATCGCGCCGGCGCGGCGCCTCGCTCGGATTCATGGTCGGGCCTCCGTCGCTCAGGCGGCGCTCAGCGACGGCTGCGTCGCCAGGTGGGCCTGGATGACCTGGCCCAGGCGCTGCACGGCGTCGGCGATGGCGGCCGGCGCGAGCGTGACGAACGACAGGCGCATCGTGCGGGTGTCGGGGTGGTCGGCATAGAACGCCGCGCCCGGCACGTAGGCCACGCCGGCTTCCACCGCCTTGGGCAGCAGCGCCATCGCGTCGCAGCCGGCCGGCAGGCGCAGCCAGAAGAACATGCCGCCGCTGGGCTTGATCCATTCGCAGCCGGCCGGCATCGCGGCCTTCAGCGCCGTCTCCATCGCGTCGCGCTGGGTTCGGTAGCGGTCGCGGATGGTCGGGATGTGGGTGTCGAGGAAGCCGTTCTTGATCACTTCGTAGACCACGCGCTGGCTGAACGAGCCGGTGTGCAGGTCGGCGGCCTGCTTGGACTGCAGCAGCTTCGGGTACAGCGTCTTCGGGCACACCATGAAGCCCAGGCGCAGGCCCGGGGCCAGCACCTTGGAGAACGAGCCCAGGTACAGCGTGCCCTCGGCCCACCGCGAGGCCAGCGGCGCAGGCGGCGCCTCGTCGTACCAGAGGTCGCCGTACGGGTTGTCCTCGACCAGCGGCAGGTTGGCGCGCTGGGCGGCGGCGACGATGGCATCGCGGCGCGCGGCCGGGATCACGCGGCCGGTCGGGTTCTGGAAGTTCGGCAGCACGTACATGAAGCGCGTGCCGGCCGGCAGCGCGGCGATGGCGTCGGGCAGCGGGCCGTCGGCGTCGCCGGCCACCGACACGAACTGCGGCTCGTTCGGGTTGAAGGCCTGCAGCGCGCCCAGGTAGGTGGGCGTCTCGACGGCCACCGTGTTGCCGGCGTCCAGCATCACCTTGCCGACCAGGTCGAGGCCTTGCTGCGAGCCGTTGGTGATCAGCACGCGATCGGCCGGCGCGTCGACGCCCTTGGCGCGCAGCATCGCCGACACCCAGTCGCGCAGCGGGCCGAAGCCTTCGCTGGCGGCGTATTGCAGCGCCTCGCGCGGGTTGTCGGCCAGCACCTTGGCGGTGGCCTCGCGCATCGCGTCGATGGGGAAGGTGTCGGCCGAGGGCAGGCCGCCGGCCAGCGAGCGCACGCCCGGCAGCTCGGTGAGCTTGAGGATCTCGCGGATGACCGACGGGTTCATGCGTTCGCAGCGCCGGGCCAGGTGCCAGGGCGAGGAGGTCGGATCGGAAGAGGAGCTGGAGCCGGTCATGGGATGCCTTCAGGAAGAGACGCGCGGCCGGGCCGCGCAACGGGATTCGAACATCAGGAAAGAGGTCGGGGGGTGCCGATGGGCATGCGGCGGCCGAGGTAGACGCACGCCATCACGGCCACCGAGAAGCCCAGCGTGGCCAGGCGCAATTGTTCACCCAGCAGGAGCGCGCTGAACAGGATCGAGACGAAAGGCTGCAGCAGCTGCACCTGGCTGACGCGCAGCGTGCCGCCCCAGGCCATGCCGCGGTACCAGGCGAAGAAGCCCATCCACATCGAGAAGACCGCCACGTAGGCGAAGCCGGCCCAGGCCGCGGGGCGCACCGGCTCCGCCGGCCACTGGGCGACCAGCATCGGCAAGGTGACGGGCAGCGCCAGCACCAGCACCCACGAGATGGTCTGCTCCGCGCTCAGGCCCTGGGGTCCGGACGACACCTTGGCGCCGCTGATGTAGCCGATGGACGAGGCGACGACCGCGCCCAGCAGCAGCAGGTCGCCCAGCTGCGGCCGCCCGGCGCCGCTCCACGCCGCGAACGCCACCACCAGCGCCGCGCCCAGCAGCGCGAAGGCCCAGAAGCCGCGCGACGGCCGTTGGTGCAGCACGAGCGCGCCCACGGCCGCGGTCGACAGCGGCATCAGGCCGGTGATGACCGCCGCATGCATCGCGTCGACACGGCGCACGGCCAGCCCCAGCAACAGCGGCCAGCCGAGCACGTTGCCCGCCACCGACAGCGCCAGCATCGGCCAGTGCTGGCGGCGCGGCCACGGCGCGCGCATGACCAGCAGCCAGGCCAGCGACAGCAGCCCGGCGACGCCGGCGCGGCCAATGGCGACGAACACGGCGGGCAGCTGCGGCGCGGCGTCGCTGCCGGCGGCCAGGCGGGTCATCGGGATGGTGCCGGCGAAGATCAGCATGCCCAGCACGCCCAGCCACAGCCCCTGGCGCGCGCGGCGCGCCTGCGCGGCCGCGGCGACCCCGGCCGGGGCAGGACCGGGGGCAGGCATCGGCAGGGCGGGTTGAGGCTCGAGGCGCATCGGGCTCCGGCGGGCGCCGCGCTTCGGGACGAAGCAGGGGAAACGGCGTGCGGGACGGCCAGTCTAGGCCGATAATCAGTACACGAGCAGTACAGTCCCCGGGTGCAGTTCGGTGATCTGTATTGACGGCCACGGCAATACAGATCCGCCGTCCACCCTGCCGCCAGGAGCGCCCGCCATGCCCCAAGACGCCGTCCTTCCCGCCGCCGCGCCGCGCGCCCGCCGCAGCGCGGCGATGCCCTCCGTGCCGGCCGCCGCGGCCGTCGGCGCCACCGTGCTGGCACGCAGCGCCGCCCAGACGCTGGCCCAGCAGCTGGCCGGCCACTACGCGACACGCATCCGCCAGCGCCTGCTGCTGCCTGGCGCTCGGCTGCCTTCGGTGCGCGAGAGCGCGCGCCGCCATCGCGTGAGCCCGTCCACCGTCGTGGCGGCCTACGACCAGCTGCTGGCCCAGGGCCTGGTCGAGGCCAAGCGCCAGCGCGGCTTCTTCGTGCGCGACGCCGACACCGCGGCGCCGCGCCCGGTGGGCGCACCGGCGCCGGTGCCGCAGTCCTCGGCCACGCGCCTGGAGATCACCACCGAGACCTCGCTGCGACTGCACGCGCCGGTGCGCCCGCCGCCGGTGGACGCCACCGCGCTGATCCGCGGCATGTTCGCGGCCGACGCCCAGCACCCCGCGCCCGGCCTGGGCACGCTGCCGGCCGAGTGGCTGGATGCGGCGATGCTGCAGACCGCGCTGCGGCGCGTGATGGCGCCGCCGAAATCGGCGGGCGCGCCGCACCTGCCGTCGAGCTACCTGAGCTACGGCGAGCCCGCCGGCGACACCCGGCTGCGCCACGCGCTCGCGCACCGGCTGGCCGACTTCGGCGTGCCGGCCACGCCGGCGCAGATCGTCACCGCCAACGGGGCCACGCACGCGCTCGACATCGTCTCGCGCGGGCTGCTGAGTCCGGGCGACGCGGTGCTGGTGGACGAACCCGGCTGGTCGGTGGAATTCGCGCGCCTGACGCAGCTGGGCATGCGCCTGCTGCCGGTGCCGCGCGGCGTCGACGGCCCCGACCTGGCGGCGATGGCCGCGCTCGCGAAGACGCACCAGCCGCGGCTGTACGTCACCTGCTCGGTGCTGCACAACCCGACGGGCGCGTCGTTGAGCCTGGCCGCGGCGCACCAGGTGCTGCGGCTGGCCGAGCAGCACGACTTCCGCATCCTCGAGGACGACACCTACGCCCACCTCGCGCCCGCGCACGCGCCGCGCCTGTCCGCGCTCGACGGCCTGCGTCGCACGATCTACGTGTCGGGCTTCGCCAAGATCCTGGCGCCGGGCTGGCGCGTCGGCTTCCTGGCGGCGCCCCCGGACCTCGTGGAGCGCCTCGTCGACGTCAAGCTGCTGGGCACGCTCACCACGCCGGCGCTGCTGGAGCAGGCCGTGGCGGTGTGCCTGGAGCAGGGCTGGCTGCGCCGGCACGCCGATCGCGTGGTGGCGCGCCTGGGCGCGGCGCGCACCCGCACGGTCAAGCTCGCGCTGGCCGCGGGCTGCCGCTTCGTCACGCCGCCGGCGGGCCTGTTCGGCTGGGTCGACACCGGCGTCGACACCGAGCGCCTGGCCACCGACATGCTCGACGACGGCTGGCTGCTGGCCCCCGGCACGGTGTTCCATCCGGGCCGCCACCCGTCGACGCTGATGCGCATCAACTTCGCGACGACGCAGGAGCCGCGGTTCTGGCAGGCGTTCGAGAAGGCGCGCCTGGGTTGAACCGCGCGGCGACGGTTCAGCCGCCGATGTTCAGGCCGAACATCTTCGAGAACTCGAGGTACTGCTGCAGCGTCATCTTGTCCCTGGCCATCTTCGGGTCGGCCTTCTTCGCCTCGGCCATGTGCATGTCCCAGCTCCTGGACATCCCGTCCATGAATTCCTTCTTGCTGACCATGCCGTCCTTGTTGGCGTCGATCCTGTCCATCTGCAGGGTGTAGGTGACCGAGTCCTCGCGGCGCACGTCCTGCGCGAGCGAGGGCAGCGAGAACGACGCGGTGACGGCGAGCACGGCGGAGGCGAGGGCGAGGGCGAATTGGCGCAGCGAGATCTTCATGACGGTTCCTTCGAGGAAATGACGGGGGTTGGACGGCCACCTTGGCCGCTGGACCCGCGTTGTCTCGCGAGCCAGTGACCGGTAGTCGTGCGACCGCGTCGATTCCTTACGCCGGCACCGCCCGTCAGCGCGCGCGCTCCGGTGTCGACGCGCCGGGCGCCGCCGCTGCCGGTGCCTCCGGCGCGGTGGACGGGCCGGGGGCCGGATCGAGGGCGGGCATCGACGCGCGCGCGACGGGCACGGCCGGGCGCGGCATGGCGGGCGCCTCGACGCTGCTGTCGCGGAACGCGAGCCACAGCATCAGCACCAGGACGGTCGCCGCGACGGCGGGCAGAACCACTTTCTTGTTGGGCAAACAGGCTTTCTCGAGGGTCGACGGCCTCGGCAACATCCAGGGCAGCGTCGAAGGACCAGTATGAGGCTCGGCGCGCCGGGGGATCGCCGAAATCACCCCGGACGTCGCGGCGGGCCGCACCCGGTCATGGCGTCACGAACTTGCGCGCCTGCTCGCGCAGCGCCTCGACTTCGCCGACCTGCGCGCTGCGCAACTGCATCTTGACCAGGTCGCGCAGGTCCTGGCAGGGCGAGAAGCCCGTCGCGGGCGACCAATGGGCGGCGAGGACGGCGCGCTCCGCGCGCACGAGATCGCGGCGCGCGGGGTCGCCCGAGGTCTGGAACATCAGGGCGCCGCTGATGGACAGCATGAGCAGGGTGTCCGAATGCGCGAACATCGCGTCGCTCACGGTGCGGCATTGCTGTTCGCGCAGCGCGTCGCCGCCGGCATGGGCGCGGCACAGTTGGAACAGGGGCTGGAAGCTCGGAAAGGGCACGGCCGCCGCCTGGCCCAAGGCCTTGACCACCAGGTCGCCGGCAGCGGCCAGCTCCCAAGCGTCCTTGGGCACCTGGCGAGCCACCGCGCCGGCCATGGCGTTGAAGTACATGTCGTACCGGGTCGACGACGCGAGCATCGCCATCGCGCGGCGCACGCCGTCGGCATCCCCCGCGGACTGCGCCCGGGCGAGTGCGTAGAGCCAGGGAACGCCGTTGCCGGGGTCGACCCGGGCCCAGCGCTCCATACCTACCTGGTCGCAGGCGCCGGGACGGCCAGCGACTCCGCGAACATCCACGGATCGTCCGGCATCGTCGCCAGCGCCAGCGCCGCCTCGCGCCGGGCGCGCATCCCGGGCGGATCGAGGTCGATGTCGGGCGGCGGCGCCAGGGCCGCGCGCTCGACGGCGGGCGCGCGCACGACCCACCAGCCGGCCAGCGCCAGCAGCGCGACGCCGACCGCGACGGCGGCGCGGCGCACCGTGAAGAGGGGACGCCGGATGCCGCGCTCCCCTACCGCTTGCCGAGCTCTTCCCAGCGCTCGAGCATCGCCAGCAGGTCCTCCTCGATGCGCGCGAAGCGCGCCTGCGCCTCGGCGATCTTCTGCTTGCCCTGCGTGTAGAGCTCGGTGCTGGCGAGCGCGGCCTCCAGGGTCTTCTGCTCGGCCTCCAGCGCGGCCATCTTCGCGGGCAGCTCGTCGAGCTCGCGCTGCTCCTTGTAGCTGAGCTTGGCCTTCTTCGCCGGCGCCAAGGGTGTCGTCGCCGCCACCGCGGCGGGGGCCGGTGCGGGCGGCGGTGCACTGGTGGCGGCCGCGCTGAAGCCCTCCTTGCCGCGGCTGCGCGCGCGCTGCGCCTGCCAGTCCTCGATGCCGCCTTCGTACTCGCGCCACAGGCCCGGGCTGACATCGCCTTCCCACACCAGCGTGCTGGTGACGACGTTGTCGACGAAGCGGCGGTCGTGGCTGACCAGGAACACGGTGCCGGTGTAGTTGGCCAGCAGTTCCTCCAGCAGCTCGAGCGTGTCGATGTCGAGGTCGTTGGTGGGTTCGTCCAGCACCAGCACGTTGGCGGGCAGCGCGAACAGTCGCGCGAGCAGCAGGCGGTTGCGCTCGCCGCCGGACAGCGACGAGACCTTCGCGTTGGCGCGCTCCGGGGCGAACAGGAAGTCGCTCAGGTAGCTCATGATGTGCTTGCGCGAGTTGCCGATCTCGATCCACTCGCTGCCGGGGCTGATGGTGTCGGCCAGCGTGGCGTCGAGCTTCAGGCCGGCGCGCATCTGGTCGAAGTAGGCCACGTTCATCATCGTGCCCAGCTTGATGTCGCCCGAGGTGGGTTTGAGCTGGCCCAGGATCAGCTTGAGCAGGGTCGTCTTGCCGCAGCCGTTGGGGCCGATCAGGCCGATCTTGTCGCCGCGCAGCACGGTGGTGGTGAACTTGTCGATCAGCACGCGGTCGCCGTAGCGCATCGTCACGTTCTCGAGCGCGGCGACGATCTTGCCGGACTGCCCGCCCGTGGCCACCTCCAGTCGCACCTGGCCCACCTGGTCGCGCCGCGCGGCGCGCGTGGCCCGCAAGGTCTCGAGCCGGCCGATGCGGGCCACGGAGCGCGTGCGGCGTGCCTCGACGCCCTTGCGGATCCAGATCTCCTCCTGCGCCAGCAGCTTGTCGGCGCGCGCGTTGGCCAGCGCCTCGCTCTCGAGCTCGCGCTGCTTGGTGGCCTCGTAGGCGGTGAAGTTGCCCGGGTAGCTGCGCAGCTTGCCGCGATCGAGCTCGACGATGCGCGTGGCGGTGGCGTCGATGAACGCGCGATCGTGCGAGATCAGGATCAGCGAGCCGCGGTAGGTCCGCAGCAGGTCGGCCAGCCAGTCGATGGCGTCGAGGTCCAGGTGGTTGGTCGGCTCGTCGAGCAGCAGCACGTCGGGTGCGGCCACGAGCGCCTGCGCGAGCGCGACACGCTTGCGCACGCCACCGGAGAGCTTCTCGACCAGCACCTGCGGGTCGAGGTCGAGCCGGTGCAGCGTCTCGTCGACGCGGCGCTCCCAGTCCCAGCCGCCGAGCGCCTCCAGGCGCGTCTGCAGCCGGTCCATCTCGTCGTGGTCGACGCCGTCGTGGTTCTCGTACTTCTCGCGCGTCTCCTTGGCCTCGCGCACGCCCTCGCTTACCGCGTCGAACACGGTGATGCCGGGGGCGAACTGCGGCTCCTGCGGCACGTAGGTACGGCGCAGGCCGCGCTCGACCTGCAGCACGCCGTCGTCGGGCTTGTCCAGGCCGGCCAGGATCTTGAGCATGCTGGACTTGCCGGTGCCGTTGCGCCCGATCAGGGCGACGCGCTCGGCGGTCTCCAGCGCGAAGTCGGCGCCATCGAGCAGGGCGACGTGCCCGAAGGCGAGGTGGGCGTTGGTCAGGGTCAGCAGGGCCATCAGCGTGCCCCGATCGCTGCGCGATGGATCCGCGCGGGGCGCGGCCGGTTAGAAAGGATCATGGCCTTCAGTCGTGGGTCGGGAGTGGAGTCGGGTGACGGTGGTCTCGAGCGCGTCGACGAACATCTTCGCCACGTCGAAACCGGTTTGTTCGGTGATTTCCTGGAAGCAGGTGGGGCTGGTGACGTTGATCTCGGTGAGCACGTCGCCGATCACGTCCAGCCCGATCAGCATGAGCCCGCGCGCCGCCAGCTTGGGGCCGATGACGCCGGCGATCTCGCGTTCGCGCGCCGTGATCGCCCGCGCCACGCCCAGGCCGCCGGCGGCCAGATTGCCGCGCACCTCGGTGCCCTGCGGGATGCGCGCCAGCGCGTGCGGCACCGGTTGCCCATCGATGACCAGCACGCGCTTGTCGCCGTCGACGATCTCGGGCACGAACTTCTGCACCATGATGGTCTGCGCGCCGCCGAGGTTGAGGGTCTCGACGATGCTGCCCAGGTTCAGGCCGTCTTCGCGCACGCGGAAGATGCCCATGCCGCCCATGCCGTCCAGCGGCTTGAGGATGATGTCGCGGTGCTCGGCGTGGAACGCGCGCACGTCCGCGGCCGAGCGCGTGACCAGCGTGGGCGCGATGAACTGCGGGAACTCCAGGATGGAGAGCTTCTCGGGATGGTCGCGCAGCGCGGCGGGCGAATTCAGCACGACGGCGCCTTCGCGTTCGGCGTGGCCGAGCAGGTGCGTGGCGTAGAAGTACTCGGTGTCGAACGGCGGATCCTTGCGCATCAGCACGGCGTCGAACTCGGCCACCACCACCGTCTCGGCGCCCGTGCTGGTGTACCAGGGCGCGTCGTCGTGGCCCTCGACGCCGGTCAGCACGACGGGCAGCGCGCGCGCCTGCACGCGGCCGCCGCGCTGCCAGCTCAGGTCCACCGGCTGCGTCGCCCACAGCGTGTGGTCGCGCCGGCTCGCCTCGCGCATCATCGCGAAGGTGGAGTCCTTGTAGATCTTGAACGTATCGAGCGGGTCGGCGACGAACAGCAGCTTCATGGGGGCACCTGGTCGGGTGGCTGGCGCCCGCGCGCGGGGGCACGGGGCGAGGAAAGGGGGAAGGACGGGCCGCATGGCGGCGCGGCACGCCATGATGGCGCGCGGCGCGCCGACGGCGGACGGCAGGGTTTTCGACGGGCGCGGCGTCAGGGCGTCAACGCGGCGAAGCCCGGAAGTGTTGCACACCCAGCGCGACGGCGCCCGCCACCACGCCCCAGAACGGCGCGCCGATGCCGCCCAGGTTGACGCCCGACAGCGTGACCAGGAAGGTGAGCGCGGCCGCGTCGCGGTGCCGCTCCACCGCCAGCGCCGACGCCAGCGCCCCGGCGATCGTGCCCAGCAGCGCGAGCCCGGCCACGGCCACCACCAGCGCGCGCGGGAACGCCGCCATCAGGCCCACCACCGCGCCGCCGCCCAGCCCGATCAGCAGGTAGAACACGCCCGCGGCCACCGGGGCGATGTAGCGCCGCTTCGGGTCGGGGTGGGCTTCGGGGCCCATGCAGATCGCGGCCGTGATCGCCGCCAGGTTCAGGCCGAACGAGCCGAACGGTGCCAGCACCAGCGTGGCCAGGCCGGTGGTGGCGATCACCGGCGATACCGGCGCCGTGACGCCGGCCGCGCGCTGCGCCGCCACCCCGGGCAGGTTCTGCGACGCCATCGTCACGATGAACATCGGCAGCCCGACGCCGATGGCCGCGGCCACGCTGAACTCGGGCATCACGAAGACGGGCCGGGCCCAGCCCCACTGCACGCCGGCCAGCCCGATGCGCCCGGCCGCCGCCGCCAGCGCGATCCCCGCCAGCAGCACGCCCGGCACCGCGAAGCGCGGCCAGAAGCGGCGGCCGACCACGAACACGAGCGCCATCGCGCCCACCAGCCACGCGTCGCCGTGCGCCGCCAGCGCGGCGTCCAGGCCGAAGCGGGTCAGCACGCCGGCCAGCAGCGCGGCGGCGATGGCCACCGGCACGCGGTCCATCAGGCGCTCGAACAGGCCCGACGCCCCGGCCAGGACGATCAGCAGCGCCGACACGATGAAGCCGCCGGTGGCCGCCGGCAGCGTGACGCCGTGCGTGGCCACCAGCAGCGCCGCGCCCGGTGTCGACCATGCGGTGAGCACCGGCTGGCGGTACCACAGCGACAGGCCGATGCTGGTCAGGCCGGTCCCCACGCCCAGCGCCCAGATCCACGACGTGATCTGCGCGGGCGTCGCGCCCAGCCCCTGCGCGGCCTGGAACACGATCGCCACCGAACTCGTGAAGCCCACCAGCACCGCGATGAAGCCGGCGACGACGGCCGGGAACGAGACATCTTTCAGCATGGCGCGAAGCGTACCCGACCGGGTCGGCCGGGCGGCCTTGTAGGACAAGCGGAAGCCGCCGCGTCGGTCGAGCACGGAAGCCGGGGCGTGCATTCACGTTCTGAAGCAACTCGGCACGTTGGCTGACATCCTGGGGCCACCCTGCCGCGTTTAATGAGCGCAGCCCCGAACCGATCGGGACCCGAAGAGGACATGACCATGAACACCACGAACCTGAACCAGACCCCGTCCAACGCCCCCGGCATCCACCGCGGCGTGTGGATCGGCGGCGGCCTGATGGCCCTGACGATCATCGCCCTCGCGACCACGCTGGTCGTGAAGAACAACGACGCCCTGCCAGACGCCGCCAGCGCCACGCCGGGCGCGCCCGCCACGCAGCAGTCGTCGGTGGCCAACCCGCCCGTCGTCACGGGGCAGTCCGGCAGCAACGCCCCGGTGCACGAAGCCGCGCGCCCGGTGCACCACACGCCGACCCGCAACGCGCAGGGCAACGCCTACAACGAACCGCCCCAGCAGGTGGCTGCCGCCCCGGTGTGCACCACCTGCGGCGTGATCGACGGCTACAGCGCCGTGCAGGTCAAGGGCCAGAACAACGGCGTCGGCGCGGTCGCCGGCGGCGTGGGCGGCGCGCTGGTGGGCAGCAAGATCGCCGGCCGCAGCAACCACACGCTGGGCGGCGTCATCGGCGCCGTCGGTGGCGGCCTGCTGGGCAACGCGATCGAGTCGCACGAGCGCACCACCACCGTCTACGACGTGCGCGTGCGCATGGCCGACGGCACGGTGCGCACCGTCCGCCAGGCCACCATCCCCAACGTCGGCCAGCGCGTGAATGTCGAAGGCAACACGCTGCACGCGATCGACGGCCAAGGCTGAGTTCCAGCGCGCGGTCGCCGCGGCATGGCTGCCGCGTCGCCAGGAAGACGGCCCGCATCGCGGGCCGTTTTTTTTCGCCCGCGCGGCCGTCAACCCGCGTGGAACGCGTCCCAGGCGGTCTTGACGATCAGCGCCGACACCACCGCGATGAACACGATGCGCACGAAGCCCGCGCCGCGCGCCAGCGCCAGCCGCGTGCCCAGCAGGCTGCCGACGATGTTGGCCACGGCCAGCACCGCGGCGACGTGCCACCAGACGTGGCCCGTCCACGCGAACAACGCCAGCGCGGCGAAGTTGGTGGCGGTGTTCAGGCGCTTGGCGGCGGCCGAGGCATGCAGGAAGTCGTAGCCCAGGAGGCGCACGAACAGGAACACGAAAAAGCTGCCGGTGCCCGGGCCGAAGAAGCCGTCGTAGAAGCCGATGCCCAGGCCGATCAGGCCGGCCGCTCGGGCCTCGACGGCGCCGTGCAGGCGCGGCGTGTGCTCGCGGCCGAGCTGCTTCTTGGCGACGGTGTACAGCAGGATGGCCAGCAGGACGAACGGCAGCGCCTGCTTCAACGGCCGGGCGCTGACCAGCGTGACGACCCAGGCGCCGGCGAAGCTGCCGAGCAGTGCGCCGGCCATGCCCCAGGCCATGGTGGCGCGCGCGAGCGTAACGCGGCGGGCGAACTGCACGGCGGCCCACGCGGTACCCCAGATGGCGCCGCCCTTGTTGGTGCCGAACAACGTCGCCGGCACGGCGCCGGGATAGGTGGCGAACAGCGCCGGCACCAGCACCAGGCCGCCGCCGCCCACCACCGCGTCGACGAAGCCTGCCAGGCCGGAGGCCGCCGCCACGATTGCAAGATCGATCATCGCGGCATTATCGATGGGCTGCGCCAATGGGCTGCCGCGGTGCGACCACGCCCGAAATGCGGGCCCCAAAAGGACAAAAGGGCGCTGCCTGTAGGCTGCGCCCTTCGTCGGTTTGTGTCTGGCAGTCGCAGTTTGAGCGCCGCCTGCCTAGCCCGATAAGCGTTCGAGCCGGCGAATTATGTCTCCTCGTACCCCCTTCGCGTCATTCGCACCTAGGGGGTGCATATGACAAGAAAGTATATGCACTGTATCGGCGCGCTGCCGGGCTGCACATCGGGGGTTTCCCGCTGTCACAATGCACCAACATTGTTCAGGTAGTGTTCATTCGACGTTCAGGTCGTGATTTCCGACACGGCCCACTCCGCCGCGCGCTCCGCGATCATCAGGGTGGGCGAGTTCGTGTTGCCGCTGGTGATGTCGGGCATCGCGCTGGCGTCCACCACCCGCAGGCCGGCCACGCCACGCACGCGCAGGCGGGCGTCCAGCACGGCGTCGGGCTCGTCGTCGCGGCCCATGCGGCAGGTGCCCACCGGGTGGAAGATGGTCGTGCCGATGTCGCCGGCCAGCCGGGCCAGCTCGTCGTCGCTCTGGTAGTCCAGCCCCGGCTTGACCTCGCGCGGATGGAACGCCGCCAGGGCCGGCTGCGCCACGATGCGGCGCGTCAGCCGCAGCGACTCGGCGGCCACGCGCCGGTCGCCCTCGGTGGCCAGGTAGCGCGGCGCGATGCGCGGCGCCTGCGCCGGGTCGGCCGAGGTGATGTGCACCTCGCCGCGCGACTCCGGGTTGAGGTTGCAGACGCTGGCCGTGAAGGCCTCGAACGCATGCAGGGGCTCGCCGAAGGCGTCCAGCGACAGCGGCTGCACGTGGTACTCCAGGTTGGCCCAGCGCCGGCCCGGGTCGGAGCGCGTGAACGCGCCCAGCTGCGACGGCGCCATGCTCATCGGACCGCTGCGCGACAGGGCGTACTCGGCGGCGATGCGCGCCTTGCCCAGCAGCGTGGCCGACAGGGTGTTGAGCGTGCGCGTGTTGTCGACCGCGAAGACGGCGCGCACCTGCAGGTGGTCCTGCAGGTTGGCGCCGACGCCGGGCAGCTCGTGGCGCGGCGCGATGCCCACCGCCTGCAGGCGCGATCCGTCGCCGATGCCCGACAGCTGCAGGATCTGCGGCGAGCCCACCGCGCCGGCCGACAGCAGCACCTCGCCCCGGCAGCGCACCTGCACCGGCGCGTCGGCGCGGATGCGCAGCTCCACGCCCCGCGCCACGAGCCGCTCGCGCGCACCGGCCGGCGCGTCCTCCAGCAGCAGCCGCGTGACGTGGGCGCCGGTGAGCACCTGCAGGTTGGTCCGCTTCAGCGCCGGGCGCAGGAAGCCCTTGGCCGCGTTCCAGCGCACGCCGCGGCGCTGGTTCACCTCGAAGTAGCCGACGCCTTCGTTGTCGCCGCGGTTGAAGTCCTCGGTGGCCGGAATGCCGGCCTGCACCGCCGCCCGCGCGAACGCATCGAGGATGGGCCAGGACAGGCGCTGCTTCTCCACGCGCCACTCGCCGCCGGCACGCCGGCCCGTGGCGTCGTGGCCGGGGCCCGCATGCACGCCGGCCTCGTCGCCGCGCCAGTGATCCTCGTGGCGCAGGAAGTAGGGCAGGCAGTTGGCCCACTCCCACGCCGGGTCGCCGGTGCGGCGGGCCCAGCCGTCGTAGTCACGCGCCTGGCCGCGCATATAGATCATGCCGTTGATGCTGGAGCAGCCGCCCAGCACCTTGCCGCGCGGGTAGCGCAGCACGCGGCCGTTCAGGCCGGGGTCGGGCTCGGTCCTGTAGAGCCAGTCGGTGCGCGGGTTGCCGATGCAGTACAGGTAGCCGACCGGGATGTGGATCCACGGATAGCTGTCGCGTCCACCGGCCTCGACCAGCAGCACGCGGTGGCGCGGGTCGGCCGAGAGCCGGTTGGCCAGCAGGCAGCCGGCGGTGCCGGCGCCGATCACGATGAAGTCGAACGGGTCGCCGAGGTGCATGGAGACGCATCTTAGCGAGCCAGGCTTGCCCCCGTCGTGCTCGGCGACCCACGCGGCGGCCCAGGCGTCGAGCCAGTGCCGCCGCGCCGGCGCGGTCATGCCGGTTCGCCGGCCGCGCCGCGCAGCCGCGCGAACAGGGCGTACCAGTCGATCCGCCGGGTCAGCAGCATCACCGTGGCGAGCGCGGCGAACAGCATCACCGAGCCGATGACCAGCGCGTTCTGCTCCATCTGCAGCAGCGCGTACAGCAGGCCGTACAGCAGCGCGATGCCGGCGCCGAACAGCAGTCCCGCGGCCAGGCGGCCCAGCATGGATGTCGCGTACACGCCCAGCAGCAGCGCGCAGGCCGAGGCGGCCGCGGCGTAGGCCTGGGCGAACGGCAGGTGCTCGGACAACGAGAGCAGCAGCAGGAAGAACAGCGACAGCGCCAGGCCCACCAGCAGGTACTGCACCGGGTGCACGCGGCGGCCCGAGAGCACCTCGACCAGGGCGACGGCGATGAACGTGAGCGCGACGAAAAGCAGGTCGTACTTCACGGCGCGATCGCTGAGCACGTACGGGTTGACCGGGTCGATGAAGCCGACGGCCATCAGGTCCAGGCACTTGTCCGACTTGGCGCTGCCGTCGCCATCCGCCGCCTCGCCGGTGAGGCTGGCCGGCGTGCACAGGCCCAGGCCACGGGCGACGTCCGCGGGCGCCGTGGTGGCCAGGGCCGACAGGTTCCAGGTGGCGCTGAAGCCGTCGGTGCGCACCTCGCGCTGCTCGGGCGAGAACTGGCCGCCGAACGACGGGTGCGGCCAGTCGGAGGCCAACGTCCAGCGCACGCTGTCGGCCGCGGGCACCCAGGCGAGCTGGCTGGTGCCGATCAGGTCGAGCTCGACGCGCACCGACAGCGGCCGGGCGCCAGCGTCGCCGTCCACGCGCGCGGACGCGAGGCGGGCATGCAGGCCGCTGGCGTAGGCGGCCGCGGTCGTGCCCGGCTCCACCGGCAACGGCTGGCCATCGGCGCTGGCGACCGCCGCGCGCACGCCGCGGACGTCGCTCAGGGCCACCAGCAGCACCGGCGCCTCGCATTTCAGGCGGCCGTCGGGGTGCTCCGGCGCGGGCTGCAGCGGCGCGAGCGAGGCGAAGTCCGCGGCCACCGTGAAGTGGCCCACCCAGGCGTTGACCTTGAACAGCCCGCGCCACAGCGGGTCGGCCCGGGTGCGGCCGTCCACCGCCAGCCGGGTGGGCACCTGCTGCAGCGCGAAGTCGCGCCGGCCGGTGGTGACGGTGCGATCCTTGCCGGCGCCGGCCACCACGTCCCACTCCTCGCTGCAGACGCGCACCAGCAGCGGCCCCAGCACCGCCTGCGCCGCGGCGTGCGAGTGCTCGACGCCGCGCACCGCCTCCTCGCCGCGCCCCTTGCGCTCCTGCACCAGGCCCTCGATGCGACCCAGCACGACCACCAGCATCAGGCCCACGAGCGCGATCGCGCCCACCTTGGCCAGCAACGGAAACTTCATCTCTCTCTCCTCATGGGCGCCAGGAAGCGGCACCGATGCGCGACGATGCCGGTGCGACGTGAGGGCGCGATGAGTTCCGTGAAGCGAGCGTGAAGCGGCTACGACTCGAGCGGCAGGCGCACCGTCACGCGCAGCCCGGGCGCGGCCGGCTCGAACGTGACGGCGCCGCCGTGCAGCGCGGCGGCCTGCCGCACGATGGCCAGGCCCAGGCCGCTGCCGCGGCGGCCGTCGCGCGGGCGCGGCAGCGAGAAGAAGCGCTTGCCCAGCTGCGGCAGCGCGAAGTCCGACACGCCCGGGCCGGTGTCGCGCAGCGTGAACACCGCCTCCGCGCCGACCCGGCGCAGCGACGCGGTGATGGCCGAGCCCTCGGGCGCGAAGTCGAGCGCGTTGGACCACAGGTTGGAGAACAGCAGCACCAGCGACTCCGGGTCGCCGGCCAGCTCGATGTCGGCGCGCGCCTCCCACACGAGGCCGACGCCGCGCTGTATCGCCAGCGGCACGTGCGCCGTGGCGACCTCGTCGATCAGCGCCAGCAGCACGACCGGTCGCGGATGGGCGATCGCGCGCTGGCCCTCCAGGCGCGACAGCTCCAGCATGCGGTCGACGATGTCGCGCAGCCGCAGCGACTGCTCCTGGACCTGCTGCGCGAAGCGCTCGCGGTCCGGCGCGGGCAGCTCGTCGGCCAGCAGCTCGGCCGCGCCCTGGATCGCCGTGAGCGGGCTCTTGAGCTCGTGGGTCAGCGCGCGCACGGTGTGTTCCAGGTGCTCGCGATCCTCCAGCCGCTCGCGCATCTCGTCCACCGCCACGGCGAGGTCGCCCAGTTCGCCCGGCAGGCGCGGCACCGGCACGCGTTCGCCGGCGTGCACATGCGTCGCGTAGGCCTTGAGCTGGCGCACGGCGCGCACCATCCAGGTCGTCACCAGCACGCCCACCGCGGCCGACAGGCCCAGCAGCCAGAAGCCGGCGACGAAGATGCGGCGCCGGGCGCGGTCGATGAACTGCTGCACCGTGGCCAGCGGCTTGCCCACCGAGACGACGCCGATCACGCGCTCGCCGTCGCGCACCGGGGCGGCCACGTACATCACCGAGCTGGCCTCGTCGTCGGGCACGCTGCGCGTGGCGCGTGCGCCGTACTGGCCGCGCAGCGTCAGGTAGACGTCGCGCCAGCGCGAGTAGTCGGCGCCGAGCGCCGAGCTGGCGGCGCCGGCCACCGAGGGCGCCGCCTGGGGGCCGAAGCCCGAGTCGAGCACGACGCGGCCACCGGCGTCCGTCACGTAGACGCGCAGGTCCAGCGTGCGCTTGTGCAGGCCCCAGATCTGCAGGTCCACCGGCCGCTGGCGATAGGCGGCGAGCTGGCGCGCGAGGTCGGAGTCCTGCAGCGTGCCGCCAGGGGGCATCGCGCGCAGGTCGGCGGCAGCCTGCTCGGCGATCAGGTTGGCGGTGTCGGCCAGGGCGTCTTCCATCACCTCGCGCGCGCTGGGCTTGACCTCGCTCTGGAACACCTGCAGCGCGAAGAAGCCGGCCAGGCCGGTGATGAGGAAGAACGCGAACAGCAGTCGCAGGCCGAGGCGCATCGCAGGTCAGCGGAAGGAGGCGGGGTCGAGGGCGTAGCCCATGCCCCGGTGGGTGGCGATCGGTTCGAGGTCGGGGCGCACCGCGCGAAGTTTGGCACGCAGCGTCTTCACGTGGGTGTCGACGGTGCGGTCGGTGGCCTCGCCGTCGCTGCCCCAGACCTCGTCGAGCAGCGCCTCGCGCGAGCGGATGCGCCCGGGCGTGCGCAGCAGCGCGCGCAGGAGTCCGAACTCGAGCCGGGTCAGCGCCAGCCACTGGCCGGCGAAGCGGATGCGCTGGCCGTCGGCATCGAGCTCGAACAGGCCCGGCGCGGGCTCGGCCGCGCCCGCGGGCGCCAGCGCCGCGCGCCGCAGCAGCGCGCGTACGCGCGCCACGAGCTCGCGCGGGCTGAACGGCTTGGTGAGGTAGTCGTCGGCGCCCAGTTCCAGGCCGACGACCCGGTCCAGTTCCTCGGCGCGCGCGGTCAGCATCAGTACCGGCAGGCCGCGCAGCGCGTCGCGGCCGCTCTGGCGCCATTCGCGGCACAGGTCCAGGCCGCTGCCGTCGGGCAGGCCCACGTCCAGGATGGCCAGCGCCGGCAGCGCGGCCGCCACGCCGGCGCGCGCGGCGCCCACCAGCAGCACGTGATCGACCGCGAACCCTTCGCGCTGCAGCGCGAAGGCCACGGTGCCCGCGATCGCCGGGTCGTCTTCCAGGAGAAGGATGCGTGCACTCAATTGTTGGCCGACAGTCCGGACAGGGCGGGGAACAGCTTGAGCAGGCCGTCGGACAGCAGCTCGACGGCCATCGCCGCCAGGATCAGGCCCATCAGCCGGGTCATCACGTTGATGCCGGTGCGCCCGAGCAGCTTGGCGATGCGGCCGGCCGCCGAGAACGCCGCGAACGTGGCCAGCCCGATGACCACGCCGTAACCCACCAGCACCGCGTGCTGCAGGAGGGTGCGCGTCTTGTCCGCATAGATCACCATGGTGGAGATCGTGGCCGGCCCGGTCAGCAGCGGGATGGTGAGCGGCACGATGGCGATCGAGTCGCCCGCGTCCGCCTTGGCCTGGCCGTCGCCGACGTCCGAGCCGCGGCTCTCGGCCTGCTCGGCGTTGAGCATGTTCATCGACGAGATCAGCAGCAGCAGGCCGCCGCCGACCTGGAACGAGGCGATGGTGATGCCGAAGAACTCGATGATCTGCAGGCCGCAGATCGCGCTGAGCGCGACCACCATGAACGAGGCGATGGCCGCCACGCGGATCGTGCGCTGGCGCTGCGCGGTGCTGAGGTTCTGCGTGAAATGCAGGAAGAACGGGATCGCCCCGATCGGGTTGACGATGGCCAGCAAGGCGACGAGGGGCTTGAGCAGGTGCAGATCCATGCGGCGATTCTCGCCGCGGCCGAGTCCTTTCGATCGATGAAGTTCCCTGCCCGGTTCCGTGCAGCTGTCGAGATTGCGGGAAAACCCGTTGGTTCAAACCCTCGCGAAATGCGCGAAATGGCCCTCTTTCACCTGCAAGGAGGGGGGTCGCGCGTCCGGAAACGACAAAACAACAATTTCCTTGACTGCGCTTTGCATTTCGTGATTTGTTAGGCTCATAATCAAACCAGGGCAGCCGGTGCTTCGAGCATCCGTCTCCCGTTGATGCTGTGTCTGGTTGCGGCGCCTTCGCTTGATGGATCACGCTGGGTTGAAGCTCCACATGGTTTTTTTTCTTTGAAAGGGCTTCCCCAGTGGGAAACAAACTGTACGTAGGCAACCTGGCCTATAGCGTTCGCGACGATTCACTGCAAGAGTCTTTCAGCCAGTTCGGCACCGTCACGTCCGCCAAGGTCATGATGGACCGCGAAACCGGCCGTTCCAAGGGCTTCGGCTTCGTGGAAATGGGCTCGGACGCTGAAGCGCAAGCAGCCATCAACGGCATGAACGGCCAACCCCTGGAAGGCCGTCCCCTGGTCGTCAACGAAGCACGTCCGCGCGAAGAGCGTCCGGGCGGCTTCAGCGGCGCGCCGCGCAGCCCGTACGGCGGCGGTGGCCGTTCCGGCGGCGGTGGTGGCGGCGGCTACGGCGGTGGTGGCGGTGGCGGCTACGGTGGTGGCGGCGGCGGCGGTGGCCGTTCCGGTGGTGGCGGCGGCTACGGCGGCGGCGGCGGTGGCCGTTCCGGCGGCGGCGGCGGCTACGGTGGTGGCGGCAGCGGTGGCCGCGGCGGCTACTGAGCACCTGCTCGCTGTTACTGACACGCATCTGTCGGTTTGAATGAAGAAAGCCCTGGCGCCTCGCGGCGCACGGGCTTTTTTCATTGGCGGATCGCCACGCCTGCGCGGGCTGTGCCAGATCCCGAATCTTGCGCGGCGCGGACGGTGTCGAGTCCGACACGGGCGGGGCCCAGCCGGGCGGCAGTGCCGCTCAGCGAGCGCTTACTGCATATGGCGTTTCTTGCGCGGCCGCCGGGCCAGGACGCGGTCGTATATCCAGTTGGGCAGTATGCGCAGCACCCGCGCCAGCACCCCCATCTGCCACGGAATCACGCGCAGGCCCGCGCCGGCGGCGATGGCGTCCAGCGCCTGGCGGGCGAATTTGTCGGCCGGCATCAGGAACGGCATCGAATATGAATTGCCCTGCGTGAGCGGGGTATCGATATACCCCGGGGCGATGGTCACGACGCGCACGCCGAAGGGCCGCAATTCGACCCGCAGGCTCTCGCAGAAACTGATCACGCCGGCCTTGCTCAGCGAATAGGCCGCGTGGCCCGGCAGGCCGCGGATGCCGGCGACGCTGGCGATGCCCACGAGGCGGCCGCCGCGGCGCTCGCGCATCGGCGCGATGAACGGCTGGAAGGTGGCGGCCATGCCCAGGTTGTTGGTCTCGATGACCGCGCGCAGCACCTCGAGGTCGGCCTCGACGCTCATGTCCACGCCTACGCTGATGCCCGCGTTGGCGATCACGACGTCGGGCAACCCCTGCGCGGCGAGGCAGGCACGCCCGGCGGCGGTCATCGCGGCCGTGTCGCGCGCGTCCGCCACGTAGACCGCCGCGCGATCGGCGGGCCAACCCTGCGCGGCGATCCAGGCGCGCATCTCGTCGCCGCGTCGGGCGACCAGCGCCAGTCGGCCGCCGCGCCGGGCCCACTCCAGCGCCAGCGCCTGGCCGATGCCGCTGGACGCGCCGGTGATGAACAGCAGCGGCGCCGTCATCGCTTGGCGGGCGCCTGCGCGGCCACCGACTTGCGCAGCTGCGGCTGCATCAGGGCGTGCACGTTGCCGTGCAGCGTGAGCAGGCGCGTGCCGTCGTCGTACTCGAGGCCGTCGGCGTTGAACTCGCTGTCGCCCTGGCGCACCACCACCATGTAGGTGGAGTCGACGCGGCGCAGCTTGGGCAGCGCGTGCAGGTGCTCGCCGTTCATCTGGATCGGCAGTTCACCGGGGGACTCGGAGACCACCTGGGCCTGGCCGTCGAGCCACACCTCGCTGCTGTCGCCGCGGGCCCGGCCGTGCTGCGCGGTGGCGATCATGCGGCGGCCGTCGGGCTCGGTGGTGACCATGCGGATCTGCTCCACCTCCATGATGTCGTCATCGGGGAAGTGCTGCATGTGCTCGCCCTCGATCTCCACCTTCAGCGCGCCGGCGACGTCGAAGCGCTGCAGCGTGAAGTGGTCCAGCGTGTAGTCGGCCTCGTGGCGGACGGTGCCCGGCACGGACGGCGCAAGCAGCCCCGGCGTGTTCTTGGCGACCAGCCAGGTGCCCAGCGCCAGCCCCGTCATCAGGATCAGCGGCAGGTAGCCCGAGATCGCCTCGCGCACGCGCACCGGCCAGGCCGGCCGCGTGCGCCGCTGCTGGTCGTCCACCGCCGCGCCCAGCGGGCTCAGCGCGACCGGCACTTCGGGCAGGTCGGGGAGGTGGAGTTCGCCCTTCATCCGGCGGTCACTTCGAATCGAGCGTGACGAGCAGCTTGGTCATCAGCGGCACATACAGTCCGTTGGCCATCAGCAGGAGGTCGCAGAACTCGCGCGCGGCGCCGCGGCCGCCTTCGCGCCGGGTGACGTGGTGCGCGGCGCCGAGCGCCTCGGCGTGGGCGTTCGCGGGCGCGCAGGCGAAGCCGGCATTGGCGAACAGCGGCAGGTCGGGCCAGTCGTCGCCGATCACGGCCACGTCGCCCCAGTCGATGCCCAGCTGCTGCAGCAGCTCGTTGGCCACGGCCAGCTTGTCCGAGGCGCCGAACGCGGCGTGCGGCAGGCCGAGATCGGCCACGCGACGGCGCACCGCGGCGGAGTCGCGCCCGGTGATGACGATGGGCACGATGCCGCCCTTGCGCAGCATCAGCAGGCCCTGGCCGTCGAGCACGTTGAAGCCCTTCAGGGTCTCGCCGTCGGCGGTGATCCAGATCGAGCCGTCGGTGAGCACGCCGTCGACGTCGAAGATGGCCGCCTTGATGCCGCTGCCGGCGCCCTGGGCCTGGAGCAGCACCTCGGGGGCGAAGCTCAGGTGCGAAGTGGGAGTGGATGCCATCAGATGACCTTTGCGCGCAGCAGGTCGTAGGTGTTGAGCGCGCCGACCAGCTCGCCCTTGGCGTCGACCACCAGCAGGCTGGTGACGCGATGGCGCTCCATCAGGTCGGCGGCGTCGACGGCCAGCGCGCCGGCGCGGATCAGGTGCGGGCGCGGGTGCATCACCTCGTGCGCGACCCGCTGGCGCAGGTCGGCGCCGGTCTCGATGAGGCGGCGCAGGTCGCCGTCGGTGAAGATACCCACTGGCGTATTTCCGTCGACGATCGCCGCGATGCCCAGTCCCTTGCCGGACATCTCCTGCAGCAGTGCCGAGAAGCTCGCGTCGCGCGCCACGCGCGGCAGGCCGTCGCCGGTGCGCATCAGGTCGGACACGTGCATCAGCAGCTTGCGGCCCAGCGCGCCGCCGGGGTGCGAGAGCGCGAAGTCGGTCTCGCGGAACCCGCGCGCGTCGAGCAGCGCCACCGACAGCGCGTCGCCCATCGCCATCTGCGCCGTGGTGCTGGCGGTGGGCGCCAGGTTGAGCGTGCAGGCCTCCTTGTCGACCGCGCACGACAGCACGATGTCGCACACCCTGGCCAGCGACGAGTCGGAGCGCCCGGTGAGCGCGACCAGCGTGACACCCAGGCGGCGCAGCGCCGGGATGATGGCGCTCAGCTCGTTGGACTCGCCCGAGTTGGAGATCAGCAGGCAGACGTCGCCCGAGGTGACCATGCCCAGGTCGCCGTGCGCGGCCTCGGCCGGATGCACGAAGAACGACGGCGTGCCGGTGGATGCCAGCGTGGCGGCGATCTTGCGGCCCACGTGGCCGCTCTTGCCCATGCCCATGACCACGACGCGGTGCTCGCAGTGCAGGATCGTCTCGACCGCGCGCGCGAATTCGGCGGTCAGGCGCCGCTGCATGCCCAGCAGGGCTTCGGCCTCGATCGCGAACGTTTCGCGGGCCAGGTGCAATGCGCGTTCGGCGTCGAACGGCAAGTCGTTTTTCAAGGTGGGCTGCCTGTGTTCTAGGATGGGGGGATTCTAAGTGTCCCCAACCCCCGGCACTGCGCGGGGGCATGGCACTGCCCGACCTCCACCCACGCGCAACGCCCCCGCGCCCAACCCGGTCCCGCATGGCCTCGACCCTCGAACTCGTCCTGCTGTACCTGGCCGCCGCCATCGCCGGCGTGGTCGGCTTTCGCATGCTGCGCCTGCCGCCGGTGCTGGGCTACCTGGTCGCGGGCGTCATCATCGGCCCGAACGCGCTGCAACTGGCGCACGACACCGCCGGCGTCCGCGGGCTCGCCGAGTTCGGCGTCGTCTTCCTGATGTTCGTGATCGGGCTCGAATTCAACCTGCCCAAGCTGCGGGCGATGCGCACGCTGGTCTTCGGGCTCGGCGCCTCGCAAGTGGTGCTGACCATCCTGGGTGCGGTCGCCGGCAACTTCGCGCTGATCTGGCTGTTCGCCCTGCTCGGCCGCCCCTGGGACCTCGGCTGGCAGGCCGCGGCGGTGCTGGGCAGCGCGATGGCGATGTCGAGCACCGCGCTGGTCGTCAAGCTGATGGCCGAGCGGCTGGAGCTCGAGAGCGAGCACGGCCGGCGCGTGATGGGCGTGCTGCTGTTCCAGGACCTGGCCGTGGTGCCGCTGCTGGTGATCATCCCCGCGCTCGGCGGCAACACCGGCAACCTGCTGGCCACGCTGGTGCCGGCCATCGTCAAGGCGGCGGTGGTGCTGGCGGTGCTGCTGTCGGGCGGGCAGAAGGTGATGCGCTGGTGGCTGACGGCGATCTCGCGCCGCAAGAGCGACGAGCTGTTCATGCTGAGCCTGCTGGGCGTGACGCTGGGCATGGCGGCGCTGACCGAGCTCGCCGGCCTGTCGCTGGCGCTCGGCGCCTTCGTCGCCGGCATGCTGATCGCCGAGACCGAATACAAGCACCAGGTGGAGACCGACATCCGGCCGTTCCACGACGTGCTGCTGGGCCTGTTCTTCATCACGATCGGCATGAAGCTCGACTGGCGCACGCTGGCCGACGAGTGGGTGGTGGTGATCGTGCTGACGACGGCGCCGCTGATCGCCAAGGCCGCGCTGGTGGCCGGGCTGGCGCGCGTGTTCGGCAGCGCGCCGGGCGTGGCCCTGCGCACCGGCCTGTACCTGGCGCAGGCCGGCGAGTTCGGCTTCGTGCTGCTGAGCCTGGGCACCGAGCACCATGTGCTGCCCGATCGCTGGGTCGCGCCGGTGCTGGCCAGCATGGTGCTGTCGATGCTGGCCTCGCCGTTCCTGATCCTGCATGCCAACCGCATCGTGATGAAGCTGGCCAGCAGCGACTGGCTGATGCAGTCGGTGGCGCTGACGACCATCGCCAAGCGCGCCATCACCGCGGAAAAGCACGTGATCATCTGCGGCTACGGCCGCTCCGGGCAGAACCTGGCGCGCATGCTGGAGGTCGAGCGCATCCCGTTCATGGCGCTGGACCTCGACCCCGACCGCGTGCGCCAGGCCGCCGCCGCCGGCCAGAACGTGGTCTTCGGCGACGCCGCCCGGCTGTCCAGCCTGATGGCCGCCGGCCTGGCCCGGGCCAGCGCCGTGGTGTGCAGCTACCACGACACGCCGTCGGCGCTGAAGGTGCTGCACCTGGTGCAGACGCACGCGCCGCGCGTGCCGGTGGTCGTGCGCACCATCGACGACACCGACCTTGAGGCGCTGCGCGCCGCCGGCGCCACCGAGGTGGTGCCCGAGGCGATCGAGGGCTCGCTGATGCTGGCCTCGCACGCGCTGGCGCTGGTGGGCGTGCCGATGCGCCGCGTGATCCGGCTCGCGCGCGACGCACGCGAGGCGCGCTACGGCCTGCTGCGCGGGTACTTCCACGGTGCGGACGACGACGAGGCCGGCGACCAGCAGCAGGCGCGGCTGGCGAGCGTCACGATCCCGGCCCACGCGCAGGCCGCCGGGCAGACGCTGGCGGCGACCGGCGTCGAGGGCAACGGCGTCCAGGTGGTGTCGCTGCGGCTGTCGAACGGCCGGGTGCTGGCGCCGAATCCGGACCAGCGCCTGGCGGCCGGCGACACGCTGGTGCTGGCCGGGATGCCCGAGATGCTGCAGGCGGCCGAGGAACGCCTTACCACCGCCGTCTGACCTCCTGCGCGTGCGCCCCCGCCGCCAGCGCTCGACCCGAGCAAGGGGATGACTAGGGAGCGGCGGATCCGGCTTCGCCGGGCCGCTCGGGGGCAGCGAGCGCGGGGCTCGATGTCAAGCGACGGGGGTGCCGCGTTCCAGCGTGCCGCGCATGCGCTCGGCCATCACGGCGCCGGAGGCGCGCAGGATCTCGTAGGCGAGCTCGGGCTGGCTGGCCAGCATCTCTTCCAGGCGCGGCCGGCTCAGCGCCCACACCACGCTGGGCGCGATCGCATCGACCTGGGCCATGCGCATGGTCTCGCCGAACAGCGCCGGCTCGCCGACGATCGCCCCGGCGCGCAGCAGCGCGATCTTGGCGGCCGACGTGGCCGTGCCCCGCACGTAGACCTGCAGCGTGCCCGACTCGAGGAAGTACATCGTGCGATCGGAATCGCCCTGGTAGATCAGGACGTCGCCGCCCTTCATCTCGCGGCGGATCAGGTACGAGCCCACCACGCGCCAGTTTTCGGGAGAAAAGCGCGGTCGAAAGGCGTCGTACGCATTCAGCGTATGGATCGCCTGGACCAGATTGGTAACGTTCATGATTGTCGAATCCTCGCCGATGGTGCCTGGCCCTGCTTTGGGATATGGCGGCCCATCGTGCCTGTTGCCAGGCATTTGACACCAATTGTCACGTCTCGCCCGGGCAACGGCAAGGCAAAGCACGACGTCCATCGGCGCAGGCACACCGTCTGTCGCATCTCCGGAACTAGTTCACACCGATGGCGCCGCATTCGGGCGCCGGCAGCGGCGGTGGGCGCTTGCTTCAGCTTGTGCGAAGCCCCTTCCGCGATCGTTCGACGGCGGGCTACTTGCCGATGCAGAACCGCCCGAAGATCTCGCCCAGCAGGTCGTCGGCGGTGAACTGGCCGGTGATCTCGCCGAGTGCGCCATGGGCCAGGCGCAGTTCCTCGGCGAACAGGTCGAGTGCCGCGTCCCGCTGGTCGGCATGGGCCTGGGCGCGGCGCAGGTGGTCGTCGGTGCGGGCGAGCGCCTCGACATGGCGGGTGCGGGCGATGAACACCCCGTCCGGCACGTGGGTGGCGCCGGCGCGCTCGAGCAGGGCGTCGCGCAGCGCGTCGAGGCCGGCGCCGGTGTGGGCGGACAACGCCAGCGCGCCCGCGGGCAGCGCGTGCTCGGGCGCGAGGTCGCGCTTGTTGAACACGTGCAGCGGCGCGGCGGCGTGGGCGCGCGCCAGGTCGGCGGCGATCGCGGCGTCGTCGGCCTGCGCGCGCGGATCGTCGGCGCGGCTGAGGTCGTGCAGGAACAGCACCGCGTCGGCGTCGGCGATCGCCTGCCAGCTGCGTTCGATGCCGATGCGCTCGACCTCGTCGGCCGACTCGCGCAGGCCCGCGGTGTCGATCACATGCACCGGCACCCCGTGGATCTGGATCGTCTCCGTGATGCGGTCGCGCGTGGTGCCGGCGATGGGCGTGACGATGGCCAGCTCGGCGCCGGCCAGCGCGTTCAGCAGCGAGCTCTTGCCGACGTTGGGCGCGCCCGCGAGCACCACGCGCAGGCCTTCGCGCAGCAGCGCGCCCTGGCGCGCGCGCAACATCACGGCGTCGAGCTGCGCGCGGATGTCGGCGAGCTGCCGGCGGGCGCCGGCGCGCTCGAGGAAGTCGATCTCCTCCTCGGGGAAGTCGAGCGTGGCCTCGACCAGCATGCGCAGGTGCACGATGCGCTGCGCCAGCGCGTCGATCTCCCGGGAGAACGCGCCGGCCAGCGAGCGGCCGGCCGAACGCGCGGCAGCCTCGGTGCTGGCGTCGATCAGGTCGGCGACGGCCTCGGCCTGGGCCAGGTCCAGCTTGTCGTTGAAGAACGCGCGCGCCGTGAACTCGCCGGGGTTGGCCACGCGCAGGCCGATGCCGCGGCCGGCCTCGAGGCAGCGCGCGAGGATCAGCTGCAGCACCACGGGCCCGCCATGGGCCTGCAGCTCCAGCACGTCCTCGCCCGTGTAGGAGTTCGGCGCGGGGAAGTGGATCGCCAGGCCCTGGTCCAGCGCCTGGCCCTGCGCGTCCAGGATCGCGCCGTAGTGCGCCACGCGCGGCGTCAGCGGCTTCGCGCAGACGGCGGCGATGAGCGTCGACAGGTCGCGCCCGGACGCCCGCACGATGCCCACCGCGCCACGGCCCGGGGCGGTGGCGATCGCGACGATGGGGTCGTTCAGGTGGGCGAGCGAGGCGATGGCGTTCATGTGCGGCTCATTGTCGCGCGGCCGGCCCAATGGGAAACGCCGCGTTCCGGCGCAAGCGGGGCTTGCATCGGAACGCGGCGTTCGAGCCGGCGGCGCGGGGGTTCAGCCCTTGACGATCTTGGCGTCGGTGGCCTTCAGGGCCTTCGGCTTCTCGCCGCTGATCTGGCGGTTGATCAGCCACTGCTGGACGATGGTCAGCGTGTTGTTCGTCACCCAGTACAGCGTCAGGCCGGCCGGGAACGAGAACAGCGCGGCGCTGAAGGCCAGCGGCATCAGCCACATCATGCGGGCCTGCATCGGGTCGGCCGGGGCCGGTTGCAGCGAGACCTGCAGCAGCGACGTGGCCGTCATCAGGATCGGCAGGATCGCGTACGGGTCCATGATGGACAGGTCGTGGATCCAGCCCAGCCAGGGCGCGCCGCGCATCTCGGCCGACGACGTGAGCACCGTGAACAGCGCGATGAAGATCGGCATCTGGATGAAGATCGGCAGGCAGCCGCCCAGCGGGTTGACCTTCTCCTCGCGGTAGATCTTCATGATCTCCTGCTGCTTCTGCTGCGGGTTGTCCTTGTAGCGGACGTTGAGTTCCTGGATGCGCGGGTTGACGGCCTTCATCTTGGCCATCGAGCGGTAGGCGTTGGCATTGAGGCCGTAGAACGCGATCTTGAGCAGGAACACCAGCGCGACGATGGACCAGCCCCAGTTGCCTATGACCAGGTGGATCTTGCTCAGCAGCCAGAACAGCGGCTGGGCGATGATCTTGAGCAGTCCGTAGTCCTTGACCTGTTCCAGGTTCGGGGCCAGCGGCGCGAGCAGCTGCTCCTCCTGCGGGCCGGCGTAGAGCTTGGCCTTGATCGTCTGGCTGGCGCCCGGGGCGACCGTGCCCACGGGAACGAGCGCGGCCACTCGATAGGTGGGCAGGCCGTTGACTTCCGGGCCCAGGCGCGCGACGCCGTAGGTGCGCGACACCGAATCGGGCAGCACCCACGCGGAGGTGAAGTAGTGCTGGATCATCGCGATCCAGCCCTCGGTCGTCGGGTGCGAATCGACGAGCTCCTTTTCCTTGCCCTTGTCGAGGTCGGCGAACTTGATGAACTTGAACTTGTTGTCTTCGTAGACGGCCGGCCCCGTGATCGAGCTCGGGCCGTTGAAGTAGCCGCCCTCGGGCACGCGGCCGTCGCGCACCAGCTGCAGGTAGAGCTCCGGGTTGATCGGCGCGCCGCTGTGGTTGACGATCTCGTGGGTGACGTCGATCGCGTAGCTCCCGCGATGGAAGGTGTAGGTCTTGACGAGCTGCACGCCGCCGACGTCCGGCGACTCGAATCGCACGGCCAGCTCGTTCTTGCCGTCCGCGAGCGTGCGCTGCGTGCTGGCCAGCTTCATCACCGTGGTGTGGTGCGGCAGCGGGCGACCGTCCATGCCGGCCAGGCCGGTCTGGGCGGTGTAGTACTGCGCGTTGTTGGTGTCGAACACCTTCACGTCGACCAGCTCGGGCGCCGGGGCGCTCATGCCGACGAGGCGCTTGAGCTGGCGCAGGATCTCGCTGTGGTTGTCGACTTCCTTGTACTTCAGCAGGTCCAGGTCGACCAGGTCGGCGCCGCGCGTGCTCAGGCGGGCCTTGACGAGGTCGGTCTGGACGACGACGTCCTCGACGGGCAGGGCGACATCGACGCCGGCGGCCGATGCGGCGGCGGCCGACGTGGCCGCCGCGGACGACGCCGCGCTGGCGATGGCCGCCGACGCCACGGGCGGCGCCACGACGGCCTTGGCCACCGGACGCGGCGCGAGCAGGGACGTGTCGCCATGGTAGACGCGCCACTTGTCGAACAGCATCAGCAGCGACATCATCAAGACGACCAGCAGCAGGGTGCGGCGAAATTCGGTCATGGGGGTGCTAGAGGTTTGTTTTGTCGGTCGCGGCCGGCGTCGGCGTCGCGGCGGCCGGCACTTGGCCGGATTCACGCTGCAACAGGCCCGAGAACGGGCCGGTTGCGGGATGCGAAGATGGGGACGCTTTCAAGCGTTCCCAGGGCATATTGTCGGGGACCTCGTCGCAACCACCGTGACACCACGGATTGCAACGCAGGATGCGCCAGCCGGCCAGCCCGGTGCCGACCAGCGCGCCATGGCGTTCCAGCGCCTGGATCGCGTACGCGGAACAGGTGGGCGTGAAGCGACAGCTCTGGCCCACCCACGGGCTCAGCAGCAGGCGATAGGCGCGCACCAGGCCGACCAGCGCCCGGCGCGGCAGGTGCCACGCGGCGCTCAGGCCGCGCATGACGTGCCCTGGGCCGGGGACGGCGGCGGGGTGCCCGTGCGCGACTTGCCCGCCTTGCCACGCGCCGACGCGTCGCCCGCCGGACGCGGCTTGACGCGGTCCCGTTCGCCGCGCACGGCCCGCTCGAACAGCGCGCGCAGCTCGACGCGCGCCGCTTCCTTCAAGGCCTCGGACGCGGCGCTCGGGTACTGCTTCGGATCGAACGGGGAGCGCTGGCGCACCACCCACAGCCCCGGCTCGAGCTGCGGCGCGCAGGCGGCCGCCACGTTGCGGATCTGGCGCTTGACCAGCGTGCGCGTGACGGCCCGCCTGGCATGGCGCTTGGGCACCACCAGGCCCAGCCAGCGGGCCGGCCCACCAGCAGGACTCGGGGTTTCCACCAGCGCCGACGGGCCCGGAACCTGCGAGTCGTCCACACCTGTCGAACGAGTGTCCGGGGCGCCTGTGGATAACTCTGTAGACAAGCTGGCGGTAACCGGTGCATGGCCGGGGGCGATGCCCTCGGAAAGTGCATCCGGCGCTTCAGTGGAGACCGCGGGCCGCGCCATCGGCCGCTTCAAAGGCAGCGGCCTGCCGTCCAGGTGATGGACGGCAAAATGGGGGCTGCGCAGACGCATCGGCGTCGCGAGCACGCGCACGTAGTCCGCAGGCCGCACGATGCGGCCCAACAGCGAAGAATCGAGGTCGCCTGCGGTCATGGCCGCCGGCCCGGTGTGCCGTGAAGCAGGAATGCGGCGCATGTCCGCGGCGTCACCCCCGCGAGCGGGGGAAATGCGCCTGAGGACATGGACACCTCGGAGGCAGCGTCAGCTGCCCCGCGATTCCTTACCGGCGAAGCGTTCAGTCCGACGTCTGGAATCAGACGGCGAGACGCTTGCGACCCTTGGCGCGACGGGCAGCGATGACGCTGCGGCCGCCACGGGTCTTCATGCGGACGAGGAAGCCGTGCGTGCGGGCGCGACGGACTTTGGAAGGCTGATAGGTACGCTTCATGATGAAAAATCTCCGGGGAACCCTCGATTAGAGCAGAGAAAGGCTTTAAGAGTCAACGAGTTGCCACGTACGGCCGTGCGCTGCGGGGGGATTGACCGAGCGCTTCTTTCTGTGGATAACCATTCTTTTGCCGATCCGGCGCGGGTAGAATCTGGCCGCTTGAGAAGAACTTGTCCACAATGTCCCTAGACCTTTGGCACCGCAGTTGCGAGCGACTCGCGACCGAGCTGCCCGAACAACAATTCAGCACGTGGATCCGGCCCCTGCCGCCGGCCGACTTCACCGACCTGGGCGACGGGGCGGTGGCGCTCGTGCGCGTGCCCAACCGCTTCAAGCTCGACTGGATCCGCTCGCAGTACGGGCCACGCATCGAGTCCGTGCTGAGCGAGCTCGCCGGCAAGCCGGTGCGCCTGGAACTGGCCCTGGCGCCGCGCGAGAACCCCGCGCCCGGCCACGCCGCGGTGCCCACCGGCAGCGGCTTCATCACCACGCACACGCCGCAGCGCATCGGCGCGGTGTTCGAGCACGTGCTGGCCACGGCGGCCAACGGGCACGCCGGCGCGCCCGCGAGCACCCCCGCGCAGGCGCGCCCCATGCACGCCGCGCCGGCGATGAATTCGCACCGGCTCAATCCGGCGCTCACATTCGACACGCTGGTGGCCGGTCGCGCCAACCAGATGGCCCGCACCGCCGCGCTGCACGTGGCCGGCGCCCCGGGCGCGATGTACAACCCGCTGTTCGTCTACGGCGGCGTCGGCCTGGGCAAGACCCACCTGGTGCACGCCGTGGGCAACCAGCTGCTGAAGGACCGCCCCGACGCCCGCGTGCTGTACCTGCACGCCGAGCAGTTCATCTCCGACGTCGTCAAGAACTACCAGCGCAAGACGTTCGACGAGCTCAAGGCCAAGTACCACTCGCTGGACCTGCTCCTGATCGACGACGTGCAGTTCTTCGCCGGCAAGGAGCGCACGCAGGAGGAGTTCTTCAACGCCTTCGAGGCGCTGCTGTCGCGCCGGGCGCACATCATCATGACGAGCGACACCTATCCCAAGGGTCTCGCCGACATCGACGAACGCCTGACCAGCCGCTTCGACTCCGGCCTGACGGTGGCCATCGAGCCGCCCGAGCTCGAGATGCGGGTGGCCATCCTGATCCGCAAGGCCGAGGGCGAGCAGGCGCAGATGCCCGAGGAAGTGGCGTTCTTCATCGCCAAGAACGTGCGCGCCAACGTGCGCGAGCTCGAGGGTGCGCTGCGCAAGGTGCTGGCCTACTCGCGCTTCTCGCAGAAGGACATCAACATCGCGCTGGCCCGCGAGGCGCTCAAGGACCTGCTGTCGATCCAGAATCGCCAGATCTCGGTCGAGAACATCCAGAAGACCGTCGCCGACTTCTACAAGATCAAGGTGGCCGACATGTACAGCAAGAAGCGCCCGGCGAGCATCGCCCGCCCGCGCCAGATCGCCATGTACCTGGCCAAGGAACTCACGCAGAAGAGCCTGCCCGAGATCGGCGAGCTGTTCGGCGGGCGCGACCACACCACCGTGCTGCACGCCGTGCGCAAGATCGGCGGCGAGCGGCAGAAGAACACCGAGCTGAACCAGCAGTTGCACGTGCTGGAACAGACCCTGAAGGGATGACGACGACCCCCTCGATCGCCGGGTCGCGTCCTCGCAGGACGGGCAAGGCGGGCCCCCTGTCAAGTCACAACCCTGGGGACCGTTCCGGGACAACCGGGCACCGGTCCACAGGCTGGCGCGACGGGCCAAAGTTGTTATCGGCGAGTCCGACCGCAACCAGGGGTTCGACCCCCAGACTTGTGCGGCCTCCAAGCCCTTGATAAATCAGGCGAAAATAGAGTTCTCCACAGTGCACGACGGGCACTACCAGCTACCACCAGGTTAAAAAAGAGGAAGACATGATTGTTCTCAAAGCGCCTCAGGAAAAACTGCTTGGCGCGTTGCAGGCGGTGTCGGGGATCGTGGAACGCCGGCACACGCTGCCCATCCTGGCCAACGTGCTGATGCGCAAGAACGGCGACACGATCGAGTTCACCACCAGCGACCTCGAGATCCAGGTGCGCACCTCGGCCACGCTGGGTGGCGACGAGGGCAGCCTGTCGACCACCGTCGGCTCGCGCAAGATGATCGACATCCTGAAGTCGCTGCCGGGCGACCAGATCGTCTCGCTGACCTCCAGCGGCACCAAGCTGACGCTGCAGGCCGGCAAGAGCCGCTTCACGATGCAGACGCTGCCGGCCGACGACTTCCCGCTGGTCAACGAAGCGGTCGACTTCGGCCCCAGCTTCGGCGTGCCGCAGAAGGTGCTCAAGAGCCTGATCGACCAGGTGCACTTCGCGATGGCCGTGCACGACATCCGCTACTACCTCAACGGCATCCTGTTCGTGGCCGAAGGCAAGACGCTCACGCTGGTGGCCACCGACGGCCACCGCCTGGGCCTGGCGCAGGCCACGCTCGAGACCGAGATCCCGAAGCAGGAAGTCATCCTGCCGCGCAAGACGGTGCTGGAACTGGCGCGCCTGCTGGGCAACGTCGACGAGCCCATCGAGATGCGCTTCGCCGGCAACCAGGCCAAGTTCACGTTCTCGGGCCTGGAATTCGTCACCAAGCTGGTGGAGGGCAAGTTCCCCGACTACAACCGCGTGATCCCGAAGAACCACAAGAACTCCGTGATCCTCGGCCGCCAGCCGTTCCTGTCCAGCCTGCAGCGCGCGGCCATCCTCACCAGCGAGAAGTTCAAGGGCGTGCGCGTGAACCTCGAGCCGGGCGCCCTGCGCATCGCCTCGAGCAACGCCGAGCAGGAAGAGGCCAAGGAAGAACTCGAGATCGACTACGCGGGCGACGCGATCGAGATCGGCTTCAACGTCACCTACCTGATGGACGCGCTCAACAACATCGACCACGACATGGTCAAGCTCGAGCTGCAGGACGGCAATTCGAGCGCGCTGATCACGGTGCCCGAGCAACCGGGCTTCAAGTACGTCGTGATGCCGATGCGCATCTGAGGCGCACGCGCCTCCTCGTGCCGCGGTGCACGGGCGGCCCGCCGGCGGCGGGTCGCGCAGTCCTCGACCAGGACCGCCGCCGATCCGACTGTTTGGACCAAGACAAGGCACGCAGCCCCCCCCGGGCTCGCATGCATCCAGGAAGTGAATTGCAATGACTGACCAGATCTCGCCCGACGACACCCCGAAGGACGTTCCGACGCCGCAGCAGCCCGACGCCAGCGGCGTCGCGCCCGCGCTGCCGGAAATGCCGGCGCTGTCGGCCGAAGAGGTGAAGGCCAACTCGGCGGCGGTCTCGGCCGCCTACGGCGAAGGCTCCATCCAGATCCTGGAAGGCCTGGAGGCGGTGCGCAAGCGCCCGGGCATGTACATCGGCGACACCTCCGACGGCACGGGCCTGCACCACCTCGTGTTCGAAGTGGTCGACAACTCGATCGACGAGGCGCTGGCCGGCTACTGCGACGACATCACCGTCACCATCCACACCGACAACTCGATCTCGGTCGTCGACAACGGCCGCGGCATTCCCACCGGCGTGAAGATGGACGACAAGCACGAGCCCAAGCGCTCGGCCGCCGAGATCGCGCTGACCGAGCTGCACGCCGGCGGCAAGTTCAACCAGAACAGCTACAAGGTGTCGGGCGGCCTGCACGGCGTGGGCGTGTCGTGCGTCAACGCGCTGTCGAACTGGCTGCGCCTGACGGTGCGCCGCGACGGCCAGCAGCACTTCATCGAGTTCCGCAAGGGCGTGCCGCAGGACCGCATCATCGAGGTGCGCGACGGCTTCGAGGTGAGCCCCATGAAGATCACCGGCGAGACCGAGCGCCGCGGCACGGAAGTGCACTTCCGCCCCGACGAGGAGATCTTCACCAACATCGACTTCCACTACGACATCCTCGCCAAGCGGCTGCGCGAACTCTCGTTCCTGAACAACGGCGTCAAGATCCGCCTGGTCGACGAGCGCAATGCCAAGGAAGACAACTTCGCCTACATCGGCGGCGTGAAGGGGTTCGTCGAGTTCATCAACAAGGGCAAGTCCATCCTCAACCCGAACATCTTCCACGCCCAGGGCGAGAAGATGAGCGACCAGAACACGCCAGTGTCGGTCGAGGTGGCGATGCAGTGGAACGACACCTACAACGAGTCGGTGCTGTGCTTCACCAACAACATCCCCCAGCGTGACGGCGGCACCCACCTGACCGGCCTGCGCGCCGCGATGACCCGCGTCATCAACAAGTACATCGACGACAACGACTTCGCCAAGAAGGCCAAGGTCGAGATCGCCGGCGACGACATGCGCGAAGGCCTGGCCTGCGTGGTCAGCGTGAAGGTGCCCGAGCCCAAGTTCTCGAGCCAGACCAAGGACAAGCTGGTCTCCAGCGAAGTGCGCGCCCCGGTCGAAGACATCGTCAGCCGCCTGCTCACCGACTGGCTGCTCGAGAATCCGGCCGACGCCAAGATCATCTGCGGCAAGATCGTCGATGCCGCGCGGGCGCGCGACGCCGCGCGCAAGGCCCGCGAAATGACGCGCCGCAAGGGCGTGCTCGATGGCATGGGCCTGCCCGGCAAGCTGGCCGACTGCCAGGAGAAGGATCCCGCGCTGTGCGAGATCTACATCGTCGAGGGCGACTCCGCCGGCGGCTCCGCCAAGCAGGGCCGCGACCGGAAGTTCCAGGCCATCCTGCCGCTGCGCGGCAAGATCCTGAACGTGGAGAAGGCGCGCTACGAGAAGCTGCTGTCCTCCGAAGCCATCCTCACGCTGATCACCGCGCTGGGCACGGGCATCGGCAAGGGCATGGGCGGCGACGACTTCAACCCCGACAAGCTGCGCTACCACCGCATCATCATCATGACCGATGCGGACGTCGACGGCGCCCACATCCGCACGCTGCTGCTCACGTTCTTCTATCGCCAGATGCCCGACCTGGTCGAGCGCGGCCACATCTACATCGCGCAACCGCCGCTCTACAAGGTCAAGCAGGGCAAGCACGAGCAGTACCTGAAGGACGGCGACGAACTCAACGCCTACCTGCTGAAGGTGGCGCTGGACGGCGCCGCCATCGAGCCGGGCGAAGGCCGCGCGCCGCTCAGCGGCTCGGTGCTGGAAGAGCTGGCGCGCAAGTACCTGCTGGCCACCAGCGTGATGGACCGGCTGTCGAACTGGATGGACGTCGAGGCCCTGCGCACCCTCGCCGACGGCCTGACGCTGAACCTGGACGACGCCGCCCAGGCCGAGGCCAGCGCGGTGGCCCTGGCCGGCGCGCTGCACGATGCCGAGGTGAGCGCGCAGTTCGACGAGCGCACCGACAAGCACGTGCTGCGCATCGAGCGCCAGCACCACGGCAACACCAAGGCCAGCGTCATCACGCAGGACTTCGTCCACGGCGCCGACTACGACGCCCTGAGCAGCGCCGGCGTCACCTTCAAGGGCCTGCTGAGTGCCGACGCGGTGGTCAAGCGCGGCGAAGGCGAACGCCAGAAGGAAAGCAAGGCCGCCGACTTCCGTGCCGCGATGGCCTGGCTCATGGCCCAGGCCGAGAACGCCGTCGGCCGCCAGCGCTACAAGGGCCTGGGCGAGATGAACCCCGAGCAACTGTGGGAGACCACGATGGACCCGGCCGTCCGCCGCCTGCTCAAGGTGGAGATCGAGGACGCCATCGAGGCCGACCACGTCTTCACGATGCTGATGGGCGACGAGGTGGAGCCGCGCAGGCAGTTCATCGAGCTGAATGCGTTGCGGGCGGCGAACATCGACGTCTGAGGTGTCGGGTGACACGGAAAGTGAAATGCGCGACAAGTTAGTGAAATGGAACTGACGAAGAAAGTGACAGGATCTTTGCCGGCCAGAACGCAAGACGCCCAGCAGTGCTGGGCGTTTTTCGTCTGGGGTAGGAGCAGGTGCGTTCCCGCGCCTTAAGCGATAGATCACGCGGTAGAAGATCAGTCAGGTCTGCCGTGAGGCCGTCAGGCTTGGCAGAGGTGCATTAGGGCCGACATGACCGGCTGGACCCGACCCAGAGCAGAAGATGCCGTGGAAAGATGGGATGCCTCGAAGCCGACATTCAATCCGTCGAGCGGCGGGCGACTGTGAGCCGACGCCGTTGCTGTCGAAAATCCTATCGCTCACGTTGCCTGAAAGCAGTGACATCCAACGATGGCAAGACTGTGGCGCGCGCCTCTTGGTGCAAATGAAGAAGGTGAACGATCATGAAGAAGCCCATGAGTCTCGCCGAGCAGGTAAGAGACGCACAAAGGGCGGTAAATTGTTGGTCGAGCCAGAAGAGGGAATCGGTGCGGCTGGAAGGTACTAGCATCCAACAGAACCGCGGTAAGGACCGCATGAGCTACACCGAGACGCTGCCGCAATCCAAGAAGGGTTGAGACCGACGATCGGCGGGTTTGAGAACCCGCGAAGGCGGGTCGCGCCGACTCAGAGGTCGACCAGGTGGGGGTTCTCGTTCGAGGTGCGCCGTCAGCGACGGGCCTGACGCAAACTCAACTTCCTCTACGAAGCGAGTTGAACCCCGGGAGCCTGTCAGGAATTTTGTGTGCGGGGCATAACATGACGACCAGGAACATGTATGCCAAGCAAGACGAAGACGAAGAATGCGGCGATCGCCGCTAAGACGGCCGCGTTGCCGACGATTCCCAA
>Ga0265336_10000029_pt1 | contig 178897 bp, 178 predicted proteins | sample 42119metaG_FD_193583 | JGI IMG/M metagenome (GOLD analysis project Ga0265336, IMG submission 193583) | Rhizosphere microbial communities from Carex aquatilis grown in University of Washington, Seatle, WA, United States - 4-21-19 metaG | ecosystem: Host-associated > Plants > Roots >... | reverse complement strand
CAGCGTGTCGGCGGGCGCCGCGGTGCCATCGGCAGGCGCCGTGGCGGCCGGCGCGGCGTTGGCATCGCGCGGCGGGCGCGCGCCGCGCTGGCCTTCGGGACGCGGGCCCCGGTTGTGCTGCGGGCCGCGTCGATCGCGGTTGAACGCGGGCGCCGGCGGCGGCTCCAGCGCCTCCTTGCGGGCGCGCGCGATCAGCGGTTCGAGCTCGGCTTCGGGGATGCCCTTGGCGGCGGCGAATTCGGCCGCCGGCAGCGTGTTGGCCTCGAACTCCTGGAGCAGCGTGGCGCGGTTGGCGCGCTGCTCGGCCTCCAGCGCGATGCGGGCCTGGGTATTGGCGCGGCGGCGCGCCAGTTCCTCGGTGGCCGCCACGCGGTGCTCGTCGCTCAGCTCGTCGCCGGCCTGGCCGTCGAGGTCGAACCGGTGCGTGGCCTTGACCAGCGCGTTGAGGTACGCGTGGCTGCCGGTGTAGCGGCGCAGGAACGCGGACAGCTGCGGCTTGGTGAACAGCCCGGGCGAGCGCGCCTGGATGTCGGCCTGGATGCGCAGCTTCAGCGGCTTGGGCGGGTTGGAGAACAGGGCCGGATACAACTTCTTGAGTTGCGGGCCGCAGTCCTCCTGGACGGCGCGCTCGGCCTGGCCGGCCGGCGCCGTGACGGCGGGGGCGTCGTCCGCGGGCAGCGGCGGCGTTTCCGCAGTGGCTGCGGCAGCGGGCGAAGCCTCGGGCGCGGCGTCGGCTGCGGACAGCGACACGGGCGCGGATTCGTCGCCCGGGGGCGGCGTCGAGGACGGGGGAAGCGAAGACATGCGGCAGCTGGAAGGAAAGCGGTGAAGGGGCGTATTGTCGCAATGATTGGCCCCGCGTGCGGCATCGCGGGTTGCGGCGATGCGAAAAGTCCCTGAAGTGGGGACGACGCGACGCGCGAAATGCTGCGCCGCGTCAGGGCCGGGCGCCGTCACCGGCCGCGGCGCGCGCGGCCAGCTGGCGCGCCACCGCCTGCAGCGCGGGCTCGGAGCGCTCGATGAAATGGGCGTGCATCTCCTCGCGGACCTGCTCGGCGGTGGCGTTCATCTTCAACCCGACCGGCGAATTCCAGAACGCGGCGATCTCGGCCAGTTCCTGCGCATCGAAGTGCCGCGCCATCACGTCGCCGGCGCGCGGCTGGCGGCTCTCGGCCAGGATGGCCGGCGTCAGCGCGCTCAGCTTGCGCCCGGTCGACCCGGCGAAGAACGCGGACATCCGGCGGATCTCCGCGGTGTCGAAATGCCGCGCGTAGACCTCGCGGGCCGTGTAGTCCGCGAACTCGTCGGCGTCGAAGTGCAGCAGCGCCTGCTCGAATTCGCGCTGCCCCTGCGCGAGCAGCGACTGCACGCGCGCGTGGGCCGCCTCGGCCTGCGCGCGGTCGGCGAACGGGGTGGCGTCGAGGTCGGCATGCGTGGCGTCCTCCAGCCGGGGCAGCGAGTCGCGGGCGATCTTGGGCGCCATGCGCGGCCAGGCGTCGGCCAGCCGGTAGGCGACGACGAATTCGGCGAGCGCCTGCGCGCGGTCGTCCGGCGGCGGCACCTCGTTGCTGGCGCAGCCGGCAACGGCGGCGAGCAGGCACGGCAGGGCGATACGGAGCAGCGTCTTCATCAGGGGCGGTGGCGCAGGGCGGAGCGGCCATTCTCGCGCCACCGCCTGCGCGCCGCACGCCTGCGCCACAATGCGCCGCATGGAGACCCCCCGCCTGGCCATGCGGCTGCCCGCGCACGTGCTCAACGGCCTGGCCGTGGCGCTGGGCATCTCCCTCATCCAGGTCACGCTGGCGCTGGCCGCCGGCAAGCTGGCCGCGCTGGCCGCGGCCACCGGCGCCATCTGCGCCAGCCTGGCCGACCTGCCGATCGCGCCCGCACGAACCTGGCGCCGCGTGGGCATGGGCGCGGTGGTGGGCTGCGTCAGCGGCCTGCTGGTGGGGCTGCTGCGCGAGTCGGGCTTCGCGATGGGCCTGACCATCATGTTCCTGGCGTTCTGCTCGACCATGGCGCTGGCCTGGGGGCTGCGCGCAGGACCGCTGTCGTTCATCCCGATCCTGGCGCTCATCTTCACGCTGGCCGCGCCGCCGCCGCCCACCGCCACGGCGCTGCTGATCCACTCGGCCTGGTCGGCCGTCGGCGCGCTGGCGTATTTCAGCTGGGCGGTGCTGTGCTCGCGCCTGCTCCAGCCGCGCTACCGCACGCTGGCCCTGGCGTCCGCCCTGCAGGCCCTGGCGGCGTTGCTGCGCTCGCGCGCCGTGCTGCTGTCGCGCAACGAGGCCGACGCCGGCGCGCTGCCGCTACAGGACTGGATCCGCAGCCAGGTGGCGCTCGACGACCGCCTGCAGGCCGCGCGCGACCTTCTGTTTCCCGCCGCCGGCCAGCCTCACACCGGGCCCGCGATCGCGGTGCTGCTGCAGGCCGTGGAGATGCGCGACACCCTGATGGCCGGCGAGCTCGACATCGAGCTGCTGGGCCAGGACAGTGCCGCGGGCCAGTTGCGCGACCGGCTGCGCCTGCACGTGGTCCGCGTGGCCGATGCCGTGGACGCGATGGCCCAGGGCCTGCGCGACTACGGCATGCAGGTGCCGGCGGCGCTCTCGGCGGCGCTGGACGACCCGGACATCGAGGCCGGCGAGGCCGGGCTGCCGCATCCCGCGCGGCCCGCGCAGGCCGCCCCCGCGGTCGCCGGCGCGCCGGCGACCGCGCGCGTGCCGCTGTTCGCCGCGACCGATCCACGCTACTCGCTGGCGGTGGCGTTCTACGGCCGCGCCCGCCAGCTGGTGGCGGTGCTCGGGCGCATGCAGGCCGCGCTGCGCGGCGAGGCCACGCCGCTGCCGCTGTCGCGCGACGAGCTGCAGGTCTTCATCTCCACCGAGGGCTGGCCGCTGGCCACGCTGCGCGCGCAGCTCACCACGCGCTCGCCGATCTTCCGCCACGCGGTGCGCCTGAGCCTGGCGCTCGGCAGCGCGTACTTCATCGGCCTGGCGCTGCCCTGGGCCTCGCATCCGCACTGGCTGGTGCTGAGCGTGGCCGTGGTGCTGCGCGGCAACCTCGAGCAGACGCTGTCGCGCCGCAACGACCGGGTGCTGGGCACGATGATCGGCTGCCTGCTGGTGCTGGTGCTGGCGCAGTTCGGCGCGCCGTGGCTGACCACGCTGGCGTTCCTGATCGCGGTGGGCATCGCGCACTCGTTCACCACCGCGCGCTACCTGGTGACGGCGGCCGCGGCCAGCGTGATGGCGCTGATACAGGCCCACATGGCCGCGCCGGACTCGGCGAACTTCGGCGTGCTCGAGCGCATCGCCGACACCGTGATGGGCGCGGCGCTCGCCTGGGGCTTCAGCTACGTGTGGCCGTGGTGGGAGCGGCGCGGCGTGGGCCGCCTGACCGAGCGGGTGCTCAAGAGTCTGCGCGCCCTCACCACCGAGGTGATGCGCCTGCCCGATCCGGCGCTGCCCGACCTGAAGCTGCGGCTGGCCCGGCGCGAGGTCTACGAGGCGGTCGGCGCCATCGCCGCGGCCGCGCAACGCACCGGGGCCGAGCCCGAGCGCGTGCAGGTGCCGGTGTACGCGCTGGCCGAGATGCTCACGCGTTGCCACGTGCTGATGGCGCAGCTGGTGGCCGTGCGGCTGCTGCTGGCGCGCCGCGGCGCGCAGCTGGAACCGGCGGTGGCGCAACAAGCGCTGGTCGAGGCCTGCGCGGCGCTGAACCAGGCCCTCGATAACCCGGACGTGGCCACCTCGCCCCAGCGCGGCGCGCCCGGCGCGGCGGGCGCGCCGGTGGTGGTCAGCGGCACCGTGCCCAGCGAGGACGTCGACCACACCGCGGTGCCCGCGGCGCTGCCCGACAGCGCAGTGCTGCCGTGGCTGCGGCGCCGCCTGCAGCTGGCCACGCGCGCCGCGCGCCGCGTGGGACTGGCGGCGCAGGCGCTCAAGGCCGCGGCGCGCTGACCCTCAGCGGTTGCGCTTGGCGGCCCGCGCTGCGCGCTCCGCGGCCTTGGCCGCCTCGGCGGCGCGCAGCTTGTCCTTCTTGCTCGGGCGCTTGCCCTTGACGCCGCCCTTGCCGCCCGGCGCCTCGGCCGCGCCCTTGGGCGGCGCGACTTCGGTGGGCTCGAAGCCGGCGATCTTCTCGCGCGGCACGCGCTGGCCCTGGCGGTTCTCGATCAGGCGGAAGTGCGCCTCGCTGGCCGGGGTGACGAAGCTCACCGCGAGGCCGGCCTCGCCGGCGCGGCCGGTGCGGCCGATGCGGTGCACGTGGTCGTCGGCCGAGCGCGGCAGGTCGTAGTTGACGACCACCGGCAGCTGCACGATGTCGATGCCGCGCGCCGCGAGGTCGGTGGCCACGAGCACCTGCAGGCGCGAGGCCTTGAAGTCGTCGAGCAGCTGGGTGCGCCGCCCCTGGCTGAGGTCGCCATGGAAGGCCTCGGCCTTGAGCCCGCCCACGTAGAGCTTGGAGGCGACATGCTCGGTGGCGTGCTGCGTGGCGACGAAGACGAGCACGCGCTTCCAGCCGTGGTCGCGGATCAGCTTGAGCAGCAGCTGGGAACGCGCCGGCGTATCGACGGCGATGGCGCGCTGGACGATCTGGGCACCCTGCGCGGCGAGCGCCGCGGCGCTGTCGCTGGGGACGTCGGGCACGTCGATGGTGAACGGCTCGTGCAGCATCGTCGCCGCCAGCGCCAGCACGGCGCGCGGGAACGTCGCCGAGAACAGCAAGGTCTGGCGCTGCGGCGGCAGCAGCGAGAGGATGCGCTTCAACTCGTCGGCGAAGCCCATGTCCAGCAGCTTGTCGGCCTCGTCCAGCACCAGGGTCTGCACGTCGGCGATGGTCACCGCGTTCTGGTCGATGAGGTCCAGCAGGCGGCCGGGCGTGGCGACGACGATGTCGGCGCCGCCGCGCAGCCGCATCATCTGCGGGTTGATCGACACGCCGCCGTAGGCGATGGCGATCTTCAGCGCCACCGCCAGGTGCTGCGCGTCCTCGCGCAGCGACTCGCCGATCTGCGCCGCGAGCTCGCGCGTGGGCGCCAGGATCAGCGCGCGCACCGGGCGCTGCTGGCCCGGCGCGGGCACGCCGGCATCGGCCAGGCGCTGCAGCACCGGCCAGCCGAACGCCTGCGTCTTGCCGGAGCCGGTGCGGGCCGTGCCCTGCACGTCGCGGCCCTCGAGGGCGGCCGGAATGGCCGCCGACTGGATCGGCGTGGGGCCGAGGTAGCCGCGCTGTTGGGCCGCGCGCTGGAACGGCGCGCCGAGGCCGAGGGATTGGAAGCTCATGCCCGTATTAGACACGGGTGGGTCCGGCGGCGGCGGATTTCGCGCGCCGCCGGCCCGGTCGCCTCAATCCGGCTGCCCGCTCGTCACTTGGGCTGGCGCCGCTTCTGCCACGCCAGCAACTCGCCCACGAAGCCCTTGCGGAACGCGACCACGCACAGCACGAAGATGCAGCCGATGATCACGCCGGTCCACGAACCCGCGCGGTCGGACAGGAAGTTCTGCAGGCCGATGACCGTGAACGCGCCCAGCACCGGGCCGGCGAAGGTGCCGAGGCCGCCCAGCAGCGTCATCAGGATCACCTCGCCCGACTGCTCCCAGCGCACGTCCTGCAGGCTCGCCAGGTGCAGTACCAGCGGCTTGAGCGCGCCGCCGAGTCCGGCGATGGAGGCCGAGAGCACGAAGGCCAGCAGCTTGTAGCGGTCGACGTTGTAGCCCAGCGAGATCGCGCGCGGCTCGTTCTCGCGGATCGCCTTGAGCACCTGGCCGTAGGGCGAGTGCACGATGCGCAGCACCAGCAGGAAGACGCCGACGAAGATGGCCAGCACGAAGAAGTACAGCGCGAGGTCGTTGTCCAGCGACAGCAGGCCGAACAGCTTGCCGCGCTGGATGCCCTGGATGCCGTCCTCGCCGCCGGTGAACGGCGCCTCCAGGAAGAAGAAATACAGCATCTGCGCCAGTGCCAGGGTCACCATCGCGAAGTAGATGCCCTGGCGCCGGATGGCGATCAGGCCGACCACCAGGCCGGCGGCCGCGGCGGCCAGCGTGCCGCCCAGGATGCCGAGCTCGGGCGTCCAGTTCTGCGTGTGCACCAGCCAGCCCGTGACGTAGGCCGCGCCGCCGAAGAAGGCCGCGTGGCCGAACGACAGCAGGCCGGTGTAGCCCAGCAACAGGTTGAAGGCCATCGCGTAGATCGCGAAGCAAAGGGCCGACATCACGAAGATCGGATAGACGCCGACGAAGGGGGCCGCGATCAGCAGCAGCAGGGCGACGAGCCACGCGGTCTTGCCCGCGCGCTCCGTGCCGGTTCCGAGCCAGCGCATCATTTCTCCTTCCCGAACAGGCCGGCGGGTCGGAACATCAGCACGACGGCCATGATCACGAACACGACGATGCTCGAGGCTTCGGGATAGAACACTCGGGTGAGGCCTTCGACCAGGCCGAGTGCCAGGCCGGTGAGGATGGAGCCGATGATCGAGCCCATGCCGCCGATCACGACGACGGCGAAGACCACGATGATCAGGTTGCTGCCCATCAGCGGCGTCACCTGCGTGACCGGCGCGGCCAGCACGCCGGCCAGGCCGGCCAGCGCGGCGCCGCCGGCATAGGTGAGCGTCACCATCAGGGGCACGTTGACGCCGAAGGCCTGCACCAGCGACGGGTTCTCCGTGCCGGCGCGCAGCAGCGCACCGAGCTGCGTGCGTTCGATCAGGAACCAGGTGCCGAAGCACACCGCCAGCGACACCAGCACCACCCAGCCGCGGTAGTTCGGCAGCACCATGAAGCCCAGGTTGGTGGCGCCCGACAGCTGGTCCGGCGCCGAGTACTGCTGGCCCGACGAACCGTAGTACTGCTGGAACACGCCCTGGAAGATCAGCGCCAGCCCGAAGGTCAGCAGCAGCCCGTACAGCGGATCGAGCGCATAGAGGCGCTTGAGCAGCGTGCGCTCGATCAGCGCGCCCAGCGCGCCGATGACCAGCGGCCCCAGCAACAGCGCCCACCAGTAGCTCAGGCCCCAGCGGTCCATGCTGAACCACGCCACGTAGGCGCCCAGCATGTAGAGCGCGCCATGCGCGAAGTTGACGACGCCGAGCAGGCCGAAGATGACGGCCAGCCCGAGGCTGAGCATGGCGTAGAACGAGCCGTTGACGAGCCCCAGCAGCAACTGCCCGAACAAGGCCTGCAGGGGAACGCCGAATATTTCGGTCATCTAGAAAACACTCCAACTGATGTGCGACGGGCCACCGCGGCTTGTCCGGTGGCCCGATGGAGACGGGGGGCCCGGGCTCGCCCCGGCGCTGCCGCCGGCTTGCCCCGACGGACGTCCGAGGGAGCGCTGGATCCGGCTCCGCCGGGCCAGTCGCGGAGCGCCCCCTCGGGGGGCAGCGAGCGCTAGCGAGCGTGGGGGCTCAGCCCTTCCAGGCGGCGCACTTGGTTTCCGCCTTCGTGGTCCAGGCCGCCTCGCCCTTGATCACGTCCTGGACTTCGTAGTAGTCCCAGGGTTCCTTGGACGCCGACGGTTCCTTGACGCGCATCAGGTACATGTCGTGGATCATGCTGCCGTCGGCGCGCAACCAGCCGTCCTTCATGAACATGTCGTTGACCTTGGTGGCCTTGAGCTTGGCGAGCACCTTGTCGGTGTCGTCCGAGCCGGCCGCCTTGACGGCCGCGAAGTAGCCCGCGGCGGCCGAGTAGTCGCCGGCCTGCAGCGAGGACGGCATCTTCTTCATGACGTCGAAGTAGCGGCGGCCCCAGGCGCGCGTCTCGGGCGTCTTGTTCCAGTACCAGCTGTCGGTCAGGTACATGCCCTGCGTGGCCTTCAGGCCCAGCGAGTGCACGTCGTTGATGAACATCAGCAGGCCGGCCAGCTTCATCGTCTTGGTGATGCCGAACTCGTTGGCGGCCTTGATGGCGTTGACGGTGTCGCCGCCGGCGTTGGCCAGGCCCAGGATCTGCGCCTTGCTGGCCTGCGCCTGCAGCAGGAACGACGAGAAATCGCTGGCCGACAGCGGGTGCTTGACCACGCCCAGCACCTTGCCGCCGTTGGCTTCCACCACCTTGGCGGTGTCGCCTTCCAGCGCCGCGCCGAAGGCGTAGTCGGCCTGCAGGAAGTACCAGGTCTTGCCGCCCGCCTTGGTCACGGCGCTCCCGGTGCCCTTGGCCAGCGCAGTGGTGTCGTAGGCCCAGTGGATGGTGGTGGGCTGGCACTGCTCGTTGGTCAGCGCCGAGGTGCCGCCGCCCACCGAGATGAACAGCTTGTGCTTCTCGGCCGCCACCTTGGCCATGGCCAGGTTGGTGCCGGAGTTGGTGCCGCCGATCAGCATGTCCAGGCCGTTGGTGTCGAACCACTCGCGCGCCTTGGCGGCGGCGATGTCGGGCTTGTTCTGGTGGTCGGCGTAGACCAGTTCGATCTTCTTGCCGCCGATGGCGCCGCCGGCGTCGGCGATGGCCATCTTGATGGCCTCGACGCCGCCCTGGCCGTCGATGTCGGCGTAGACACCGGACATGTCGGTGATGATGCCGATGCGGACGACGTCGCCCGAGATCTGCGCCTGCGCGGCGCCGGCGAAGCCGAGCGCGCCGAGGCAGGCGACGGCCACGGTCTTGAGGGTGGCGGAAAGGGGCTTGAACATGAATCGGTCTCCTTGTTTGTCGTGGTCTTGCGGGCGTGGAAAAGAGCGGCGGGCGTCGCTCAGACGCCCAGGTACTCGTGCAACTTGTCGATGCGGCCGGGCAGCTCGGCCTGCGTGAAGTGCTGGATCACCTGCCCGTGCTCCATCACGAGGAAGCGGTCGGCCAGCGGCGCGGCGAAGCGGAAGTTCTGTTCGACCATGACGATGGTGTAGCCCTGCTTGCGCAGCGCGACCACCATCTCGGCGAGCTTCTGCACGATGACCGGCGCGAGGCCTTCGGAGATCTCGTCGAGCAGCAGCAGGCGCGCGCCGGTGCGCAGGATGCGCGCGACGGCCAGCATCTGCTGCTCGCCGCCCGACAGCCGCGTGCCCTGGCTGGGCGCGCGCTCCTCCAGGTTCGGGAACATCGCGTAGATCTGCTCGACCGGCATGCCACCCTTGCTGAGCACCGGCGGCAGCATCAGGTTCTCCTCGCAGCTCAGGCTGGAGAAGATGCCGCGCTCCTCGGGGCAGTAGCCCAGGCCCAGCCGCGCCACCTTGTGCGTGGGCAGGCCGATGGTCTCCTGGCCCTTGACCTTGATCGAGCCCTGGCGGGCCCCGGTCAGGCCCATGATGGCGCGCATCGTGGTCGTGCGGCCGGCGCCGTTGCGTCCCAGCAGCGTGACGACCTCGCCTTCGTCGACGTGCAGGTCCACGCCGTGCAGCACGTGCGACTCGCCGTACCAGGCGTTCAGGCCCTTGATCTCGAGGAACGGGGTGCTCATGTCCCGGCGCCCCCTCGGGGGACAGTGAATGCAATGAACGGGGGGGTTGTCATTCAGTGTGCTCCGACGAGTTCGGTCTGCGCCGTGCCCATGTAGGCCTCGATCACCTGCGGATTCCTCGACACCTCGGCGTACGGCCCCTCGGCCAGCAACGCGCCGCGCTGCAGGACGGTGATGGTGTCGGCGATGCTGGAGACCACGCTCATGTTGTGCTCGACCATCAGGATGGTGCGGTTGGCCGACACCTTCTTGATGAGCTGGCGGATGCGGTCGACGTCCTCGATGCCCATGCCCTGGGTCGGCTCGTCGAGCAGCATCAGCTGCGGCTCCATGGCCAGCGTGGTGGCGATCTCGAGCGCGCGCTTGCGGCCGTAGCTGAGCTCGACGGCGGGCAGGTGCGCGAACGCGGCCAGGTCGACCTCGGCCAGCAGTTCCATGGCGCGGGCGTCGAGCTTGTGCAGGCTGCGCTCCGGCTTCCAGAAATGGAACGAGGTGCCGAGCGTGCGCTGCAGCGCCACGCGCACGTTCTCGAGCACGCTCAGGTGCTGGAAGACGGCCGAGATCTGGAACGAGCGGATGACGCCCAGGCGCGCGATGGCGGCCGGCGCCTCGCGCGAGATGTCGACCCCGTCGAACACGATGGTGCCCGAGGTCGGCTGCAGGAATTTCGTGAGCAGGTTGAAGCAGGTGGTCTTGCCCGCCCCGTTGGGTCCGATCAGCGCATGGATGTGGCCGCGCCGGACGCGCAGGTTCACCTTGTTGACGGCCACGAAGCCCTTGAATTCCTTCGTCAGGTCGGTCGTTTCCAGGATATAGCTGCTGCTCATCCGGCGAGTGTAGGGGCTGCCCCCTAGCGCCGACAGTTGGCAAAAATACGTCCGGGTTAGCCCGGACGAAACCGTGGTTGCCAACGTACGGCCGCGTCAGGAAATTGCAAGGAATGGACGACGGCGTCGGGACTCGACCAGGGCACCTCCCGCCGGCGCGCGCCATCGACGTGGGAAAATCGGCGTCGGATGAAGTACACGGTAGCCGTTCGCACCCTCTGCGAGTTCACGGCCAAGCTCGGCGATCTCGACTTGCGCTTCACGCCCTCGGCCACCGCGCTCGAGGGCATGGCGGGCCACGCCATGGTCGCCGCGCGCCGCGGCGAGGCCTACGAGGCGGAGGTGTGGCTCACCGGCGAGCACCGCGAGCTGGTCGTGCGCGGGCGCGCCGACGGCTTCGACCCCGAGGCCGGCCGCCTCGACGAGGTCAAGACCTACCGCGGCGACCTGCACGCGATGCCGCAGAACCGGCGCTCGCTGCACTGGGCCCAGGCCAAGTGCTACGGCGCGCTGCTGTGCGCCGAGCGCGGGCTGGCGCAGCTGAAGGTGGCGCTGGTCTATTTCGACGTCGGCTCGCAGGACGAGACGATGCTGGTCGAATCGTTCGGCGCCGCCGAACTGCGCGCCTTCCTCGAGCTGCAGTGCGACCGCTTCCTCGCCTGGGCCGCGCAGGAGAGCGCGCACCGCGGCGCCCGCGACGCCGCGCTGGCCGTCCTGCCGTTCCCGTACGCCACGTTCCGCACCGGCCAGCGCCAGCTGGCGGAGAACGTCTACAAGGCCGCGATCTCCGGGCGCACGCTGCTCGCCCAGGCGCCCACGGGCATCGGCAAGACGGTGGGCACGCTGTACCCGCAGCTCAAGGCGATGCCCGGCCAGAAGCTCGACAAGCTCTTTTTCCTGGCCGCCAAGACGCCCGGCCGCGCGCTGGCGCTGGAGGCGCTGCGCACCATCGCGGCGCCGCACCGGGCGGCGCCGGCGACCGCCGACGCGCTGGCCGCGGGCGGCACCGTCGAGGCCGCGCCCGCCGTGCCCGGCCGCACCCCGCTGCGCGTCATCGAGCTGGTGGCCCGCGACAAGGCCTGCGAGCACCCCACCAAGGCCTGCCACGGCGACTCGTGCCCGCTGGCCAAGGGCTTCTACGACCGCCTGCCCGCGGCGCGCCAGGCCGCGGTCGGCGCCACGCCCGACGCGGCGCCGCCGCTCGATCGCGGCGGCCTGCGCGCCATCGCGCTGGCGCACGAGGTCTGTCCGTACTACCTGGCGCAGGAACTGGTGCGCTGGGCCGACGTGGTCGTCGGCGACTACAACTACTACTTCGATCTCGGCGGCATGCTGCACGGGCTGGCCCACGCCAACGACTGGCGCGTGGGCGTGCTGGTGGACGAGGCGCACAACCTGGTGCCGCGGGCGCGCGAGATGTATTCCGCCACGCTGTCGCGCACCGCGCTCGACGGCGTGCGCCCGCGCGCGCCCGCCACCGTCGCGCCCGCGCTCAAGCGGCTCGCGCGGGTGTTCAACGAGATCGTCGGCCGCCAGCTCGAGCCCTACGCCGCCTGGGAGGACCTGCCCGTCGGCCTGGTCACCGCGCTGCAGAACGTCAACTCGGCCATCGGCGACCACTCGGCCGCGTTTCCCGCCGACGTGCCGCCCGAGCTGCTGGCGTTCTACTTCGACACGCTGCACTTCACCCGGCTGGCCGAATCCTTCGGTGCCCATTCGCTGTTCGACGTCACCGTCGCCGACGACGCGCAGCGCGAGGTCTCGCTGTGCCTGCGCAACCTGGTGCCGGCCTCGTTCCTGAAGCCGCGCTTCCTGGCCGCGCGCACCACCACGCTGTTCTCGGCCACGCTGACGCCGATGCACTTCCACGCCGACCTGCTGGGCCTGCCGCCCGACGTCGCCTGGGTGGACGTCGAGTCGCCGTTCGAGGCGGCGCAGCTGCGGGTGCGGGTGGCGCCGCTGTCCACGCGCTTCGCGAACCGGCCCGCGTCGCTCGCCCCCATCGTCGAGCTGATGGCGCTGCAGTACGCGCAGGCGCCCGGCAACTACCTGGCGTTCTTCAGCAGCTTCGACTACCTGCAGCAGGTGGCCGAGCTGTTCCGGGCGCTGCACCCCGACGTGCCGGTGTGGGAACAGGCGCGCCAGATGACCGAGGCCGCGCGCGGCGACTTCCTGGCGCGCTTCCAGGCCGGCGGGCGCGGCATCGGCTTCGCGGTGCTGGGCGGCGCGTTCGCCGAGGCGGTGGACCTGCCCGGCCGGCGCCTGATCGGCGCGTTCATCGTCACGCTGGGGCTGCCGCAGGTCAATCCGGTCAACGAGCAGATGAAGGCGCGGCTGGAAACGCTGTTCGGCGCCGGCCACGACTACACCTACCTGTTTCCCGGGGTGCAGAAGGTGGTGCAGGCGGCCGGCCGGGTGATCCGCACCACCACCGACGAGGGCACCGTGCTGCTGATCGACGACCGCTTCCGGCGGCCGGAGGTGCGCCGCCTGCTGCCGGCGTGGTGGCGCGTCGAAACCGCGTAATCACGAGGACGCGGCGCGCGCGTCCTCAGGCAAACTCGAACCCCATGCACAACAGCGCGCCGATCTACATCGCCACCGAACAGATCCTCTGGCTGCGCCGCGACGGCACCCAGACCCGCATCGTCGCCCGCGTGGGCATGCCCTACGCCGGCGACGACGGCACCTGGGCCTGCCCGGCCGAACTGCAGGGCGTCGACACCCGCTACCCCGACGTCTGCGGCGCCTCGTCGATGCAGGCCCTCAGCCTGGCGACCGCCCTGGTGGCCACCCGACTGGGCCACCTGCTCGAACGCGGCGAGCGGCTGGTCGACGCCGAGGATCCCGGCTGCGCCTGGGACGAGGAGATGCTGGCCTCGATCTTCGGCCTGCACGGCCTGCGGGCGCCGGAGCGCGTGCGGTGAGGCAGTTCGACGCCGCGGCCACCGCGCAGGCGCTCGGCTTTCCGGCGCTGATCGCGGCGCTCGAGCGCATGTTCGTCGCCGGCTGCGAGGTGCCGGCACGTCATGTGCACGCCGTCGGCGAGACGCTGACCGCGCTGCTGATGCCGGCCTGGCAGCCGGGCCGCTACTTCGGCCTGAAGGTGGTCCACGTCGCCCCGGGCAACGCCCGGCTGGGCCTGCCCGGCCTGTTCGCCACCTACCAGCTGTTCGACGCCAACACCGGCGTGCCGCTGGCGCTGATCGACGGCGGCGAGCTGACCGCGCGCCGCACCGCCGCGGCCTCGGCGCTGGCGGCGTCCCGGCTCGCCCGCGCCGACGCCCGGCGCCACCTGGTTGTCGGCGCCGGGCGCGTGGGCAGCCTGCTGGCGCCGGCGATGCGCGCCGTGCGGCCCATCGCCGACGTGATGGTGTGGAGCCGCGACCCGCAGTCGGCGCTGCGCCTGGTGGTCAAGCTGGCCGCGGCCGGCATTCCGGCGCGCATGGTCACCGACCTCGCGTCGGCCGCCGCCACGGCCGACATCGTCAGCTGCGCGACGCTCGCCGCCGAGCCGCTGATCCGCGGCGAATGGCTCGCGTCCGGCGCCCACCTCGACCTGGTCGGCGGCTTCACGCCGGCCATGCGCGAGGCCGACGACGCCTGCTTCGCCGGCGCCGACGTGTGGATCGACACGGCCGAGGCGCTCGCCAAGGCCGGCGACCTGCTGCACCCGATCGCCGCCGGCGTCCTGCGCCGCGCGGACGTGCGCGGCACGCTGGCCGACCTGTGCGCGGCGCCCGCCGCGCCGCGCGACCCGGCCCGGCGCACCGTCTTCAAGTCGGTGGGCACCGCGCTGGCGGACCTGGCCGCGGCGATCCTGGTCTACGAGGCGGACTGAAGCCGCCAGGGCCGCCCCCGGTTCGCTTCGCCCGGCGCGACACAATCGGGGCCCCGATTCCCGCAAAGCCCCTCCGATGTCGAAGTCGCTGTCCACGCTGGCCCTGCTGCTGGCCCCGCTGCTGGCGAGCGCCGCGCCCGCCGACAAGGCCTACCGCACGGCCGGCGACTGCGACGGTTTTCCCGCCGTCGCCCTGGCCACCGCCCCCGGCCTGTGCGTGGGCCTGGTCGCCGAGGGCCTGGGCCATGCGCGCGGCGTGGCCACGGTCGGCGACGACGTCTTCGTGGTGGACATGGTGGCCTGGGACAGCCACAAGAGCCGGCTGCTGAAGCTGTCCCACGGCGGCCGCCATGCGCCCGAGGTGGTGCTGCACGACCTGTTCCAGGCCAGCGCGGTCGTGCGCGGCCCGGGCCGCACGCTGTACCTGGGCGTCACCGGCCAGGTGCTGCAGGTCGATCCCTACGCGGCCGATCCGGCGCGCAGCGTTCGCGTGGTGGTCGACGGCCTGCCGACCTCGGGCCGCCATCCGCTGCCCGGCCTGGCGGTGGGCGCCGACGGCGCGCTGTTCGTCAGCGTCGGCTCCGCCACCGACAACTGCCATGTGGCCGGCGGCCGCCTGCCCGACCCGAAGGCCGCCTGTCCCGAGACGCTGGATCATCCGCCGCGCGGCTCGGTGCTGCGCTTTCCCGCGCGCGCGACCGCGTGGAACGCGGGCGACCAGGCGCCGTATGCGCGCGGGCTGCGCAACGCCATGGCGATGGCGCCGCTGCCCGATGGCCGGCTCGCGGTGGCGGTCAACGCGCGCGACGGCATCCACCACGCCGACCCGGCGCTGTCCGACGATGCGCTGCCGCACGAGCCGCTGGTCGTGCTGCAGCCCGGCGGGGACTACGGCTGGCCCTATTGCTACGACCAGCGCGTGGCCAGCCCCGAGTACCCCGGCTTCGACTGCGCCAGCCGGCTCGCGCCCGACCTGCTGCTGCCCGCGCATGCCGCGCCGCTGGGCATGCTGTTCTACCGCGGCGAGCGCCTGCCGGGCCTGGCGGGCCGCCTGATCGTCGGCTACCACGGCTACCGCGCCACGGGCCACCGCCTCGTGGCCGTCGCCCTCGGCAAGGACCTGCGTCCCACCGGCCCGCCCACCGAGCTCGTCACCGATTGGGAGCAGCGCGACGGCAGCCACCCGCAGGGCTCGCCGGTGGGCCTGGCGGAGATGGCCGACGGCAGCGTGCTGGTGGCCGAGGACCACAGCGGCGCGCTGCTGCGGCTGTCGCGCCGGGCCGCGCGCTGAGCTTCAGGCCGGCTCGCCCACGGACCCGTCCGGCGGCTGCGGCAACGCGTCCAGCGGCGCGCAGGTCGCGTCGTCGGCCAGGTCGCCCAGCCAGCCGCCGCCGAAGCCGGCGCGGCGAAGTCCGGTCACCAGCGGGGCGCAGTGACGCATCAGGTTCCAGAGCATGCCGCTGCGGTGGTTCTCGATCATCACCACGGTGGGCCCCTCGTTGATGCCGAAGTGGAAGGGCGAGACCCAGCCGAACGCGTGCTTGTGGTCGGTCGGGAAGCTCGGGTTGAACGACGCCTTGAAGCCGTACGGGTTGGCCACGTGCAGCTGGATGTGGCGGTAGTTGGCGATGGTCGGCAGCACGATCTCGGGCGCGAACGGCAGCGACGCCACCACCGCCCACGGCGCCAGCGTGCCGTCGTCCGGGCCGTCCGGCACGCCGCGCGCGACGTAGTCGAAGAAGGGCGACTCCGACGTGCCGTGCCAGCGCGCGCCGCCGGGGCCGTCGCTGGCCGTCACGCCCCACACGTACTCGCCGTACATCGCGTGGCGGCGCGGGTTGCGGATCGCGTAGCGCTGCTGCACGTGGGCGCCGATGCGGCTGTTGATGAAGTAGTCGCTGTCGTGCGCGCGCATGAAGGCGTCGCGCAGGCCGCGGAAGTCCACCCACAGGTGCGACATCTGGTGGATGAACAGCGGGCCGGCGTGCAGGTAGGCCAGGCCCTCGACCTCCTCCCACCGGTAGGTGGCGCACCAGGCCGCGTAGGACGCGGGTGCGATCGGGTGCGTGGGCGAGCCCAGCGCCAGCAGGTACAGCACCAGTGCCTCGTCGTAGCCTTCCCAGTGCCACGGCAGGTTGCCCGTCCCGGGCTTCCAGCCGTGGCAGATCGTGCCCTGCTCGCCCACCATCCAGTCCCATTCGACGCGCTCGTACAGCGCGGTGCCCAGGCGGCGCACCTCGGCCTCGTCGGGCGCGTCGGCGTGGAAGTAGGCGACCGCCGTCAGCACGCCCGCCATCAGCAGGGCCGTGTCTATCGTCGACAGTTCGCTGGCCCAGGCGCGGCGGCCGGTCTGCATGTCGAGGAAGTGATAGAAGAAGCCGCGGTGGCCCGCGGCCGTGGGCGACTCGCTCTGCTCGGCCGCGCTGAGCGTGCGCAAGGTCAGCAAGGTGCGCTGCAGCGCCTGTGCGTGGGTCATCAGGCCGCGCTGCACGCCCACCGGGTAGGTGGTGAGCGCCATGCCCACGGCGGCGATGCTGGCCGGCCAGTCGCGCGCGGTCTTGTCGCGCACCAGGCCGTTGGCCTCGTTGACCTCGTGCAGGAAGTAGCCGAACGACTCGCGCTGCAGGTCGGTGAGCATCGCGTCGCGCACCACGGCCTCGTGGTGGGTGAAGCCGTGCAGCACGGCATGCCGGGCCACCTCGGGGCACAGCGAGACCTCGCCGGAGTAGCCCTGTTCGGCGGCGTCGTCGGCGGCCTGTCGTCTCATGCGGTCTCCCAGTCGATGCGCACCAGCGCCATCGCGTTGGCCGGCAGCGCCAGCGTGAAGCTCGCCGCATCGCCGGCGACCTCGATCGCGAGGCGCTCCGGCGTCACGGCCGAGGCCTGTTCCAGCGCGTCGATGTCGCGCGGATGCGGGTATTCGGGGCGGCCCCTGCGCAGCCACTCGGCACGCGGGTTCGCGTGCTCGTTGTCGATGCGCGAGAGCAGGGCGGCGCGCGGACGGCGGCCGGCGAGCCCGGCCAGGCGGACCTGCACCCGCTCGGCGGCGATCGCGTGGCGCGGCATCGCCACGTTCAGCAGCAGCACGCGGGTGCTGCCGTCGTCGTCGGGCGCGCCGACGTGCACGCGCAGCGTCGGATGCGACGTGGCGACGTCCCAGCGCCGCGTGCCGAGCTGGTCGACCATCTGGAAGGCCCGGTAGACGGGCTTGGGCACGCCGTAGAGATTGAACAGTCCGAAGCCGCCGTGGTAGGGCTGGCTGGGAAAGTAGTTCTCCTCGAAGATGTCCGTGAACGCCCACCAGCTGAACGCGTCGACCAGGTCGTCGACGTCCAGCAGGAAGTGCGCGGCCAGCGCGGCGCAGAACGGCCCGTCGTGCATCGGGTCGCGCGGGTTGGAGGTGATGTTCCACTCGGTGTAGTACAGCGGCCGCGCACCGGCCACCGCGCGGGCCTCGCGCGCGCGGTCGCGCATGACGCTGGCGGGCGCGTCGGCGAGCTGCGAGACCGTGTCGGTGTCCACCGAGCCGAACGCGTCGGTCGGATAGTAGTGCGTGCTGAGGAAGTCGGGCGGGCAGCCGCGGGCGGCGCAGGCCGCGTCGAACTCGGCCAGCCAGGCGTTGGCCGCGGTCGCCGGGCCGCCCACCTGCAGGCGCGGCGAGATCGCCTTGACGGCCGTCCAGGTGGCCTGGAACAGGTCGAAGTACTTCGCCTGCCCGCCGGTCCAGAACGCGACCAGGTTGGGCTCGTTCCACACCTCCAGCGGCCACTGGGCGACCTCGTCGATGCCGTAGCGCTCGACCCAGTGGCCCACCAGCCGCGTCATCAGCAGCTGCCAGTCGGCCATGCGGCGCGGCGGCGTGACGTTGGCGCGGTAATGGAACACGCTGTTGCCGTCCGAGGACAGCGCGGCGGGCATGAACGACAGCTCCACCAGCGGCTTCATACCGATGGACAGCAGGAAGTCGAACACGCGGTCGATGTTGAAGAACGAGAACAGGAACTGCCCGTCCTGGTTGACCAGCGTGCCCATGTCGTCGCTGAGCAGGCCGTGGAAGCGCACGTGGCGGAATCCCAGCTCGCGCCGGGCGCGCCCGAGCTGCTGCTGCCAGTCGGCGCGCAGCGCCAGCGGCGCGTGGCAGCTGCCCACGCAGTGGCGCCACGGGTGGCGCAGCGGGCGGGGCGGCCCGGCGAGGTCGCAGGCGAACGCGACGGCAGGCGTTGCGGGGGTGGTCGGGGACATCGGGGCTTTCGACGCCGGCTCGGCCGGAACGATGTCCGACGGTCGGCAAGTCGAGTGCCCGACAGCAAGCGCCAGGCCTTCGGCGAGCTTTCGGAACACGGTGCGGCGTTGCATGGGCAAGGGGCGTCGGGGAATCGGTTCAGTTGGAGGCCGGAACCTGCATCTTGCCGCCGCTTTGGTGAACTTGGTGTTGCGGGGGCAAACCGGGCCCGCCCGGGCCGGCGCGGTCGGCCGCGCCGATCGGGCTCGGGCAAGTCCTCACGTGCGCCCGGCCCGGATTTGCCACAATCGAACATTCCGCCGCGCGCGCTCAAAAGGCGCTCCGCGGCATTTCCTTGTCCGTGATCCTCGGGATTCGTCTTGAACACTCTCGCTGCAAACCTGCCCGCCGGCGCCGCCCCCGCGGCGCGCGCCTGGCAACCGAAGGGCCTCGCCATCATCTTCGCGACGGAGATGTGGGAGCGCTTCAGCTACTACGGCATGCGCGCCCTGCTCGTGCTGTACCTCGTCAATGCGCTCGGCTACAAGCGCGCGGACGCCCTGGAGCTGTACGGCATCTACACCGGCCTCGTCTACGTGACCCCGCTGATCGGCGGCTGGATCGCCGACCGCTGGCTGGGCATGCGCACGGCCGCGGTGATCGGCGGCATCGTGATGATGCTGGGCCACTTCGCCATGGCCGTGCCCTCGATGCTGCACGTGGCGCTGGGCTTGCTGATCGTCGGCAACGGCTTCTTCAAGCCCAACACCAGCTCGATGGTGGGCGACCTCTACGAGGGCGTCGACGATCCGCGCCGCGACGGCGGCTACACGATCTTCTACATGGGGATCAACCTGGGCGCGCTGTTCTCGCCGCTGGTGTGCGGCACGCTGGGCCAGAAGCTGGGGTGGCACTACGGCTTCGCCAGCGCGGGCGTGGGCATGTTCATCGGCCTGGTGACGCTGCTGTCGTTCCAGGGCTGGCTGGGCCGTGCGGGCCTGCGGCCCGAGCAGCAGTCCGTGGGCTGGAAGAATGCGCCGATGATCGGCATCTGGGCCGCAAGCTGCGTCGCGTTCGTCTACGCCGCGCTGGCCATCGCGCCGACCCTGTCGGCGCTGCCAGTCGCCGCCAAGATCGCGCTGGCCCTGGCCATCATCGCCGCGGCCATCTGGCTGCCCGGCCTGATCTCCGGCAAGAAGGCGGGCGACGAGAAGCTGACCGTCGCCGAGTGGAAGCGCGTCATCGCCATCGTCGTGCTGACGATGTTCTCGATCTTCTTCTGGATGGGCTTCGAGCAGGCCGGTGGATCGATGAACCTGTTCGCCGACAAGCAGACCGCGCGCTCGATCGGCGGCTTCGACGTGCCGTCGAGCTGGTTCCAGAGCATCAACCCGTTCGCGATCCTGGTGCTGGCGCCGGTGTTCGCCACGATCTGGACGGCGCTGAACAAGTCGCGCTTCGCGCCGCCCGATCCGGCCAAGCAGGCGATGGGCCTGATCGTGCTGGGCCTGGGCTTCATCGTGATGTACCGCGCGCAGACGCTGGCCGACGCGGTCGGCCTGGTGAGCCCGCTGTGGCTGGCCGGCGCGTACCTGCTGCACACGATCGGCGAGCTGATGCTGTCGCCGGTGGGCCTGGCGCTCACCTCGCGCGCCGCGCCGATCCGCGTCGCCGCGCTGCTGATGGGCGTGTGGATGCTGTCGTCGGCGGCCGGCAACTACCTGGCCGGCGCGCTCGAGAACATCATGAACGGGACCGGCATCCCGCCGTACCTGTTCCTGACCGAGTCGTCCATCGGTGCCGGCGTCCTGCTGCTGGTGCTCACGCCGATCCTGCACAAGATGCTGCGCGCCCGCGACCAGTCCACCGTCGCCTGAACCTCGCGCGCTCGAACCCCGACGCCGACCGGCCCCGCGCCGCGTCGGCGTCGTTCATTCGCCGCGCGCTTCAGCGCGGGGCTTGTTCCGCGCTGCGCTTGAGCGCGGCCAGGCCGGACTCGAAGTCCTTGCCGACCAGCTTGTCGAGATCCATGAACAGGCCCAGGATGCGCGAGACCAGCGGGCTGGGGCCGAACATCGCCCAGCTGAGGTCGGTGCCGGCGTCGGTGGGCGTCATCACGAACTCCGCCGTGTTGCTGGCCTTGAACGGCTTGCGGAAGTCGAGCTTGATCGCGATGAGCCCGCGCTCGGCGCCGGCGCGCATCTCGGTGATCTCCATGCGGCCCGCGCCCGCCTTGCCCTGGCCGTCCCATTCGTAGATCGCGCCCACGCCGGCGTCGGCGCCGCTGTAGCTGCGCTGCAGCGTCGGGTCGATGTTCTCCCACGGGGACCACTTGCGCCACTCGTGGAAGTCGTCGATCAGCTCGGCCACCTGCACCATCGGGGCGGCGATGCTCGTCGAGCGTTCGATGCGGAACGTCGGTGGACGTCGGCTGGCGAGGACGAGCAGGACGGCGATCGCCAGGGCGATGACCAGCAGGGCGATGAGCATGGCGAGTCCGTTTCCCGGTGAGGTGTCCGGCCGAGTTTCGCCCATCCGGGCCTGCCCTGTCGAATCCGGCGGCCGTCGACCGTCGTTGACGGTGGCGCTGCCGCGCCGCTACATTGCCGACCGAACCCCTTGCCAACCCGGAGATCCCGATGACCTTCCTGTCCCGCCTGACCGTCGCTGCCCTGTTCGCCGCCACCGCCGCCCAGGCCGCGCCGGTCACCTATGCCATCGACCCGACGCACACGTATCCCAGCTTCGAGGCCGACCACATGGGCATCTCGACCTGGCGCGGCAAGTTCGACCGCACGTCGGGCACGGTCACGCTGGATCGCGCGGCGGGCACCGGCAGCGTGGCGATCGTCGTCGACATGAAGAGCGTCGACTACGGCCTGGAGGCCATGAACAAGGCGGCGCGCGGCAAGGACCTGTTCGAGGCCGACAAGTATCCGAAGGCGGTCTTCAAGGGCACGCTCGAGGGCTTCACCGACGGCGTGCCCGCGCGCGCGGTGGGCACCCTGGAGATGCACGGCCGCACCAACCCGGTGACGCTGGAGATCCGCAAGTTCAAGTGCATCCCGCATCCGATGCTCAAGCGCGAGGACTGCGGCGCCGACGTCTACGCGACGCTGGACCGCGAGCAGTTCGGCATGGACGCCGGCAAGGCCTACGGCTTCAGCATGGCCGTGGACCTGCGCATCCAGGTCGAGGCGATCGCGACGAAGTGAGTCAGGCGCCGGGGCCCTGCTCCGCCGAGGGCTGCAGTTCGATCCTGAGCCAGCCGGGCAGGAACAGGTCGCCCTGGAATCGGGTGCCCGAGTCGTCGGCGCCCAGCGTGTGGGCGGCTTCCTCGGTCAGCGGCGGCACCTGCATCGGCGCGTCGGCCGGCACCGAGGCGTTGTCGACGGCGGCGTCATGGCGGTGGACGAGCGGGTTCATGCGGACTCCTTGGCCGCGCGTGCGGCGACTGCGAGACTGCGGCAAGCGTCGCGCCCGAAGCGCCTACTGCCGCCGGTAGGTGAGCATCCGCCCTTTATACGCCGCGATGCCATCCCGTTCCTCATGGTCGAGATAGTTCTCTTCCATGCGGAAGCCGTGACGCGCCATGTTCTTGTGGAACGCGCTGCGGTTGCCGCGGTTCGGGTCCACGATCCAGACCTCGGCCAAGGGCGCCGCCAGGCCGGCGATGAAATCGGCCAGCTGGCCGCGCTCGTCGCGCTCGTAGAGCACGTCGCTGCCGATGATCAGGTCGAACTCGCCGTGCACGACGACGGGCGCGCGCTCATCGATGGCGTCGCGCGGCAGCAGCACGCCGGGCCACTGGCCGTGGCGGTACTTCATCGGCCCGAGGTCGTTGAGCACCAGGTTGTGCGACAGGAAGCGGCCGGCCAGCGGATGGCAGTCGCTGGCGGTGACGTCGGCGCCGGCCCGGTGGCCCACCAGGCTGGCCAGTCCCAGGCCGCAGCCGATCTCGAGGATGCGCTCGGCACCGATGACGGCCCGCTGGCCCAGCCGTGCCGCGAGATGGCTGCCCGACGGCCAGAGCAGGCCGAACAGGGGCCACAGCGAGGACGAGATGCCCAGCCGCTCGGCGTCGCCCTGCGGATCGGCGAACTGCTGCTTGTCGAGCAGCGAACGGATGACCAGGTCCGCGACGCCGGCGATGGCGATGCGCTCCTGCTTGACTTCGTAACCGGGCATGACGGCGGGGCGAAGCCCGCACGGAGCGCTTCGGATCAAGGGAGGGAATGCGACGAGTATGCGCCTCGTCAGGGCATCACGATGGCCAGGAGGACCAGCGCCAGCACGATCCGCGGCGGCAGGGACGCGGAAGGGTTCATGCCTGGTTCTTCGCCTTGCCGCTGGCCACCAGCGCGTTCCACTCCGCATCCTCGTAGAAGCGCGAACGCGTCAGGAAGCGCCGGCCGGTCGGCCCCTCGAGCGAGAACATGCCGCCGCGGCCGGGCACGACGTCGATGATCAGCTGCGTGTGGCACCAGTATTCGTACTGCGATTCGCTGATGTAGAACGGCACGCCGCCGATGTCGCCCAGGTGGACGTCGTTGTCGCCGATGATGAAGTCGCCGAGCGGATAGCACATGGGCGCGCTGCCGTCGCAGCAGCCGCCCGACTGGTGGAACATCAGGTCGCCGTGGCGGCCCTGCAATTCCTGGATCAGGCCCAGCGCGGCGTCGGTCGCGACGACCTGGGCCGGCAAGTTCACAGTGATGTGCTCCATCGTAGAACTCCTGGCGGCGTCAAACGGAACCGCCGCCGGCGCTGGTGCGTCGGCGGCGGAGTGCAAGGGAGCAGCGGATCCGGCTCCGCCGGGCCGCTCGCGGCCAGCCCCTGGGGGGCAGGCCGCGCCAGCGGCCGTGGGGCTCAGAAGAACCCGAGCGCCTTGTCGCTGTAGCTGACCAGCAGGTTCTTGGTCTGCTGGTAGTGGTCCAGCATCATCTTGTGGTTCTCGCGGCCGATGCCCGACTGCTTGTAGCCGCCGAAGGCGGCGTGCGCCGGATAGGCGTGGTAGCAGTTGGTCCACACGCGCCCGGCCTGGATGCCGCGGCCCATGCGGAAGGCGGTGTTCATGTCGCGCGTCCACACGCCGGCGCCCAGGCCGTACAGCGTGTCGTTGGCGATGGACAGGGCCTCTTCCTCGTCCTTGAACGTCGTCACCGAGACCACCGGGCCGAAGATCTCTTCCTGGAAGATGCGCATCTTGTTGTTGCCCTTGAAGACGGTGGGCTTGACGTAGTAGCCGCCTTCGAGGTCGTCCTTGAGCAGGTTGCGCTCGCCGCCGATCAGGCACTGCGCGCCTTCCTGCTTGCCGAGATCGAGGTAGCTCAGGATCTTCTCGAGCTGTTCGCTGGAGGCCTGCGCGCCGATCATCGTCGACATCTCCAGCGGGTTGCCCTGCTTGATGGCGGCCACGCGCTTGACGGCGCGCTCGATGAACTGCTCGTAGATCGATTCCTGGATCAGCACGCGCGACGGGCAGGTGCAGACTTCGCCCTGGTTGAGCGCGAACATCGCGAAGCCTTCGAGCGCCTTGTCGAAGAACGCGTCGTCCTTGCTGAGCACGTCGGCGAAGAAGACGTTGGGCGACTTGCCGCCGAGCTCGAGCGTGACGGGGATCAGGTTCTGGCTGGCGTACTGCATGATCAGCCGGCCCGTCGTCGTCTCGCCGGTGAAGGCGATCTTGGCGATGCGCTTGTTGGAGGCCAGCGGCTTGCCGCACTCCAGGCCGAAACCGTTGACGATGTTGACCACGCCCTTGGGCAGCAGGTCGCCGATCAGCTCGAACAGCACCAGGATGGAGACCGGGGTCTGCTCGGCGGGCTTGAGCACCACGCAGTTGCCCGCGGCCAGCGCCGGGGCGAGCTTCCAGACGGCCATCAGGATGGGGAAGTTCCAGGGAATGATCTGGCCGACCACGCCCAGCGGCTCATGGAAGTGGTACGCGTAGGTGGTCTCGTCGATCTCGCTGATGCCGCCTTCCTGGCCGCGGACGCAGCCGGCGAAATAGCGGAAGTGGTCGATGGCCAGCGGGATGTCGGCCGCCATGGTCTCGCGGATGGGCTTGCCGTTGTCCCAGGTCTCGGCGGTGGCCACGAGCTCGAGGTTTTGCTCGATGCGGTCCGCGATCTTGTTGAGGATGTTGGCGCGTTCGGCCGGCGAGGTCTTGCCCCAGGCCGTCTTGGCGGCGTGGGCGGCGTCGAGGGCGAGTTCGACGTCCTCGGCGGTCGAGCGCGGGATCTCGCAGAACGTGCGGCCCGTGACGGGCGTGATGTTCTCGAAATATTGTCCGTTGACGGGCGGCACCCATTCGCCGCCGATGTAGTTGCCGTAGCGCTTCTTGAAGTTGACGGCGAAGCCGAAGCGGCCGGGTTCGAGCATGTCCATTGCGAGTCTCCTGTTGTGGGTCTGACGTCGGGGGCGAGGCCGTGGCGCGCATGCGCCGGGCTCTCCGCGAAGCTTCACCTTGCGAGTCGCGTGCCAGCCTGTCAAGAACCCCGCCAAAGGCCGGGATGGCGTCATGCCCTCAACGTAAACGAGAACGGACCGGGTTCGCGGCGGCGCCGGATGTGTCGCCGCGTGACGACGGCCCTGTGCCAGGATGGAGCACTGTCCCGGCCGCGCTGTGACATCAGGCGGCGGGGGGCGCCGGCGGCGGATCGGCCGGCGCCAGGTCGGCCGCGGCGGGCTGGGGCCCGGTCAGCGTCATCAGGATGTCGGCGTACCAGGCGCAGTTCAGGCCCAGCGATTCGTCCAGCACCTGGTCGCGGTCGCCCATGTCCAGCCGCGCCGAGTGCACGCCCAGCAGCAGCCAAGGCAGCGCGGGGTTGCGCGCCGGCGTGGCCGGATCGTGCATGACCACCGGCGCGCCGCTGGCGCCGCGGTGCATGCGCGCGTCGGTCAGGAAGTAGCCCTGGCCCTGGAACCGGATGCCGTAGGACGAGGCCACGATGGCCTGGCGCACCACGGGCAGGTGGTGCAGGGCGTCGTGGAAGCCGAGCGGAAAGCCCGACACCAGCAGCGAGGTGCCCACGCCGATGTCGTCGGCGGGCCCGGCCAGCTGGGCCGGCGTGAACGCGCGCAGCACGACGTCGGCCGGCAGCCTGGCGCGGTCGAGCTCGAGCACCGCGATGTCCACCTCGCCGCCGCTGTCGCGCCCCTGGCGCCAGATGCTCTTGCCCTCGGCGTAGAGCGGGATCGAGAAGCCGGTGGAGCGGGTCAGGTCCACGCCGTCCAGGTGCAGCTCGATCTCGAGGCGGTCGGGCAGGTGCTTGGCGGGCGTGTCGATCACCACGTGCCGGCTGGTGACCAGGTAGAGCCTGGCGTCGCGCTCGAAGAAGAACCCGCTGGCATTGGTCTGCAGCAGCGGCCCCAGGAAGGTGGAGACGCGCGCGGTGGCGAGCAGGAGCGGGTCGGCCGTGGTCATGGACCACAATACCACCGCCCCGCACTTTTCCCGCCCGATGCGCCGCATGCTGACCCTGATCCTGATCGCCGTGGCCGTCGCGTACCTCGGCTGCTGCGTCGCGCTGTTCGCCCTGCAGCGCTCGTTCCAGTACTTCCCCACCCCGCGCCGCCTCGGCCCGACGCGCATGGCCGACACCTTCCGCAGCGGCGACACCCTGCTGCAGCTGACGGTGCGCCCGCACGCCGGCCCCGGCGCCGTGCTGTACTTCGGCGGCAACGGCGAGGACGTGTCCGGCAGCATCGGGCCCCTGATGGCCGCCTTCCCCGAGCGCGACATCGTCATGCTGCACTACCGCGGCTACGGCGGCAGCGGCGGCACGCCCACCGAGGCCGACATCGCCACCGATGCCGCGGCCCTGTTCGACCAGGTGCATGCCCGGCATCCGGACGTGGTCGTCGTCGGCCGCAGCCTGGGCACCGGCGTCGCCGCCCGGCTGGCCGGCACGCGGCCGGTCGCGGGGCTGGTGCTGGTGACGCCCTACGACAGCCTGCTGGGCATCGCGCAGCGCCAGTTCCCGATGTTCCCGGTGCGCGCCCTGCTGATCGACAAGTACGAGTCCTGGCGCTACGTGCCCGCGATCAAGGCGCCGGTGCTGATCCTGCGCGCCGAGAACGACGAGGTGATCCCCGCCGCCAGCACCGAGGCGCTGCGCGCGCGCTTTCCGGCCGGCCAGGCGCAGTACGTGGTCGTGCCCGGCGCGAGTCACAACACGATCGGCGACAGCCCGCTGTACGTGCGCGCGCTCGCCGACTTCGACGCCCGCCTCGCGCCATGACGACCGCCCGCACCCCCGGCCTCGACTCGCTGCGCGCCGGCGCCATCGTGCTGGTGTTCATGTACCACTACGGCCTGTTCGTCGACGGCCCCAATCCCTTCGGCGCGATCGGCGGGGTCGGCTGGGCCGGCGTCGACCTGTTCTTCGTGCTCAGCGGCTACCTGATCGCCAACCAGCTGTTCGCCGGCCAGGCGCGCGGGCGCGCGCTGTCGCTGCCGCGCTTCTACGCGCGCCGCGCGCTGCGCACGCTGCCGGTGTTCTGGCTGGTGCTGGCCGCCTATGCGCTGTTTCCCGCCGCGCTGGGCGGCAAGCCGCCGGCGCCGTGGTGGCGCTTCCTCACGTTCACGCAGAACCTGGGCCTGCAGCCCGGCACCGCGTTCTCGCACGCGTGGTCGCTGTGCGTCGAGGAGCAGTTCTACCTGGTGCTGCCGCTGGTGCTGGCGGCCGCCGCGGCGCTCGCGCGCCGGCGCGTGACGCTCACGCGCGCGCACGCCTGGGCGCTGATGGGCGCGCTGGTGGCCATGGGCGTGCTCGCGCGCGCCGTGCTCTGGCAGCGCTACGGGCGCGAGGCCGATGGCCACACGGACGGCTACATGCCGTGGATCTACTACGCCACGCTGTGCCGCTTCGACGAGTTCATTCCCGGCGTCGCCGTGGCGATGCTGAAGAACTTCCACCGGCCGGCCTGGGATCGCCTGATGGCACGCGGCGCGGCGCTGGCCGGCGCGGGCGCGCTGGCCGTGGCCACGATGGGCGTGCTGGCGCACTTCTTCTACGACATCGACGGCTACGGCTGGGGCTTCTTCATGACGGCGTTCGGCTATTCGCTGGTGGCGCTGGCGTTCGCCCTGCTCGTCGCGGCGGCGCTGAGCCCGGCCGCCCGGCCGCTGCAATGGCGCATTCCCGGCGCCCGGTCACTGGCGCTGTGGTCGTATTCGATCTACCTGTCGCACAAGCCACTGGCCTGGTTCCTCGGTCGGCGGCTGGACGCGTTGGAGGTGCCCGGCGGCGTGCGCCTGGCCCTCATCGCCGTGGCGTGCGTGACGGTCGGCGCGCTGCTGTACCGGCTGGTCGAGCGGCCGTTCATGGCGCTGCGCGACCGCCGGGTGCCGTCGAACTTCCGCGAGGGGACCGCGGGCGGCGGCCTCGCGCAGCCGGTCAGTCCCTGACGCGGCGCAGGTCCATCACCCAGTTCGTCTCCCACGGCCCGTCGACGGCGCCGTCGGCGCCGGCCAGCGCGAAGTCCTGCGACCAGCGGGCTGCGTCCGGGCCCAGCCGCTCCCACAGGAAGCGCACGCGCACCGGCCGGCCGTCGTCCTCGTCGTCGCCGAGGAACTCGCCGCGGTCGCCGTTCCAGCCGCCGTGCACCGGCGGCTGCAGGCGGCCGTCGCGGCTGTGGATCCAGTAGATCGCCCAGCGCCCGGCCTCGACGTCCAGCGTGCGGAAGGTGACGCCGGTGAAGCCCTGGCTCGCGAACACGTTCTCGTCGATGGAGATGCAGCCGCCCATCAGCGTGGCCGCGTGGCTGGTGTGTTCGAACTCGATCCAGTCGGCGCCGCCGACCAGGCGCCGGCGCAGGCGGCGGTTGGCGACGTGCCAGCTGCCGCCGACGAGGAAGTCGAAGTCGTGGGGGCGGCCGATGTAGTCGTTGCTCATGGTGTCTGCTTTCATGGGAATGGCGGCGCCGCAGCGCCGAACGGGGGGTGGGTGCGAGGCGCAACTGCAGGTGTGCGCCGCGCTGGTGGGTGCGCCATTCGGGACGCTCGAGGCAGCCGGAGGCCTGCAGCAACGCGGCGTGGCGCCATTGCGCGGCCTCGTCGTCGAAGCGGGTGAGCCAGGCGATGACGAACTCGCCCTCGCGCACGGGCAGGCGGGGGACGTTGTTCGGGGCGCCCTCCGGGACCCAGCAGGCACAGCGCGACGAGCTCGTCGCGCCGGCCGGGAGCAGCGGGTGCTCGCGCAGCTCGAGCACCGAGAGCGCCGGCGCGGGAAGGGTCGAGGACATGGGCGGAATCTCCGGCGGTGGTTGATGGAGGCACATCCTCGCAACCAAAGCATGTCAACCGATGGCATGTATTGGTGGCAGACTTCGTCCCATGCGTGCCAGCCGCCTCCTGTCGCTCCTGATGCTCCTGCAGGCGCGCGGGCGCGTCAGCGCGCAGGCGCTGGCCGCGGCGCTGGAGGTCTCGGTGCGCACCATCCACCGCGACATCGACGAGCTGAGCGCCGCCGGCGTGCCGGTGTGGGCCGACCGCGGCCGCCTGGGCGGCTTCCAGCTGCAGCCGGGCTGGCGCACGCGTGTCGACGGCCTGACGGCGCCCGAGGCGCAGGCGATGTTCCTGGGCGGGCTGCCGGGACCGGCGGCCGAGCTGGGCCTGGGCGAGGCGATGGCGTCGGCGCAGCTCAAGCTGCTGGCCGCGCTGCCCGAGGGCTGGCGCGACGACGCGCGCCGGGTCAGCGCGCGCTTCCACCTCGACCCGATCGACTGGTACCGCGGCCCGTCGGCCACGGACCACCTGCCGGCGATCGCGCAGGCGGTCTGGGGCGAGCGTCGCCTGCAGCTGCGCTACGAGAGCTGGAAGGGCGAGGTCGTGCGCCGCGTCGACCCGCTGGGCCTGGTGCTGAAGGCGGGCGTCTGGTACCTGGCGGCGCAGGTCGGCAACGGCGTGCGCACCTACCGGCTGTCGAACATCCTGGCGCTGGGGTCCACCGCCGAGACGTTCGAGCGGCCGGCCGATTTCGACCTGGCGGCGTGGTGGCTGGCGTCGACGCAGCGCTTCGAGAAGTCGCTCGCGGTCGACACGGCGCGCCTGCGCGTGTCGGCCGCGGGCATGAAGGCGCTGCGCGACCTGGGCGCGGCGGTGGCGCGCGCGGCCGACGAGACGGCCACGGCGCCGGACGCCGACGGCTGGCGCCGCGTGAGCATCCCCATCGAGTCGATCCCGCACGCCGCCGCCCAGGTGCTGGGCCTGGGCGCGCAGGTGGAGGTGCTGCGGCCGGCGGCGCTGCGCCGCGCGCTGCTGGAGCGCCTGGCGGCCGTGCAGGCGCTCTACGCCTAGGGTTCAGCAGCCGCCCGTCTCGCCGCCGTTCTTGATCTCGGGGTCGACGCTGTATTCCTCGTCGGTCAGCGTGTCCACCACGTGCACCGTGTACTTGAAGACGGCCTCGTCGCTGCACAGGTCGTAGAGCAGGGCCAGCGTGGGCTGCACGGTCCACGAGGGAAACGGGAAGTCGTCGCTCGGCTTGTCGAGCTCGATCGCGTTCACGGTGCGGAAGCGGTAGCCCCGGGTGTCGAGGCTGAACGCCAGCAGGGTGTTGAAGCCGTCCACCGGGACCGGGTCGGGCGTGCAGGTGATGGTGACGGTGCCCCGCGCGTCCCTGGCGACGGTGACGGAGACGGGGACGACGGCGTTGTCGACGAGCTTGGTCATGGGTTCCCTTGATCAGGGCCGCGGCGTCCCTCCCGCCTGCTGCGCCGGCCCGAGTTGTTTGAGTAGATCGGCGAAGGCGGGGTGCCGATAGGACGTGCCCATCACCCTTTCGGCCCAAGCGCGCGCATCTTGAGCGCCGCCCAGTCGAAGGTCGGCCTGGCCCAGCAGGGTCATCGCCGCCGGATTGAGCCGCTCGGCCAGCGGGCGCAGGCGCGCGGCCGCGGCCTGCCAGGCGGCGCGCGCCTCGTCCGCCTGGCCCCGCTTCATCAGCAGGTCGCCATACACCAGGCCGGTATCGGCGATCACCGACTGGTCCCGCGTGGAGAGTTCGTTGCCTTCGCGCACGTACGTCTCGATGTCGGCCAGGTAGGCGGCGAGCTGTCGTTCCACGGCGGCCGCCTCGGCGGGCGTGGTCGCCAGCCGGGCGCGGGTGACCAGCGCATGGCCGCTCAGGCGGATGCGCCAGTGGCGCTTCGGCACGGGACGGGCCATCAGCCGCGCGATGATGTCGGTCGCGGTGCCGAGCTCGGCCTTCGCGGCGTCGCGGTCGCCGGTGACGAGCAGCAGTTCGCTCATCACCACGTGGGCGCCCGCCAGTTCGCTCTGCATGTCCAGGTTGCTCGGATCGCGCGCGCGCAGCGCGGCGAGCTCCGCGATCGCGCCCCGGTTGACGGCCAGCGCCTCGTCGATGCGGCCGAGGTTGCGCAGCCAGGCGGCCGTCTCGCCGTGCGCGTTGGCCACCAGGTAGCGCACATCCTGGTCCTTGTCGGCGTTCGGCGCCCGCTGCGCCGCCACGATCTTCGCGTTCTCGTCGGCGATGGCCAGCTCGTCGTGCCCCAGCGCGGCCTCGGCGACGGCGCTCCAGCCGATGGTGTTGCCCGCGCTGACGGCGTCCTCGGGATGCGTGCGCGCGATGGCTTCGACCTCGGCGCGCGCCTGCCGCGACAGCGCCAGCGCCTCCTCGGGCTGCCCGAGATCGAGCAGCACGATGGCCACGTTCTGCGCCGCGAACACCTTCTCCATCTGCCAGTCGTGGTTGGCCGGCACGACCTGGTTCATGCGCTGGGCCATCGCGTAGTAGCGCCGGAACGCCGCTTCGGCGTCGTGCAGGCGGCCGCGGCGCCATTGCAGGTAGCCCACGTAGTACTCGCTCTGCGACTGGTCGAAGATGCGCTGACCGTCGTCGGGGCTGCGCTGCAGCAGCTCGCTGGTCGTGTCGGCCGCCTGCTGGAAATCGCGCTGCGCCTCGTCGAGCTTGCCGCGCTGTTCGGCGAGGTCGCCGATCAGGTGCAGCGCCCGGGCGCGCCGGCCCAGCGAATCGGCGTCCAGCCGGCCCAGGTCCTGCGCGGCGTAGTAGGCCAGCGCCTTGGCGCCGACGCCGTCGAGCACGTCCAGTCGGCCCACGGGTTGCAGCTTCTTGCGCAGGTCCCCGATCATGTATTCGATCAGGCCTTCGGCCTGCACCCGCTGGGCGCGCGCCTCGCGTGCCTCCCACAGGGCGACGCCGACGCCGATGCCCAGCGCGATCGCGGCCACCGTGGCCGTCGCCACGCCGGCGCGGTGGCGCTGCACGAAGCGGGCGGCGCGATAGAGCTTCGCGTCGGGACGGGCGGCGATCGGCTCGCGCGCCAGGTAGCGCCGCACGTCGTCGGCCAGTTCCGCCGCGTTGGCGTAGCGCTCGCCGGCTTCCTTCTTCAGCGCCTTGGCGACGATGGTCTCGACGTCGCCCTTGAGCTCGCCGGCCAGACGGCGCGATTCGGCCGAGTGGCGCTCGGTCGGCCCGCCGCGGCGCAGCACCGATTCGGACAGCTTCCTCGGCACCGTCTCGATCACCGAGCGCATGCGGTCCAGCGGCGTGCCCGTGGGCGCCGCGGTGGGATGGCCGCCGCCCAGCAGCAGGTACATCAGCACGCCCAGCGCGTAGACGTCGGTGGCCGTCGTCACGTCGCCGCCCTGCAGCTGCTCGGGGGCCGCGAACTCCGGCGTGAACGCGTTGCCGGCGCGCGCGGTCAGCGCCGTCTGCTGGCCGACGCCCGCGTCGTCGAGCAGCTTGGCGATGCCGAAGTCGAGCAGCTTGACCTCGCCGGCCTGCGTCACCAGGATGTTGGTGGGCTTGAGGTCGCGGTGCAGCACCAGCCGGTTGTGCGCGTGCGCCACGGCCGCCAGCACGTCCAGCATCAGGCCCAGTCGCGCGGCGACGGGCAACGCCAGCCGCTGGCAGTACTGGTCGATGGGCTCGCCGTCGATGTACTCGAGCACCAGGTAGGGCTGCGCGCCGGCGGCGGTGACGCCGGCGTCGAGCAGGCGCGCGATGTGGGGGTGCGACAGGCGCGCGAGGATGCTGCCCTCGCGCTCGAAGCGGGCCGTGTCGCCTTCGCCGAACAGGCCCGAGCGCAGGAACTTGATCGCCACCTCGCCTTCGTAGCGGCCGTCGGTGCGCCGCGCCAGCCACACGGTGCCCATGCCGCCATGGCCGATTTCGCGCACCAGCGTGTACGGGCCCACCGCCTGGCCCGTGAGGCCGGTGGGCTTGGGCAGCGCCGAGGCGGGCATGAACTCGCCGCGCTCGATGGCCGGCAGGTGGCGCAGCATGGCCTCGACGGCGTCGGCCAGCGCCGGATCACGCGCGCGCAACGCGTCCAGGCGCAGCGCGCGCTCGTCGTCGGGCAGGTCCAGCAGTTCGTCGAGCAGCGGCGAGAGCCTGGCCCAGGTTTGCTTGCCCACGGTCATGTCAGGAGGTCTCCAGGCGGCGCGCCCCGGTGCGCAACGCGAAGGTCGAGCGAATGCCGCTCATGAATTGAGGGCCGAGGACAGGAACAGCCGGGCCTTGGCCCAGTCGCGTTGCACGGTGCGCTCCGTCACGCCCAGGATCGCCGCGATCTCGGCCTCGGTCAGGCCGCCGAAGTAGCGCAACTCGACCACGTCGTGCAGCCGGCGGTCGGCCTGCGCGAGCTCCTGCATCGCCTCGTCGACGCGCAGGATCTCGTCGTCCTGGCGCGCCAGCGAATCGCCGATCGCGGTGTTCAGGGTCACGTGCTCGACCGCGCCGCCGTGGCGCGCCGCGCGGCGCGAGCGCACGAAGTCGACGACCACCGTGTGCATCACGCGTGCCGCATACCCCATGAAGTGTTGCTTGTCGGCGAAGGCGGCGTCGCCGGCGCCCTGGAAGCGCAGCCAGCTCTCGTGCACCAGCGCCGTCGTGTCCAGCATCGTCATGCTGCCGGAGCGCCGCATGCGGCTGTGGGCCAGGCGTTGCAGGTCGGCGTAGAGCAGGGCGAACGCCTGGTCGGCCGCCTGGCGGTCGCCGTCGGCGGCGGCCTTGAGCAAGGTGGTGATCTCGGACATGGACTTTTACGTTTCGGGCGTGGCGCCCGCATACCCCGACTCTAACTTGCCGTTACACATTTTTCAGGCAAGGCCATGTCGGGTTCGGCGTCCCGATCGCGTTCTATTTCTCGAGGGGCGGTGTTTCGGGAGGAAGGGAGGCCGGAGGGCCGACTCGGAATGCTGCTCCTCACCCGTCTCGACCTGCCGTGTCATCCGGCGGGCGAGACACCCGCAAACCGAGGATCGCCTGCGATGTCGCCCACCCGACCCGAACGCGAGGAAGACAACGTGCCATCCGGCACGCCGGATCGCGTCGTCCCGGCGCGGCGCGCGACGCCGGTGTCGGGGCCTGCGGAAGTGCAGGCCAAGCTCGAGCTGCACCTGGCGCAATGCCGGCGCCGCGGCGGGGTGCTGGCGCTGCTGTGGATCGGCGTCGACGCGGTGGCCGGCAGCGGCGACCCGGTCAGCTCGACCCTGGAGCGGCGCGTGCGGCAGGAGATCGCCCACCGCATCGCCAACGCCGTGCGCGCCGGCGACGCGATCCTGCGCGAGAGCGACCGCGACACCTGCGTGGTGATGCCGGGCGCCGACGCGAGCGTGGCGGAACGGGTCGCGCTGCGCCTGGAGCGCGCGGTCAACGGCGACTACCGCATCGCCGGCGAATTGCTGCAGGTGGCGGTGCGCATCGGGGCGGCCGCCCACCCGGAGCACGGGCAACGCGCCGCCGAGCTGCTGCGGCGCGCCGGCGACCGCGGCTGAACGCCGCGCGTCAGGGCGACTCGAAGTCCACGCAGCCCGGGGGCAGGTCGCCGCCGCCGTAGGTGCGCAGCACCGTCGAGATGACGACGCGGTAGCCGGCCAGCCAGTTGGCCTGCGCCGCCTTCGCCTGCAGGTGCGCCGGGTGGGACATCAGGGCCTGAAGCGCTTCCAGCGACGACCAGTAGTAGACGTTCGAGACCAGTCCCGTCGCCGGGTTCTCCCAGGCCTCCTCGCCCAGGTAGCCCGGGATCTCCCGGGCCGCGGCCGCGATCGTCTGGTCGAGCCGGTGGAACTCGTCGTCGAACTGCTTCCTGGCGAAGATGAAGGTGGCGCAATGGATCACGCCCGGCCTCGCAGCGGTTCGGGTCGCGCGGCCGCGCGCCGGCCCTGGGGCGTCAGCACGACAGGTCCGCCGCGAAGCGCAGGCGCACGGTGTCGGCGTCGACCGCCGCGTCGCGCTTTTGCGCAGCCTGGAATTCGAGGACGAAGCTCATGCGGCCGCATTCTGCATCACCCGCCGGCGCGCGGCGGGTCGGCGGCGGCGGGAATAAGCGGCGCCCTCGCACGATCAAGCAGTCACCACCGCCAATCCGAGGAGCTTCCATGACTGCCGCTGTCGATCGCCGTGACTTCCTGCGCCTGGCCGGCGTCGGCGCTGGCGTGGTCTTCGCCTCCGGGCTGGCCGGCTGCGCGGCGCGCGCCGCGCAGCCGGCCACCGACTTCCACTTCGTGCAGCTGTCCGACAGCCACTGGGGCTTCGATGGACCGGTCGTCAATCCGCAGGCCCGCACGACGCTCGCGCGCGCCGTCGCCGAGGTCAACGCGCTGGCGCTGCCGCCCGAGTTCATCGTCTTCACGGGCGACCTGACCCACACCACCGACGACCCGCAGGAGCGCCGCAAGCGCCTGCGCGAGTTCAAGGCGATCGTGGCCGACCTGCAGGTGCGCGAACTGCGCTTCCTGCCCGGCGAGCACGACGCCTCGCTCGACCGCGGCGCCGCGTTCCAGGAATTCTTCGGGCCCACGCACTACAGCTTCGACCACCGCGGCGTGCACTTCGTCGCGCTCGACAACGTGTCCGATCCGGCCGCCCGCGTCGGCGACGAGCAACTGGCCTGGCTCGCGCAGGACCTGGCCGCGCTCGACAAGGACGCGCCCCTGGTCGTGCTGACCCATCGCCCGCTGTTCGACCTGGCGCCGCAATGGGACTGGGCGACGCGCGACGGCGAGCAGGTGCTGGCGCAGCTGATGCCGCACGCCAACGTCACCGTGTTCTACGGCCACATCCACCAGGAGCACCACCACCGCACCGGCCACATCGCGCACCATGCGGCGACCTCGCTGATCTTTCCGCTGCCGGCGCCGGGATCGCAGCCGCAGCGCACGCCGATCAAGTGGGATCCGGCGCAGCCGTGGCACGGGCTGGGCTTTCGCGAGATAGAACGCCATGCCGGCGCCGAATTCGCCATCGACCAGCACGCCATCACGGGAGCCTGAGCATGCAGCGTCGTCTTCTGCTGGCCGGATTCGCCGCCACGCTGGTGGCCGCCGCCGCGCGCGGCGCCGCGCAGGGTGCCGCCCGCCGCATCCCGGTGGTCGCGCGCAAGTTCGTCTTCATTCCCAACGAGATCGTCGTGCGCGTGGGCGAGTCGGTGGTGCTCGAGTTCAGCGCGCCGGAGGTGGCGATGGGCTTCTTCGCGCCGGCGCTCGGCCTGCGTGCGCTGATCGTGCCGGGCGAGGTGGCGCGCGTGCCCTGGCAGCCGGATCGCGCGGGCCGCTTCGATTTCCTGTGCGATGTATTCTGCGGCGACGGACACGAAGGGATGAGCGGTCACCTCGTCGTCCAGGCCTGACGATGCCCGAGGATCCGCAGGGACGCTTCGCCGCCGCGGTGCTGCCGCACCTGGATGCGGCCTACAACCTCGCGCGCTGGCTGGTGCGCGACGCGCAGGACGTCGTGCAGGACGCGCTCGTGCGCGCGCTGCGCCACTTCGACGGCTTTCGCGGCGGCGATCCGCGGCCCTGGCTGCTGGCCATCGTGCGCAACGCCGCGTTCGCCTGGCTGGGCGCGCGCCGGCCCGGCGAGACGCAGGTGCCCGATGACGAGCTCGACGCCGCGCTGGCTGTCGACGCCCCGCCCAGCGATCCCGAGGCGCTGGCGATCCGCCGCGCCGAGCGGCGCGAGATCGATGCGGCGATCGCCGCGCTGCCGCTCGCGTTCCGCGAGGCGGTGGTGCTGCGCGAGCTGGAGGAACTGTCCTACCGCGACATCGCGCGCATCACCGACGTGCCGATCGGCACGGTGATGTCGCGGCTGTCGCGCGCCCGCCACCTGCTTGCGCTGGCCCTGCGCCCCGGGGCCACGAGGAGCCCGACATGAACGACGACGATCTCTGGCTGGACGCGCTGCTCGACGACGAACTGGACGCCGCGGCCAGCCTCGCGCTGCAACGTCGGCTCGCCGCGGAGCCTGTCCTGCAGCGGCGCTTCGAAGAACGCCGCGCGCTGCGCGACGTGTTGCGCGGGCAGGCCACGCGGCATGCGGCACCCGACGCGCTGCGCGCGAACCTGGCGGCGCTGCTGGCGCCTGGCGCGGGCGCGAACGTTGCGCGCGAGCGCGCGTCGGCGCGGCGACGCGCGGCGCTGCCCTGGGCTGCCGGCCTGGGCGGCGCGCTGCTGGCCACGTTGTGCACGCTGGCGGTGGTCGATCCCGCGGCGCTGGTCTGGCAGCGCGGCGACGCGGGCGGCGCCCAGCTGGAGGCCGAGGCTTCGGAGGCGGTCAGCGCGCACACGCGCGCCTTGCTGGTCGACCAGCCGATCGAGGTCGCGAGTTCGGACCAGCACACGGTGCGGCCGTGGCTGTCGGCACGCCTGAATTTCGTGCCACCCGTGGTGGACCTGGCCGCGCAGGGCTTCCCGCTGGTGGGCGCGCGGCGCGACGTGCTGTCGGGCGAGACGGCCGCGGCGCTGGTGTACCGCCACGGCGCGCACGTGATCTCGGTGTTCGTGCGCCCGGTCGACCCGGGCTCGGTGCCCGGTCCGCAGGCCACGCGCGTCGTGCGCGGCTTCAACGTGATCGAGCGCACGCAGGGCGGGCTGGCGTTCTGCTTCGTCTCGGACGCCAATCCCCACGAACTGCAGGCGCTGGTCGACCTGGTGACGCCGCTGGCCGGCCGCCAGGCCCCGGCGCCTTAGAGGGCGCGCCGACCCGGGTCAACCTTCCAGGTTCTCGTGGTGCGCGGCGGCGCCGCGCTTCCAGTACGCGGCGGCGCGGATGGCCTCGCGCGGATGGCCCTTGACCTCCACCAGCTCGCGGCGCAGCGCGGCCATCGCGCCCGCCTCGCCGGCGCACCACGCATAGCCGTCGCCCGCGGGCAGGGCCAGCGCGCGGACGGCGTCCAGCAGTTGTGCGTCGGTCGACACCCACGTCAGGTCGACGTTCGCGGCGCTGTGCAGCGCGCGCCGGTCGGCTGCGTCGGCGACCTGCAGGACGACGATCGCCCGCGCGCCGGCGGGCAGCTGCTCGAGGCGGCGCGCGACGGCGGGCAGCGCGGTCTCGTCGCCGGCCAGCAGGTGCCAGTCGTAGTCCAGCGGCACGATCATCGAGCCCTTGGGGCCGCCGATCTCCAGCGTGTCGCCGGGCACGGCCCGCGCGGCCCACCCGGCGACCGGGCCGGCACCGTGCAGCGCGAACTCGATCACCAGCTCGCGTGCGGCGTTGTCGAAGCTGCGCGGTGTGTAGTCGCGGCGAGCGTCGTCGACGAACACCTTGACGTGGTCGTCGAACGAGGCGCTGGCGAAGTCGGCCAGGGACTCGTCGCCGAAGGTGATGCGGCGGAAGTGCGGGGTCGGCGACTCGACGCCGGTCACCGTCAGGCGACGGCGCTTGAGCTCGTGGCGGACGCGTTCGACGCGGCGCAGGGCGGTGGGGCTGGTCATGGGGCAGTGGGGTGGAAACCGGCGCCGCGGTGCCTGCTTCCGAGATGGTTGATAATGTCATCCATCATGCGCAAACAAGTAGACAATGTCAACCATATGGACTCTGCGCCCGCGTCGGTCGACGCGGTGATCGAGCTCGTCCACGCCGTGATGCACCAGTTCCGCTCGCGCCAGTTCCAGGCCTTGCGCGACGCCGCCCACGACATCACGCACATGGAAGCCAAGGTGATGGGCTTCTTCGCGCGCCATCCCGAGGCCACGTTGAGCGAGCTGGTGGCCCACAGCGGGCGCGACAAGGCGCAGCTCGCGCGGCTGGTCAAGGGCCTGCGCGAGCGCGGCCTGCTGCTGGGCGAGGCCGACGCCGCCGATCGGCGCAACGTCCACCTGCGACTGAGCGACGCCGGCCGCGCCGTGCAGCGCGCCCTGCACGCGCAGGCCCATGCGCTGAACGCGCACGCGCTCGACGGCCTGGACGAGCGGGAACGCGCCCAGCTGGTCGCCCTGCTGGGGCGCCTGAAGGCCAACCTCGACGCGCCGGACTGACGGCCGGGACGGCGCTGGCGCAAGACCGCGTCGCCACCAGGTCGGGCGACGGCCGGTCGCGCCCGGCGTCGAGCGATCATCTCGGGTCCGTTGTCACAAACAGGCGCCGCGAGACGTCTGCCTTCCATGACCGACGCCCTTGCCCTGTTCAACCGCCTGCGCCCCCGCCTGCAGGGGATCGCCTATCGCATGCTCGGCACCGCGGCCGAGGCCGAGGAGGTGGTGCAGGACGCCTGGCTGCGCTGGTATCACGCCGACCTGGCGCAGGTGAACAACGCCGAGGCCTGGCTGGTGTCGGTGACCACGCGGATCGCCATCGATCGCCTGCGCAGCGCCAAGGTGGCGCGGGAGCACTATGTCGGCACCTGGTTGCCGGAGCCGCTGCTGGCGGATTCGCCCGTCTCGCCCGAGCAGTTGCTCGAGCGGGCCGAGGACGTGTCGGTGGCCTTCCTGGCGCTGCTCGAGCGCCTGGCGCCGGAGGCGCGCGCCGCCTACCTCCTGCGCGAGGTCTTCGACGCCGACTACGGCGAGGTGGCTGCGGCGCTGGGCAAGTCCGAACAGGCCTGCCGGCAGCTGGTGCACCGCGCGAAGACGCAGTTGCGCGACGCGCGCCCGCGCCACGCGGTGGCGCGCGAGACCCAGCTGCGGCTGCTGCGCGGGTTCGCCGACGCCGCGGCGCGCGGCGAGTTCGCGGCCCTGAAGGCGATGCTGGCCGAGGACGCGCAATTGATCGGCGACGGCGGCGGCGTGGTGCCCAGCCTCGGCGTTCCGCTGCTTGGCGGCCAGCGAGTGGCGCAGCTGTACCACGCCGTGGGCCTGCGATTTCCGGGCCAGGTGCGCTACGAGGTGGCGGTGCTCAACGGCCAGTGGGGTCTGCTGCGCTTCGTGGCCGAGGCGCTCGAGTCGGCGCAGTCGATGGAGATCGACGGCGAGCGCATCGTGCGCATCCACGTGCAGCGCAACCCGGCCAAGCTGGTACGCATCGCGCGGGCGCTGGGGCGCGAGCTGGACGTTCCCGTCACAAGCCCGGGGGGCGGCACGTCTTGAGGAGGTGCGTCCCGCACTGCAACTCAAGGAACCTGCATGAACTCGCCCCGCCTTTCCTGGACCCAGATCTCGCCCCGCACCTACCAGGCCATGGTCGCCACCAGCGCCACGCTGGCCGCCTCGTCGCTGGGCACGCCATTGATCGATCTCGTGCAGGTGCGCGTGTCGCAGATCAACGGCTGTGCCTTCTGCCTGGACATGCACGTGCGCGACCTGCGCCGGCACGGCGAAGCCTGGCAACGCATCAACAGCCTGCCCACCTGGCGCGAGGCGGGCCTGTACAGCGACCGCGAACGCGCCGCGCTCGCCTGGGCCGAGTCCCTGACCCGACTGGCGGACGCCCATGCCGACCGCGACACTGAATTCGACGCGCTGAAGGCGCGGTTCAGCGACCAGGAAATCGTCGAGCTGACCTGGGCGATCGCCGCCATCAACACGTGGAACCGCATGGCCATCGGCATGCGGGCACCGGTGGCCGACAAGCCGCTCGAATGAGGCCTGCCGCCGCCCGTGAGGGCGGTGGCGCCGGCGCCGGGAGGCGACCTGTGGAAAGAAACACACTGCTGCCGGCAGGGGCTTGCAAACGAAGCCGGTTATCGTAGACTGTGATTGCATACAGTACTCGCAGTGGCTTGGAATATCGCGCTCGTCATGGACTCCCGGCACCGTTTCGCTCTCCTGCCCGGCCTCGGCGAACGCGAGGCCCGCGGCGATGCGTCGGCGTGATGGCCCGCCTCGTCCGTGTTTCCGCGGCGCTCCATGCGCTGACCGTCCTCCTGTCGCTGCTGTTCGCTGGTCTGATCGTCTGGGCGCGCTTGTGCCCGTGAAGGAGTCGTGATGTCGATGTGGCTGTCCAACCAATCCCTGAGCCTGGCCGTGATCGTGGCCACCGGCTGGCGCGTCGTCCACCACAAGGCCGCCGCGCTGGCGCGTCCGTCCACCTTGCGCCGCGCCCGGTCGCAGGTGGCGCGGCTGATCACGGTGGTCGCCGGGCACTGACCCCGGTGTCCGGGCGGCCCGCACGGGCCGCTCGCTCGCGTGCTGCCAAAGCACACGACAATCGCGCCTTCCCCACACGAAAGGCGCACGCGCGATGGCTCACTGGATTGGCTGGCTCGAACTGGTGGGGGAGGAAGCGCTGCTGGTCGTCGCCTTCCTGGTGGTCTTCCACGGCTGCCGGCGCCTCGTGTGCGAGGGCATGTCGTCGCGGCCCGCGTTGATGGTGGCCGTCGCGCTGCTGCTGCCGGTGTGGGAAGCGTCGCAGAGCCTGAGCCTGGTCAAGTCGGTCCAACTGCTGCAGGGCGAGAAGATGGCGGCCGTCAACCAGCACGGCCGCGAGCCGGAAGGCGGCTGGGAAAAGGCCCCGCTCTCGCCCGAGGCGCGCACCCGGATGAGCACCGAGGTCGCGACGATCGCCTACGTCTTCCAGGGCAGCCGGGCCGACGTGATCGACGCCGCCGGCGCCCGCGTGCCCTTTGTCCCGACGCTGGCCCAATCGCGCGCCCGCGAGCAGTTCGTGCGCGACGAGAAGGGCGCCGAGGCTTCGGCGCAGTCGGCCTACGAGCGCGGCCTGCGCCTGTTCCTGGAGGCGGCCGGCTTCATGCTGGCCGGCGTGGCCGTCGGCTGGCGCCAGCGCGCCCGCGCCTGATGCGCGGTCCGCGCGCGCACGTCCGCCGGGCGCGCGCCCGGGGCGATCAGGTCGACTTCAACGCATCCGCGTGGAAGCGCAGGTGATCCTCGATGAAGCTGGCAATGAAGAAGTAGCCGTGGTCGTAGCCGGCGTGCCGGCGCAGTGTCAGCGACTGGCCGGCGGCCCGGCAGGCGTCCTCGAAGCGATCGACCAGCAACTGCTCGGCCAGGAACTTGTCGGCCAGGCCCTGGTCGACGAGCAGCGCCGGGGCGCGGGCGCCCGCCTGGACGAGCGCCGTGGCGTCGTGCGCGGCCCAGGCCGTGCGGTCCTCGCCGAGGTAGTTCGTGAACGCCTTGACACCCCAGGGGCATTGCGCGGGCGCCGCCACCGGCGCGAAGGCCGACACGCTGGCGTAGGCGCCCGGGTGGCGCAACGCCAGCGTCAGGGCGCCGTGCCCGCCCATCGAATGGCCGAACAGGCCCAGGCGCTCGCGCCGCCACGGGAAGTGCGCCGCGAGCACGTCGGGCAGGTCCCGCGTGACGTAGCTCTCCATGCGCCAGCGCCCGGCCCACGGCGCCTGCGTCGCATCGAGGTAGAAGCCTGCGCCGTCGCCGAAGTCCCAGCTCGCGTCTGCGCCGGCCACGCCGGTCGCGCGCGGGCTGGTGTCGGGGGTGACCAGCATCAGCCCCAGTTCGGCCGCCACGCGCTGCGCGCCGGCCTTGATCGCGAAGGTCTCCTCGGTGCAGGTCAGGCCGGCCAGCCAGACCAGCGCCGGCACGCGCGCGCCGGCGATCGCCTGCGGCGGACGGAACACGCCGAAGCGCATCGGCAGCCCGATGCTGGCCGAGGCGTGGCGGTAGAAGCCCTGCACGCCGCCGAACGCGGCATGCTCGGACAGCGTCTCGAGCGCGTGCATCAGAAGACGACCACGGAGCGGATCGACTCGCCGCGCTCCATCAGCTCGAAGCCGTGGTTGATGTCCTCGAGCTTGAGCGTGTGCGTGATCAGCGGGTCGATGGCGATCTTGCCGTCCATGTACCAGTCGACGATCTTCGGGACGTCGGTGCGCCCGCGCGCGCCGCCGAACGCCGAGCCCTTCCACTCGCGCCCGGTGACCAGCTGGAACGGCCGGGTCGAGATCTCCTGGCCCGCGCCGGCCACGCCGATGACGATGCTCTGGCCCCAGCCCTTGTGGCAGCACTCCAGCGCCTGGCGCATCGTCGTGGTGTTGCCGATGCACTCGAAGCTGTAGTCGGCGCCGCCGTCGGTCAGCTGCACGATCGCATCGACGACGTTGGGCACGTCCCTGGGATTGATGAAGTCCGTCATGCCGAACTGGCGCGCCATCGCCTCGCGCGCCGGATTGATGTCCACGCCGATGATGCGGTTGGCGCCCACCATGCGCGCGCCCTGGATCACGTTCAGGCCGATGCCGCCCAGCCCGAACACCACGACGTTGGCGCCGACCTCGACCTTGGCGGTGAACAGCACCGCGCCGACACCGGTGGTGACGCCGCAGCCGATGTAGCAGACCTTGTCGAACGGCGCGTCGGGCCGGATCCTGGCCAGCGCGATCTCTGGCACCACGATGTAGTTGCTGAACGTGGACGTGCCCATGTAGTGCAGGATGGGCTTGCCGTCCAGCGAGAAGCGGCTCGTCGCGTCCGGCATCAGCCCGCGGCCCTGCGTGGCGCGGATCTGCTGGCACAGGTTGGTCTTGCGCGACAGGCAGAACTTGCATTGCCGGCACTCGGGCGTGTAGAGCGGGATCACATGGTCGTCGCGGCGCAGCGAGGTCACGCCCGGGCCGACGTCGACCACCACGCCGGCGCCCTCGTGGCCGAGGATGGCCGGGAACAGCCCCTCGGGGTCGGCGCCCGACAGCGTGAACTGGTCGGTGTGGCAGATGCCGGTGGCCTTGATCTCGACCAGCACCTCGCCGGCGCGCGGGCCCTCCAGGTCGACGGTCTCGATGGTGAGCGGGGCGCCGGCCTTCCAGGCCACGGCTGCGCGGGTCTTCATGGGTTTTCCTCCAGGGTGGCTGCACGGCGACGCACGGGTCGGTAGACTCGTGTCGACGGCGCCGGCACCGTGCGCGCAGGGTAAACCAACTCATGAACATCCGCAGGTTGTCCGCTTCCGACGCCGCCGCGTTCCAGGCCTTGCGGCTGGCGGCGCTGCTCGACACCCCCGAGGCCTTCGCCGCCAGCCACGACGAGGAAAGCGGCCTGCCGCTGGAGGTCGTCGCGGCCCGCCTGGTCGAGCGCCCCGGCCAGGCGATCTTCGGCGCCTTCGACGGCGGGACGTTGGCGGGCATCGTCGGCCTCGCGCGCGAGACTGGCGTCAAGATGGCCCACAAGGGCCACATCTGGGGCATGTACGTGAGCGTCGCGGCGCGCGGCCGCGGCGCCGCGCGCGCGCTGATGCAGGCCGCGCTGGCCCATGCGCGCGCCACGCCGGGCATCGCCAAGGTGACGCTCCACGTCGACGCCGCCAATCGTGCCGCGATCGCGCTGTACGAATCGCTGGGCTTCGTGGTCTTCGCCCGCGAGGCCGATGCGATGCGCCTGGGCGATCAGCAGCGCGACGACCTGCAGATGCACCTGCGCTTCGCGCCGGCCGCGAGCCACCCCTAGCTTGCCGGCCCGGGGCGATTGACGCGGGCCGGTCCTGCTCCGACGATTCACCGTTCAGGGCGCGGCCGTCTTGCGGCGGCGCAGCAACGCCAGGAGGACTCCCATGCGCAAGACCCTTCGTGCGGCCATGCTGGCGCTGGTCAGTGGCGCGCTCGCCGGCGTGCCCGCCATCGCGAGCGCGGCCTTCGTGTTCTCCAACGATGGCGCGGGCGACGGCAGCCTTGCCGGCAGCTATCCGGCGTTCACGATCACCGGCTCGGACAACGGCACGGGCGACAACACGTCGTTATATACCGAGACGACCGCCGCGTCGCAGCTGGTCACGTTCACCTGGCAGTACCGGTCGGCCGACAGCGGGGGGCCGGTCTACGACCCCGCCGGCTACATCCTGGGCGACACCGAGTACCAGCTGTCCGTCGACGGCGACCCCGGCACCGCCAGCAGCGGCACCGCGACCGTGCTGGTGCCGGCCGGCGAACTCTTCGGCTTCTACGTGCATTCGCTGGACTCGCTGTCCGGCGCCGGCATGCTGGCAGTCAACGAGGACCTGCCGCCCCCGCCGCCGCCCGTCCCCGAGCCGCGCGACGCCGCCTTGATGCTGGCCGGCCTGGCCGCGCTGCTGGCCGCCACCCGCCGGCGCCCGGGCGCCTGAATGGCGGACAGGGCGGCCCTGCGCGGCCGCTTCCTGCGCCGGGCCGAGGCGCTGGCCGACTCCCTGCACGGCCGTGATCCAATCGGCGCCATGAGTGAACCCGAGCCGACCTTGCGGGCCGTCGCGACCGCCCGCCCGCTGCGCATCGAGGACGACCTGTCGCTGGGCTGGCGCACCGACCTGATCTTCGCCCGCTTCGACGGCCAGGTGATCGATCGCGGCGACCACCTGCTGGTGCGCACGCCCGGCAACCCGACGTACTGGTGGGGCAACTTCCTGCTGTACCGGCAGCCGCCGGACGCCGGCGACCTCGCGCGCTGGATGGCCGCGTTCGACGAAGAGATCGCCACGCCGCAGCCCGAGTCGACGCATCGGGCCTTCGGCCTCGACGTGGGCGAGCGCCCGCGCCTGCCGCCCGAGTTCGCGGCCGCCGGTTTCGCGCTCAACGAAGCGACGGTGCTGACGCTCGCCCGCGGGCAACCGCGCGCGCCCGTTCGCGCCTTGCCCGCCGGTGCCGAGTTCCGCGTGCTGGAACTGCCGCGCGACGGCGCCGCGGTGGTCGACAAGCAGGTCGCGGTCGACGCGGCCCGCTACGAGCCGCAGGGCTACCGCGTGTTCGCCGAACGCCAGATGGCGCGCTACGCGGCGATGCAGTGCGCGGGCCTGGGGCACTGGCTGGGCATCGTCGCGCAGTTCGATGGCCGACCGGTGCTGGCGGCCTCCTGCGGCCTGTTCCGCGACCCCGCGCGCGCCGACGGCCTGGGCCGCTTCCAGTACGTGTCCACGCACCCGGCCTGGCGCCGGCGCGGCCTGTGCACCGCGCTGGTCGACGCGGCCTGTCGCCACGGCTTCGAGGCGATGGACCTGCGCACGCTGGTGATGGTGGCCGATCCCGCCGACGTCGCGATCGGCATCTACGAATCGGTGGGCTTCCGGCGCGGCACCAGTACCTGGCAGCTGGAGCGCGCGCCGCGCTGATCAGGCCGCCGGGCGCTTCGGGATGCCCAGCCCGCGCACGACGGCCGGGCGCGCCAGGAAGGCCGCGAGCACGCGCTTCACGTGCGCAAAATCGTCGATGCCCACCAGGGCACCGGCCTCGTAGAAGCCGACCAGGTTGTTGATCCACGGGAAGCTGGCGATGTCGGCGATCGAGTAGTCGTCGCCCATGATCCACTGGCGACCGGCCAGGTGCTTGTCCAGCACGGCCAGCAGGCGGCGCGATTCGGCCACGTAGCGATCGCGCGGGCGCTTGTCCTCCCAGTCCTTGCCGGCGAACTTGTTGAAGAAGCCGAGCTGGCCGAACATCGGGCCGATGCCGCCCATCTGGAACATCAGCCACTGGAGGGTCTCGTAGCGCCGCGCCGGGTCGGCCGGCATCAGCTGGCCCGTCTTGTCGGCCAGGTAGACCAGGATCGCGCCGGACTCGAACAGCGCCAGCGGGCGCCCGCCCGGGCCGTCCGGATCGATGATGGCCGGGATCTTGTTGTTCGGGTTCAGCGACAGGAACTCGGGCGACAACTGGTCGTTGGTGTCGAAGCGCACCAGGTGCGGCTCGTAGGGCAGGCCCGTCTCTTCCAGCGCGATCGACACCTTCACGCCGTTGGGCGTGGGCAGCGAGTACAGCTGCAGTCGGTCGGGATGGGCCGCGGGCCACTTCTTCGTGATCGCGAAGGCGGAGAGATCGTTCATGGTGTCGTTCCTGTCGTTCGAGGCTGGCCGCGATTCTGTCGCGTGCCGGATGACCTTGCCGGCGCGGGCCTGTTGCGCTACTCGTGATGCGAGTCGCCGGCTTCGGAGCGTCGCTGGCGCTCGAAGCGCGGCAGGTGCCAGCGATAGCGCAGCGACAGCGCGCGCAGCGCGAAGCACGCGCCCACGGCGCACCAGGTGAGCGCGGTCGAGGCCGCGCCCAGGCGATCGCCCAGGGTGGCGACGGCGGCGCCCACCAGCGCCGCCGAGGCGTAGATCTCGCGCTGCAGGATCACCGGCACGCGGTTGAGCAGCACGTCGCGGGCGACGCCGCCGCCCACCGCGGTGACCATGCCCAGCAGCACGGCCGCCTCGGCGTTGGCGCCGAACAGCAGCGCCTTCTGCGCGCCGGTGACCGCGAACAGGCCCAGTCCCAGCGAGTCGAACAGGACCACCGGCTGCGCGAGCCGCTCCACCAGCCCGTGCCAGGCCATCGCCAGCACCGCGGCCGCCACGGCGACGCCCAGGTAGCGCCAGTCGGCGAAGCCGGCTGGCGGGATCGCGCCGATGCACAGGTCGCGCAGCACGCCGCCACCGCAGGCCACGGTGAACGCGATCACGAGGATGCCGAACCAGTCCAGCCCGCGCTCGCGTGCCGCCACGGCGCCGCTCAGCGCGAAGGCGAAGGCGAAGGCGCCGGCGAGGTCGAGGGCGGTGAACAGCGCATGGCCGTCCAGCAGCGCCAGCGCGATCGGAGGGGTGCTCACCGGTTGTCGACGTCGCTGCCCGGCGGGTCGGCCGGGGGCAGCTTCTCGCGGCGAGCCGGCGCCACCGGATCGCCGGCCGGGAAGGTCTCTTCCAGGGCCTCGTCGAGGAGCGCGTCGTCGGCGGGCGCGGGGGGCGACGTGGCGGGCGGGTGCGGGGTGGTCATGGCGGTCCTCGGGGTGGGCGGCAGGTTCAGAGCGCGGTCGGCGCCGGCGGCGTCGGCCGCGAGGGCAGCGGGATGAACTCCGTCTCGCCCGGCACCGCCGCGAAGCGCTGCTCCGACCAGGCGGCCTGCGCCTCCAGGATGGTGTCGCGCTGGCTGGACACGAAGTTCCACCACAGGAAGCGCGGCGCATCCAGCGCCGGCCCGCCCAGCAGCACGACGTGCGCGGGCGCGTCGCCGGCCGTCAGCCGTGCCGGCTCGCTGGCGTCGAAGACGATCAGCTGTTCCTTGGGCGTCGCGGTGTCGGCGTCGTTGGCGCGCACCTCGCCCTCGAGCACGTAGGCGGCGCGCTCGGGGTGGTCCACCTCCAGGTCGAGCGATGCGCCGGCGTCCAGCCGCACGTCGACCAGGAACATCGGCGAGGTGAGCGCCACCGGCGACACGGCGTCGAAGGCCTCGCCCAGCACGACGCTCAGGCGCGCGCCCGGGCGCGCGACGCGCGGGATCTCGTCGGCGCCGTGGTGCGCGAACGCCGGCGCGCACTGCTCCAGCTCCAGCGGCAGCGCCACCCAGAACTGCAGCCCCCACAGGCGGGGGCCCGCTGCCCGCAGTTCGGCGGGCGACCGCTCGGAGTGCACGATGCCGCGGCCGGCCGTCATCCAGTTGACCTCGCCGGGCCGGATCGGCACCACGCTGCCCAGGCTGTCGCGATGCAGGATCGTGCCCTCGAACAGGTAGCTGACCGTGGCCAGGCCGATGTGCGGGTGCGGGCGCACGTCCAGCCCCTTGCCCGGGGCCAGCTGCACCGGGCCGAACTGGTCGAGGAAGACGAACGGCCCGACCGCGCGCCGCGCGGCGCTGGGCAGCGCGCGGTGCACGAGGAAACCGTCGCCGAGATCGGACGGGTGGGGCGTGATCACTTGCATGGCGGACCTCGGGAGCGGATCGGGACGACTCAGCGCTCATGGTAGCGGCCCGCGGCGCGCGGCGCAGGCGGCGTGTCGAACCCGACAGGACTGCGGTTTGCCCGGGACCGCCACGAGCCCCCGCGAGGTCGCTGATCCATGGAGAAGTTCTGGCAAACGTTGCGCTGGCCGCCCCGGCGGCTGGTGCTGTGGCATTCGGTCGCCGCCATCCCGATGGCGACCGTGGTCGCGCTGGGCGGCTGGCTGTCGTACCACTACCACCAGCTGGCCATCGCCAACCGCGACCGCGTCGATCGCGCCTACCAGGTCCTCGACGTCGTGGACGGGCTGTTCATCGCCGTGCAGAACGCCGACGTCGCCCAGCGCGACTTCATCATCACCGGCGACGAGTCGCACCTGGGCATGTTCCAGGCCGCGCTGCGCACCGAGGCCGAGGACTCCGAGCGACTGCGCGCGCTGCTGGCCGCGAGCGCCACCCAGGAGACCCACCTGGCCCACCTCGATGCCGCGGTCGCCGTCAAGCTGGCCGAGCTCGGCCGGACGATCGCGGTGCGCCAGCAGCAGGGCTTCAACGCTGCGCAGGCCGTGATCCGCAACGGCGACGGCGGCGCCGCGATGACCGCGATCCGCCAGCAGGTGACCCTGCTGGCCGAAACCGAGCGCCAGTTCCTGCTGCGCCGCCAGGCCGACAGCCGCCAGCACGAGCGCGACACGCTGCTGGTGGGCATCTTCATCGCGGCGCTGTCGGTGACCACGCGCATCCTGATCGCGCTGGGCATCCGCCATGTGCACGCGAAGCGGCAGGCGGCGATCGCCGAGGAGGCGCCGGCGGCCGATGGCGCGCCCGGCTAGGCCGGTTCGCCGCGCACGACGCCAGCCGGCACCCGGCACCGGGCAACCTGGAAAAAGGGCGCGTGCCCCTCGCGGAACACGCGCCCTTGCAGGTCGACGACCCTCAGGCCGCCACGGCCAGCCGCTCGCGCGGTGCCGCGTCGTAGTGGCTCGTCTGCATCGTGTACTGCGCCCGGCCCGAGGTCATGGCGCGCAGGTGGCCGATGTAGCCGAACATCTCCTTCAGCGGCACCGTCGCCGTGACGACCGACGCGTTGCCGCGCTGGGCCTGGCCTTGCACGTTGCCGCGCCGGCGATGCAGGTCGCCGATGACGTCGCCCAGGTGCTCCACCGGCGTGATGACCTCGACGGCCATCACCGGCTCGAGCACCAGCGGCGCCGCACGCGCGGCGGCCTCGCGGAACGCGGCCACCGCGGCCAGCTCGAAGGCCAGCGTCGACGAGTCGCGTTCGTGGAAGCCGCCGTCCAGCACGGTCGCCTCGAAGTCGACGGTGGGGAAGCTGGCGAGCACGCCCACCTGCGCGGCGCGGCGGATGCCGGCCTCGATGGCGGGAACGAACTCGCGCGGGATCGCGCCGCCGACGCTCTCGTTGGCGAACCTGAAGCCCGCGCCGCGCGCCAGCGGCGCGAGGCGCAGCCTCAGCTCGGCGAACTGGCCGGGGCCGCCGGTCTGCTTCCTGTGCACATGATGGACCTCGCTTGCGGTCGAAATCGTCTCCCGGTAAGCCACCTGCGGGCGGCCCACCGACACTTGCACGCCATGGCGCGCGCGCAGCTTCTCGACCGAGACCTCGAGCTGCAGCTCGCCCATGCCCGAGAGGATCGTCTGCCCTGAGTCGGCGTCCTGCCGCACCTTCAGGCTCGGATCCTCGCGCAGCATGGCCTGCAGCGCCTTGGCGAGGCCCTGCTGGTCGGCTTGCGTCTTCGGCTCGATCGCCACGTCGATCACGGGCTCGGGCACGGCGATCTCTTCCAGGTGCACCGGATGATCGCGATCGGCCAGCGTGTGGCCGGTCAGCGTGTCCTTGAGCCCGACGACGGCGGCGATGTCGCCCGCCACGAGTTCGGTCTTCTCGAGATGCTTGTCCGCATGCACCTCGTACACGCGCGAGACGCGTTCGTTGCGACCGGTGGTCGCATTGAACACGCTCGCGCCGCGCGCGAGGCGCCCGCGGTACACGCGCACGAAGGTCATCGCGCCGTGGTCGTCGGCGACGACCTTGAACGCGAGGGCCGCGAACGGCGCATCGGGATCGGCATTCAGCGTTTCGTCTTCATGGTTCGTCTCTCCCGGTCGAGGCAGGTAGTCCACGACCGCATCCAGCAGCGGCTCCACGCCGCGGTTCTTGAATGCCGAGCCCGCGAGCACCGGCACGAAGGCACCGGCCAGCGTGCCCTTGCGCAGGCCCGCCTGCAGCGCGTCCAGCGAGATCTCGTCGCCGCGCAGCCACGCGTCCAGCGTCGCGTCGTCCTGTTCGACGATCGCTTCGACCAGGCGCGCACGGGCGCCCCGCGCTTCGTCGAGAAGCTCGGCGGGCACGTCGGCCACGCGCGGCGGCGCGCTCGCGTCGTCCTTGTCCCAGACGAGCGCCCGCAGGCGCAGCAGGTCGACGACGCCGCGGAAATCGCCCTCTGCGCCAATCGGGAACTGCAACGGCAGCGCCGTCACGCCCAGCCGCTCCTGCATCATCGCGACGACGCGCGCGAAATCGGCGCCGGTGCGATCGAGCTTGTTGACGAAGGCGATGCGCGGCACGCGGTACCTGTCCGCGAGTCGCCAGTTCGTCTCCGTCTGCGGCTCGACGCCGGCCACGCCGTCGAACACGACGACCGCGCCGTCGAGCACGCGCAGCGAACGGTTGACCTCGATGTTGAAGTCGATGTGCCCGGGCGTGTCGATCAGGTTGATCTGCGTGCCGTGCCAGTGCACCGTGATGGCCGCGCTGTTGATCGTGATGCCGCGCTTGCGCTCCTGCGGGTCGAAGTCCATGCGCGTGTTGCCGTCGTGGACCTCGCCGATGCGATGGTTCTCGCCCGTGTAGAACAGGATGCGTTCGGTGGTGGTGGTCTTGCCCGCGTCGACGTGCGCGATGACGCCGATGTTGCGCAGGTTGCGAAGGGTCGGGGTGTGGGTGGTCATGGTGAATCTTTCAGGACACGGCCTGCGGGCCGCGTCGCCAGGGGTGCTGTGGGTTCCAGCGACCGCTCCGGCGATTCACCGGGCGGTCAGCTGCTTCGTGGGGTCCCGCGGCCGGAGCACGGGCATGCGTCGTCCACGCTCCGGCGGTCGGGAATCGTGGCGATCAACTTGTCGTACGTGCGCATGGCGAGCCTTGCAGGGAGAGGAATGGGCAGCGGAAAAAACGAAACCCCGGGAGACGCTGCCTGCCGGGGTGGTGTCGGGTCGGCAGGGCGCGGCGGCCCTCCGACGGGAAGTCGAAGAGCACTCAGGTGGCGAGCGTGGCCTTGTTCACCAGGCCGACGCGGGCGAGGAGGGGGTGGGCGGTTTTCATGATGGGTGTCATTGTCCGGCAGACTCGATGCCTGTACACGCAGTGAGGGAATCGGCGTGCGGGCGCCGGGATCGGCAGCAATGCGTGCCCGTCGTGATCCGCGTCGTCGTGCGCGGGCCGGCGGCCGTGTATCGTGGCCGGTTTCGTCCACCCGCACCGAACCGATGTCCGCAGCCGACGCGAGCACGACCCCTTCCTTCGCCCCGTTCGCCGGTTTCTGGCGGCGCATCGCCGCGTTCCTCGTCGATGCCCTGCTGCTGGGCCTGGTGGGCCACGTGCTCGGGCTGCTGCTGTACGACACCTTCGTCGGCCTGGGCCCGTGGGGGCGCTGCGTCGGCTTCGGGGTGGCGCTGGCGTACTTCGTGCCGCAGGAATGCGGCGCCGGCGGCCAGTCCCCGGGCAAGCGCCTGCTGCGCATCCGCGTGGTCGACGCGCAGGGGCGGGCGCTGGGTGCCGGGCGCGGCGCGCTGCGCTACGCGATCTTCGGCGTGCCCTACTTCCTGAATGGGGCGCTGCTGCCCATGGACGTCGCGACCTTCGCCGGCGGCTTCCCGTTCGCGGTGGTGGCGGCGGGCGGCATGGTCGCGCTGGCCTACCTGCTGGCGTTCAACCGCCGCACGCGGCAGTCGCTGCACGACTTCGCGGTGGGCGCCTTCGTCGTGCGCGCGGGCGCCGGCGCCCCGCGCATGCCGGCGCCGGTGCGCGCCTGGCGCGGCCACCTGGGCGTCGCCGCGGTCCTGGCGGCCCTCGTCGGCGCCTCGCCGCTGCTGTTCCCGCAACTGATGCACATGCCGTTGTTCGCCAACCTGCGCGCCCTGTATGTCCGGCTCGCGGCCGAACCTGGACTGCGCGGCGTCAACGTGTTCGAGTCGGTCGGGCGGGTCTACGGCACGACCGCTTCCGGCGTGCGCCGCGAGTTGCTGATCCAGGCCATCGTCGATGCGCCGCTGGTCGACAACGTGCCCCTGGCGACGCGGCTGGCCGGCATCGCGCTGGCGAGCGATCCCGATGCCGCCCGCGAAGACCTGATCTCGGTGCGGATCGCGCGCGGCTTCGACATCGGCATCGCGTCGAGCTGGAGCACGCGCGAACTCGCGCTCAGGCCCGAGCAATGGGCCGACCGCGTGGCGGCGGGCGTCGGGCAGTAGGGCTGCGGGCGCGCAACTTGCCATCCCCGCGCATCGCCAGCCCCGGAGAACCCACGATGCGACAACAAACCCTGTTCGAAGACGGCCGCCTGTCCAGGCCGGCTGCGGCCGCGCTGGCGGCCAGCGCCGTGGTGCTGCCCGCGCTCGCCTCGCTGGGCGACAACCCGTCGCGCTCGCTGTCGACCAGGGTCTGGTACGCCGTGCTGCGCAAGCCGCGCTTCAACCCGCCGAAGGCGGTGTTCCCGATCGTGTGGACGGCGCTCGACAGCGCCCTGGCCGTCGGCGCCTACCGGCTGGCGCGCCAGCCCGCGACGCCGGCGCGCAATCGTGCGCTGGGGCTGTTCGGCGCCAACGTCGCGCTGATCGCCGGCTGGTCCCGGCTGTTCTTCGGCCGCCACGAACTCGGCGCGGCGGCGGTCGGCTCGGCCGCGATCGTCGCCACGGCCGGCGCCTATGTGGCGGCGGCGCGCGAGGTGGACCGGCCCGCCGCGGCGACGGCCGTGCCGCTGGTCGCCTGGGTCACCTTCGCCACCGTGCTCAGCACGGCGGTGTGGAAGATGAACCGGCGCTGAGCGCGCCCGTCGGGCCGCGTTCCCGCGGCCGGGCGGCCCTCAGGCCATCGCCTGCACGATGGCCGCGAAGATCATCCCCATCCCGATGACGCTGATCGCCCAGACGGCGGTGCGCGCGACCGGGATGCCGATCATGTAGATCGGGACGTAGACGAGGCGGGCCCAGAAGAAGATGCGGGCCCCGAGCTCCACGCGCGGGTCGGCCACGCCGCCGACCACCGCCACCAGCGCCAGGGCCGTGAACAGCACCATGTTCTCCAGCATGTTGTTGGCCGCGCGCTGGGTGCGGCCGGCGAACGCGCCGGGTTCCTGCGGGGTCTCGCGGTTGCCCAGCGCGGCCAGCATGCCGGACGGCGTCCAGGCCCGGGACTTGATCAGGCTGGCCGCCACGATCAGCACCCAGTTGATCACCGCCAGCTCGGCCACGATCAACAATGTCTTGGTCATCGTCATGCTGTTGCGCCCGACAGTTTGGAGGCCGCCAGCATACCCGCAGGCACGCCCTCAGGCCTGCCAGACCCCGTAGCCGGCCTCGCGCAGGCCGATCGCCAGCTCCACCTCCATCTCGCGCGCCGCCTCGTAGGGCATCGGGTTGTAGACGGCGTAGAGCTCGGGCAGCAGCCGCAGCCCGTACTTGAAGACGAAGCGGTTGGACTGGATGCCGGCCTTGTGCTTGTCGAAGCGCAGGTCGGGGTCGAGCCCGGTCATGCCGACATAGACGAACGGCCGGCCCAGCGTGTGGTCGGGATTGGCCTTGCGGAACGCCGGCTCGTTCCAGACCCGGTCGTCGAGCAGCACCACGTAGACATGGTGGCTCTGGCGGGGCGGGGAACGGCGTGTCATCGGGCGGCTCCGATTGTCGGTCCGGCGGCCTGCGAGCGCCGCGACGCGGCCGGCCAGGTGCCGCACCCACGACAAAAAGGGTCGACGCGTGTCGACCCTTCCTGTTAGCCGGCCCGGGGTCGCCCCCCCGGCCTGCAGTCGGCTTCATCCGGCCTGGCGGCCGGAGGACAGCTTACTGGCCGCCCTTCTTGTCGGCCGAAGCTTGCGGGTTCACGGCCGCGGAGGCGGCGTGCTTGGCATGCTTGGCCTTCTTGGCCTTGACGTGCTTGGCCGGCGCCGAGGCGGCGTCAGCAGCCACCGGGGCCGAAGCCTGGGCGAACGACACCGCCGCGAAGGAGGAGAGCAGGGCGGCAACGAGGAGGGTCTTGGTCATTTCAAAATTCCGGTTCTGACGAGATTCGTTTTGGCTCCGACTCTCTCGAGCGGGCCCGGCATCGGCCGGGCTTGCACACACAACGGGGCGCCGGCGGGGACGGTTGACAGCGGACGGGCGAAAGATCGACGCCGGCGTGCAACAGCCCGTCCTGTGGAAACCCGCGGTTTCGGCGAACTTCGAGCCGTGCCACGGGGGCGTCATCGCGCATGGCGCATACTGTCATTCTCTACAGCCAGGAGCGGCGATGGACACGACACGGGTCTTCAAGTGGCAGAACTACGAACTGCTCTGCAGCGCCAAGCCGGTCGACGCTGGGCGCTTCGCGCCCAACCTGATCATCTCCAAGCAGGTGTGGCCCACCCGCCCGCGCGAGATCGCGGTGCCGCGTGGCCAGCACATGAGCGAGGACACCGCCATCGACGCGGCCTACAGCTCCGGCCTGGAGTGGATCCGCAACTACGGCTGACCCGGGCGGTGCGCCGCCGCCCACCCGTCGCGAGTTCGAGCCGACGCGGGCCGGGCCACCGCCGCCCGCCTCTGCGGGGCGCCAGCGCGTGCTGGTACGCCCCTTGCCGTTCCCGGCCATGGGCCCGCGCGACCGGATGCGCGCCCGCCACCCGGAGAGCGATGATGCACCTGGAAGGATCCTGCCACTGCGGTGCCGTGACGTACACGGTGACGGCCCACGAACCGGTGCCGTTCATGCGCTGCTACTGCTCGATCTGCCGCAAGACCGCGGGCACCGGCGGTTATGCGATCAACCTCGGGGCCGACCACCGCACGCTCAAGGTCACCGGCGGCGAGCATCTGGCCGTCTACCGGGCCCGGCTGGAGGACGGCCATACCAGCACCGGACAGCGCCACTTCTGCAAGCACTGCGGCACCGCGCTGTGGCTCTACGACCCGACCTGGCCCGACCTGGTGCACCCGCATGCCGGCGCCGTCGACACCGAGCTGGCGCGGCCGCCCGACGCCACGCACATGATGCTGGGCTCCAAGCCGGACTGGGTCGACGCCCACGTGCGCCCGGCCGACGACACCTTCGACGACTATCCGAAGGAGTCGCTGGCCGAGTGGCACCAGCGCCACCACCTCGACAGCTAGGCGCTCACCTGCCCGGCGTCCACTGGCCCTGCGCCGCCTCGAACACCTGGGGATACATACGCCCGTACCAGTTGTCGACCTCGTCGTGCTCGAGCGCCATGAACGCGCGAAAGCCGGGCACCAGGAAGAAGCCCAGCGCCGCGACGGCGCTCAGCAGGCCGAACGCCACGTAGACGCCGCGCACGCTCCAGTGCACCAGCGCGATGCCGGCCAGCGCCGGGCCCAGCGTCTGCGACACCTGCACCGTCATGATGGCCGCCGCCGACATGCGCGCGCGGAACGCGAGCGGGCGCGCGAGCATCCGGTGGGTCTTGCCCACCAGCGTGGTGGCTGCGTTGCACACGCCGGCCACCGCGAAGCAGGCCACCAGCACGTGGCGGTCGGCGGTCCAGCCCGCCAGCGCCAGCGCCAGGCCGCCGAGCACCGCACCGCTCACGCGGGTGGCGAAGCGGCCCTGCGCCCGCGCCCACCACGCGGCGGGCCCCAGCGAGCCCAGCAGCATGCCCAGCGAAAGCGCCGCCTCGCAGCCGCCCAGCCACGCGGCCGACAGGCCCAGCGACTGCACCTTGAGCGGTACCAGCATCATGACGCCGGGCATCATGAACACCGCGCAAACGAAATTGCACAACACCCAGCCGCGCTCGATCGGAATGGCCCAGTTCACGCGCATGCCGATGCGGAACTCGTCGACCCAGCGGCCGCGCGGCCGGGCCGGGGCGTCGCGGGGCGGGCGCGGCAGGCGGGTCGCCAGCGCGGCGGCGGCCAGCAGCAGCGTGGCGCCCAGCCACAACGTGCGCGCGGTGCCCACCGCCGCCAGCACGGCGCCGGCGAGCGCCGGGCCGACCAGGCGGCCGCTGGCCTGCGCGGTCTGTTGCTGCCCCAGCGCCCGCGACAGGCCGGCCGGCGGCACCAGCTCGGTGACGATGCTGTTGGTGGCCGGCATGATCAACGCGGTGGCCAGCACGGCGATGGTCTCGATGCCGATGACCACACCCAGCCGGTAGTGCGACAGCGAGGCGAACGCGGCCATGGCGCCGGTGGCCACCCCGAACACCAGCAGCCCGACGGCCATCAGGCTGCGCTTGGCATGGCGGTCGGCGAACGGCGACAGCAGCGGCAGCGCGACGAACGACATCGCCGCCACCAGCACGCCGTACACCGCGAGGTCGTGCGCCCCGCCCGATTGCGCGATCCACCACGGCAGCGCCACTTGGCCCACCATCATGGACAGCAGGGTCAGCGCGTCGCTCCACAGGAGCCAGTGAAAGGAATTGCCCGGCGGGCGGGGGGACGGCGGACGCATCCCCGCATGCTACCGGCCGGCGGCGGCGCCGCGGCAGGTCAGGCGCAGGCCACCGACTCGGCCTCGTCCGCCCGGGCGAAGAACTTGAACCCGCGGATATGGGCGATCAGCGCGGCCTCGTCGTAGGGCTTGCCCAGCACCAGGCCGACGCCCACGCGCAGCGCTTCCTCGCGGTGGCGCTCCTCGGCCGAGGTGATCATCACCAGCGGGATGTGCTGCGTGCGCGGGTCGCCGCGCAGCGCATTGACCAGGCCGAAGCCGTCCATCTCGGGCATGTCGACGTCGGTGATCACGAGGTCGGGGCAGCAGTCCTCGAACTGCTTGAGCGCGTCGATGCCGTCGACCGCGGTGACGACCTGGAAGCCGTGCGCGGCCAGCAGGCGGCTCGACTTGACGCGCACCATCTTCGAATCGTCGACCAGCAGGATCAGCGTCTGCTCGACGGTCTTGAGCACCGTGGGCGCCGCGGCCTTGCGCGCGGCCGTCGGGGCGGGCCGCGGCTGCGGCTGCGGCTGCGGCTGCGATTGCGCCTTGTCGCCGACCGTCGGTGTCACCGTCGGCTTCGGCGCGCGGGCGACGACCGGCGGCGTGCGCTCGGTCTGGGGCAAGCGGCTGGCGGGCAGCGTGGACTCGAGCGCGGCGGCGGCCGCGGCCGCCTGCGCGGCGCGGCGCTCGGCCTCCACGCGGGCGGCGGTCTGCGCCTTCTGGATGGCGGCCTTGCGGCGTGCCTGTTCGGCCTCGATCACGCGCTGGGCCTTGGCGCGCGCGCTCGCGCGGGCGGCCTCGACGTCGGCGGCCGCGGCGCCCGCCGGGGGCGCGGCGGTCCGGGCCTTGCGGAGGGCTTGCGGCGCGTTCTCGCGGGCGGCCTGCGTGGCGGCGGCGCGGCGGCGGGCGACCGCGACGCGCCAGGCCGCGAAGCCTGCGGCGAAGGCGGCGAGGAGCGCGAGAAGGAGGGTGGTCATGGTCGACGACGCGGTGGAGCTTTTCGGATGCCCAGAGGATAGGGTCAACCGGGTCGGCCGATCCGCGGAAACGCCGACGCAAGGCGCGCCAGTTCGTGAAGTCGGGCACGCGAAGCCTGTCCGCGCGTCCGGGCGGCGCGCGACGCGGCCGCAGTCAGGTGTTTGCCGGCGTGACTTTCGTCACTGCCGCGGTCTCCAGCGCACGCCAGGTCAGGTACAGCCGCGTGTCGAATTCGACCTGGTGGTAGTCGGCCTGCATGTGCTCGCACAGCGCGTAGAACGCCTTGTCGTGATCGCGTTCCTTGAGGTGCGCGAGTTCGTGCACGACGATCATCTCCAGCATCGCGGCCGGCGCGTCCTTGAACAGCGCCGCGACGCGGATCTCGCGCTTGGCCTTCAACTGCCCGCCCTGCACGCGCGAGACCGCCGTCAGCGTGCCCAGCGCGCGCTGGTCGACCTGCAGCCGGTTGTCGTAGGCCACCTTGGACAGCAGCGGCGCGTTGCGCAGGTAGCGCTGCTTGAGCGCCATCGCGTGCTCGTAGAGCGCGCCGTCGTTGCGCACGCCATGGCGTTCCGGATAGCGGCGCGCCAGGTAGTCACCGAGCTGCCCCCGGGCGACGAGGTCGCGCACCTGCGCCAGGGTCGACGATGGATAGCCGCCCAGGAAGGGCAGGTCGTGCGGGTCGCGCGGCGTGTTCACAGCGTCGGAAACCAGTGCGGCAGGTGGTCGATGGCCTCCGCCAGCGAGCCGATGACGCCGTGCGCGCGCGCCGCGACTTCGGCCGGCGGATGCTTCAGGTCGGGCACGATCACCACGCGCACGCCGGCGGCCTGCGCCGCGCGCGCGCCGTTCTCGCTGTCCTCGAACGCGATGCAGTCCTCGGGCGGCACGTCCAGGCGCGCGGCCGCCAGCAGGTACAGCGCCGGGTCGGGCTTGCCGTGCGTCACCTCGTTGCCGCCCGCGATGCAGCGGAAGTACTTCAGCACGTCGACGTGGCCCAGCCGATGGCGGATCTCGTCGACGCCGGACGACGACGCGACCGCGCACGGGATGCCCGCCGCGTGCAGGGCTTGCAGCAGCGGCAGGGCGCCGGTCTTGAGCGGGAACACCGGCCCGCCGCCGGCGTGCGGCAGCAGCGCGCGCGCCCTGGCCGCGGTCGCCCGCATCGCCGCCTCGCTGCCCAGCAGCTCGATCAGGATCGCGTCCGACTGCTGCGCGGCGCGGCCGACCACGTCCAGGAAGTCGGCCATCTCCAGCCGGAAGCCGAGCGCCTTCGCGCCCTCGATCCAGGCGGCCGAGATGGCGCGCTCGGAGTCGATGAGCAGGCCGTCCATGTCGAAGATGGCGGCCTTGAAGGTGCCCGCACGGATCATTGCATGTGCCAGCCGTGCGAGACGGTGATCGATTGGCCGGTGAGCGCGTTGGTGGGGAACGCCGCCAGGAAGACGGCCAGTCCGGCGACGTCCTGCACGGTGGTGAACTCGCCGTCCACCGTCTCCTTGAGCATCACGTTCCTGATCACGTCGGCCTCGCTGATGCCCAGCGCCTTCGCCTGCTCGGGGATCTGCTTCTCCACCAGCGGGGTGCGCACGAAGCCCGGGCAGATGACGTTGGCGCGGATCTTGTCCTTGGCGCCTTCCTTGGCGACCACCTTGGCCAGGCCGATCAGGCCGTGCTTGGCGGTGACGTAGGCCGACTTCAGCGGCGAGGCCTCGTGCGAGTGCACCGAGCCCATGTAGATGATGGAGCCGCCCTTGCCCTGCGCGATCATCGCGCGCATCGCGGCGCGGGTGGTCAGGAACGCGCCGTCGGCGTGGATGGCCATCAGCTTCTTCCAGTCGTCGTACTTGAAGTCGACGATGGGGCTGATGATCTGGATGCCGGCGTTGCTGATCAGCACGTCCACGCCGCCGAACTTCTCCACCACCTTGGCGGTGCCCGCGTCGACCGCGGCCTCGTCGGTGACGTTCATCTCGACGGCCATCGCCGTGCCGCCGCCGGCGTTGATCTCGTCGGCCGTGGCCTGGGCCGCGGCCAGCGACAGGTCGGCGATCACGACCTTGGCGCCTTCCTTGGCGTACTCGAGCGCGATCTCCTTGCCGATGCCGCTGGCCGAGCCGGTGATGATGGCGACTTTGTCCTTGAGTTGCATGAGGTGCTCCTGAGGGTTGTTTGAAGTTGGGAAGGGATGGCGGCTGCGTCGTGATGTGTCGCCCAAGCTCTCGGCAAGCGAGGGTCGCACCCGAGCCTAACCGAGCGCCCCCGCGGGGGGCAGCGACGGGAGGAGCGCGGGGGTCGTCATTTCAGGTAGTCGTGGGCCACGGTGCCCAGCGGCAGGGTCAGGTCGGCGACGATGTGCACCGTCGAGACGATCTCGAGCACCGGCAGGTCGGCGATCGGCGCCAGCGCGTGATGGCGCAGGTCCAGGCCGCCGGGGCCGGTCCAGGCGCCCTTGACCGTGACGTCGGTCAGGCTGTAGCGCACCAGCTCGCAGATGCGCGGCGTGCCGTCGACGTGCGGGATGATCTTGAGCAGGAAGGCCGGCGCCTCGAGCGCGGCCTTGGCCAGCGCCGGGTCCATGCCCTTGTGCTTGTAGCCCATCGTGCCGGTGGCGATGCGGAACTCGCTGTAGTCGAGGGTGCCCATCAGCGTGTCGGTGTGCACCCGCAGGTCGGGCTGGCCCAGCTTCTTCGGGAAGCCCCACAGCTCGCGGCCGGCGGCGATCGGCGGGTGGTCGTTGAGGAACATCGACAGCACGAAGCCGCCGTGCTCGCCGTCGAGCGTGACGGGGATCACCTGGCCGGACTCGGTATAGTCGCCGAAACCGGTGGAGTCGGGCATGCGGATGAACTCGAACTTGACCACCGGCTCGGCCAGCTGCAGCGGCGCCGGGATCAGCGCGCGCAGCGCGTCCGGGTCGGTGCGGTACGTGACGATCAGGTACTCGCGGTTGACGAAGCGGTACGGCCCGGGCGGGAAGGCCGGGTTGTGCAGCGGCATCGCGAAGGCGCGTTGTCGCACCTCGTCTTCGGTCATGGCGGGCTTTCGGTTGGGCCGGACGACGTTTCTACCAGACCCCGCTGAAGGGCACGTGTCCGCCCCGATTCTCGCCCGCGGCCGGGCGGCCCACGCGGGGCGCGGCCGCCGACCCTGCGCCGCAGTGCGATTTGGGGATCACGTCAGCACCCTGACGCAGGGCGCCCGTGCGTCAACCGCGGCGGGCGGGGCAGGTGTCGGCCGGAGGCCACGATCGTGCGAAATGACCGCCGATTGGCCTGGCAAGTCACTCGACGCTGGCCGAAATGCTGGACGATAGTGGCGTGGCCGGAACATGCTCGACGGGTGGCGGCTTTCGGCAAGACAGCCGGCGCCCCCTGCGTGAGACTGCCCGGCAGCGCGGGGCCGACCCGCACCGGTCGCACGCAGAGGCGGCCGTCGCAGACAAACGATTCCGGAGACCCTTTCAGACCATGCAGATCCGCTCGCCTTCCCGGCTGTCCGCGTTGATCGTCCTGGGCGCGACGGCCGCGTCGTGGCTGACCGCGCCGCTGGCCGCCGAAACGGCGCCGCCGCCCCCGCCCTGGCCCGTCGCCAAGGAATCTCCTGTCACGCCGGGTGCCGACCCGGTGCGCCCGCTGCTGATGGGCTCGCTCCGGGTGACGCTGGACGGCTCCACGCTGGCCGATACCCGGCTGGCGATCGGTGTCGGCACCAGCCAGCGCCAGGGCAAGGGCACCGACGCCCTGGACTGGCTCTGCTACACGCTGCCCGACGCCACGGCCGCCCAGCGCCTGTGGCTCACGTCCAGCGAACTGTCGCGCGGCCGCATCGACGCCGTCGTCGCGGCCGACCTGCCGGCCGGCGCCGCCGCCACGCCCCAGTGCCCCGACCTGCCGGCCCGGTTCAGGCCGGTGCGCTTCGACGACGGCCTGTGGCTGGGCGGCCTGAGCGCCGAACTGCGCAAGGCGCTCGGCATCCCTGCCAAGACTGGCCCTCTTTTCTCCAGCCTGTTCCAGGGCCAGTCGGGCAACATGCAGATGGTCAGCTCGACCGTGATCGAGTTCCGCGCCGGCCGCGCGGTGTCGCTGCACGTGGCGCATTCGTCGCAGAACTAGCGGCGCCGCCGCGACCGCGCGCGTGGGGTCTGCGCGTCAGGCCCCGTACACCAGCAGGTCGATGCCGTCGGTGCCGCTGCCGCCCAGCGCGTCGGCGAAGATCGTCAGCTTGGTGCCGGGCACGTCGTAGACGCGCGTGAGCTGCGTGTGCGGCGCCAGCGTGAAGGTGTCGAGCTGGGCGACGAGCTCGTTGCCCTCGGTCAGCGTCAGGCGCACGTTGATGCCGGTGCCCGAGCCGGTGCGCTCGTCGGCGACGACGCGGATCTTGGAGAACTTGCTGACGTCGACGATGCCCAGCTGCTTGGACTGGCCGGCGGTGATCGACACGGCGCCGGGAGCGGTGCGGAATGCGAGAGTGGTCATGATGGATGTCCCTGTTGCATGCGGTGCCGGGTGGCGGACATCGGGATCGTGGCGGGCACCGGGGGCGCGCGACCTCGACTTGTCCGGTCGGCGACAAGCACGACCGGAAGACACGAAATCTAGGCCGCCCGGGCCAGGATGCAAGACACCACCTAGGGGTATGGCGGCGCGGGCGCATGCAGGACATGGGGGGACGCCGGCGCCGTCCCGGCGCCTGGCACGTGCCCCCCGGCGGCGCTCAGGCCGCGTCCGGGGCCGCCTTGGTCTTGCGCGCCGGTCGGGCCGCAGCCTTCTTCGCGGCCGGCTTCTTCGCGGGCGCCGCCTCGGCGCTCTTGGCCGCGGCGGCCTTGCGGGTCCGGGGCGCCTTGGCCGCCGGGGCGGCCGCTTCGACGACCACCGGCGCGGCCATGGGGGCCGGTGCGGGTGCGGGTGCGGGTGCGGGTGCGGGTGCGGGCACCGGTGCCGCGCCGGCCGCCTCGGCCGAACGCCCGGCGCCCGGCGCCGCGTTCTTGCGCGCCGCGTTGCCGCGCCCGCCGCGTCCACCGCGATTGCCACGGCGCGGATGGCCCTCGCGCGGCGGCGCGTCGTCGGTCGTCTCGGAGACGTAGGTGTCGGCATCGGGCGCCGGCTCGGCCGGCGGGTTCACGGTGCGGGAGGCCTGCGACTGGCGCGCCGCGTCGGCGAAGCGCTCGGCCGCGTCGTCGTCCTCCTCCTCGGCCGCGTAGGGCAGCGAGGCCTGCGCCGTCTCGACGGCCAGCACGGGCTCGAAGTCGTGGCGTTCGCTGGCACCGGCACCGGCGCCACGACGGCCGCCGCGCGAGCGCGTGCCGCGGCCGCGGGGCTCGGGCTCGCCGGCGCGGTGCGTGACCGGCAGCACCTCGGGGGCCACGGCTTCCGCGCCGGCCGACGCACCGGGCGCGGACTCGGAGCCGCTGCTGCGGAACACATAGGCGTTGGACTTCTCGTCGCGGCCCATCTTCAGGAAGCCGCGCGCCTGCATCTCCTCGAGCAGGCCGCCGAAGCTGCGGAAGCCGTAGTACGACTCGCTGAAATCAGGCTTGCGGCGCTTGATGGCCTCCTTGAGCACCGATGCCCAGATCTTGCCGCCGTCGCCGCGTTCGGCGTACAGCGCCTCGAAGGTCTGCAGCGCGAGCTCGACGGCCTTGTTCTTGCGGCTCTCCGCCTCGTCGCGGCGGCGGTCGTCCTCGGGGTTGGCCGAGGGCGCGCTCGGGCGGCGGTTCGCCGGCGGGGCCGGCCGCGCTTCGCGGCGGCTCGACTGGCGGCCGCTTTCGCGCACCAGGTCGTCGTAGAAGATGAATTCGTCGCAGTTGGCGATCAGCAGGTCCGAGGTCGACTCCTTGACGCCGACGCCGATCACCTGCTTGTTGTTCTCGCGCAGCTTGGACACCAGCGGCGAGAAGTCGGAGTCGCCGCTGATGATCACGAAGGTGTTGACGTGGGCCTTGGTGTAGCAGAGGTCCAGCGCGTCGACCACCAGCCGGATGTCGGCCGAGTTCTTGCCCGACTGGCGCACGTGCGGGATCTCGATCAGCTCGAAGTTGGCCTCGTGCATCGTCGACTTGAAGCCCTTGTAGCGCTCCCAGTCGCAGTACGCCTTCTTGACGACGATGCTGCCCTTGAGCAGCAGCCTCTCGAGCACCAGCTTGATGTCGAATTTCTCGTGGTGCGTGTCGCGCACGCCGAGGGCGACGTTCTCGAAGTCGCAGAACAGCGCCATGCTGGTGACGTCGGGGGAATTGGCCATGGGGGTTCGTCCGTTCTCAGGTGTTCTTGTGATGCGTGCCGTGGCCGGGCGCGGGCCGGGCTGGAGCAGGCCGGCGGCGTCGCCGGCGATCGCGTCCGGGAGGGCGCGCGACGGGCACGGGGTCTCCCATCATCACACGTTTGGGCCTCGCGCTCGCGCGCGCGGGCGCGTCACGCCCCGGCGCGCGGGCGCGGCCACGTCGAAAAGGGCGCCGCCGCGAGGCTGGAATTGAAGTAGCGCGGGTCGTGCGTGACCTCGGCGCCCAGCCAGGGCGGCGCGGCGAACGGCGCGTCCTCGGCCGGCAGTTCGATCTCGGCGACCACCAGCCCGGCGTTGTCGCCCAGGAACTCGTCGACCTCCCAGCGGGCGCCGGCGTGCACGACCACCCGGCGCAGCTTGCGCACCAGCGGGCCGTCGCACAGCGCCAGCAACTGCTCGGCGTCGGCCACGGGGATCGGGTACTCGAACTCGGCGCGCGTCGCGCCGGCGGTGACACCCTTGACGGTGAGCCACGCAGCATCGGCGGCGATACGCACGCGCACCGTGCGTTCCTTGTCGCGGTTGAGGTAGCCCTGGGCGTAGGCCACGGCCGGCGCCGCGCGCCAGTCGTCGCCGACGACCAGGAACTTGCGTTCGATCTCGATGCCCATGCGGCGCTCCGGTGGTGTCCCGAGCGCATTGTCGCGGGCCGCGACGGTAGAGTCGCGGTCATGAACAAGTTGACCAGGGATCACGTCGGCGGCGCGCTGCTGGTCGCGGCGGGGGTGGCCGTGGCGACCGCCGGCGTCGGCTACGGCCTGGGCACGCTGCGCCAGATGGGCTCCGGCTTCTTTCCGACCGTGCTGGGCGTGCTGATGGCCGCCATCGGCGCGGCGCTGCTGGCCAGCGCCGGGCGCGTGGCGGGCCGGGGCGAGCCGCCGGCCGAGATGGCGCACCTGGCCGGGCCGGTCGTGCAGTGGCGCGGCTGGCTGTGCATCGTCGGCGGCCTGGCGGCCTTCGTCGTGCTGGGCGAGCACGGCGGGCTGGTGCCGGCGTCGTTCGTCTCGGTGTTCGTGGCCGCGCTGGGCGACCGCCGCAACGGCTGGCGCGCCGCGGCGGCGCTGGCGGCGGCGCTGACGCTGCTGGGCGTGGTCGTCTTCCACTTCGGGCTGCACCTGCTGCTGCCGCTGTTCACCTGGTAGCGCCCGATGCACGACAGCCTCCTGCAGTTGATGTACGGCTTCGGCGTCGCGCTGCAGCCCGACAACCTGATGTGGTCGGCGTTCGGCGTGCTGGTGGGCAACCTGATCGGCGTGCTGCCCGGCATGGGGCCGCTGTCGACGATCTCGATGCTGCTGCCCATCGTGGCCGTCATCGCGCCGGTGCCGGCGATCCTGATGCTGGCCGGCATCTTCTACGGCTCGCAGTACGGCGGCGCGATCGGCGCGATCCTGCTGAACCTGCCCAGCCATCCGCCGCATGCGGTGACCTGCCTGGACGGCTATCCGCTGACGCGCCAGGGCAAGGGCGGCACCGCGCTGGGCATCACGATGATGGCCTCGTTCTTCGCGGCCTCGGTGGGCATCGTCGTGATGATCTTCCTGTCGCCGCTGCTGGTGCGCGCGGCCAACAGCTTCGGCGCCGCCGACATCTGCGCCATCATGCTGCTGGGCCTGCTGGCGGGCGCGACGATGGCGCGCGGCTCGCCGTTGAAGGGCGTGGCGATGACGGTGTTCGGCCTGCTGTGCGGCGTCGTGGGCACCGACACGATCAGCGGCACGGCACGCTACACGCTGGGCCTGTCGGAGCTGCGCGACGGCGTCGAGCTGGGCGGCCTGACCATGGGCCTGTTCGGCATCGCCGACTTCCTGGTCAGCGTCAACCGGACGACCGTGAGCCCGGCCAACGCCCGCGTGCGAATGCGCGACATGCGCCCGAGCCGTGCGGAGCTGAAGCAGGCGTTCTGGCCGATGGTGCGCGGCACCGGCGTGGGCACGCTGTTCGGCGCGCTGCCCGGCACCGGCCCCACCATCACCACCTTCATCGCCTACGCGCTGGAGCGCAGGTGGTCGAAGACGCCCGAGCGCTTCGGCAAGGGCGCCCTCGAGGGCGTGGCCGCGCCCGAGGCCGCGTCGCATTCGAAGACCCAGGTGGACTTCATCCCGACGATGTCGCTGGGCATTCCCGGCGACGCGGTGATGGCGTTGATCCTGGGCGCGCTGATCATCAAGGGCATCCAGCCGGGGCCGCAACTGATCTCCGACCACCCCGACATCTTCTGGGGCCTGGTCGCCAGCTTCTGGATCGGCAACGTGCTGCTGGTGATCCTGAACGTGCCGCTGATCGGGGTGTGGGTGCGCATGCTGCAGGTGCCCTGGCGCTTCCTGTTCCCGTCGGCGCTGTTCTTCATCGCGGTGGGCGTCTACAGCACGCGCAACAACCTGTTCGACCTGGCCATCGCCGGCGCGTTCGGCGTGGTCGGCGCGCTGCTCCTGGCGCTCGAGTTCCCGTTGTCGCCCATCGTGCTGGGCTTCGTGCTCGGGCCGATGCTGGAGGAGAACTTCCGCCGCGCGATGCTGCTCTCGCGCGGCGACCTGTCGGTGTTCGCCACGCGCCCGATCGCCGCGGGCTTCGTGGCGGCCAGCGCGCTGCTGGTGGCCCTGCAGCTGGTGGCGTGGTGGCGCGGCCGCCGCCTGGTGGTGCAGCCGGCCGCACCGGGCCGCTGAATCAGGGTCAACGCGGTGTCGCGCCGGCCATCCGGTTGTGCACAATTGGAATCGTTCCCAACGCATCCTGCACATCCAGCAGGCCAACCAGGAAGCCTCCGAGGCCGAGCTCGCCGCCGGCGCCTACGCGAGCGACAAGGCGGCGCTCGACGACCGCTGCGGTGGGCTCACCTACCGACCCGCCGACATGGAGGCCGTGGCCAGGGAACGCCGGAAGGCCGCCTCCGCGCCCTGACCGACCCGTCGCCCCGCCCGGGCACAATCCGGACGCCCTCACGCCTGCTGCCCGCCATGCCCACGCCGCGCCTTCCGTTGCTTGCCCTCGCCCTCGCCTCGTCACTGCTGCTGCTGGGCACGGCCGGCGCCACCACGGTCAAGACCGGCAAGCCACCGGCCTCGCAGCCGCCCGCGCGCCAGTGGGCCACGCGCGAGCAGTTGCGCGACTGCCTGGACACCGAGGCGGGGCTCAAGACCCGGTTCGGCGCCATCGAGGCGACGAACCGCGCCCACGAGAAGCTGTTCGACCAGGTCGAGGCCGAGAACACCAGGCTGGTCGAACTGCAGTCGCAGCTCGACCACGACAGCGAGACGTCGGTGCGCGCGTTCAATGCGCTGGTCAAGGATCACAACCAGCACGTCAAGCAGCTGAACCAGGACGCGGCCGACGCCCGGCCTGCGGCCGACGCCTACAACGCCGACATGGTGGCCTTCAACCACAAGTGCTCGGCGCTCGTCTACCGGGTGGACGACATGGAGGCGGTGACGAAGGAACGCCGCAAGGCCGCCGCCGCGGCCTCCGCGCCGTTGCCCTGAGCGTTCAGAACGCCAGCACCATGTGCGCCGCGTCGCCCACGCGCAGGCGCGCGCCCGCCGGCCCACGCGCGTAGACGCCGAACACCGTGGCGCCCGGCCGGCGCTGTTGCGACAGCCGCGCCAGCGTCTCCAGCACGGCATCGTCGACCCGCGCGGACGCCGGGTCGACGTTGGGCACGACGCAGCGCATGCACGGCGCGGTGACGTCCAGGTGCACCGGCCCGGCGGCGGACTGCCAGGCCAGCGCCGCGACGCTGTCCTCGATGAATTCCATGCCCGCGTCGGCCGTCGGCGCCGCCAGCACGATGTTGGGCCGGTAGCGCCGCGGGTCGGCCGGCGGCCGGCCTGCCGCCGCCAGGTGCCCATCGACGACTGCCAGCGAGTCCGCGAACACCAGGTGCAGCGCGTTGTTGCCCTCGCGGGCCTGCGCGGCGTCGGCCAGCCGCACCAGCCGCAGCGGGGCGCCGACCACGCGCGCCAGCCAGGCGGCCACGGCGTCGCCGGCGTCGCCGGCATCGAAGCTGTCGTGGCGGGCGCGCAGGTCGTTCCAGATCTGGGCGCGGCAGGGGGCCAGCGCGGGGGCGGCGGGCACGGCGACGTCCTCGAAGCCGGCGGCGCCCAGGTGCAGCGTCGCGCCGGCCAGGCGCGGCTGCACCAGCGCGAGCCGCGGATGCGCGCCCTGCCAGGTGACCACGCCCTGCGCGTCGACGATCGCCCACGCGCGGTCGCCGACGGGGGCGCCGCGCGCATCGAGCACGAGCTCCGGCACGGCCAGGGCGGCGCAGGCTTTGACGGGGTAGAGGTACAGCGCGGTCGCCGCGCAGGCGAGGTCGAGGTCGGCGATGGAGGCGGTCATGGCGGGCGGCGGCGCGCAAGGGGCGCCCGCCGCCCGCCACTATGCCCGAGGCCGCCTCGGGTACAGTCGAATTTCAAACCTGCCCCCGGCCTTCCCATGACAGTTCGCGTTCTCACCGGCATCACCACCACCGGCACCCCGCACCTCGGCAACTATGTCGGCGCGATCCGCCCCGCGATCGCGGCCAGCCGGCGCGCGGACGTCGAGAGCTTCCTGTTCCTGGCCGACTATCACGCGCTGGTCAAGTGCGACGACCCGGACCGCGTGGAGGAGTCGCGCCTGGCGCTGGCCGCCACGTGGCTGGCCGCGGGCCTGGACCCGGCGCGCGTCACGTTCTACCGCCAGAGCGACATCCCCGAGATTCCCGAGCTGAACTGGCTGCTGACCTGCGTCACGCCCAAGGGCATGATGAACCGCGCCCACGCCTACAAGGCGGCCACCGACGCCAATGCCGGCGGCGAGCCGGACGACGGCATCAACATGGGCCTGTTCTGCTACCCGGTGCTGATGTCGGCCGACATCCTCATGTTCAACGCGCACAAGGTGCCGGTGGGCAAGGACCAGGTCCAGCACATCGAGATGGCGCGCGACATCGCGCAGCGCTTCAACCACCTGTTCGGCAAGGGCCAGCCGCTGTTCACGCTGCCCGAGGCCGTCACCGAGGAGGCGATGCAGCTGCTGCCGGGGCTGGACGGCCGCAAGATGTCCAAGAGCTACGACAACGCGATCCCGCTGTTCGAGGGCGGCGCCAAGGGCCTGGCCGCGGCCATCGCGCGCGTGGTCACCGACTCGAAGCTGCCGGGCGAGCCGAAGGATCCGGACGGCGCGCACCTGGTGACGCTCTACGACGCGTTCGCCAGCGCCGACGAGCGCGCCGCCTTCCGCGCCGAGCTGCGCGCCGGCCTGGCCTGGGGCGAGGCGAAGAAGCGCCTGCACGACGTCATCGAGCGCGAGATCGCGCCGATGCGCGCAAAGTACGAGACCTTCATGGCACGCCCCGAGCTGATCGAGGAGCAGCTGATGATCGGCGCGGCCAAGGCGCGCGCGATCGCCGCACCGTTCCTGCAGCGCCTGCGCGAGGCCGTCGGGCTGCGGACCTTCCGTGCGCTGGCCGCCGCGCCGGCCGCGGCACCGAAGGCGGCTGCGGCGCCGCTGGCCACGTTCAAGCAGTACCGCGAGGCCGACGGCCAGTTCTATTTCAAGCTGGTGGGCGCCGGCGACACGCTGCTGCTGCAGAGCGCGGCCTTCGCGCAGGGCCGCGATGCCGGCGTCTGGGTGGGCCGATTCCGCAAGGAGGGCGCCGCGGCCCTGGCCGGCGCGCCGGTGACGCTGGCCGTCGACGAGTCGACGGTGCGGGCGGCGCTGGACCGCTTCCTCGAGGTCGAGTAAGCCTGCGTAAAGTAAGGCTTCCGCCCGCGCACGGCACGGCCGAACGGGCGCAATATCGGGGGAGGACGGCACGCCGCCCCCGGGCTGCGTCCGCCGCCACTGACGCATGGCACGCATCCGACGATGCCATGCAGCCACAGCGAGGTGTCACCATGAAGAGCCTTTACGCCATCCCCCACGTCGCGCGCCTCGTGCTGGGCACGCTGGCCGCGCTGGTGCTGCTGGCCGCCGTGTCGGCCGCGGCGGCGTCCACGCCCCTCACGAGCGATCAGTTCGCGCCCGGCTGGCAGGCGCACGCGCGGTCCTTGTTCAACCAGGGCATCACGCCCCGCGTTCCCGGTCGCGTCAAGTGGTACGTGCCGGCCATCCTGCCGCCCGGCGAGTACGTGGTCGTGCGCCGCGAGGGCGACAAGGCCGAGGTGATGCCCGGCGTGCGCTTCACGGTGCGCGACGGCATTGTCGACCAGTACCTGTTCCTGCCGCCCGGCGCCGGCGACCTGCAGGCGCTGCCGGTTGCCGACGTGCCGGCGCTCAACGCGGCGCCGCGGGCGGCTGCGCTGAAGTAGGCGTCGCGGGCATCCGCCGGCGACTTCGGTATGCTGGCGGCATGCCGCTAGACACCCTCTACTTCCAGACCGGCGACGCGCCGAAGTCCGCCATCATCATCCTGCACGGCCTGGGCGCCAGCGCGACCGACTTCGTGCCGGTGGCCCGCCAGTGGGACCTGCGCGCCATCGGCGACGTCCGCTACGTGTTCCCCGATGCCCCGGTGCGTCCGGTGACCGTCAACGGCGGCATGTCCATGCCGGCCTGGTACGACATCCTGGGCGTCGACCTGGTGCGGCGCGAGGACGAGCCCAGCCTGCGCGAATCGGCCGCGGCGCTGCAGGAACTGATAGACCGCGAGGTCGCCCGCGGCATCCCCGCCTCGCGCATCGTGCTGGGCGGGTTCTCGCAAGGCTGCGCGATGACGCTGCTGGTCGGCCTGCGCGCGCCGCAGCGGCTCGCCGGACTGCTGGGCATGTCGGGCTACCTGCCGCTGGCGGCCACCACCGCGGCCGAGCGCAGCCAGGCCAACCGCGACGTGCCGATCTTCCTGGGCCATGGCCGCATGGATCCGGTGGTGCCGTACGCGCGCGGCACGGCCACGCGCGACGCGCTGGTCGAACTGGGCCATCCGGTGGAGTGGCACGACTACCCGATGCAGCACTCGGTCTCGCAGGAGGAGATCGACGACATCGAGGCGTGGCTGCTGAAGGTCCTGGCTAGATGAGCATGCCCTGCGCCGGCGGGGCGCCCGCCTCGACCGTCACCGCGTCGCCCACGCACACCACGCCGCCGCGGATCACGCGCGCCGTGGTGCCGCCGTGGCCGCGCATCGCGTTGTAGCCGCCCGCGCCCAGCAGCGTTTCCATCTTCGAGCACGGGTCGCAGGGCCCGGTGACGACGATCAGCACGTCGGCGCCCAGCCGCACCTGCAGCGGCTGGTCGGCGAACAGGCCAGCCTGGGCGAGCAGGTTGATGCCCGAGACGACGAGGTTGCGGCGCAGGGCGCCGGCGTCGACGTCGCGCCCGCTCCAGGCGGCGATCAGCGGCAGGTGCTCGGCCTGGAACAGCGTGACCTGGCGCTTGCCGCCGCCGGGGCGGCTGGGCGGCCGGGCGGCGCTGCGGTCGCCCTCGAGGCCGCGGTCGGCCAGGGCGAGAACGCGTTGCACCGACCGGGCCGGCGTGTCGCGACCGGGGCGCAGGTAGATCGCCTCGATGCGGCCGGGGCGTGGAAAGCGGCGGGTCAGGGCGCGCAGGTCGTCCATGGCGTGCCTGCCCGCGCCCCGCCGCGGCGCGTCAGAGCGGCTTCTTCGCCAGCTTGCCCTTGGGCAGCACCGAGGTCACCGGGGGCGTCGGGCGGTCGGAACCGGCGGCCTTCGGCGGCGCGGCGTCCTTCTTGGGCTTCTTGGTGTTCTTCGATGCGCGTTGTTCTTTGGCCATGGGAGCTCCGGCGGGTTGGGAAATGGTGTCGGGCGAAATGGTAAGCGTTTCGGGCGGGCGCCGCCCGGCGGTGCCCGACCATTTCAGCAAACGCTGCCGTCGAGCAACGGATTTTCGCGCAGATCGGCGCGCCCCCGGCACCGACTGTTGGGCACGCAGCTTGCCGAATCGCTGGCCGTGCGGGACGGCGGCCATGGTCGAGTTTCCGCATCCCCGTCCGGCCGGCCCCGCGCCACCGGCACCGATTGACTCGATCCCGCATCGACCGGCCCAAGGACCGAAGCCCATGGCGCGCTCCCCGAAACCCCCCACGAAGAACCCGCCCGAGACCGCGGGCCTGCCCAAGGCGCCCACCGGCATCCAGGGCCTGGACGAGATCACCGGCGGCGGCCTGCCGCGCGGACGACCCACGCTGCTGTGCGGCTCCGCCGGCTCCGGCAAGACGATGCTGGCCGCCGAATTCCTGGTGCACGGCGCGCTGGACCACGGCGAGCCCGGCGTGTTCATGATGTTCGAGGAGAGCGCAGAGGAACTGGCGCAGAACCTGCGCTCGCTGGGTGTCGACCTGGACGCCCTGCAACGGCAGAAGAAGATCGCCGTGGACCACGTGCACGTCGAGCGCAACGAGATCCAGGAGACCGGCGAGTACGACCTCGAGGGGCTGTTCATCCGCCTCGGCCACGCGATCGACACCATCGGCGCGAAGCGGGTGGTGCTCGACACCATCGAGGCGCTGTTCTCAGGCCTGCCCAACCACGCCGTGCTGCGGGCCGAGCTGCGCCGGCTGTTCCGCTGGCTCAAGGATCGCGGCGTCACCGCGGTGATCACCGGCGAGCGCGGCGAGCAGTCGCTGACGCGCTACGGGCTGGAGGAATACGTGGCCGACTGCGTGATCCTGCTCGACCACCGCCTCGTCGACCAGGTGTCGACGCGCCACCTGCGCATCGTCAAGTATCGCGGCACCGAACACGGCACCAACGAGTACCCGTTCCTGATCGGCGCCCGGGGCATCTCGGTGCTGCCGATCACGTCGATGCGCCTGGATCACCAGGCCTGCACCGAGCGCGTTTCCACCGGCATCGGCGGCCTCGACGACATGCTGGGCGGCGCCGGCCTGTTCCGCGGCAGCAGCACGCTGGTCTCCGGCGCGCCGGGCACCGGCAAGAGCAGCGTGGGCGCGAGCTTCGTCGACGCGGCATGCCGGCGCGGCGAGCGCGCGCTGCTGTTCGCCTACGAGGAATCGTCGCCTCAGCTGCTGCGCAACATGGGGTCGATCGGACTCGACCTCGGGCGCTGGCAGGACAGCGGCCTCCTGCGCATCGACGCCTCGCGGCCGACGCTGCATGGCCTGGAACAGCACCTGATGCACATGTACGAGCTGGTGCGCGCGTTCAAGCCCGCCGTGGTCGTGGTCGATCCGATCAGCAACCTGTCGATGGACCGCGAGGATCGCGCGCTCAAGCCGACGCTGATGCGGCTGATCGACTACCTCAAGCAGCAAGGCATCACCGCGTTGTTCACCAGCCTGACCAGCGACCAGGCGGCCGACGTGGCCGATTCCCAGGTCGGCGTGTCCTCGCTGATGGACACCTGGATCCTGCTGTCCAACCTGGCCGGCAACGGCGAGCGCACGCGCACGCTGCAGGTGTTGAAGTCGCGCGGCATGCCGCACTCGCACCAGGTGCGTGAATTCCTGATGGGCGACCACGGTGTCGGCCTGGTGGACGTGGTCCTGGCCGGCGACCGCGTGCTCACCGGCACGGCGCGCATCTCGCAGGTGGCGCAGGAGGAGGCCGCGAGCGAGCTGCGCCAGCGCGACCACGAGCGCCGCCTGAAGGAGCTCGCCAACCACCGCAAGGCGATCGACGCCCGCATCGCGGTGCTGAACGCGCAGGCCGAGGAACGCGCCAGCGAGGTGGAGTTCGCCATCGAGCGCGAGCGCCTGCACGCGGAAGGCGCGTCGTCGCGTGCGCGGGCGCTGGCGCGCACGCGCGACGTTCCGCCGCCGCGGCCCGTGACCACGCAGTCCACCCGGCCGGCGCGCAGGAGCGCCAAGTGAACGCGCGCCTGGCCACCCCCAGGGCGCCGGCGCGCGGCCGCAAGCCCGTCGCCCTCGACGAGGACACGCCCGGCACCGCCGAGTGGCAGCTGCGGCTGTACGTGGCCGGCCAGACGGCCAAGTCGGCCGCGGCGCTGGACAACCTGCGGCGCGTGTGCGAGTCGCACCTGGCCGGTCGCTACACCATCGAGGTGATCGACCTGCTGGTGAACCCGCGCCTGGCCGCGGGCGACCAGATCCTGGCGGTGCCCACGCTGGTGCGCAAGTTCCCCGAGCCGATCCGCAAGATCATCGGCGACCTGTCCAACGAAGAGCGCGTGCTGGTCGGGCTCGACGTGCAGCCGCTGCGTTAGCCCGGCATGGTCGCAGAGATCGACAAACCCTACGTGCTGCGCCTGTACGTCACGGATGCGACGCCGAAGTCCGCCCGCGCGATCGTCAACGCGCGCCGGCTGCTGGAGCAGCACCTGCACGACTGCTACTCGCTGGAGATCCTCAACATCGCCGAGCACGTGGCGCAGGCGACGCAGGACCAGATCGTCTGCGCGCCCACGCTGCTGCGGCTGGCGCCGCCGCCGGCGCGCCGCATCATCGGCGACATGTCCGACGTGGCGCGCGTGCTCAAGGGGCTGGACGTCCCGGTGGCGCGTTGAGGCGACGTCGCGGAGAAGTCGATGAGCACGGAATTCGACAACCGACACGCCCGGTTCGGCGACGGCGCCCCGGAGGCCGAGCTGGCGCGCCTGCGACGCACCGCCCTCGAACTCGAGACGCGTCTGGCCGAAGCCGAGGAGACGCTGGCCGCGATCCGCAACGGCGACGTCGACGCGCTGATCGTCGGCGAGGACATCTACACGCTCGACAGCGCCAACGCGGCGAGCAACGCGTTGCGCAAGGACGTGCTCACGCAGATGCAGGACGCCGTGCTCGCGTTCGACGTCGACGACCACGTGATCTACATGAACCCGGCCGCCGAGCGGCAATACGGCTGCGCCGCCTCGCGGACGCTGGGCCGGCCGCGCAGGGATCTGCTGCGCGAGCGCTGGCCCGACGCGGAACGCGCGCTGCACGCCGGCGAGGCGCTGCGCACGTCCGGCAGCTACCGGGCGGAGACGGTGCACGTGCGCGGCGACGGCCGCGAGATCCATGTCGAGTGCACCGTGTCGGTATTGAAGGACGCGACGCAGCAGCCGCTGGGCACGCTCTCGGTGATCCGCAACATCGACGACCGCATGGAGGCGCAGGCCACGCTGGCCGCGGCCTCGGCCGCGCTGTCGCAGCGCGAGCGCCAGTTCGCCACGCTGGTGGAGAACTCCCCCGACATCTTCGCGCGCCTGGACCGCGACCTGCGCTACCTGTACGTGAGCCCGATCGTCGAGCGCTACAGCGGCGTGCCGGCGCACGCCCACATCGGCCGCGCCCGCACCGAGGTGGGCATGCCCGCCGACATGCAGGCCGACTGGGAGCGCGCGGTGCGCAGGGTGTTCGCCACCGCCCAGGTGGGCAGCTTCAAGTTCCGCTTCATCGGCCGCGCCGGCCAGGCGTGGGTGTTCTCGTCGCGCCTGATCCCCGAGTTCGGCGCCGACGGCGGGGTCGAGTCCGTGCTGTCCATCGCCTCCAACATCACCGACCAGGAGCACATCGACGCCGCGCTGCGCGAGAGCAAGGCACGCCTGGAGTTCACGCTGGCGGCGGCCCGCGTGGGCGAGTGGGAGATCGACGTGGCCAGCGGCGAGTGCCGCCATTCCGACCTGTTCGACCGCTGCTTCGGCTACGCCGCGCCGGTGCCGGGCTGGAACCTCGAGACGATGTTCGCGCATGTGCATGCGGACGACCGCGAGCGCGTGCGCTCGCTGGTGGCGCACGCGTTCGCCACCGGCGCCGACCTGGCGTTCGAGTCCCGCGTGACCTGGCCCGACGCCAGCGTGCACTGGATCGACGTGCACGGCAGCGCGTACGTGTCGGCGCGCGCCAGCGAGCGCGAGGCGCCGCGGCTGCGCTTCCTGGGCATCATCGCCGACATCACGCTGCGCAAGCACACCGAGGCCACGCTGCGCGACGCCGACCTGCGCAAGGACGAATTCCTGGCCACGCTGGCCCACGAGCTTCGCAACCCGCTGGCACCGATCCGCAACGCGGTGCAGATCATGCAGCTGTCGCGCGACGAGGCGATGCACGACAAGGCCCGCCGCATCATCGAACGCCAGTTGAAGCAGATGGTGCACCTGGTCGACGACCTGCTGGACGTCAGCCGCATCAGCCAGGGCAAGGTGGAACTGCGCCTGGAGCAGGTGGACGTGGCCGACGCCGTGCTCGACGCGATCGAGACCAGCCGGCCGCTGATCGACGCCGGCCGCCACCACCTCACGACCCGGCTGGCGCCGCCGCGCGCACTGATGGTCGAGGCCGACGTCACGCGGCTGTGCCAGATCGTGGCCAACCTGCTGAACAACGCGGCCAAGTACACCCCCGAGGGCGGCCACATCGAGGTGGTGGCCGAGCGCGACGGCGACGCGGCGGTGATCACGGTGCTGGACTCGGGCATCGGCCTGACCGCCGACATGCTGCCGCGCGTATTCGACATGTTCGCCCAGGTGGACCGCTCGATGGAGCGCGCGCAGGGCGGCCTGGGCATCGGCCTGGCGTTGGTCAAGCGGCTGGTGGAGATGCACGGCGGCTTGGTGTCGGCCACCAGCGACGGCCCCGACCGCGGCTGCCGCTTCGTCGTGCGCCTGCCGCTGGTCGTCCACCCCGAGCGGAGCCCGCTGCCCGAGGCCGGCCACGAACTGGCCGCGCAGGACACCGACGGCCTGCGCGTGCTGGTGGTCGACGACAACGTGGACAGCGCCGACAGCCTGTCGCAGGTGATGCGCATCCTCGGCTACCGGGTGGCGGTCGCCCACGACGGCGTCGAGGCGGTGGAGATGGCCGCCGGCTGGAAGCCCGCGGTCGCGTTGCTGGACATCGGCATGCCGCGCATGAGCGGCCTGGAGGCCGCCGCCGCCATCCGGGCGCTGCCCGGCGGCGACCGGGTCTGGCTGATCGCGCTGAGCGGCTGGGGGCAGAGCGAGGATCGCCGCAAGTCGCGCGAGGCCGGCTTCGACCACCATTTCGTCAAGCCGGTGGATGTCGAGGCCTTGATCGAACTGGTGCGCAAGCTGGGCCGGCGCTGAAGTTCACCGGCGCATCGGCGAAAATGGGTGCATGTCCAGGACGCCGATGTTCGCCCCGCTGCCCGACGGCCCGCTCGACGTGGTCGGCGACGTCCATGGCGAACACGACGCCCTGCTGGCGCTGCTGGCCCACCTGGGCTACGACCGCGACGGCCGCCACCCCGACGGCCGCCACCTGGTCTTCGTGGGCGACCTGTGCGACCGCGGCCACGACAGCCCCGGGGTGATCGCCCTGGTGCGGCGCATGGTGGAATCCGGCCGCGCGCTGGCCACGCTGGGCAACCACGAGGTCAACCTGCTGCGCGGCGACCGCAAGGACGGCAACGACTGGTTCTGGAGCGAAGGCAGCGCGCGCGACGCCAAGTACGAGCCGCGCGTGCACCTGCCCACGGGCCAGCACGACGGCGTGATCGCCTTCCTGCGCCGGCTGCCGCTGGCGCTCGAGCGCGCCGACCTGCGCGTGGTGCACGCCGCCTGGGACCCGGCGTCGATCGCGCAGCTGCGCGCCGCCGACCCGACGCGCAGCCGCGTGGAGCATTTCCTGCGCTGGGAGGCCGACGCCGAGAGCCGGATCGGCGCCCTCGGCATCGGCGAGGCGGCCCGCATCGAGTACGGCGAATACCGCGACCGCCTGGTCGACCCGGCGCAGCCGGTGCCGATGCTCATGGCCATCGCGCAGGTCGACGAGATGCGCCAGATGGCCAACCCGGTGCGCGTCGTCACCTCGGGCATCGAGCGCGTGGCCGCGCACCCGTTCTTCGCCAGCGGCCATTGGCGCTTCGTCGAGCGCATCCGCTGGTGGGACGAGTACGCCGACCCGGTGCCCGTGATCGTCGGCCACTACTGGCGGCAGTACGCGCCGGTGGACCGCGCATCGCTGGGCAAGACCGCCGAGAACCTGTTCGCCGACCTCTCGCCCACCGCCTGGCACGGCCTGCGCCGCAACGTGTTCTGCGTCGACTTCTCGGTGGGCGGCCGCTTCCTCGAGCGCGTGCGCGAGCCCGGGGCTCTGCCGCGCTCACGGCTGGCCGCGCTGCGCTGGCCGGAACGCGTGCTGGCGCTCGATACCGGCGAGATGCTGGCGACGTCCGACGAGTGACCTGGGGAGACGACCGGATCAGGACGATCCGGCGGCGCCGGGGGCGTCGTGGCAGACGGCCTCGACGTTGTGGCCGTCCGGATCCAGCACATAGGCGCCGTAGTAGTTCGGGTGGTACTGCGGGCGCAGGCCCGGCTTGCCGTTGTCCCGGCCGCCCGCGGCCAGCGCCGCCGCGTGGAACGCGTCGACCGCCGCGCGCGAGCTCGCACGGAAGGCCAGGTGGAGCGGGCGCGTCGGCTCGCCCGCGCTGATCCAGAGATCCGAGCCGTCCTCGTGGCAGAAGCCTGCGCTCGCCTGGCGCCCGTCATCGCGCAGGATCTCCACGACCCTCGAATGGCCGATCGGCGCGAGCGCCTGCGTGTAGAAGGCCTTGCTCTTCGCGAAATCGCTGACGGCGACGCCGATGTGGTCGAACATGCGAACTCCTGTCGAGTGGGGCGCCGCGACGGGCCGGACTGCGGATGCGGTGGAAGGGCTCGGGCAGCGCGACAGACCTTCGGCGACAGCGCCTTGGTGTCGGTGAAACTGTAGACGAACTTCGCGTCGCGATCCGCGCACGGCGCGATGCAGGCTCATTCCCGCAAGACCTGCGACGGTCGCATGCGCATCGCCGCGATCGCATGTCGCAGTGCCGACAGGGCGGTCAGCGCGCCCAGCCCCGCCAGCACCAGCGGCAGCGTCCACAAGGCCGTGGGCGAGCGTTCCGTGAAGTTGGCAAGCCAACTGCTGGCAAGCCAGGCGCCGAGCGGCAGGCCGGCCAGCGCCGCAGCCCCCAGCAGGGGCGCGAACTCGCGTGCCAGCAGGCCGGCGATGCGCGCCGGCCCGGCGCCGTAGAGCTTGCGAACCACGATCTCGCGCGTGCGGCGCCGCACCGTGTACGCCGCCAGCGCGTAGACCCCGAAGGCCGACAGGGACAGCGCGATCAGGCTGAAGCCGGCGGCCATGCCGGCGACGCGTCGTTCGAAGTCGTAGGGCTGGGCCAAGGCCTGTCGCACGGTCACCGGATTGGCCGCGTTGTCGGGGAAGTAGCGCGGCCAGGCCCGCGCGATCGCCTGTTGCAGCGCGTCCATGCGGGGGCCGCGCAGCGTGAGCGTGGGCTGCGGCCGGTCGCCCAGCAGGAAGACGTGCGGACGGCCCACCTCGCGCGCGTTCTCGAGCCGGATGTCCGCGGCGACGGCCACGACACGCAGCGGATCCTTGCCCAGCGCCATGAAGTCGCCGCCGCCCAGCACCAGCCCGCCCACGGCCGCCTGCGGACTCGCGAAGCCGAGTGCGCGAACGGCCTGCGCGTCCAGCACCACGGCCTGCTCGACCCTGGGCGCGGCGGCACCCTCCGCCGATGCCGATGCCGATGCCGACGCCGACGCCGACGCCGACGCCGACGCGATGGGGCGCGGCACGCCCGCGAGCAGGGGAATGGCGTAGACGTCGAAGAAGTCCTTGTCGACGCGCATCAGGTTGACCTCGACCAGCGGGGCGGCGCGACCTTGCGCGAGGCTCTGGGTCTCGACGGCCGAGTCGCGGCCGGGGACGTCGAAGCTCCAGGCCAGTGCCTCGACGCCCGGCTCGTGCGACAGCGCGGTGCGGAACGCGGCGTTGACGGCGTCCGACTTGCCGGAGAAGCCGTCGGGCATGTCGACGGTCAGCAGGCCTTCGGTGCGGATGCCGTGCGCCAGCGTCGCGACGTACCGGTTCTGCCACAGCACCACGCAGGCGCCGGCGCAGATGACGATGGCCACGACGAACTGCAGCGTCGTCATCGCGCGCCGCAGGCTGCGGCCGACAGCGCCTTCGTCGTGCGGCCGTCCGGCCAGCGCCTCCACGCAGTGCACCCCGAAGGCGATGCGCGCGGGATAGAGCCCGGTGGCCACGCCGAGCGCCACGGCCCCCGCGACCAGCAGGACGATGCGTCCCGGCGAGAACAGTCCGACGGCCAGTTCCAGGTCCAGCAGGTCTCCCAGCGCGGGCGCGACCCACCAGGCCAGCAGCAGGCCCGCGGCACCCGCCACCAGTGCGGCGAGGGTCGACTCGCAGACGAACTGCGCCGTCAGGCGCCAGGGGCTGGCGCCGAGGGTCTTGCGCACGGCGATCTCGCGCGCCCGGGCCAGCGTGCGCACGCTGGTGAGGTTGATGTAGTTGGCGGCGGCCAGGCACAGCACGAGCGCGGCGCCGGCGCCCAGGCCCAGCAGCAGCAGGACGTGGGTGCGCCCGCCGCCGCCGTCGAGGTACTGGCGCGTGAGCGGCGTGGCGCGCAGGAAGGCGCCCTGGCGGCCGTTGGCGGTCCATTCCGCGGGCAGCGCACGGGCGCCGGGGCCGTTGTCGAACAGGGCCTGGGCCGCCGCGCCGACCTCGGCGGGCGCGTGGCCGTCGGCGACGCGCGCCACGACCTTGCCCTGCATCGCGCTCCAGGCCTCGCGCAGTCCGGGATCGGCCGGGGTCACCGGCGAGTCGAAATTCGTCCAGCCGTCGGCGGGGCGATCCATCAGCGTACGCGGGCTGCGCGCCATCAGGGCGACGACGGTCAGCAGGTGGCCGCGCACGTTCACCGACTGGCCGAGCGCCGCGCCGGCGGGGAACAGCCGGTGCGCCGCGTCCTCGGTCAGGGCGAGCGCGTCGGGACGGCGCAGGGCCTCGCGCAGGTCGCCCGCGCTCGCCTGCAGTCCGAAGACGGCGATCGCATCCGGATCGGCGAACATCAGCACCAGCGGCATCGAGCGGCCTTCCACCCGCGCCGTGGACGTCCCGTCGATCAGGCGCGCGATCGCGCTCACCGGCGCGCCGGCCTGGCGCAGCGTCGTCCTGAAGACGAACGGCGCGTGGTCCTCCCAGTCGTCGTGCGCGCCCGGCCGGTTGCCGCGGAATTCGAGGTTGACCACCTGGGACGGCTCGGGGATGGCCGGATCGGGCCGCACCTGGTTGAACACGATCTGGGTGACGAGGTAGCAGCACGCGACGGCCACCGACAACCCCAGCAGGATGACCGCGGCATAGCCCGGATCGGCGACCAGCTGGCGCCAGCCGACTCGCAAGTCCTTCAGCATGGTCGGCTCCCGCTCAGTCGGCGAGCGCGTCGACGAGCACGCGGCCGTCGAGCAGCCGCAGGGTGCGATGGGCCATCGCTGCGTGCGTGGCCGAGTGCGTGACCATCACCAGCGTCGTGCCCTCGGCGTTGAGGTCGCGCAGGATGCGCATCACCTCGTCGCCGTGGGCGGTGTCGAGGTTGCCGGTCGGCTCGTCGGCCAGCAGCAGGGCCGGGCGCGAGACGATGGCGCGCGCGATGGCCACCCGCTGCTGCTGTCCGCCCGACAGCTGCGAGGGCCGGTGCCCTGCGCGATGGGACAGGCCCAGGCGATCCATCGCCTCGTCGATGCGCCGTCGGTGCTCGCGCGCCGGCACGTCGCCGTATTCCAGCGCCAGCTCGATGTTCTCGGCCACGCTCAGGTCGTCGATCAGGTTGAAGCTCTGGAAGACGAAGCCGATGCGGCCGCGGCGCAGGCGCGTGAGCCGCGCCTCGCTCCAGCCGGCGACGTTCTCGCCGTCGAACCAGTATTCGCCGCTGCTGGGCGCGTCGAGCAGGCCGAGGATGCCCAGCAGCGTCGACTTCCCGCAGCCCGACGGGCCGGTGACGGCGAGGTACTCGCCGGCGTCGATGTCGAGGTCGATCTGGTCGAGCGCGGTGGTCTCGACCTCCCCGCTGCGATGCAGCTTGCTGAGTCGGCGGAGCTTGAGCATGGTGGGTTCCTTCGATGCGAGAAATGGATCAGCCGTGGATGCGCAGGCGTTGCGCGTCGCCGTAGCGGCGCACACCGGAGACGATGACCTGTTCGCCGGGGCGCAGGCCGTCCAGCACTTCGACGCGCCCCGCGGCGCGGCGGCCCAGGCGCACGGGGCGGCGTTCCGCGGCGTCGGCGTGTTCGTCCAGCACGTAGACCCAGGTGCCGCCCGAGTCGCCGTAGAACAGCCCGTCGTCGACCAGCAGCGCCGGCCGCGACGCTCCGAGCACGATGCGCACGTCCAGCGCCTGGCCGGACTGCAGCCCCGGCGGCGGGGCCCCGGCGAAGGCCAGCTCGACGCCGACGCGGCCGTTGCTGATCTGCGGGTCGATGCGCGCGAGCGCGAGGTCGACGCGCGGTGCGCCCGGCGCGGCGCCGTCCAGGCGCGCCGGCAGGCCCACGCGCAGGCGTTCGCGGTAGAACTCGTCGATGGCGGCGTTCAGCTTGAAGCCCCCCGCCTCGTCGATGCGGCCGAGGTGGTCGCCCGGATGCACGCTGGCGCCGACCTGCAGCGCGAAACCCGTCAGCCGGCCGCTGACGGGGGCACGCGCCGCCAGGCCTGCCGCGGCCTCGCGCACCAGCCGCAGGCCCTCGTCCAGGCCGGCGACGGCGCGTTCGAGATCGTGCAGGGACTGCTCGCGCGTCTTCATCTCGGCGTCGCCGTCCTCCGTCTCCTGCGCCAGCAACCGCGCCTGCAGCCTGCTGCGGCGCGTCGCGTCCTCGAGCGCGCCGGCCGACAGGAAGCCGGATGCGGCGAGCTCCTGCGTGCGATGCAGGTCCGCGTCGGCCTTCTCGAGCTCGAACCTCAGGTTCGCGCGCTCGCGCCGCTGCGTGGCCCGCGCCGCGGCCAGCTCGGCACGCTGCACCGAGAGGTTGGCCAGCTGCTGGGCCACGTCGGCCGAGCGCGCCAGCACTTCCTGCTCGCGCTGCGGGTTCGACAGCCGGTAGAGCAGGTCGCCCGCCCGGACGATGGCGCCGTCGGTGGCCGGCACGACGTCCACGCGGCCGCCGTCGGCCGCGTCCAGCAGCACGGAATGCGCCGGCGCCGCGGTGGCCCGCACGACCAGTTCGTCGTCGAACGTGCCGGCGACGACGGTCGAGAGCTTGAGCTCGTCGCGCGCGACCGGCGTGCCGCGCGGCATCGCCCATGCGGCCAGGCCCGCCAGCGCGACCAGCATGGCCGCCCCGGCGATCCAGCGGCGGCGGCGCGCGCGGCCCGCGCCGGCGATCACGCGGTCCATCGCCAGGCCGGCGTGGGCTGCCGGCCGCTTCGGCGCGGAGGTGGTGAGGTCGTCCATGGACTGGCCTGTTGCATGGGCCGTGCCAGCCGCGCCGAGCCCGGGTGACCGAGCGCGGGATGGCGTGGCGGAGCGCGCGGGTGTCCGCTATTGATGCAGTCCCCTGTCCGGATCCGGACACCTCCCTGCGTATCCCGATTTGCTGCTAAGGTATTGGCCCATGTCCAGCGAAACCGTCCTCATCCTCGACGACGATGCCGACGTCGGCACCGCCGCGCGCCTGCTGCTGCAGCGCTGCGTGGGGCCGGCGCGGGTCCTGCGGCAGCCGGCGGAACTCGGCGCCGCGCTCGAGGCCGCGCGGCCGTCGGTGCTGCTGCTGGACATGAACTTCGCGCCCGGCCGCACCGACGGCGAGCAGGGCCTGGCGCTGCTGCAGCAGACGCTGGCGCGCGCCGATGCACCGGCGGTGGTCGTGATGACGGCCTACGCCGAAGTGGAGGTCGCGGTGCGCGCTCTCAAGCTGGGGGCGTTCGATTTCGTCACCAAGCCGTGGGACAACGCACGGCTCGTCGCGACCATCCAGGCCGCGGCGGCGAGCCGGCGTGCACCGGCGCAGCCCGTCGCGGGGTCGTCGACGCTGCTCGGCGACTCCGCGCCGATGCAGTCACTGCGGCGCCTGATCGCCAGTGTCGCGCCGACCGAGGCCAACGTGCTCATCCTGGGCGAGATGGGCGTTGGCAAGGAGCTGGTCGCGCGCGAACTGCACCAGCACTCGCCGCGCGCCGCGCAGGCCTTCCTGCCGGTCGACCTCGGCGCGCTGCCCGAGTCCACCTTCGAGAGCGAGCTGTTCGGCCACCGCCGCGGCAGCTTCACCGACGCCCGCAGCGACCGCCCCGGCCGCTTCCAGGCCGCCCGCGGCGGCACGCTGTTCCTGGACGAGGTCGGCAACCTGCCGCTGGTGCAGCAGGGCAAGCTGCTGACCGCGCTGGAGCGGCGCGAGGTCACGCCGCTGGGCGCCGACCGCGCCGAGCCGGTGGACGTGCGCATTGTCAGCGCGACCAACCTGGACGAGCGCCGCCTGTTCGATCCGTCGTGCTTCCGGGCCGACCTGCTGTATCGCCTGAACACGGTCGTGCTGCGCGTGCCGCCCCTGCGCGAGCGGCGCGAGGACATCCCGCTGCTGGCCGCCCACTACCTCGGGCATTACGCCACCCGGTATGCGAAGCCGGTGCCCATGCCGAGCCCGGCGGCGGCCCGCGGCCTGCAGGACGACGACTGGCCGGGCAACGTGCGCGCGTTGCGGCATGCGTGCGAGCGCGCCGTCATCCTGGGCGCCGGCGAGCGGCTGGAGCTGGCCGACTTCCACCTCGGCGCCCCCGCCGCCGCGCCGGCGCCGCGGGTCGACGCAGCGCCGCTGCGGCTGGACGAGGTCGAGCGCAGCGCCGTGGCCGAGGCCTTGCGCGCGGCCCAGGGCAACCTCAGCGAGGCCGCGCGCCGCCTCGGCTTGAGCCGCGCGGCGCTGTACCGCCGGCTGGAGAAGCATGGCCTCTGAGCGCGTGCGGGCGCACCGCGGGCCCACGCGCGCCCGCCGCGCCCAGGTCGCTGCCGCCGCGTTGTTGCTGGCCGCCTGCGCGGCGGTCGCGGCCCGCGCCGTCGATTCGCCGCGCCTGCTGGTGGCTTGCGCGCTCGCCGCGCTGGCGGCGCTGGCATGGGGCTGGCGCGCGCTGGCCGCGCTCGCCGTCGTGCCGCCGTCGACGCAGGACGAAGGCTTCGCCGCCGGTCGCCGCGCGGTGCCGGCGGCGGCCGCGCTCACCGAGATCCAGCTCGAGCAGGCGCCGGTCGCGCTGTGGTGGCAGCTCGGCGGACAGGTCGTGCCCTTGAACAACGTGGCGCGCCGGCTTGTCGCGCCTGGCGGGGCCGAGGCGCCCGAGCGCCTGCTGGAGCGGCTGGGCGAGCCGAGCCGCGGCTCCGGGCGCCTGTCCTTCGTCTTCGACAACGAGCGCGGCCCGGTGCGCTGCCTGCTGGCCTCGCGCACCGTCGTGGTCGAGGGCACCGAGGCGCGCCTGCTGGCCTTGATGCCCATCGAGTCCGAACTGGAGGCCGAGACCCTGAAGGCGTGGCGCCAGCTGGTCCACGTGCTGACGCACGAGATCATGAACTCGCTCACGCCCATCGCCTCGCTGTCGAACACGGCGCGCGACCTGGTGCGCCAGGGGTCGGCGGACGATGTGCGCGAGGACCTGGCCGTCGCGCTGGAGACCATCGCCCGGCGCACCGAGTCGCTGGCCACCTTCGTCGCCGAATACCGGCGCGTCAGCGACTGGCCGGAGCCCCGGCTGGCGGCGGTCGACCTGGCGGCGCTGTTCGCGCGCATCGAACGCCTGGTCGCCTCGGACTGGGCGCTGCGCGGCGGCGCGGCGCGTTTCGACGTCGACCCGCCGACGCTCACGCTGATGGCCGACAGCGGCCAGCTGGAGCAGTCCTTGCTCAACCTGCTGGCCAACGCGGCGCGTGCGACGGCCGACCTGCCCGAGCCCACGGTCAGCGTCAGTGCCCGCCTGCTGCGCGGCGGCCGCCTGGCCATCGAGGTGCGCGACAACGGTCCCGGCGTTCCGCACGGCCTGGAGCAGGAGATCTTCACCCCGTTCTTCAGCACCCGCGAGCGCGGTGGCGGCATCGGCCTGGCCGTGGTGCGCAACCTCGTCCAGGGCATGGGCGGCACCGTCCGCCACGTCCGGCCGGCCAGCGGCGGCGCGGCCTTCGTGCTGTCGTTCTGACCGGCCGCGGGCCGCTGCGCGCTCAGCCCGGCAGCGCCGCCGTGGCGCCGCCTTCGCGCGGCGTCGTCACCGTGATCTTCTTGCCGCGCACGTCGTCGTCCTGGACTATCTGCCCGCGCTTCATGACGACCACTCGATCGGCCATGGCGATGGTCTCGGGCCGGTGCGCGACCAGGATGCGTGTCATCGCGATCTCCCGGATCGCCGCGTTGACGGCCTTTTCGTTCCAGACGTCCAGGTGGCTGGTGGCCTCGTCCAGCAGCAGCAGCCTGGGTTCGCGGTACAGGGCGCGCGCGAGCAGGATGCGCTGCTTCTGCCCGCCCGACAGGCCCAGGCCGATGTCGCCGACGAGCGTGTTGTAGGTCATGGGCATGCGCATGATCTCGTCGTGGATGGCCGCGAGGTTCGCGCATTCGCGCACGCGCGCCGGGTCGGGCTGGGCCTCGAAGAAGCAGATGTTGTCGGCGATGGAGCCAGCGAACAGCTGGTCGTCCTGCATCACGGTGCCGATCAGCTTGCGGTAGTTGGCCAGGCCCAGTTGCCGCAGCGGCAGGCCGCCCACGAGGATCTCGCCCGCGGTGGGCTCCAGCAGCCCCAGCATCAGCTTGACCAGCGTGGTCTTGCCGCAGCCCGAGGCGCCCGCGATCGCGACGCACTGCCCGGCCGGCACCGCCAGGCTCAGGCCTTCCAGGACGAAGGGCTCGCTGTCGGCGTAGCGGAAGGACACGTTGCGCACCTCGATCGAGGGCGACACCGCGGCCGGATCGACCTCGCAGTCGCACGGCGCCTGCTCGGGCTCGGCCAGCACGATGTCGGCCACGCGCTCGCCGTGCAGGCCCAGCATGCGCAGCTCGAACGAGCGGTCGATCAACGACGCGATGCGCTGGCTGAACTGCTCCTTGTAGCTCAGGAAGGCGAACAGCATGCCCACCGTGAAGCGGTGGTCCATCACCGCGAGCGCCCCGAGCCAGACGACGACCACGCGCTCCGCGTTGAAGAGCAGCGAGTTGGCGGTCTGGAACGAGATCGTCAGGCGGGCGATCCGCAGGTCGGCGTTGAACTGCTCGGCCAGCGCGTTCATCCAGCCGATGCGGCGTTCGGCCTGGCGCTGGAACAGGCGCACGCTCTGGATGCCGCGTGCCGATTCGATGAAGTAGGTGTTCTGGCGCGACGCATGGACGATCTGCTCGGCCGTCGCCTCGCGCAGGGCGCCGAAGATCACCCAGCGAAGCAGGGCGTACAGCGTCACCGCGGCCAGGCTCACGCAGGCCAGCGTCCTGCTGTAGACCAGCATCACCGCCAGCGTGGCGACCACCAGCAGGCCGTCGATGATGCCCTCGACGAACTGCGTCGTCAGGCTGCGCTGGATCGTCTGGATCGAGCCGAAGCGCGACACGATGTCGCCCAGGTGCCGCTTCTCGAACCAGGGCAGCGGCAGCTGCATGAGGTGGCCGAAGGTGTTGCCCAGCCACTGGAAGTTCAGGCCCGTGGCCAGCGCGGTCGTGGCCCACGAGCGCACCGCGCCGATGGCCGTCTGCAGCAGCACCAGCAGCAGGAAGCCGATGCCCAGCACGGTGGCCAGGCCGCGGTCGGCGGCCACCAGCGCCTCGTCCACCATCCATTGCAGGTAGAACGGCGCCACCAGCGTGCAGGCCTGCAGCGCCAGGCCCAGCAGCAGCAGCTGCGCCATGCCGCGCCGCAGCCCGTGCACGTGCCCCATCAGCGACAGCAGGCTGAAGCGCCGGCGTTCCACGCGCTTGAGGAACGACGGCCTGGGCGCGAGCTCCAGCGCGACGCCCGTGAAGTGGTTGGCGACCGCGGCGATCGGCATCCTGCGCTCGCCCACCGCCGGATCGTGCAGGGTGGCGTAGCCGCGCGCGAACTCGCGCAGCACCACGAAGTGGTTCATGTCCCAGTGCAGCACGCAGGGCAGCTGCAGCTGCGTCAGGTGGTGGATGTCCAGCTTGAGCGAACGCGGCTGCAGGTCCAGGCCCTGCGCCATCGCGATCAGGCTCTTCAGCGTGGTGCCCTTGAGCGACACCGAGAAGCGCCGGCGCATGTTGGCCATGTCGATGCGATGACCCCAGTACTCGCCCACCATCGCCAGGCAGGCGAGGCCGCACTCGGCGGCCTCGGACTGCAGCACGACCGGCAGCCGGCGGCGCGCCCAGAACTTCAGCAGGGGCGGGTGCGGGTCCATGTCATCCCTTCGCGCCGTCGCCTTGCAGGGGCTCCAGCAGCCACTCGTAGAGCTTGCGGGTCTCGAGCAGCAGGCTGGCGTCCAGCGCCATGCCGGCCATCAGCGGCCGCGCCTGGCCGGCGAGCAGGACGTCCTGCCGCGCCAGCGCCACGCGGATCCGGTAGAGCGCCTCGCCGGAGCGCCGCGGGCTGTCGGCCGCGGGGGCGTCGACCAGCGGGCTGTGGGAGACCTCGCTGACGGTGCCCTGGAACTGGCCGAATTTCTGGAACGGGTAGGCCGGGTAGCGGATCTGCACCGGCGTGCCCGGCCGGGCGAACACGGCCGCGCGCGCGGACACGTAGAGCTCGGCCTCCAGCGGCGAGCCCGCCGGCGTCAGGTTGGACAGCACCTGCCCCGCGACCACGACCTGGCCGGACTGGGTCGCGACGCCGCCGATCGTGCCGGCCTGCGGCGCGCGCACCAGGATCGCCTCCGGAGCCGAGGCCGCAGCGCGGTCGTCCGCGAGGACGAACAGCACGTCGCCGGCGCGCACGGCCTGATCCTCGCGCACCCGCACCTCCAGCACCCGCCCCGCTTGCGCGGACTGCACGCGGATCAGGCCCCGGGTCGGCATCAGCACGCCGCTCGCCTGCTCCTTGCGCGTGTAGTCGGCCGTCGCGAAGAACACCAGGACGGCCGCCGCGATCAGCCAGAACACGCCGGTGATCCAGGCCACGCCCGCGGGCCGCAGCAGCACGATGCTGCCGTACTGGCGGACCGTGGCGTAGGCCAGGGCCTGCGCGCGAAACAGCGGGGGCGGGCTCATTCGTCAGGCCTGGGCCGTCGCCGCGCGTTCGCGTGCCACGGCCGGCGGCTCGGCGGCCTCGCACGCGCCGGGCGCGACGACGGTGATGCCGCGGTACTTGTGCAGCACCTTGAGCAGGGCGCGCACCTTGCGCTCCGCCTGCGGGTCGTCCAGCAGCGCGGCGAGCTGGGCGACGGTCACCGGCGCGCCGCCGTTGAGGAGTTCGACGACGCGCTCCAGCCTCGCGAAGTTCCGCAGCGAGACCCGCGTGCCGCGCACGAAGACGTCCTGCAGGCCCGGCCGTGCGCCCGCGCGGCAGAGCAGCCGGTAGGGCTCGTCGGTGCGCACGGTGTCGCCGGGACCGACCTCGACGTCGACGAGGGAGGGCACCGGGCGGTTGCGGAACCCGGCATTGCTGAACAGCGAATAGCGGAAGTCGCGGTAGATGTCGCGCAGCAGGGGCTTGAGGGCGAGGTCTTCCCTGTCCTCGAGCGACAGCAGCGACAGGACGGCGTCCACGGCGCTGGTGTCGTCGATCGGGTTGCGGTCCGCCTTGAGCATGCCCTCGGAACGCCGCACGTGTTCGTTCATGACATGCTTGAGCAGCTCCTGCACGAAGTCGTAGTCGCAGCGGTTGTTGAACCAGCAGGCGATGCCCATGGACAGCTCGTCCTGCATGCCGACGTGGAACTTGTTTTCCGGCATGAAGTAGAACTGGCCTTCGCCGAAGGTGTGCTTCGTGGCGGTGGGCAGATGGGCCGCCACGTTCATGTTGTTCTGCCGCTTCTCCTCGGGCGCCGTCCGGTACTCCTCGTCCTCCCAGGTGTACATGGTCTTGGGCCCCGGGCCGAGATGGAAATGCATCCCGCTCTTGCCGGCGAAGTCCTTGTGGATGCCCAGCGGCGTCATGTCGTAGTTGCCGATGAACACCGTGAACAGGATGCCCTCGGTGGGCATGCCGATCATCTCCAGCACCGGCTTGAGGATGACGGCGGCGGCCTGCGACAGCGCGGCGCTGAACTTCTCGCCCTGGTTGAGGATGATCCCGAACCTGCGGTCGCCGAAGGCGCGGCGCACCCAGGCCTGCACGTCCTCGTCCGGCCGGGGGTGGCTGGCGAAGTGATCCGCCAGGGTCTCCACCGGCTCGCCGTCGACCCACAGCCGATACCCGTAGCGCCTGCGATGCACCTGGCAGACCTCGGCCAGGACATCCAGCACCAGGCGGCGCATCAGCCGCGACTGGTCCGCCGTGAAGCCGGCAGCGATGGTGGCCGGCGCGGTCATGTTGCGGGTCTGCCGCATGAAGTCGCGCCACCAGGCGTCGTCGAACTGCTGCTTGAGGCGCGATAGCGCCAGCGGGCCGGGGGCTTGCTCGTGGATCGTCATGTTCTGGCTCCGATGAATGGGCTCGCGGGGCGCGGCGTCAGGCCGCGGCGGCCTGGCGGCGGGCGAGGCCGCGGTAGCGGTGGATCTCGGACAGCAGGTGCAGCCCGACCTTGTCGCTCCAGCGCTCGTCGAGCAGGCCCAGCAGTTCCGCGACGGGATGCGGCTCGCCGTCGTTCAGGCGCTCGACGAAGTCGACCAGGCAGGCGTGGTCGTTGAGCTCCAGCCGGTGGCCGCGGATGTAGAGGATCATCTTGCCGGTGCCTGCAATCTTGCGCGTGAGGATCCTGTAGGGTGCGTCGAGCTGCACCTCGTCGTCGCGGCTGAACGCCTCGCGCTGCTCGCGTTCGAACGGCGGATTGCGGTAGCCGGCGTTGCTGAAGAGGATGTGGCGCCAGTCCACGTAGGCCGTCTTCACCAGGCCCTCGAGGGTGAGGTGGCGGTATTCGGCCGGCACCGTCTGCGGGGCGACGATGCTGTCGATGTGCGTGTCGTCGTCCGGCGCCGTGCCGTCGTGGACGATGGCGTCGGCGTCGATCGGGCGGACCTGCGTCCACGCATGGCGCAGCATCGACCGCGCGAGGTCCGAGTTGGTGTGCGTGTATTGCCAGACGGTGATGCCGATCGACAGTTCGTCCTGCACGCCGATGTGGAAGGTGCCTTCCGGCATGAAGAACAGGTCGCCGGCCTCGATCCGGAACTTCTTCGCATGCGGCTTGAGCGCCGGGAAGTCGCGGTGCTTCAGGCCGCCTTCGTTGGTCAGCCTGCGGTAGTCTTCCTTGTCCCACACGTACATCACCTTGCTCCCGGGGCCGACGTGGAAGTGGGTGACGTTCTCGCCCCGGATGTCCTGGTGGATGCCCAGCGGGGTCTTGTCGTAGTTGCCGAGGAACAGCGTGAACTGGATGCCGTCGCGCGGGATGCCCGCCTGCCGCAGCAGGGGTGCCAGCGCGAGCGCGATGTCCCGCGAGAAGGCCTCGTCGAACTTCTCGCCGGCGTTGATGATGAAGCCGAACTTGCGATCCTGGAACGCGCGCGCACACCACGCCTCCAGGCTCTCGCCCGGCGCCGGCGGCTGGTCGTAGACCTTCTCCATCTCGTCGCGATCGAGCAGGCGGCCGTCGACATACGCGCGGAAGCCGTAGCGCGCGGTGCGCAGGCGAAATAGCGTGGCCACGACGTTGAGCACCGACTGCCGATGGAATGCGATGCGGTCCGGCTCGATGGCCTTGGCGAACACCGCGGGGGCGCTCAGTTGCCGGGTCTCGAGGAGGAATTCATTCCACCACGCGTCGCTGAAGGGCTGGGGTTGGTAGGTCACGCTCGTTCCTTCGATGTGCTTGGGATCCTCGGGTGGCCCGGCATCTGATCCGGATGCCGGGCCTGGCTCGATCACCAACCGGGCGCGCCCGGCGTCGGCGACCCGCCGGTCGGGGTCAGAACGCCTTGACGTCCACGTGCTGGCTGCCTTGGTGGATGTGCGCCTCGCCGCCGGACACGGCGGACTCTTCCAGCGGCGACAGCACGGTGATGCCGAGGACGTCGGCGATCTCCTGGTCTTGTTGGACTTGGGTTTCGTTGGCTTGCGCTTGGTTTTGCATGTCAGCTCTCTCTTCGTTGAGGATGGGAAGGCGAGAGTCGACGACCCTCGCCGGGCAACGCCGCATCGCGTTCGCGAAGGCGACGGACGACGGGATCGAACGAGCTTTCGGATCAGGATCCGGGAACGAATCGAACCAGTCGTCGATGCAAAAATTAATTTGCAGGCAGGTCGCTGTCAATCGACGGGACGTGGGGGGCCCGCGTGGATCACGCTCTCTTTTAGTGATACGTGGTACGGGTATACGTATATGGACCGAGCCGCATCGCCGAGCGCGAACGGCCTCCCGAGTTAGGGGGAAATTCGATCAATGGCCCTGGTCGGAAAGCGGTCGACTTCGACCGGCGCGTGCTCGACCGGAAGGAGCACGACGTCACGCTTGCCGCGTGACGGCGCATGTTCGGCAGGTGAATCCCCGCCGCGAGCGGCCTTCAGGCCGCGATCAGGCGGTTGCGCCCGTTGTACTTGGCCGCGTACAGGCGGCGGTCGGCCAGCGTCAGCAGCCCCGCGCCGTCGCTGGCCTCGGTGGCGCTGGTCAGGCCCATGCTGACGGTCACCGCGAGGCCGGGCCGTAGCTGCTGCCAGCCGTGCGCGGCCACCGCCAGGCGCAGACGTTCGGCGATCTCGATGGCCTCCTCGGGCGGGACGCCGGAGAGAGCCAGCACGAACTCCTCGCCGCCGTAGCGCACCGCCAGGTCGCTGCTGCGGCAGTGCTGGCCGATCAGTTGCGCCATCTGGCGCAGCACCGCATCGCCGGCGTCGTGGCCGAAGGTGTCGTTGACCTGCTTGAAGTGGTCGAGGTCCATGAGCAGCAGCGTCAGCGGCTCGCCCTGCGCCGCGCGTGCGAGGGCCGGGGCCAGCCACAGGTCCAGCGCTCGGCGGTTGCCCAGGCCGGTCAGCGGATCCTGGGTGGCCTGGCGTGCCCACTGGCTGGTCAGGCGCGCCAGCTCGATGCGCAGTTCGCGTTGCGAGACGGCGTTGCGCGCCGCCTCGTCGCTCTTGCGCTCGCCCACGCGACGCCATTGCCGCAGTGCCGCCAGCGCCGCGTCGAGGTTGCCCAGCTGCTCCTCGACGCCGCTCAGGCCGTCGAGCGCCAGTTGCAGGTCGTCGAGCGAACCCTCCTCGGTCAGCAGCTCGATGGAACGCAGGTAGTGGGTGCGGGCCAGCGCGGGGTCGCCCATCGCCTCGAAGCAGCGACCGAGCTCGTACTCGCAGATGCACTCGTTGGGCCGCATGCCCAGCTCGCGATAGCGACCGAGCAGCGAGACCAGCGTGGCGAGGGCTTCGCCCGTGCGGCCCACGCGGCGCAGCGTGATCGCCAGGTTGCCGAGCGCCATCGCCTCCAGTCGCGCGTCGCCCGCGGCAGCGAAGTCGACGGCGAGCGCCTGCCAGCGCGCGAGGTGGGGCTCGAGCACGGCCCAGCATTCCGGGCTGTCCGAAGGCAGCGGCTCGGCCTGGCGGTTGATGGCATTGTTCATCGACAGCCGCACTTCCAGGACGAGCGCGGGGTCGCCGTTGGCGGCGATCTCCGTGGCTTCCTGCAGGCACGACAGCGCATGCTGGTGGCGCCCGAGCAGCGAGCTGCAGATGCCGACGTTGCGCAGCACCTGCGCGAGGCGGGCCTCGTCGCCGAGCTCGCGCGTGGACGCCTCGGCGTCTTCCAGCATGGCCATCGCCGCGGCATGGTCGCCCGCGGACCGCAGGGCCGCGCCGATGCGCAGCAGGGCGTCGACGTGGCGGTCGCGCTGCCCGGCGGCCTTGAAGACCTCCGCCGCGGTCGCCGCGGCGCGCACCGACTCGACGAGTCGCCCCTGGCGAGCCAGCTTCACGGATTGGCCCAGCAGCTGGTCGGCATCGCCGACGGCGACGGCCGGCGCGGTGGGGGTGTCGGAAGGCGGAGGGGACATCGTCGAGAGGTGTTCCTGAAAGAGCGACTCTAGCCCAGGACCGCCCCGATACGACTACCACCCCACCGTATCAGTAGCCGCAGCCGATCCGCACGAGCCGCCGGGTCCACCCGCCCAGCAGCCGCGCCAGCAGGCCCATCGCGACGGCCTCCTTGCCGAGGCGCCACAGAGTGCGGCGGCCGTGCGCCGCGCGCCAGACGGTGTGCGCCACCCGGTCGGGCGTCGCCTTGACGCCCAGGATGTCGATCGAGCGTGCCTTCACCGCCGCCTGCTGCACCATGGGTGTCTGGACGTAGGCCACCAGTACCGCGCTGACCTGGATGCCCAGCGGCTCGAACTCGATGTCGAGGGCCTCGGTCAGGCCGCGCACGAAGAACTTGGAGGCGCTGTACACCGCCAGGTCGGGCACGCCGTATTCGGCCGAGGTGGAGCACATGGTGACGATGTGCGCGCCCGGGGTGGCGCGCAGTGCGGGCAGGGCGGCATCGATGCAGTGCACCACCCCCTTGACGTTGACGTCGATGAGCTCGTCGATGCGCTGCGGCGCGATCGATGCGTGCGGGCCCATCGCGAGCAGCCCTGCGCAGTTGAACAGGCAGTCCAGCCGCCCGCCCGCGGCGTCGATGGCGCGTTGCACCAGTGCGGTGGCGCCGGCGCGCGTGCCCAGGTCGCCGACGAAGGGCAGCACGGCGGCGCCGCCCGCACGGGCCACCTCCGCAAGCGCGTCGGCATCGCGGTCGCAGGCCAGCACGCGCCAGCCGCGCTGCGCGAACAGCAGCGCGGTGGCGCGGCCGATGCCGGAGGCGGCGCCGGTGACCAGGATGCTGCGGGGCGTGGCGGTCGTGCCCGCGGGGGCGGGTGCCTGCGCCGCGACGCGGGTCACTCCGCGCCTTCCGCGACGTGCTGCCGGGAGCGCGGCCAGGCGGGCAGCCCGTCGCCGAAGCGCAGCCAGGGCAGGTCATGCTCGAGCCAGGAATGGTGCGTCGGCGGCGTGCGGGCGGGGTCGTCGAGGCTGCAGGTGGCGACCTCCACGTAGTCCGGCTCGTCCTGGCTCACGTAGGCCACGTGGGTGCCGCAGGTGGCGCAGAACCAGCGCGTGACGGGCGGCGACGTGGCGTAGGTGGCCGGCGTGCCCTGCACGAAGGCGAACTGGCCGGCGGGCACCGACAGCCACGCCACGACGGGCGCCGCGACCAGGCGCCGGCAGGTGCGGCAGTGGCAGACCATGCTGCCATGCGGTGCGCCGGCCAGGCGATAGCGCACCGCGCCGCAGAAACATCCCCCCTCGAACTGCGTCTCGTCCATCTCGACCTCTCCTGCGCCGGATCCGGCAGCGGCCAGCTTAGCGGGTGCCGCGCGGCGGGACGATGCCGGATTTCCCGCGCTGGGCGCCGCGGCCGCTACGCGGCGGCCAGCGCCCGCCAGATCATCAGCGAGGCATGCGCGTCGTTGGCCGCGTACTGCAGCTGCTGCGCCGAGAGGACAGGAGCGGCCCAGTTGGACGTGGTGGCCTTCTTCGACTTCGGCAGCCGCTGGCCCAGCACGATCGCTACCGCGGTCTTGAGGCCGACTGCCTGCGAGAAGCCCAGCTGGCGCACCTTGTGCGAGAGGTCGACCGACCGGCCCAGCCGCAGGCCGAGCTTGCGCTGCAGCTGCGGCCGGTCCGAGGCCAGGCCGAACCCGACCCGCACGATCTCGTCGGACTCGATCATCGCCCGCAGGAACTCCGCCATCCCCGGGGTGGCGGTCTGCACGATGAAGGCATCGTCGACCGTGGCGAACTGGACCACGTCCGGACCGGTCTGCGGCGCGCCGGCCGCGAAGACGGGCTTGCTCTCGGTGTCGAAGCCCACGTGCACCGAAGCGCGCAACGCGCGTTCGGCGAACGCCACTTGCGCATCGGTGCGCAGCACGTGGATGCGTGCCGGCGGCAGCGCCGCATAGGCGGGCAAGGCCGCGATCTGTTCGCTCGTGGGCCGCTCGAGCGGGCGGGGTCGGTCCATGGCGTCAGTATGCCCCGCGCCGATTCGGGCCGGCGGCCGTCACGATGCGGCGTCTTGCGGGATCAGGAGCCGGAACGTGCTGCCTTGCGTGCCGGTGTGCAGGATCGAGGCGCTGCCGCCGTGCAGCTCCATGATCCGCCGCACCAGGTACAGGCCCAGCCCGTGGCCTTGCCGATGCTGCGCCTCGAGGGCGCGCGCGCCGCGGGAGAACAGGTTGGGCAGCAGCGCGTCGGACACGCCCGGACCGCGATCCGAGACGTCGATCAGCAGGGCCAGCGGGTCGTCCGAGTCGCTGATGCGCAGCGTCACCGGACTGGCCGCCGGGGCGTACTTGAGGGCGTTGGCCAGCAGGTTGCGCAGCGCGAGCCGCATCAGGCCGGAGTGCATGGCCGCGGTGCGCGTGGCGGCTTCGCGCACGATGCCGACCCGGCCGCGCTCGTCCAGCGGCATGTCGGCCAGCACCAGCTGCAGCAGCATGTCGATGTCGAAGTCCTGCACCACCAGCGGCGCCGCGCCGTTGAGCAGGACCGCATCGGCGAGCGTGTTGTCGACGGCCGCCGAGACATGGTTGATCACCGTCGACGCGCGCCGCAACCCGGCGGCGATGGCCGCCTGCGACTCGGTGCCCCGGGAGATCAGGGCCTCCGCGCCCTGGAGCGCGGCCGATGCGTTGTTCAGGGGCTGCCGAACCTCGTGGGCCAGCGCCGTCAGCAGTTCGCTGCGCTCCGTCAGCAGTTGCTCGCGCTGTTCCAGCAGCGCCGACAGGCTGCGCGCCTGGGCCTCCGCCTGGATCAGCCGCTCCTGCTCGCGCGCCAGCTCCGCGCCCTTGGCCATGTCGTGCCGTTGCGACGTCTCCAGGGCGATGCCGATGTAGCCGAGGTTGCCGTAGAGCGCGGCGAACAGTCCGGAGACGAACGTCAGGGCGAAGTCCATGCCCGGCGCGAAGGCCTGCGCCGTGCGCCAGCTCCAGCCGACGGTGGCCAGGCGCATCGCGAGCGCCAAGGCGAAGAACGCGTAGGCGCCCGCGAGCAGCGCCGCGCTGCGAAAGCCCGTCTGTCGATATAGCCGCCTGGCGAGGACGCACACCCAGGCCGCCCCGGCGAGGTGGATGCCGGTGGAGAACAGGATGCGCACGCCGGCGAGGACCTCCGACGCATAGAACAGTTCGTAGATGCCGCTCGCCAGCAGCCACAGGACGAGCGACAGCCTGGTCCGGATGCGTTCGTCCAGCTCCGTTCGCAGCGCCGCGACCAGCATGAACCAGGCGCCGAACCCGATCACGTTGGCGGCGGCGAACGAGGCCCAGTCGGGGATCGCGGTGCGCAGGGCGATGAGGATGAAACACACGCCGGTGGCGATCGTCCCGGCGCACCACAGCGCCACGGCGGTGCGGCGATGCCGGTTGCGCAGGATCGTCCAGGCCACGATCGGCAGCGCCACGTGGAGGAAGCCGACGACGAGGAAGGCGGTCGGGGGATGTATCTGCATGAGGGGCAAAGGGTAACCCGGCGAGACCCGCCTGAACGGGCGTCCGGCCGCGTGGATCGGCGCGGACCCGGCGCCCGCGCCACGCCGGACGACGCGCGCCCGCGGGCGGCAATTGGCCCCGGGGACGACGCGAAAGTCGGGCAAAGCGTCAACTTCGTGTGACACTCCGAATTGTACGGGGCACGCGCCAGCCTCGCATTTCCACGGTCCCGGGCCCGCGCCCGGCAGCCGATCCCGGCGTTGCCAGCCATTCGAAAGGGACCGACTTGCACTGGATTGTCTACCTCGTCCTGGCCCTGGTGGGGATCCCGCTGGCCGTCGCGTTCTTCTTCTACGTGTTCACCAAGGGCGCGCTGGTCCTGCGCGGCCTGCGGCACGGTCCGCACACGCCGGCCGACCATGTCTACCCGATCTATTCGCAGATGTGGCTGATGCAGCTGGTGGATTTCCAGCCCGTGATCTCCGCGATCCTGCTGTTCCAGTACGACGTGCTGGTCTCGCGCATCGTGGCCGACCTGCGCCGTATGTCCCTCCAGGGGCAGGACGTGCTGATCACGTCGTGCGCCTTCGGCAACGTGATTCCGCGCGTCGTCGAGGCGGCGCTGGGCGCGGGGGCGCGCACGGTGAAGATCGTGGACATCATCGACAACGAGCTGCTGCACGCGCGGAGCAAGCTGCATCGATTCGACGGCCGCGTGGACTACCTGCGGGCCGACGCCACGGCCATGAGCCTGCCGGCGCATTCGGTCGCCGCCAACGTGCTGTTCTTCCTGCTGCACGAGCTCGATCCCGCGATGAAGCGCCATGCGATCGACGAGGCGGTGCGCATGCTGGCCCCCGGCGGCCGGCTCTACCTGGCCGAGTTCCACAAGCCCGACCCGGCCGTGCTGCGCTTCCTGAGCTGGCTGTACTTCAAGACCTTCGAGCCCTTCGGTCTGGCCCTCTGGGACGTGCAGGATCCCGTGGCCCAGCTGGCCGGCATGAGCGGGGTGAGCTGGCAGCGCAGCACGGCGCTGTTCGGCAACTTCCAGGTCATCGTGGCGACGCGGGATCCGGCGGGCTGAGTCCGTCGGCCGGCGCCGGGCCATGCCCCGATCAGCGCCGCTCGACCAGGATCGCGCGGAAGTCGTTGACGTTGGTCAGCGTCGGCCCGGTGATCACCGAGTCGCCGAGCGCGCTGAAGAAGCCGTGGCCGTCGTTGGCGTCCAGGCGGGCGCGCGGGTTGATGCCCGCGGCCCATGCGCGCGCCAGCGTGTCGGGCGCCGCGTGCGCACCCGCGATCTCCTCGGCGCCGTCGACGCCGTCGGTGTCGCCGGCGATCGCGTGCACGCCCGCGAGGCCGTCGAGCGCCACGGCCAGCGCCAGCAGGAACTCGACGTTGCGGCCGCCGCGGCCGGCACCGCGCACGGTGACGGTGGTCTCGCCGCCGGACAGCAGCACGCAGGGCTGCTCGAACGGCTGGCCGCGCGTGGCCACCTGGCGCGCGATGCCTGCCATCGCCTTGCCGAGCTCGCGCGCCTCGCCCTCCAGGCTGTCGCCCAGGATGTGGGCGGCGACGCCGGCCTCGCGGGCCACCCGCGCCGCGGCCTCCAGCGCCACCTGCGGCGCGGTGATCATGCGGACCTCGCTGCGCGCCAGCCGCGGATCGCCCGGCTTGACCGATTCGCCGGCGCCCGATTCGAGCACGCGACGCACCGTGTCGGGCACCGCCATCCGGTAGCGCTCGACGATGGCCAGCGCGTCGGCGCAGGTGGTGGGATCGCCCACGGTCGGCCCGGAGGCGATGTCGCGCGGGTCGTCGCCGGGCACGTCGGAGATGAGCAACGTCACCACCCGCGCCGGATGGCACAGCGCGCCGAGGCGGCCGCCCTTGAGCGCCGACAGGTGGCGGCGCACGCAGTTCATCTCCGAGATCGACGCGCCGCTGGCCAGCAGCGCGCTGTTGACGGCGCGCTTGTCGTCCAGCGTGAGGCCGGGCGCGGGAGCCACCAGCAGCGACGAGCCGCCGCCGGAGATCAGCGCGATCACCAGGTCGTCGGCGGTCAGGCCGGTGACCAGCGCCGCGATGCGCTGCGAGGCGGCGAGACCGGCCGCGTCGGGCACCGGGTGCGCGGCCTGCACGATCTCGATGCGCTCGCAGGGCTGCTCGTAGCCGTAGCGCGTGACGACCAGGCCTTCCAGCGGGCCGGGCCAGTGGTCCTCCAGTGCGCGTGCCATCGCGGCCGACGCCTTGCCCGCGCCGATGACGATGGCGCGGCCCCTGGGCGGCTCGGGCAGGTGCGGCGGCAGGCACAGCGCCGGCTGCGCCGCGGCGACGGCGGCATCGAACATCTGGCGCAGGAGTGCGCGCGGATCCGGGGCGGTGGTCATGGCGTTCATTCTGCGCGCAGCGCGGCCAGCCGTTCGCGCAGCCGCGGCGCGGCGAAGTCGAGGAAGGCGCGCAGCTTGGAGGTGACGCGCTGCTGGCCGTCATAGACCAGGTGCACCGGCACCGGCGCGGGCTCGAACCGCTTCAGCAGCAATCGCAGCCGCCCCGCGCGCAGCGCCGCATCGGCCTGGTACGACAGCACGCGCGTGATGCCCAGTCCGGCGACGGCCGCGTCGACGGCCGACTCCGCCGTGTTGGCGGCCAGGCGCGGACGCGCCGGCACGAAGGGTGGCGTGTCCGCGCCGGCGAAGCGCCACGGCGACGGGAACGGCGAGTCGAACGTGATGCAGCGATGCGCGGCCAGGTCGGCCGGCGTGCGCGGCGTGCCGTGCGCCTTCAGGTAGCCCGGGCTGGCGCAGACGACGGAACACAGCTCGCCCAGCGGCAGTGCGTTCAAGCGGCTGTCGGGCAGCGTGCCGATGCGCACCGCCACGTCGACGTGTTCGTCCATCAGGTGCGCCACGCGGTCGCCCAGCGCGAGCCGCACGTCCACCTCGGCGTTGGTGCGCAGGAACGCGGTGACCACGGGCAGCACGTGCAGGCGGCCGAACACGATGGGCGCGGTGATCGCCAGCTCGCCGCGCGGCAGGTCGTACTCGCCGGCGACCGCGCGCTCGGCGTCGTCGACCTCGCCCAGGATGCGTCGGCATGCCTGCTCGTACGCGCGGCCGGGCTCGGTGAGCTCGAGCCGGCGCGTGGTGCGATTGAGCAGCCGGGCGCCCAGGTGGCCCTCCAGCTCGGCGAGCTTGCGGCTGACGGTGGCCAGCGGCATGGCCAGCCGGCGCGCGGCGCCGGACAGGCTGCCGGCGTCGACCACGGCCAGGAAGACGGTCATCGCATCGAGCCGGTCCATCCGATATTCCCGAAAAATGGAAGATTCATTCCATATTGTGACGACTAGTGAAATCGAATGGAAGGATCGATAGTTCATCCACGCCGCGACATCCCGTCGCCGACCCCTTCCAGGAGCCCACCATGTCCCGCATCCCGACCCCGTCCTCCATCGCCACCAGCCCGGCCGCATCGCAGCCGCTGCTCGAGGCCGTCAACAAGCAGCTCGGCTCGGTGCCCAACCTGTTCCGCGTGGTCGGCAACAGCCCGGCGGCGCTCGAGGGGTACCTGGCCATGTCGGGCGCGCTCGCCAAGGGCGCGCTGCCCGCGCAGACGCGCGAACGCATCGCCCTGGCCGTGGCCGAGGTCAACGGCTGCAACTACTGCCTGGCCGCGCACGCCTACCTCGGCAAGAACCTGGCCAGGCTCGACGATGCCGAGATCGCCGCCAACCGTGCCGGAACGTCCGGCGATGCCAAGGCCGATGCCGCCGTCCGTTTCGCGGCGCTGATCGTGCGCGCACGTGGCCACGTCGGCGAGCCGGCACTGGAGGCCGTGCGCGCCGCCGGCTATACCGACGCCCAGATCGTGGAAATCGTCATGCACGTGGCGATCAACACCTGGACGAACTACCTCAACGAGGTGGCCGGCACCGAGATCGACTTCGCCGTCGTCGCCGCCCTCGAAACCGCCTGATCGCTCACCGGAGTCCGCCATGCCCGCCGCCGTGCCCTACCCCAGCGACGTCGCCTTCACGCCCTCGGTCAAGGCGTTGCAGCAGGCGCGCGGCTCGCGTCACGCGTACGCGCGCCTGGAGCAGGGCCGCGGCTGGCAGACCGACATCGACGACGACCTGCGCGGCTTCATCGAGGCGCAGACCACGTTGTTCCTGGCCACCGCCAACCGCGAGGGCCAGCCCTACGTCCAGCACCGCGGCGGACCGGCCGGCTTCCTGCGCGTGCTGGACGCGCGCACGCTGGCCTTCGCCGACTTCACCGGCAACCGCCAGTTCATCTCCACCGGCAACCTGCGCGACAACCCGAAGGCGCAGCTGTTCCTGATGGACTACGCGCACCGGCAACGCGTGAAGATCTGGGGCGAGGCCCGCGTCGAGGCCGACCCCGCGCTGGTCGAGCGACTGATGCCCGCGGGCTACAAGGCCCGTGCCGAGCAGGCGATCGTGTTCGAAGTCAAGGCCTGGGATGCGAACTGCCCGCAGCACATCCCGCAACTGCTGCCCGCCGACGAGGTCGTCGCGGCGATCGCCGAACGCGACCGCCGCATCGCCGAGCTCGAAGCCGAAGTGGCGCGCCTGCGCCGCTGATCCTTCCCGCGCCGCGACGATGCAGGTATCGTCGCGGGCATGAGCTATCGCGCCACGGTCGGTCAGAGGGTCTACGGCTTCGCCGATCTGCGCGAGTTGCTGGGCAAGGCCAGCCCGGTGCGCTCCGGCGACCAGCTGGCCGGCGTGGCCGCCGCCACGGCGCAGGAGCGCGTGGCCGCGCAGGCCGCGCTGGCCGACCTGCCGCTGGCCACCTTCCTGGCGCAGGCCGTGCTGCCCTACGAGACCGACGAGGTCACGCGCCTGATCGTCGACGGCCACGACGCCGCGGCGTTCGTGCCGGTGCGCCATCTCACGGTGGGCGGCCTGCGCGACTGGCTGCTGTCGGACGCCGCCACGCCGGCGACGCTGGCCGCGCTCGCGCCCGGGTTGACGCCGGAGATGGTGGCCGCGACGAGCAAGATCATGCGCAACCAGGACCTGATCCTGGCGGCCAGCCGCTGCAGCGTCGTCACCCGCTTTCGCAACACCCTGGGACTGCCCGGCACCCTGGCGGTGCGGCTGCAGCCCAACCACCCCACCGACAGCGCCGCGGGCATCCTGGCCAGCATCGTCGACGGCCTGATGTACGGCGCCGGCGATGCCGTCATCGGCATCAACCCGGCGGCCGACAGCGTGCCGCAGCTGGTGCGCCTGCTGCACCTGCTCGACGACCTGATCGCCGGCCAGGCCATCCCCACCCAGGCGTGCGTGCTGACCCACGTCACCAACACCCTGCGCGCGATCGAGCAGGGCGCGCCGGTCGACCTCGTGTTCCAGTCCGTGGCCGGCACGGAGCAGGCCAACCGCGGATTCGGCGTGTCGCTGGCGCTGCTCGACGAGGCGCATGCCGCGGCGCTGGCCCTGCGGCGCGGCCCGCTGGGCGACAACGTGATGTATTTCGAGACGGGGCAGGGGAGCGCGCTGTCGGCCGGGGCGCATCACGGCGTCGACCAGCAGACGCTGGAGGCGCGCGCCTACGCGGTGGCGCGGCGCTATCGCCCGCTGCTGGTCAACACGGTGGTCGGCTTCATCGGCCCGGAGTACCTGTACGACGGCAAGCAGATCATCCGCGCCGGCCTCGAGGACCACTTCTGCGGCAAGCTGCTGGGCCTGCCGATGGGCTGCGACATCTGCTACACCAACCACGCCGAGGCCGACCAGGACGACATGGACACGCTGCTGGTGCTGCTCGCCGCCGCCGGCCTGAACTTCATGATGGGCGTGCCGGGCGCCGACGACGTGATGCTGAACTACCAGAGCACCTCGTTCCACGACGCGCTGTTCACCCGCAAGCTGCTGGGCCGCCGGCGCGCGCCCGAGTTCGAGGCCTGGCTGCACGCGATGGGCATCACCGACGAGCACGGGGGCCTGCGCCGCGTCGACGCGCTGCCGGCGCTCGCGCAGGCGGTGGCGCTGGCGCTGCCGGCGGGGATCGCGCGATGACCGGCACGCTGCCCGACCTGCCGATGCACTGGGACGGCGACGACGCGCCGGCACCTCCGCCGGGCCCGGCACCGGACCCGTGGACCGCCTTGCGGCGTCATACCCCGGCGCGTATCTCGCTGGGTCGCGCCGGCACCAGCCTGCCCACCGCGGAGGTGCTGCGCTTCGCCGCCGCGCACGCGGCGGCGCGCGACGCGGTGCACCTGCCGCTGGACGTCGCCGCGCTGCTGGCCGAGCTGCGCGCCCAGGGGGTCGAGGCGGCGGCGGTGGCCAGCCGCGCCGCGTCGCGCGCGGAGTACCTGCGGCGGCCCGACCTCGGCCGCCAGCTCGCCCCGGCCGGCCTCGACGCGCTGGCACCCGACGGCCCGGGCCGCCCGGGCGGCCTGTGCATCGTCATCGGCGACGGCCTGTCGGCCACCGCGGCGCAGTCGCACGCTGTGCCCCTGGTGGCCGCGCTGCGCGACGCGGGCGTCGCGGCCCGGCGCGTGGTCGTCGCCACGCAGGCGCGCGTCGCGCTCGGCGACGCGATCGGCGAACGCGTGGGCGCGGCGCTCGTGCTGGTGCTGCTGGGCGAACGGCCGGGCCTGAGTTCGCCCGACAGCCTCGGCGCCTACCTCACCTGGGCGCCGCAGACGGGCCGCGTGGACAGCGAGCGCAACTGCGTCAGCAACATCCGCCCCGCCGGGCTGCCCCTGGCCGCCGCGGCGGCGCGCATCGCCTGGCTGGTGCGCGAATCGCAGCGGCGGCGGGTGACCGGCATCGCGCTGAAGGACGACAGCGACGTGCCGGCCGTGGCCGGCGCGCCGGCGCTGCCGCCTACTTCAGCGACCTGAGGAAGGCGATCAGGTCGGCGCGGTCCTTGGCGTCGTCGTCGCCGGGCCAGGCCATCGTCGTGCCGGGCACCGCGGCACGCGGATCGGCCAGGAAGGCGTCGAGGGAGGCCGCGTCCCACACGACGGCGGACTTCGCCAGCGCGGGGCTGTAGATGAAGCCGGGTTTGCTGCCCGCGCGACGCCCGAACACGCCCTTCAGGCCCGGCCCGACGCCGTCGCCGGCGCCCGGGCTGTGGCACTCGGCGCATTGCTGGAAGGCCATGCCGCCGGCGGCGGCGTCCTGCGCATGGAGCGCGGGCAGGGCCAGGGCGAGGAGCGTGGAGGCGAGCAGGGCGCGCAGCGGCATGGCGAAGGTCGGATCGGAAGGGTGGCATGTTGCATCGGAACGCCCGCTGCGCGGGTGCGGCCGGCGCAAGTCCCTGCAGCGACCACGGACGATGCCCACGCCGCAGCGCCGCGCCAGGACTTTGCGGAGGCGATATCCTCGATGGCCCCCGCTCCGGATCGCCTCCCATGACCACCGCCCGCCTGCCCACCTACTTCATCTCGCACGGCGGCGGCCCCTGGCCGTGGATGAAGGAGGAGATGGGCGGCGCCTACGACCAGCTCGAAGCCGCGCTGGCCCGCATGCCCGCGGACGTCGGCGTCACGCCGCGCGCGGTGCTGATGCTGTCGGCGCACTGGGAGGCGCCGGAGTTCACGGTGCAGACGAGCGCGGCGCCGCCCATGCTCTACGACTACGGCGGCTTCCCCGACTTCACCTACAAGATCCGGTACCCCGCGCCGGGCGCCCCCGACGTCGCCGCGCGCGTGCGCCAGCTGCTCGACGCGGCCGGCATCGCGTCGCGGGAGGACGCGGTGCGCGGCTTCGACCACGGCCTGTTCTCGCCGATGGCCGTCATCTATCCGAAGGCCGACGTGCCGGTGCTGCAGCTGTCGCTGCGGCGCGGCCTGGTGCCGGACGAGCACCTGGCGCTCGGCCGGGCGCTCGCCCCGCTGCGCGACGAAGGCATCCTGGTCGTCGGCAGCGGCCTGAGCTACCACAACCTGCGCGCGTTCGGGCCGGCCGCGCGCGCACCGTCGGCCGCCTTCGACGCGTGGCTAGCCAGCACGCTGGCGATCGCCGATCCCGCCACGCGCGCTTCCACGCTCGCCGCGTGGGAGCGCGCGCCCGCCGCGCGTCTCGCGCACCCGCGCGAGGAGCACCTGCTGCCGCTGATGGTGGCGCTCGGCGCGGCCGCCGACGAGGCGGCGACGCGGGTCTATCACGAGCGCGAGTTCTTCGGCGGCATCACGGTGTCGAGCTTCCGGTTCGGCTGAGGCGCGCAGGCGCCGTCCGATCAGGCGAAGCGCCGCCGCGCGGCAGCCTCGTGACCTTCGCCGACGCGCACGATGGCGGCCTCGCCGAAGGGCAGCACGCGGAAGTCGCCGCCGGCCGGCGAGCCGACCAGTTGCGACACCGCCCGGGCCAGCGCGTGCGTGGGCGCGTCGTAGGCGTCGTCGGCCAGGTCGAACGTGGCGAAGTGGATCGCCAGCGTGGTCTGCGAGGCCAGGGTCAGGCTGGCCTGCAGCGCCTCGTCGGGGTCGATGTGCACGCGCTCCATGAACCAGCGCGGCGCGTACGCGCCGATCGGGATCAGCGACAGCGTCATCGGGCCGAAGCGCTCGCGGATCGCCTGGAAGTGGAAGCCGGCGGCGGTGTCGCCGGCGAAGTAGACCTGGCCGTGCGGCGTCTGCAGCACGAAGCCGCCCCACAGCGAGCGGTCGCGGTCGAACGCGCCGCGTCCCGAGAAGTGCTCGGCCGGCACGTAGGTGGCCGTGATGCCCGCGGCCAGTTCCTGGCGGTCCCACCAGTCCATCTCGACCACGTTGATCGACGGCACCTTGGCGCCCACGCGCAGCCCGGTCAGGATGCGCGGGTTGTCGCGCGCCACGAGCCGGCGCAGCGTGGGCCGGTCCAGGTGGTCGTAATGGTCGTGGCTCAGCAGCACGACGTCGATCGCCGGGATCAGGTCGAACGGCACCGCCGGCGGCCGCACCCGCCGCGGTCCGGCCCACGACACCGGCCCGATGCGCGTCGACAGCACCGGATCGGTGAGGATGTTGAGCCCGCCCACCTGCACCAGCACGGTGGCGTGGCCGATGACCGTGGCGCGGATGGACCCGTCGTCGACCCGGGCCAGCGGCGGCGCCACCGGCACGTCCTCGACGTGCGTGGGCCAGGGCCCGCGCGAGCGGGTGATCAGCCATCGCACGACGCTGGCCAGGCCGTGCGGCGTGCGCCCGCTCGGGTTGTGGAACTTGCCACGGCGGCAGACGGCGGCCTCGAAGGCGTTGGGCGGCAGGGGCAGGGTCACGTGGGCATTCGACTTGAGACCCTGCGACTGTAAGGTGGCGGCGTCACGCGCATGTGAAGGAGTACCGAAAGTCGGTGGGGAGTGCGCATTCGTGCCGCCCGGCAAGGGGCGCGCCCGTCGGCCGGCGCGCCGGTTCGTCGCGCGCGCCGGGCGGCCTGTCGCACGGCGCTGGCGGCCGGCGCCGGCGCGATCCACAGTCCGGTCATCGGGATCCGCGACGGGCGGGTCCCCCGACCGTTGTTCGAGGAGATCGACATGCGCCCATCAAGTCCCTGGATCGCCGCCACGCTGGCGGCCTGCATCGCCGTCGCGGCGGTTCCCGCGCAGGCCAAGGGCTGCCTCAAGGGGGCGGTCGTCGGTGGCGTTGCCGGCCACGTGGCCGGCCACCACGCCGTCGCCGGTGCCGTGGTCGGCTGCGCGGTGGGCCACCACCTCGCGGCGAAGAAGGAGCGCGCGGCTGCGGCGAGCCAGGCGACGAGCGCCGCCCGCCCGTAGTCGGCGTCAGACGTTGTCGACGATCGCCGGCACGTGGCTGCCGGCCGCCAGCGTCATCCGCGTGCGCTTGAGCAGCGGCGCCGCCGGCGCGCTGCCATCGGCGGCGAGCGGCTTGACCTTGGTGAACGTCACCACCATCTGCGCGGCCGTCACCGTGGCCGTGGCATAGCCCTGGGCGTCGTGGTCGTGGTACAGCAGGTCGGGGTTGTTGCCGCCGACCACCGCCTCGAAGGTGACCGGCGTGGCCACCAGCGACGCGAGCTGCGTGCCGGCGGCGCCCGCCTTGAGGTAGGTGTAGAAGCTCGAGCTCGAGATGCCGGCCGACACGAAGTCCACCAGCACCGGCTGCGGATGTTGTCGTAGGCGGCGTTGGCGGTGTCGAAGGACACGTCGCCGAAGTCCAGCGGCATGTATTCGACCCAGGCCTGCGAGGCCGCGCGCCGGCGCGCGGTCTGCTGCAGGTTGGCGTTGGTGTAGGTCTGGTGGTCCTGCCAGCAGTCGTCGCTGAACTCGTGGTCGTCCCAGATCGCGATCAGCGGCCACTGGTGGTGCAGGGTCTGCAGGCGCGCGTCGCCGCGGTATGTGCGATACAGGTACCGGTAGTCGGCCAGCGTGGTGGCATAGCGCGCGCTGCCCAGCGTCGTGCCGTCGGGCAGGGCCAGCGCGGCGTGGGCCGGCTCGGCCGCGCCGGCCTGGAACGACGCCCCGACGGTCTCGTAGACGTAGTCGCCCACGTGGACGATGAAGTCGAGTTCCTCGGCGGCCAGCAGCGACATCGCGCCCCAGTGGTTGATCGACCAGTCCTGGCAGGTGAACCAGGCGAACCTGACCTGGTCGATCGCGGCCGTGGCCGCCGGCGCCGTCTTCGTGCGGCCGACCGCGCTCACGTCGCTGCCGGCGACGAAGCGGTAGTACAGCGGCGTGCCGGCCGGCAGGCCGGTGATCTTCGCGCGCACCGTGTTGTCCCAGTCGCCGCTGGCCACCAGCGCGGCATGCGCGACCGCGTCCAAGAAGTCGGCCTGGGTCGAGACCTGCAGCTGCAGCGGGATGGCGGCGGTGCTGCCGTCGGCGCGCACGCAGCGCGTCCAGAAGACCACGCTGGCTTCGCGCGGGTCGCCGCTGGCGACGCCTTGGGCGAACAGGTAGGTGCCGGCGGCCTCGGCCGAGTCGCCGCCGCACGCCGCGAGCAGGCCGGTGGCCGCCGCCACGGTGAAGAACGCGCCGCGCTGGAGGAGTTGCCTGCGATCCATGGGAGTCATCCTGGGGGCAGAGTGGGCGCGAGGATAGCGCCGCCGCATGACCGTGCAAGCGGGCAAGCCCCCGGATCGGCGCATCGTCTCCAGCCGCTCGTCGTCACGCCGTCGACGCGTGCGCAGCGCACGCCGGCGCGACTACCCGGTGCCGCGGTCGCTGGCCTCGCGTTGGGCGGCCGCGTCCTCGGGCCGCCGGACGCCGGCCACGTACTCGAAGCGCCGCGTGTTGCCGTCGCGCCGGTAGATCGAGAAGCGGGCGATGCCCAGGTGCTCGAGGTTGGGCAGGCCGGTGGTCCAGAACTGCGCGCGGCCGGCAACGACGATGCGCACCATGCCGTTGTCGCGTGCCGGCTGGAATTGCTCGACCACGGCGTCGCCCGTGGTGTCGACCGCGATCCGGAACTGCCGCGCGGTGACCGGTCGGGCGGTGTCGGCGATGCAGCCGTCGCACTCCCGCGCCATCGCGGCCTGCACGGCGGCCCAGCGCATCGCCGCGGTCTGCTGGCCCGGGGCGATGTCGTCGCTGCGCTGGCGCGACGTGGCGGCACTGTGGCGCATGCCTTCGAAGTCGTCGCTGTCGTGGTCGGAACTGCGGTGCGACGCGTGCTGGCCGGCGCGGGCGGGCGGCGACGCCACTGCGCCGGCAGCCAGCAGCGCGCGCTGGCGCGCCTTGCGGGCGGCCTTGGCGGCCTGGCGCGCGGCGTGCAACTGGGCGGTGACCTGGGCGTGCAGGTCGTCGAGCCGGCGCAGCAGGCGGGTGGATTCCGCGAACACCACGGTTCGCCCGTAGCCGTTGACTTCCTGGCGCCACTGCGCCACCAGGGACTGCGCGCGGCCCGCGTGCGGCGGCAACTGCGACAGCAGGTCCTGCACTTCCATGTAGCGGGTGGTGATGCCGTTCTGCAGTTCACCGATGGACGAGGCGCGATCGACGATGCTGAACTGCGCGCCCCACGTGTCCCAGTCGATGTCGTGCCAACTGCGATCGTGAAAATTGGGCTTGGCCATGCCTTGCTGTCCGGTTCCTCGGCGTCGTCGAACGGTGGCGACGCGAACCGGTCGGCATCGACACGGCGGGAGTCACCCGGACGCCCTGCAGGGCGCCGGTGCGGATGCTACAGGCCAAAGGACGCCGGAAGAAGACACCGGGGCGCGAAGCTAGGGATTCACGGGCTCGCGTGCGCCAGGAACGCGGAAAGTGGCCCGCCGGCGGTCCCCGGGGGGCCGCTTCAACCGAGCTTGCGCCGGCGCGCGGCCGCCACCGCCAGGAACAGGGCGCCCAGGCTCATCATGGCCAGCGGCGACGCCTCGGGCACCGCCGAGATCGGCGGCAGCGGCGCGGGTGCCGGCGCGCCGCCATCGGTGGGCGGGGTGTCGGTGATGCCGGATTGCGTGGGTGCCGGCGCGGGCGACGGCGAGGGCGAGGGCGAGGGCGAGGGCGAGGGCGAGGGCGAGGGCGAGGGCGACGGCCCGGGTGCCGGCGCGGGGGACGGCGACGGCGCAGGGGACGGCGACGGCGTGGACTTGCCGTTGCCCGACAGCGGGCTGTCGCCGGCAGAACCGTTGGAGCCGGCGGGCGCGGTCGCGCCACCGCCGCCACCGCCGGCTTCGGGCGCGGCTCCGCCACCCGACTCGGGCGCTGCGCCGCCGCCGTTGGCCACCAGCGGCGAATCGGCCTGCGCGACGAGGAAGCTGCCGGCCGGAATGCCGCCGGCGGCCGGGTCGCCGTACTTGAACAGGTCCTCGTCCGCCTTGCGACCGGCGGCGCCGGAGGAGGCCTGCGCGTGGCGGCGCGACGACGCGGCGGCCAGCCGCGGCAGCGACGCGGTGCCGGCGTGGGAGGTGTCGCCCGCGGCGAGGTGTGCGCCCTGCGGGCCGGCGCGGCGCCCGCCCGTGCCGGCAACGACGGGTTCGCCCTTGCCCTTGAAGAAGGCGAGGAAGCCTCCTCCGAAACGCTTCCAGTCCACGGCCACGTAGGAGACGGTCGCCGTGCAGAAGAACGCGATGAGGGCCAGAACGACGGCGCGTCGGCGCCTGGTCTTGAGCATGGGGGGTCCTGGTCTGGGGGGAGCGAAAATGGTTACCGTATGTTACTGGTTCGCCTGCGATTCGCCAGTCCGCGCGGCGGCGCGGACGGCACGCGCCGGCGCAAACGTGACTTTGTGCCGCGGTCCCGGCTTGATGGGCGCGGCCATTTGCCGACAGGGCCGGTCGACCGGCAGGCCCGCGCGGCGCCGGGCACGAGGACTGCCGCGAACAGGCATCACGAACTCGAGGACCCCCCGATGCAGATCCAGATCAACGCCGACCACCGACTCGACAGCAGCGAATCGCGCGACCAGTGGGCGCGCAGCGTCATCGAATCGGCGCTGTCGCACATCGCCGAGCAGGTGACGCGCGTGGAGGTGCATTTCGGCGCGGAGAACGCCGGCCCCGGCGCCCTGCCCGACATCCGCTGCCTGCTGGAGGCGCGGCTGAAGGAGCGGCCCCCGGTCGCCGTGACGAACCACGCGGAATCGGTGGATCGCGCCTTCGACGGGGCCGTGCACAAGCTGGTCAACGCGCTCGAGCACGAACTCGGGCGCGCAGCCCGCCATGCCCGCGACGCGCGGGCGACGCCGGTCGACGACCTCGCGACCTGAGGTCTAGGCGGCCGTGGCGCTGGCCACGCCGCCTTCGCCGGCGGGCAGGGCGCCGAGCGCCGCCTCGGCCGCCTGCAGCAGCGGCAGCAGCTGGTTGCCATGGGTGGGCGACCACGCGACGCCCACGCGGGCCCGCAGCGCAAGACGCGCCACGCCCACGTTGATCGGCGCGGCCAGCGCCTGCGCCACCTTGGCGGCGACGCGCTGCGCCTCGTCCGGCTGGTGCAGGTCGACGAGCATGGCCGCGAACTGGCCATGGTCGAGCCGCACCGCGGTGTCGGTCTTGCGCAGCTCGAAATGCAGCCGCCCGGCGGTGGCGCGCAGCACGTCGTCGCCCACGGTCTGGCCGTATTGCGCGCACAGGGCGTCGAAGCCGTCGATCTCGATGACCAGCATCGCCAGCACGCTCTTCTGGCGGGCGGCGCGCAGCAGCGCCATCTCCGCGCGATCCTGCAGCACGGCGCGCGTGGGCAGACCGGTGAGGCTGTCGTGGTGGGTCAGGCGCAGCGGCGGCTCGTCGGCGCCGCGGTGCAGCGGCTCGACGGCGATCAGGCCGGTGACCTGTCCGCGATGGTTGCGCAGCGCGCCCACGTTCAGGCGCGTGGGGTGCGGCGAGCCATCCTTGTGGCGCAGGATCCAGTCGTGCTCGCTGGCGACGCCGTCGCGGCGCAGCGCCGTGCCCAGCACGCCCGCGTCGGCTACCACGTGCTCGCCGAGGATGGCCGACAGCTCCACCGCGCGCGCCTCCAGTTCTTCGAGCGCGATCAGGCTGCCGGCGATCGGCTGGCCGTCGAGTTCCTCGCGGCCGTAGCCCAGCCGCTGCGCGGCCACCGGATTGATCCAGCGTATTCGGCTCTGCGCATCCACGCCCAGCACCACGCCGGGGTAGGCATCCAGCAGCAACTGCTGCACTTCTCCGAGTTCCAGCCAGGTGTGGGACTGCGGGTCGAGGGTGGCGTGTTGGCTGTCCATCGGACCAGTCTCGCACCGACCGGCCCGCGGCGACAAGCCTTTTTCCGCTGAGTAGCAACCCCATGGGCGACCGGGTCGATCTCGCGTAGCGTGGGCTGTTCAAATGCGCCCATGACGATCTGTCCCGTCTCCTTCAGCCGGCTGCGCGGCGAACCGGGCCGCCGCGCATGATCGCGCCGCTCGCGCTCGCGCTCGGCGTGCTGGTGGGCCTGCTGCTGGCGCTCACCGGTGCCGGCGGCGGCATCCTGGCGGTGCCGTTGCTCGTGTTCGCGCTGCGCCTGGGCGTGGCCGAGGCGGCGCCGATCGCGCTGCTGGCGGTGGGCCTGGGGGCCGCGTCCACGGCGGCGCTGGGCTTGCGCGACGGCATCGTGCGCTACCGCGCCGCCGCGCTGATGGGCGGCCTCGCGCTCGTGTTCGCGCCGCTGGGCGTCCTGGCCGCCCGGCACCTGCCCAACGCACCGCTGACCCTGGCTTTCGCCGCGGTGCTGGCGCTGGTGTCGTGGCGCATGTGGCAACGCGCGCGCGAGTCGGTCGTCGCGGCGGCGGGCGCCGACTGCGCCGCGCTCCCCTGCGTGCTCGACGCGCGCGACGGGCGTCTCGTGTGGACGCGCCCGTGCGCGCAGGCGCTGGCGCTCACCGGCGTCGTCACGGGCCTGCTCAGCGGCCTGCTGGGCGTGGGCGGCGGCTTCGTCATCGTGCCGGCCCTGACGCGCTACACCGACCTGTCGGCGCGCAGCATCGTCGCCACGTCGTTGGCCGTCATCGCGCTGGCGTCGATCGGCGGCGTCGGCGCGGCGGCCTGGCACGGCGTCATCGCGTGGGACATCGCGCTGCCGTTCGCCCTCGGCTCGGTGGCCGCGTCGCTGCTGGCGCGCGCGATCGCGGCGCGCGTGGCGGGGCCGCGGCTGCAGCAGGCCTTCGCGGTCGTCGGCGCGTGCGTGGCGGTGCTGCTGGTGGCGCACGTGCTGGGATGGCTGGACGCTGCCCGGCCCTGAGCGGCGCACCGCAGGCGGCACCCTTACTCCCCCGGCCGCGATCGACGAGGCGCCATCCCGCGGTCGGCCTGGCGCAGCGGCAACGCCGAGGGGGACCCCGGCGGCTGGGGGATCGACCCTGCGCGACCGCCGGCCGCGGCGCCTGTGCGACCATGTCGCCCCTATGACGGTGTCCCACTCGCTCGCGGCCTACCCATCCTTCCTGCGCTTCTGGGCCGGCCGCGTGACCGGAACGATGGGCAACCAGATGCTCATGGTGGCCGTCGGCTGGCAGATGTACGACCTTACCCACAGCGCGTGGAACCTGGGCCTGGTGGGCCTGTTCCAGTTCGTGCCGGCGCTGGCGCTGGCGCTGGTGTCGGGGCATGTGGCCGACCACCACGACCGCCGCCACATCGTGTCGCTGGCGCTGACGCTGCAACTCGTGGCGGCGCTCGCGCTGCTGCTGTCCACGCACGCGGGCTGGATCTCGCGCGACCTGATCCTGGGCGTGTCGCTGCTGCTCGGCGTGGCGCGGTCGTTCCAGATGACCGCGCAGCAGGCCCTCACGCCGCTGCTGGTGCCCGGTGCCATCCTCGCGCGCGCCATGGCCTTCAGCTCGTCGGGCAACCAGGCCGCGATCATCGGCGGGCCGGCGCTGGGCGGCTTCCTGTACGCGGCGGGCGCCGGCGTGGTCTACGCCGCCTGCGCGGTGCTGTTCGTGCTGGGCGCCGGCCTCGTGTGGAGCGCGCACTACGACCACAAGCCGGTGCCGCGCGCGCCGGTGACGATGGACATCCTGCTGGCGGGCGTGCATTTCATCCGCGCCAAGCCGGTGGTGCTGGGGGCGATCTCGCTGGACCTGTTCGCGGTGCTGCTGGGCGGCGCGACGGCGCTGCTGCCGATCTACGCCAAGGACATCCTGCACGTGGGCCCCGAAGGCCTGGGCCTGCTGCGCGGCGCGCCCGCGATGGGCGCCTTGCTGATGTCGCTGGTGCTGGCGCGCTGGACGATCCGCCGCCGCGCCGGCGCGATCCTGTTCTCCTGCGTCGCGGCGTTCGGCCTGACCACGGTGGTGTTCGGCCTGTCGCACTGGTTCTGGCTGTCGATGGCGGCGCTGTTCGTCAACGGCGCCGTCGACATGGTCAGCGTGGTGGTGCGCCAGACGCTGGTGCAGCTCGACACGCCGGACGCGATGCGCGGGCGCGTCAGCGCGGTCAACTCGATCTTCATCGGCGCCAGCAACCAGCTCGGCGAGTTCGAATCGGGCGCGACGGCGGCGCTGTTCGGCCCGGTCGCCGCGGTGGTGCTGGGCGGCGTCGGAACGCTGGTGGTCGTCGGGCTTTGGATGCGCTGGTTTCCCGACCTGCGGCGGCGCGCGACGCTCAGCGGCGCCTGAGCGCTCAAGCGATGACGGTCACGCGCGGCCAGCGTGCCGTGTAGCGCTTGCTGGCGACGCGCTCGCCGTAGGTCGCGAGGCTGACGCGCGCCGGGTTGCGGCGCACCACCATCGCGAACAGGTCGTCCAGCCCGTGCGGCGCGATCACCTGCAGGCCGTCGTCCGCGTCCAGGCGAACGCCGACGGCCGTCGCGTACTCCGGCCAGCTCGCCACCGCCGCCTCCAGCGAGCGCAGCGGCGCCACCGGATGGCCGAAGTGCCGTTCGAACCACAGGTGCACGCCGGCCTGGTTGGTGACCTCCCAGGGCGTGTCGGGCGCCAGCGCCTGCAGCCGGCGCTGCAGTTGCGCGTCGCGTTCGGGCGCGAGGTCGGCGGCGTCGAACCAGGCCACGTCGACATCGGCCAGCGCGGATGGCGTCGCATGCCCGTGCAGCGCGTCCCACACCAGGTTGCGCACCGCGCCCGCGCCGATGCACCAGTCGCGCAGGCCCAGCGTGCGCACCTGCGCGAGGGCCCGCATGAACCAGGGCGTTGCGCGGACCAGGGCGACCAGGCGATCGGCCTCGCCCGGCATCAGCCGTGGATGTGCAGCGGCGGGAACGACTTCACCAGGTCGTCGATGGCCTTCATCTGCGCGAGGAAGGGCTCGAGCTGGTCCAGCGGCAGCGCGCTGGGTCCGTCGCAGCGGGCCTTGTCCGGCTCCGGGTGCGCCTCCAGGAACAGCCCGGCCAGGCCCACGGCCAGGCCGGCGCGTGCCAGCTCGGCCACCTGCGCGCGGCGGCCGCCCGAGGCCGCGGCGCCGGACTCGCGCTGCTGTAGCGAGTGGGTGACGTCGAAGATCACCGGCGCGTCGCCGGTGGTGTTCTTCATCACGCTGAAGCCCAGCATGTCGACGACCAGGTTGTCGTAGCCCAGGCAGGTGCCGCGGTCGCACAGGATCAGCTGGTCGTTGCCGGCCTCGCGGAACTTCTCGCAGATGTTGGCCATCTGCGACGGGCTCAGGAACTGCGGCTTCTTGATGTTGATGACGCGACCGGTCCTGGCGAGCGCGACCACCAGGTCGGTCTGGCGCGCCAGGAAGGCCGGCAGCTGCAGCACGTCCACCACCTCGGCGACGGCGGCGCACTGGTGCGGCTCGTGGACGTCGGTGATCAGCGGCACGCCGAAGGTGGTCTTGACCGCCTCCAGGATCCGCAGGCCTTCCTCCAGGCCGGGCCCGCGGTAGGAATGGATCGACGACCGGTTGGCCTTGTCGAAGCTGCCCTTGAACACGTAGGGGATGCCCAGCTTCGTGGTGACGCGCACGTAGTCCTCGGCCGCGCGCAGCGCGAGGTCCCTGGACTCCAGCACGTTGATGCCGCCGAACAGCACGAACGGCGCGCCGTTGCCGACCTCGATGGCGGGGGTGATATTGACGGTGGACATGGCGTCTCCTTGATTCGCAGCCGGCATTTTGCAACGGAGCGGCCGGCTTCCGCCGCGGCGCCTGCGTTGCGGCACGTCGCACCGCTCACATCCGGATACGTGCCGGGGTAGGCGCATGCGACGCGATGCGTCGGCGGGCGGCCGGAAGTGACCGGATTCGTCACAGGATGGGTGACAGGATTTGTCGCATTGGTAGCCGGCGGGTGCCGTCCGGCCGCTGGAAGGAACCGGGTCCACCCGGCGCGGCCGCAGGGCGGCCGTCGGGCATGGGAATTGCGATTTCACTGCCGGTCACGACGCGGACGCGGCCGTCGACCGGGCGATCCGGGCCGGCCTGCGCGGCGCCTGCAACAGGGGAACGACATGGTGGTGCCGCGATGAACGACGAGGGTCCGCCCGACGGCGAGATGCGGCGCCGGCTGCTGATGCTGGCGGCCGGCTTCGCGCTGGCGTCCTGCGGCGGCGGCGGAGCAGCCGCGCCGACGCCGACGCCGACACCCGCGCCGCCGTCGCCGAGCCCGTCGCCCGCGCCGGCACCGGGGCCTGCGGCGCCGCGCAGCGCCAAGCGCGGCGTCGCCTACGACTTCGCCTCGCTGGCCGACCTGCAGGCGCTGTCGCCCGGCGTGGCCTGGTGGTACAACTGGGCCAGCCGCCCCAACGCCGCGCTGCCCGCCAACGCTGCCGCGCAGGCCGGCATGGACTACCTGCCCATGCTGTGGAACGCGAGCTACGACGCGGCGTCGGCGCAGGCCTTCATCAAGGCCAACAACGTCAAGCACCTGCTGGTCCTCAACGAGCCCAACCTGGTCGACCAGGCCGACATGACGCCGGCGCAGGCCGCGGCCGCATGGCCCGGCTACGAGGCCGTGGCGGCGGCCACCGGCGCGAAGATCGTCGGCCCGGCCATCACCTGGGGCACGCTGCCCGGCTACAGCGACCCGGTGGTCTGGCTCGACGCGTTCATCGCCGCCTACCAGGCGGCCAACGGCGGCCGCAGCCCGCAGATCGACTACCTCGCGTTCCACTGGTACGACTACGGGCTGGCCGCGCAGCTCGACCGGCTGGCGAAATACGGCAAGCCGTTCTGGGTCACCGAGTTCGCCAACTGGCACAACGGCGACGGCAGCGCCGCCATCGACACCTCCGCCAAGCAGCAGGCGCAGATGACCGACATGGTCCACACCTGCGAGAGCCGCCCGGACGTGTTCCGCTACGCCTGGTTCACCGGCCGCTGGAACAGCGACGCGCACTTCACCAGCCTGCTGGGCGCCGGCGCGGGCGAGCTGACCGAGCTCGGGCGCCTGTACCTGACGCTGCCGTTCAGCGCGTCCTGAGCGGCGCCGCGGGGTCCGCCGGCAGCGCCACGCCGGCGTCGCCGGGCAGCGTCTCGGGCGCGTCCTGGCGCACCGCCTGCTGGGTGGCGCGGATGTCCTCGTAGCGGTCCAGCGTCAGCGCGCTGGCCGCGGCCTCGTCGCGCAGGATCACCGGGCGCAGGAACACCAGCAGGTTGGTGCGCTTGCGGGTGCGCGAGAGGTTGCGGAACAGCGCGCCGACGTAGGGGATCTTCTCCAGCACCGGAATGGCCTCGCGGTCCACGCTGTAGCTGTCCTCGATCAGGCCGCCCAGCACGATGATCTTGCCGTCGTCGACCACCACGTTGGTCTCGATCGCCCGCTTGTTGGTGGTCGGGCCGGCGCTCTCGGTGCCGGTGGCGGCGGTCGAGGACACCGACGACGACTCCTGGTAGATCGCCATGCGGATCGTGCCGTTGCTGCCGATCTGCGGCCGGATGCGCAGCGTGATGCCCACATCCTTGCGCTCGATCGTCTGGAACGGATTGGTGGCGCTGGACGACGTGCTGGTGTACTGGCCGGTGACGAAGGGCACGTTCTGGCCGACGACGATCCGCGCCTCCTCGTTGTCCAGCGTGACCAGGTTGGCCGTCGACAGGATGTTGGTGCCCGCGGTGGCCTGGATCGCCTGCGCCACGGTGCCCAGCGTCAGGCTGGTGTCCGTCGTGATGTTGAACAGCGCCTTCCACTGCAGGCCCACGTCCAGCGACTTGCTCGCGTCCACCTCCACCACCACCGACTCCACCACCAGCTGCGCGCGCCGCGTGTCGAGCGCGTCTATGGTGGTGCGCAGCTCGCGGTACAGCGGCTCGGCGGCGGTGACGATCAGCGCGTTGGAGGCCGGGTCGGCCTGGATGAAGCCGCCGATGGACGGCGCCGCGGCGCCGCTCACCGGCGCCGTGGCCTCGGCCGACGCGGTGCCGGCGCCGTTGCTCGAACCGCCCGGCGTCGACGCCACCGAGGCGACCCCCGCGCCGCGCTCGGTGCCCGTCGCGGCCGCTGCGCCGCTGCTGCCGCCAGCGCGGGCGGCATCCACGGTGAACGCGGCCCGCAGCACCGTGGCCAGGCGCACCGCGTCTGCGTACTTGAGGTACACCACGTGGATGTTGCCGCGCGCCGCGCCCGCGCGGTCCAGGCGCGCGACCAGCGCGCGGATCGCGGCCAGGCGCGCGGGCGTGGCGCCCTTGACCAGCAGCGCGTTGGTGTGCGGGTCGGCGATCACGACGAGGCCGGCGCTGCCGGTCCCGGCCGGGCCCGCGCCGCCAGCCGTGGCCGACGGCGTGGCGGCCGCGCCCGCCCCGGCCGGATCCGACAGGCGCAGCACCATCGCGGCGAGCTCGGACGCCAGCGCATGCTCCAGCGGGATCACCTCGACGTCGGTGGCGCTGGGCGTGTCCAGCGCCGCGACGAGCTCGCCCAGCCGGGCCAGGTTGCTCGCATAGTCGGTGATCACCAGCGTGTTGTTGCCGGCATTGGCGTTGATCGTGTTGTTGGCCGTGATCAGCGGGCGCAGCACCGCCACCAGGTTGGCGGCGCTCTCGTACGACAGCCGGAACACCTGGGTCAGCACCTGGTCGCCCTGGCGCACCGCGCCGCCCACCAGCACCCCGCCGGCCTGCACCTTGGCGTCGGCCTCGGGCACCACCTTGAGCAGGCCGCCCGACTCCACCACCGCATCGCCCGCGCCGCGCATCGCCGCCTGGAACAGCGCGAACGCCTGCGCCCGCGTGACCGGCGTGTCGCTGAACAGGGTGACGGTGCCCTTGACGCGCGGGTCGACGACGATGGGCCGGGCGAGGATGGTGGCCATCGCACGGGCGGCGGCCTCGACATCGATGGCGGGGAAGTCGACGGTGTAGGTCTCGGGCGTGCGCCGGGGCGCGCGGGCGGGTGCCTGCGCGAACGCGGGCGCGGCGAGCGCGCCCGCGAGGGCCAGCGAGACGGCGGTGGGGAAGGCGGCGACGGTCATGTGGCAGCGAGTCTGGGCGCCGCCTGCGCGCGGCCGCATGTCGCGGCTGCGCACATTTGTCAGCGCGGTGCGACGGCGTCGACACATCGGTCCCCCGCAGCAACCCCCGGGCCTCGGCGCATCCGTGGCCTGCGCCGCCGACACATCGTGTCCGTACCGGAACAAGCGGGCAATCGCCGCGCAGCGTCACGCCGGCACAGTGCCGCGCAGGCGGGCCTCGTCGCCCGCCGCCCTCCCGCCATCTCCGGAAAGAGCCCATGCCCCCGATCTCCCGCGCCGCACTCACGCTCGCCCTCTGCCTCCCGCTGCTGCACGCCTGCGGCGGCAGTTCCGACGAGGGCCATGTCCGGCTCGTCAACGCGAGCACCGACTACGCCACGATCAGCCTCTACGAGTCCGGCAACGCCCTGGGCAGCGCGGTGGCCGCCGACAGCGTCGGCAGCTACGTCGGCGTCAGCCCGGGTACCTACGAATTCGACCTGCGCACCGCCGGCTCCAGCAGCACCGCGGCGTCGACGTCGCAGGCCGTGGCCACGGGCGACGACTTCACGCTGGTGGCCTACGTCGATGCCGGCGCGCTGAAGACCACCACGCTGGTCGACGACCAGGACAAGCCCGCGTCGGGCTACGCGAGCCTGCGCATCTTCAACGCCGCGCCGGCCGTGGCCGCCAGCCTGGACGTCTACGTGACGGCCACCGCCTGCGCGGCCCTGACCAGCGCCGACGCGCCCGTGGCCAGCGCCGTCACCGGCCTGCAGGACGGCTACGCGTCAGTGGTCGCCGCCTCTGCCGGCAGCGCGTGGCACGTCTGCGTCACCGGCGCCGGCGACCGCGCCGACCTTCGCCTGGACATCCCGTCGCTGACGCTCACCAGCCGGCAGGTGGCCACGCTGATCCTGACGAAGACCACGGGCGGCGTGCTGTTGAACGGCCTGCTGCTGAACCAGCAGGGCACGTTGACGGCATACCCCAATGCCAGCGTGCGCCTGCGCCTGGTGGCCGACGCGGCTGGCGGCGGCGTGGTCTCGGCGAGCGCCAACGGCACCATGCTGGGCGACGGCTATGCGTCGCCGACGGTCAGCGCCTGGCGCACCGTCAGCGCCGGCGACCTCGCCCTGACGCTGTCCATCGGCGGCGTCGCGGTGCCGCGCACCGGCCTGAGCGTCGCGGCCGGCGGCGACTACACGCTGCTGGTGGCCGGCAGCGCGAGCGCGCCGACCGTCAACCTGATCGCCGACGACGACTCGGCGTCCACCAGCACCGCGCTGCCGGTGCGCATGAAGTTCGTCAACGGCCTCAACGGCACGACCGCCGGCGCGATGCTGACCGTCGGCGGCGTGGTGGTGGGCGACAGCGTGGCGTTCGGCGCCGCGTCGGCCGAGGCCAGCATCGCCGCCAGTTCGGCGGCCGCCGACCTGCAGGTGACGTCGGCCGGCGCCACGCTGTGGGAGGTGAGCGGGCAGACGCTGGCCGGCGGCAACGTCTACACGGTGTTCCTGCTGGGCGACGCCGGCGCGGTGCACGGCGTGCTGCGCGTCGACAACTAGGCCGCGGCGCTCAGACGCCGGACTTGAACTTCGTGTACAGCCGCGTCATCGTCCGCCGCGTGTCGCGCGTGCGCACCTCGTAGAACTGCACGCGGTGCGCCAGGTAGTCGTCGGGCGGGAAGGCGATGACGTTGGCCAGCACGTCGGGGTGGACGAAGGCGCGCGCGGCCAGGTTGGGGCTGGTGAACATCACCTTGTTGGTGATCTCGGCCTGCACCTCGGGGCGCAGGATGTAGTCCATCCACAGCAGCGCGTTGCCCGGGTGGGGTGCGTCCGCCGGGATCACCATGGACTCGAAGCCGAACTGCACGCCGCCCGGGGGCAGCGGCGCGACGATGTGCACGCCGTTGTTGGCCGACTTCGCGCGTCGCGCGGCGTTGTTGAAGTCGCCGCCGTAGCCCAGCGCCACGCAGATCTGGCCGGAGGCCAGGTCGTCGATGTAGCCGTTGTAGCTGAACAGGCCGATGTCCTTGCGCACCTGGGCCAGCATCGCGGCGGCGGCGGCGTAGTCCCCGCCGTCGTTGCTGTAGCCCTTGCGGCCGACGTACATCAGCGCGGAGGGGAACAGGTCCGACGCGCTGTCGATCATCGAGATGCCGCAGGACTTCAGCTTCGCCGTGTACTTCGGGTTGAACACGAGCTCGAACGGGTTGGCCGGGATGGGCTCCGCGCCGAGCGCCGCCCGGACCTTGTCGACGTTGTAGCCCACGCTGACCGTGCTGCCCAGCCACGGCACCATGTACTGGTTGCCCGGGTCGAGCCGGCTCATCAGGGCCATCACCTGCGGGCTCAGGTTGCCCCAGCGCGTCAGCCTGCTGCGATCGAGCTTGAGCAGCACGCCGGCTTCCATCATGACGTGGGCGAAGTCCGACGACGGGACGACGATGTCGTAGCCGGTGTGGCCGGCCACCATCTTGGCCATCAGCACCTCGTTGGAGTCGAACAGGTCGTAGCGCACCTGGATGCCGGTCTCCTGCTCGAAGCGGTGCACGGTGTCCTCGCCGATGTACTCGGCCCAGTTCGCGATGTTGAGGACCTTCTCCTCGGCGGCGCGGACGGCGGTGCCGGCGCAGGCGAGCAGGCCCGCGCACAGCAGGGCGAGGGTGGTTCGGCGGGTGGACATGGCGGGCTTCCTTCGACGATGGATGGACGGTGTCAGCGGCGCTGCGCGGCGAGGACGCACAGCATCTCGGCGGCGACGTGGGCGGCGGCGATGGCGGTGATCTCGGCGTGGTCGTACGACGGCGCCACCTCCACCACGTCCATGCCGACCAGCTTCACCGGCACCAGCCCGCGCAGGATCGCCAGCGCCTGCGCGCTGCTCAGGCCGCCGGCCACCGGCGTGCCGGTGCCGGGCGCGAAGGCCGGGTCGAGGCAGTCGATGTCGAAGGTGAGGTAGCTTGCATGGCGGCCGACGATGGCCAGGATGCGCTCGATGGTGGCCTGGACGCCGTGCTCGTGCACCCAGTCGGCGCCGAGCACGTTCATGCCCATGAAGTCGTCGTTCCAGGTACGGATGCCGATCTGCACCGAGCGCGCCGGATCGACCAGGCCCTCGCGGATCGCCTTGTAGAACATCGTGCCGTGATTGAGGGAATCGGGCGCGTCGTCGGGCCAGGTGTCGCAGTGCGCGTCGAAGTGGATCAGCGACAGCGGCCCGTGGCGCTCGGCGTGCGCCTTGAGGATCGGATACGTGATGAAGTGGTCGCCGCCGAGCGCCAGCATGGTGGTGCCGCCGGCGATGATGCGGCGCGCATGGTCGGCGATGCTGTCGACGAGGGTGGCCGGGCGATGGTTGTCCAGCGGGCAGTCGCCGTAGTCGGCCACGGCCAGGTGGTCGCACGGGCCGAAGCCCCAGGGGTGCAGCTTCTCGTTCAACTGCGCGGTGGCGGCGCGGATCGCGGCCGGGCCCAGGCGTGCGCCGGTGCGGAACGTGGTGGCCAGGTCGAGCGGGATGCCGGTGACGGCGACGTCCACGCCGGCCAGGTCGCGGGTGTAGCGGCGGCGCATGAAGGACAAGACGCCCGAATACGTGTTCTCGCTCTCGTAGCCGAGATGGCTGGCGCGATGGATGGCATGATCGGTGTCGCGGATCGGTTCGCTCATGGGGAAGACTCGTTGATTCCAGGTCTTCATGCTCTCAAACGGCAGCGCCGCTGCCCATTAGCCGGCGCCGAAGAGATATGAATCTTCCTGATAGCAGGGCGCGCGTCGAACTGCCTTTCTCCGGCCTGGTGGCGTTCGAGGCCACGGCGCGGCTGGGCAGCATGTCGGCGGCCGCCGACGAACTCGACCTGACGCAGTCGGCCATCAGCCAGCGCGTGCTCAAGCTCGAAGCGCACGTGGGCCAGCGCCTGTTCATCCGCCAGGGCCACGGCGTGCGGCTGACCGGCGCCGGCGAACTGCTGATGGAGACGGCCACCGACACCTTGCACCGGCTGCGCGCCGGCTTCGACCGCATCGAGCCGTACCGCAACAAGGAGTCGCTGCTGCTGGCCTGCCCGGCGGACTTCGCGCACGGCTGGCTGATGCCGCGGCTGGAGGCGCTGCGGGCGGGGCACGGCGGGCTGGAGGTGTGGCTGATGTCCGAGCACGACATCGCGGCGATCGACCGCATCGACGTCGACCTGGTGGTGTCGCGCCGGCCGCTGCAGGGCCCCGACATCGACTGCGTGCCCCTGCTCGAGGACCGCGCGATCGCCGTGTGCGCCGAGCGCCTGGCCGACCGGCTGCGCGGGGTCGCGTTCCCCAAGCTGCTCGATCGCGCGCCGCTGCTGTTCCTGGAAAGCGCCCCGGAATGGGGCGGCGTCGTGCCGGCGGCCGCCGCGAAGTCGCCCCGGCGCCGCGCGGCGACGATCCAGGACGAGCGCCTGCTGCTGGACGCCGCCGAGCGCGGCGCCGGCATCGCGTACCTGTCGCAGGTGCTGGCCGCCGAGGCGCTGGCCACCGGCCGCTGCGTGCACCTCGCGCAGGTGCCGGCCACCGCGCGCCCGCCCCTGTGGGCGATGCGCAGCCGGCTGACGCCGCGCACGGCGATGGCCAACCGCGTGTTCGACTGGCTCCAGGGGCAGGCAGCCGCGGCAGCGACCGCTTCGCGTGCCGTAGTTGGCACGCCGGCATCCCGTTGACCCAACCCATGCGCACGGGTGCGGACCTACAATTGACGCAATGAAGTTTTCCGTGGTGGAAGCCGAGATCGCGATACTCGAGGGGGTGTTGACACAACCCTGGGGCGAAGGCGTGCTCGCCGCGACCATCGAGCTCGCCTGGCACCTGCGCCAGCGTGACAGCGCCCGCGCGCTGCGGCTGGTGGACGGCGTCATCCCGCTGCTGCCGCCCACGCCCGAAGGCGCGCAGCGGCGCGACGCCCATCGCGCGCGCGTGGCGCTCGCCGCGTGCGAGGCGTCGGCCCTGCTGTGCGATTTCGACCTCGCCGAGCGCTGGCTGCTCGAGGCGCGCCAGCACCTGGACCTGCGCGCCGACCCCTGCGCCGAGGGCGACGCCTGGCTGGTGGAATCGGCGCTCGCCAAGATGCGCGTGCAGCGTGCGCGCGAGATGGCGGCGCACGAGCAGGCCATCGCGTGCTTCGAGGCCGTCGGTGCGACCGACCGGCTGGCCATCGCCCAGGTCTGGCTCCGCTTCGAGCGCGGCTACACCCAGTCGGGCATCGACCACTGCATCGGCCTTCAGCCGCCCGGCGACGCGTGGCCCGAGGCGGCCATCGCCTGGAATGCGCTGTGGAGCGCGTCGCGCGGCATGGCGCTGTCCTTCCGCCACCCGGCCGAGGCGGCGCAGCTGTACCGCCAGGCGGCGGCCCAGGCGCGCGAGGTGGGCATGGTGCGCCTCGAGATCGTGGCCATGATCAATGCCGGCGCCGCCACCCAGGGACTGGGCGACCTCGACCTGGCCGCCGAATGCTTCGAGGCCGCGGCCGAGCGCGCCGCGGCGACGGGCTGGCCCACGCTGATCGGCACCGCCAACACCCGCGTGGGCGAGCTGATGCGCCACCTCGGCGCGTTCGAGGAAAGCCGCCGCATCCTCACCGATGCCATCGTCGCGCTGTCGATCGGCGCGCCCGGGCTGCACCTGGCCATCGCCTGCGCCTCGCTGGCCGAGACGCTGCGTGCCATGGGGCGCGCCACCGAGTCGCTGGAGCCGATGAGCCGCGCGATCACGCTGTACCGCGAGACCGGCTTCCAGCACACCCTGGCGCTGAACCTGATCTTCCAGGCCCGCGGCCTGGTCGCCGCCGGGCTGCCTGACGAGGCCCTGGCGGTGTGCACCGAAGCGCGCGCCCTGATCGAGGCGTTCGAGCTCGCGTCGCTGCACGTGGGCGTGTCCGACGTGCTCGCCGACCTGTACCACCGCTTCGACCTGCCGCCGCCACCCGGCATGACCCTGCCGAGCGCCGCGCTGCACTTCGCGGAGGCCGCCCTGGCCGAGGGGCTGCGGGTCGAGGGTTGGAAGGCGCCGGGCCGCCTCTACAGCTTCCTGGCCGAGCGCTGGGCGGAGGCGGGCGACCACGCGCGCGCCTACGTGTACGCGCGCCAGGCGCTGGAAGCCAACGAGAAGGAAGCGATCCAGAAGATGAACTATCCGCTGGCGCTGGTGCGCCTGCGGCGGCGCGGCACGCAGGCCGACGCCGTGGCCGCGGGCGGCCCCGGCACGCCGGCGGCGCCGGACGGCGCCGACGAACGCCAGCGCCGCCCGCCCTCGCGCACGCTCACGCCCAAGGAACGCAGCATCCTCCTGCTGCTGGCGCGCAACTACTCGAACAAGGAGATCGCCAAGTCGATCGACGTCAGCGACGAGACGGTCAAGTGGCATCTCAAGAACCTGTTCAGCAAGCTCGAGGCCGGTTCGCGCAAGCACGCCGTCTCGCGCGCCCGCTCGCTCGGCTTCATCGGCTTCAGCGCCTGAGCGGCCACGGGCCGCGTGGCCCACAATCGCCGTTCGACTTCACCGGGGCCGCCATGCGCCACGCCATCGAACGACTGCAGGGTTCGCTGATCCGCGAGATTGCCAACGCGGGCATGGGCCGCCCCGACGTGCTGGCATTCTGGTTCGGCGAGAGCGACGAGGTGACCCCCGAGGTGATCCGGCGCGCCGCCATCGAATCGCTGGAGCGCGGCGAGACCTTCTACGCGCAGAACCTGGGCCTGCCGGAGCTGCGCGCTGAACTGGCCTGCCTGAAGACCTGCCGCGACACGTTGGTGCCGCTGCTCGCCGCGATCCCCGGCGTGCAGGTGGCCGTGCCGCGCGGGGGCATGTACGCGTTCTTCCGCATCGCCGGGTTCGACGACTCGCTGGCGGTGGCGCGCCGCCTCGTCGTCGAGGCCGGCCTGGGCCTGGCCCCGGGCGCGGCGTTCGCGCCGGAGTCCGGCGCGTGGCTGCGCTGGTGCTTCGCGGCGCGGGACACGAGCCGCCTGGTCGAAGGCGTGCGGCGGCTGCGCGAGTGGCTGGCGGCCGACGCGCCCTGAAGCCGACGGCTCAGGCCGTCTCTTCGGCCTTGAGCACGCCGCGCCGGATCTGGTCGCGCTCGATCGACTGGAACAGCGCCTTGAAGTTGCCCTCGCCGAAGCCGTCGTCGCCCTTGCGCTGGATGAACTCGAAGAACACCGGGCCGAGGTGGGTCTGCGAGAAGATCTGCAGCAGCAGGCGGGGCGTTCCGCCTTCGGTGCTGCCGTCCAGCAGGATGCCGCGCGCCTGCAGCGCGGCCACCGGCTGGCCGTGGCCGGGCAGGCGGGTGTCGAGCATCTCGTAGTAGATGTCGTTGGGCGCGGTCATCAGCGGCACGCCGGCCAGCTGCAGGCGGTCGATGGTGGACAGCAGGTCGTCGCACAGCAGCGCGATGTGCTGGATGCCCTCGCCGTTGAACTTCATCAGGAACTCCTCGATCTGGCCGGAGCCCTTCCTGGATTCCTCGTTCAGCGGGATGCGGATCATGCCGTCGGGCGCCGTCAACGCCTTCGAGGTCAGGCCGGTGTATTCGCCCTGGATGTCGAAGTAGCGGATCTCGCGGAAGTTGAACAGGCGCTCGTAGAAGTCGGCCCAGAAGTTCATGCGGCCGCGGTAGACGTTGTGGGTCAGGTGGTCGATCAGCTGCAGGCCATGGCCGACCGGGCGGCGCTCGACGCCGGCGATGAACTCGAAGTCGATGTCGTAGATGGACTTGCCGTCCTCGAAGCGGTCGATCAGGTAGATCGGCACGCCGCCGATGCCCTTGATGGCCGGCAGCCGCAGCTCCATCGGGCCGGTGGGGATCTCGATCGGTTGCGCGCCGAGCGCGAGCGCGCGCTCGTAGGCCTGGTGCGAGTCCTTGACGCGGAACGCCATGCCGCACGCGGACGGGCCGTGCTCGGCGGCGAAGTAGGCCGCCGCGCTCCTGGGCTCGCGGTTGACGATGAAGTTGATGCCGCCCTGGCGGTACAGCAGCACGTCCTTGGAGCGGTGCCTGGCCACCAGCGAGAAGCCCAGCATCTCGAAGTAGGGCTCGATCACGCCCGGGGTGGGCGAGGCGAACTCGACGAATTCGAAGCCTTGCAGGCCCATCGGGTTGTCGAACAGGTCGGTCATGGCGGTCTCCGGCAGCTGGAATGGCGGTCACGAATCATAGGGAATCCGCCTCGCAGCATTTCTGCAAATCCGCACCGGGGGTAGCGATTTACGCAGGAATCCTGCAACATGGCGCCATGGACGCACAATTCCAGCTGGACACCGTCGACCTGCGCATCCTGCGCGTGCTGCAGGCCGATGGACGGGCCACCTACGACGAGGTCGCCGCCGCGGTGAGCCTGTCGCCCTCGGCCACCCTGCGCCGCGTCAAGCGGCTCGAGGACGCCGGGGTGATCGCCGGCTACGTGGCGCTGGTGCGGCCGGAGGCGGTGGGCCTGTCGCTGACCGCCTACATCACGGTGCGGCTCGAGAAGCACTCCGAGACGCACAAGCGCAAGCCGATGGATGCATTCCGCGCGTCGGTGCTCACGTGGCCCGACGTCGTCGAATGCAGCTCGCTGACCGGCGAGATGGACTACCTGCTGCGCGTGCTGGTGAGCGACATGGCGCACTACTCGCGCTTCGTGATGGACACCCTGCTCAAGCACCCCAGCGTTCAGGACTGCAAGACGAGCTTCGTGCTCGATCGCGTCAAGCAGACGACGGCGCTGCCGCTGCAGGAGGCACGCTCCCGCTAGAGGGGGCCTGCGCCGCCGCGCACGCTCGCCTCAGTCGTCGTCGTCGCCGGCCAGCCGGGCCAGGTATTCGCCGCCCAGCCGCAGGCTCAGCCGGCCCGCCACGTGCAGCGCGCCCAGCGCGCGGTAGAACGCCAGGCCCGGCCGGTTCGACGCGGCGACGTGCCAGTCGATGCGCGCGCAGCCGCGCTCGAGCGCGTGGCGCGCGACCCAGGCCATCAGCGCCCGGCCTGTGCCCTGGCGCCGGTGCGACGGGCGCACGTACAGCTCCTTGAGCAGCATCTGGGCGCGGCGTTGCGGCGCCGGGTCCACCAGCGAGTGCAGCAGCGCGATGGCCGCCAGGCCGACGATGCTGCCGTCGGCGGCGGTCGCGACGACCAGGCGCACGGGCGAGCCCGGCGCCAGCAGGTTGTCCAGCAGGTTCGAGCGCACGTCGTCGCGCGCGACCGGCGACTCCTGGCTGTACGAGACGCACATCTCGTGCATCAGGTCGATCAAGGTCTCGAGCTGGCTGTGCTCGACGAAGGCGATATGCATGCGCCCGTCCTCCCGGCAGCGTGGCGTGGGCGGCTGGCGAGCCGCCTCTCCCGCCGACGTTATACCGGGAGTCGGCGCGCGGCCGGTTCAGCCCGGATGCAGTTCGACCTCGGCCTCGATCTCCACCGGGATCCGGAACGGCAGCTCGGCCAGCCCCACCGCGCTGCGCGCGTGCGCCCCGACCTCCGGGCCGAACACCTGGAGGATCAGGTCCGAGAAGCCGTTGATCACCGCCGGCTGGCGGTGGAAGCCGGGCGCCGAGTTGACCATGCCGAACACGCGCGTCCAGGCGGCGATGCGGTCGAGGCTGCCCAGTTCGCGCGCCAGGCTGCCCAGGATCGCCAGGCCCGTGAGGCGCGCGGCCTCGCAGCCCTGCTCCGGCGTCACCTCGGCGCCGACCTTGCCCAGCGGCAGCGCGAGCGCGCCGTCGGCGTCGGTCGGGCCGTGGCCGGAGACCAGGGCGCGGGTGCCGACGACGCGCACCCACGGAAACGGCAGCACCGCGCCGGGCGGCAGCTGCAGCGGCGGGGGCAGCACGAGGCCCAGTTCGCGGAGGCGGGCGGCGATGGCGGACATGGGGACTCCGGGGATGCGGGGGCGTCCAGTCTAATGTCGCGCGGGCATCGGTTCAGCGGCAGGTCGTGGCCGCGACGTGGTCCGCCTCGGCCTTCAGGCGGGCGCGGTCCGTGTCGAGGACCGTGTTCTGGTTGCCGTCCTTGTCGAACGAATAGGCCTTGCGCCCGCGGGCCAGGACGGCCTCGTTGTTGAGGGCGATCGTGCAGGCGCGCCGGCGTTCCTCGTCGCTGGTGATGCGGCCGTCGCGTGGCGGCGCCGGCACCGACGGCTTCAGCGGCCCGGGCGCCCGCGGCCGCGACGACACGGCCGTTGCGTACGGATCGACGACCGGCCCGGCCGCGGCCGGCGCCTGGGCCTGGGCCTGGCGCGCCGCGTTGAGCTCGGCTGCCGTCGGCCGCGCGGCCGGCCGGGTGGCGCTCGCGCAGGGCGTGGACTGGTAGCTGGTCGACCCGCCGGCCTGCGGGCACTTGTAGACCTGGGCGCCGGCCGCGAGCGGCAGGCTGGCGAGGAGGCCGACGAGGGCGACGGCACGGACGCGCCGCGCGGGCGAGGCTGGGGTCATGGGGCTCCCGGAGGGACAGGCGTTGGCTGGCGATGTTCTCACGGCGCACGCGGCCGGCGCGCAGGCGCTCCGGGGCGAAACGCGGCACGGCGTGAACGATGTCCCCGATGGCGCGCGATCAGCCGGCCAGGTCGACCTCGAGATGGCGCGGCGACAGCGCGCGCAGGACGTCGGCGGCGTCGACGGCCTGCCCGAGGGCGAGCGCGCCGCGCGCCGCCTGGCCGGGCCGCAGCAGGCGAACCGCGGCCTCCACAACCAGCGGCGCGGAGACGGCGTAGATGTCGCGGCCGCGCGCCACCGCCTGCCGGGTCGCCGCGCCCTGGCGCACCCGCACCACCATCTCGAAGCGCTGCGCCGAACGGCCCAGGTCGTCGGCGGGCGTCGGCGGCGGCGTCGCGGCGTCGCGGATCTCGTCCAGCGACGACTGCGTGAGGTGGGCGCGCAGGCGGCCCACGCGCAGGTGCCGCGCGATCGTGACGACCTCGCTGAACGGCAACTCCACGACCGGCTGCTCGCCGTGCGGTGGGCCGAAGTGCCACCTGCCGCGCACCGCGGGCAGTGCCAGCGGGACGAGGCGGCCCGCGTCGATCACCACGCGGGGCACCTGGTTGCGCACGCCGGTCTCGCGCGTGCCGCGCGTCGGCCACCAGTGATCCAGGGCGATCGCCACCGCGATGTCGTCGGCCTGGCCGTCGGCGCCGAGCAGGGCCGTCGCCAGCAGGTCGGCCAGGCCGCCGTAGAACCCGGCCGCGGGCATCACGACGAGCCCCGCGGCGCGCGCCGGCGCGTCGAAGGTCTCGAACACGTCGAGCGCGCTGGCCTGCTCCGCGGTCACGTCGAGGTAGCTGGCGCCGCTGCGCAGCGCCGCCTCGATGACGGGCCGGGCGGTGTCCAGGAACGGGCCGGCGCAGTTGATGACCGCGGCGCAGCCCGCGAACGCGGCGTCCAGCGCGCGCGGGTCGGCGACGGTCGCGACGCGGGCGGGGACACCCGCGGGCAGCCGCGCCGCGTCGCGACCGACCGCGATCGCGGGCAGGCCCCGGCGCGCCAGCTCCGCCATCACGAAGCGGCCGGTGTGGCCGCCGGCGCCGAACACGGCGATGGGGCGCGGGTCGGGGGTGGGGGAAGGCTGGGGCATCGCGGTTTCCTGGAAACAGACAGGTCTGTAGCTTGAAATGATAAGTACAGGTCTGTATCGTGTCAACATGACCTCGCTTCCCCTCCGCGTGCCGGCCGCCGACGTGCGCCAGCGCATCCTGGACACCGCATCGACGCTGTTCTACGAGCGCGGCGTGCGCGCGGTCGGCGTCGACCTGGTGGTGGACGAATCGGGCGTGGCCAAGACCAGCCTGTACCGCCACTTCCGTACCAAGGACGACCTGGTCGTCGCCTTCCTCGAGCGCGAGGACGTGGCGTTCTGGGCGCAGTGGGACGAGGTCGCGGCCCGCCACGCCGCCGACCCGGCGGCCGAGATCGAGGCCCAGCTGCGCTGGATCGGCAAGCGCCTGGCGCGCGCCAACTACCGCGGCTGCCCGCAGATCAACGTGGCGGCGGAGTTCGCCGAGGCCGACCATCCGGCGCGCGCGGTCGCGCGCCGCCACATGCAGGCCCTGCGCGGGCGACTCGCGGAACTGGCGCGCAGGCTCGGCGCCGCGCGCCCGGACGAACTCGCGGCGCAGCTGGGCCTGCTGGTCAACGGCGCCTTCGTCAGCGCCGCCATGCTGGCGCCCGACGAGGCCACGCGCGTGCTGCTGGCATCGGCAAGGGCGCTGCTGGGCGCCGCCGGCCGCCCGGCCAAGGCGATCGCCCCCGCGCGCGCCGGAGTCGCGCGATGAAGCAACACACCGCCTCGTGCAGCTGCGGCCAGCTGACGCTGGTCGCGCGCGGCGACCCGATCCGGGTCTCGATGTGCCACTGCCTCGCGTGCCAGCGCCGCACCGGCAGCACCTATGGCGTGCAGGCGCGCTTTCGCAGCGCGAACGTCGAGATCGAGGGCAGCGCGACCGAATGGGTGCGCATCGGCGACGAAGGTAACGCCTGCCGCTTCCACTTCTGCCCGCGCTGCGGCGCCACCGTCTACTACCGCCTGGGCGGGGCCGACTTCATCGGCGTGCCGGTGGGGGCGTTCGCCGATCCCGAGTTCCCGCCGCCGCAGCGGTCGTTCTACGAGCAGCGGCGCCACCCGTGGGTGGGCGTGCCCGGCGGCGCGCAGCGCGAGGACTGACCGGTGGCCGACGCACCCGGCGGCGCGCCGGCGGACGAACCCTGGGTGGTCTACCTGCTGGAGTGCGCCGGCGAGCGCCTGTATGCCGGCATCACGAACGACCTGGCGGCCCGCTTCGACGCGCACCGCGCCGGGCGCGGCGCGCGCTTCACGAAGGCGTTCGCGCCCTTGCGCATCGTCGCCGCGTCCGAGCTCGGCTCACGCTCGCTGGCGCTGAAGGCCGAGTACGCGCTCAAGCGCCAGCCGCGCGGGCGCAAGCTCGAGTTCCTGGCCGGCTGCGGCAAGCCGCTCGCGCTCTAGCGTCCGCGCCGCTCCGCGGCCCCGGGCGGCCGACCGGGCGGAGCGAACGCGTGGCGTATGCTGCGCAGCGCCACCGCTCGGGGCGGCGCGCGGGGCGCGCCGGGAGCGCGGGCGACGAAAGGACGACTGCGATGGGGGTGATGTTGGGTTCCGGCGCCGCGCCGGCGAGGCGGCGCGGCCGATCGCGCGGCGTCGCGCGGCTGCGCATCCCCCTGGCGGCGGTCGCCAGCGCGAGCGCGGCCCTGTGCGCCGCGCAGGCCGCCGATCCGGCGCCGGCGGCCGCGTCGCAAGCGGTCACGGTCACCGCCACGCGCATCGCCACGCCGGTCTTCGACATCCCCGCCTCGATCGACCTGGTCACGCTGGCGCCCGACACCGACACCCGGCCCGGCATCAACATCTCGGAGACCCTGGGCGGCGTGCCGGGGCTGCTCGCCCGCGACCGCCAGAACTATGCGCAGGACGTGCAGATCTCGGTGCGCGGCTTCGGCGCGCGCTCGACCTTCGGCATCCGCGGCGTGCGCCTGTACGTCGACGGCATCCCGGCGACCATGCCCGACGGCCAGGGCCAGATCACCAACGTGGACCTCGGCTCGGCCGCCGCCATCGAGGTGCTGCGCGGGCCGTTCTCCGCGCTGTACGGCAATTCCTCCGGCGGCGTGCTGCAGGTGTTCACCGAGGACGGCGCCGGCCGCCCGAAGCTGAGCTTCGGGGTGGGCGCCGGCAGCGACGGTCAACGCCGCTACGACAGCAAGCTCACCGGCGCGCAGGGCGCGCTCGACTACGTGGCCAGCGTGTCGCGTTTCGAGACCGACGGCTGGCGCGCCCACAGCGCGGCACGGCGCGACATCCAGAACCTGAAGCTGGGGCTGCGCCTGGGCGCGGCGGGCAAGCTGACCGTCATCGGCAACGCCGTGCAGCTGCCGTCCGCGCAGGATGCGCTGGGGCTCACCCGTGCCGAGCTGCAGGCCGACCCGCGCAGCACCGATTCGACGGCGATCCAGTTCAACACCCGCAAGTCGCTCGCCCAGACCCAGGGCGGCCTGGTCTACGAGCTGCGCGTGGACGACGACAACGCGCTGCGGGCGATGGTCTACGGCGGCCACCGCGACACCACCCAGTTCCAGTCCATCCCGGTGGCCTCGCAGAGCAACCCGCTGAACCCCGGCGGCGTGATCCGGCTCGGGCGCGACTACGACGGCGCCGACCTGCGCTGGACCACCGGCGGCGTGGCGCTGCGCCAGCGCTGGTCGCTGGTGGGCGGCCTCGCCTGGGACAAGCTGCGCGAACACCGCCAGGGGTACCAGAACTACACGGGCGACCCCAGCGCCCCGGTGCGGGGCGTGCAGGGCGCGCTGCGCCGCGACGAGATCAACGACGTCCAGGACCTGGACCCCTACCTGCAGGGCCAGTGGCACCCGACCGACGACTGGACCGTCGAAGCCGGCGTGCGCCACAGCAGCATCCGGCTGGTCTCGCACGACCGCTACGTGGTCGGCATCAACCCCGACGACAGCGGCAGTGCCCACTACGCGGCGACCCTGCCCGTGCTGGGCGTTCTCTACGCGCTGCGGCCGGACGTGCACGTCTATGCCTCGGCGGGCCGGGGCTTCGAGACGCCCATCCTCAACGAGCTCGCCTACCGTCCGAACAACGCGACCGGGCTGAACTTCGCGCTCAAGCCGGCGCGCAGCAACAGCGGCGAGCTGGGCGTCAAGGCCCAATCGGAGGCGCTGGGCAACCTCACGGTGGCCGTCTTCGACACCCGCACGACCGACGAGATCGTCACGCTGACGAACGCGGCCGGGCGCTCGACCTATCAGAACGTCGCGGCCACGCGCCGGCGTGGGCTCGAGCTCGAATGGAACCGGCAGCTGCCGCACGACCTCGCGCTGCAGGTGGCCTACACGCTGCTGGACGCCCACTATGCCGACGCGTTCAAGTCGTGCCCCACCACACCGTGCGGGACACCGTCGACGCCGGCCACGCCGATCGCCGCCGGCAACCGCATCCCGGGCATCGCGCGCAACGCGCTGTTCGCGTCGCTGGCCTGGGCGCCGGCCGCGGGCTGGCGCGCGGGCGTCGAGGCGCACGCGCTGAGCCGGGTCTATGTCAACGACGCGAACTCGGACGCCGCGCCGTCCTTCCTCACGGCCGACCTGTCGGCGGGCTACCGGTGGGCGCTGGGCGCCTGGCAGGTGTCGGCGTTCGGCCGCCTGGACAACATGGCCGGCCGTCGCAGCATCGGCTCGGTGATCGTCAACGAAGGCAACGGCCGCTATTTCGAGCCCGCGCCGGGGCGCACGTTCTTCGCGGGACTCAACGGCAGCTACCGGTTCTGAGCCGGGCCGGCCGCCTCGATCACGAAGGGGCGCCGCTCGCCTTCGATGCCGGCGGCGCGCAGCGCGGCCAGCACCGCGTCGCGCGCGCTGGTCATCGTGGCGCGCCAGCCCGGGCCCGGATCGGCCGCGGGCGCGAATTCCAGGCGTTCCCACTCGTCCATCCGCCGCCAGGCGGCGATCGCGTCGCCCGGCGCCAGGCCGGCCCGATGCAGGGCGCAGGTGAAGGCTGCGGCGGCGGCGTCGAGCTGTTCGTCCGAGGCCCCGGTGATGGCCAGCGTGAAGGTGGCGGTGTGCAGGATGCCCATGGCGGCGCACCTCCGGAACTCGGCCTTCAGGCGGCCGGCGCGGCGGCGCGGAACTGCTCGCGATCGCGCGGGTTGCACGACAGCAGTTGCAGCGCGAGCGCGAGGTCGGCGTTCGACGGCTGTCCGGGCGCGGCATCCCCGCGTTCGCGCGTGGCCGCCTCGGCGGCGGGCAGTCGCCAGTCGAACAGGGCGCGGATTCCTTGGGCGGTCGGGTCGTCGATCACGGTGGGCCTTTGCGGGGAGGTCGGTGGAACCCGCCTGCGGCAACCGACATGCCTTGATCCGCCAAGGCTTGCGCCGGCGCAAGCTCGCGCGTCGGCGTCGTCGCATCCAGCCCGGCAATGCGGCTTGCCGTACAGATGGCCGAAGGCCCGCCCACTAGGCTTTGCTCTTCGACAACCGCTCGTGAAACGGAAGCCCCATGCCATCGCCAGCAGTACCCGGGACATCACGCCGCCGGCGTGTGTTGCGTCGTCGCGCCGCCGCGGACCGCCTTCGCGAACCCGGGGCCGCCGCATGATGCCCCGGCGCACGCTGCCCGGGCTGCCGTCCCGCCCGGTGCTGCAGGGCGTCGTGCAGGCCTGGCGCGGCCTGGCGGCGATCGTCCGGCCGCGCGCGCGCGGTCGCGCCTGCGTCGCGCCCGACGCGGGCCTGTCGAGTCAACTCGACGCCCTGCACCAGCAACTGCGCGTCGCCGCCATCGAGCTCGAGCAGATGAAGCGCGTCGCCGAGCACGCGCGGGCGCGCCAGGCGGAGTTCCTGGCCTTCGTGGCGCACGAGCTGCGCAATCCCCTGGCCCCGATCCGCACCGCGGTGGCGGTGCTGGCGGACGGTCGCGGCGGAGACCCGGTCGCGATGCGCACGCTCGTCGAGCGCCAGGTCGTCCAGATGAGCCGCATGATCGACGACCTGCTCGACGTCTCGCGCGCCGGCACCGGCAAGCTGCGCGTCGTCGTTGCCCGCGTGCACGTCGCGGACTTCGTCGCGCAGGCGCTCGCCAACGTCGCACCGGCCCTGGCCCGGCGTGGCCAGCACCTGGAGGTCTGCGGACTCGAGGGCGCGGGCGACCTGGACGGCGACCAGACGCGGCTGACCCAGGTGCTGTCCAACCTGCTGGACAACGCGTCGAAGTATTCCCCCGGGGGCCAGGCGATCCAGCTGGTCGTCCGGCCCTGGGCGCAGTCCGTCGAACTTTGCGTGGCCGACCAGGGGATCGGCATGTCGATCGGCGCGCTGCGGACCATCTTCGACCCGTTCGCCCAGCAGTTGCGCGCCGTCGGGTTCAACCCGTCGGGCCTGGGCATCGGGCTGGCCGTGGTGCGCGACATCGTCGAGGCCCATGGCGGGCGGGTGACCGCCTCCAGCCCGGGGCTGGGGCAGGGCAGCCGCTTCGTCGTGAGCCTGCCGCGCCGCTCCTGAGGCCGCGGCGCAGGTCAGGCGTGCTGGCGGGGCTGCAGGGCGGCCAGGTCGCGCAGTTCGCGGTGCGGCGCGTCGGCACCGTCGAGCGCCAGGGTCTCGGTGCCGTCCTCGAGCTCCACGACCCGGAACGACCGGTCGGGGCGCAGCGCACCGGTCTTCGGGAACACGGCCAGCACGCGGTGCCCGGCATGCAGGGCAGCAACGACCTCCGCCGCCCGTGCCCGCACCGCGGCGCCGACACCCAGGTTGGCCGGGCCGCGGACCTCGGCCCACTGCACCTCCACGACGCGGTCCTCGGCGTCGAGTCGCAGGGCCGAGACCGCGAACACGCGGGCGATCTCGTCGGACTGGATGCGTTCGTGCGTGCCTTTGGCGGTCATGGTGTGTCTTCCCTGGAAATTCGTGGTCCCCAGGCTAGGCCGGGCCTGCGGCCGTGTCGGTGCGCTGACGAACATGCCGACGCCGACCCCGCCGCCTGGGCGCGTTGCCGCACAGACCCCGTGCGCCGACCGGTTCAGTGTGGACACCTTCGCGTACAGCTTCGCGGCGGCCTGCCATTCCGGGACGGTGCCTTGTCGAAGCAGCCGCCCGGAAAGTGAACCATGAGTGCCACCAGCAGCCTGCCCGTCTACCTGTTCGACACCCACGCCGACGCCGAGAACGCGATCCGCGCGCTCGACGAAGCCGGCTTCGACATGACCAAGCTGTCGCTCGTCGGCAAGGGCTGCCACACGGAGGAGCAGGCGATGGGCTTCTACACGGCCGGCGACCGCATCAGGTCCTGGGGCGGCCGCGGCGCGTTCTGGGGCGGCCTGTGGGGCATCCTGTTCTCGCCCGCGGTGTTCGTCCTGCCGGGCATCGGCCTGCTGGCGCTGGCCGGCCCGATCGTGGTGGCGCTGGTGTCCGCGCTGGAGGGCGCCGTCGTGGTCGGCGGCCTCTCCGCGCTCGGCGCCGCGATGATGCAGGTGGGCGTGCCCCACGACCAGGCGATCCGCTATGAAAGCGCCCTGAAGGTCGACAAGTACGTCCTGCTGATCCACGGGACGGCGGCCGAGGCGTCTCAGGCGCGCACGGTGCTGGCGCGCCTGGAGCTCGCGCATGCCTGAGCCGCGCGCCGGACGGCTGGCCGCGCTCGTGTGCGGTAGCGAACAGACGAAACCGGCGCGCCGGCTCCACAGTGGAACAGCGCGGCTCGCGAACCGGCCGCGCCTGACAGGTGTCGGCTCGCGTGGCGCAGGCGGGTGCCGCGCGAGACCGCTGGCGCGGGAATGCCCTCGCCGGGGCAGCCGACAGAATTCTCCGGCCCGCCAACATCGTATGGATCGGCCATGCACACGTCCTTCTTTCACGCGGCCAGCGGCTGCGTGCGCTTCTGGGTTCCGATCGCCGGCATCTGGGTCGGTGCCTCCGTCAGCAAGGCCACCTTGCAAGGCCGCTATGCGGCGGCCCCGGCCGACGATGACGCGCTCCTGACCTTCCGCGCCCATGAGCCGGAACTGCAGGATGCGGTGCGGCGGCGGGTGGCCCGGGGGGGTATCGAGCTGGTGGTGGTCGGCGCCGCGGACCTGCAGCCCGCCTGAGCTCGACAGCGGCCTGCGGCAGCATGCCGTTTTCGAGCTGATCGCGCGCTCCGTGCGATATCGCACAGACTTTGCCATGCAGGGCAGTAGAGTGGGACCCTGCGTACGTTCGTTCAGCTCCTCCCGGAAGCCGCGTTCGCTGGAGCCGGCTGTTCCCATGTCCAATGCGAAGAAGAATCACCTGCTCGACTCCCTGCCGGAGGCGGAATGGAAGCGTTGGGAGCCCGCGCTGGAGAAGGTGGACCTGCCGCTGGGCCTGGTGCTGTACGAATCCGGCAGCACCATGAGCCATGTGTACTTCCCCACCACGGCCATCGTGTCGCTGCTGTACGTGATGGAGGACGGCGCCTCGGCGGAGATCGCGGTCGTCGGCAACGAAGGCATCGTCGGCGTGTCGCTGTTCATGGGCGGCGAGACCACGCCCAGCCGGGCGGTGGTGCAGAGCGCCGGTCAGGGCTACCGGCTCAGCGCGGCCCGCATGAAGGCCGAGTTCAACCTCGCCGGTCCCGTGCTGCACCTGCTGCTGCGCTACACCCAGGCCCTGATCACCCAGATGGCCCAGACCGCGGTCTGCAACCGCCACCACTCGCTCGACCAGCAGCTGTGCCGCTGGCTGCTGCTGAGCCTGGACCGGCTGCAGGGCAACGAACTGGTGATGACCCAGGAACTGATCGCCAACATGCTCGGCGTGCGGCGCGAGGGTGTCACCGAAGGGGCGCTCAAGCTGCAGCGCGCCGGCCTGATCCAATACAGCCGCGGTCGCATCACGGTGCTGGATCGCGCCGGCCTGGAGCATCGCAGCTGCGAGTGCTATGCCGTGGTCAAGAAGGAGTACGACCGCCTGCTGCCCGCGACCGTCGCGCGCTAGCGCGCGTACCACCGATCTGCGTGCGCTGGTGCACGGTCTGCGTGCGTCGGTACTGGCATAGTGGCCGGCGGGCTCGGGCGAAGAGGGTGTCGGGCGATTCCGTTCCATCGCCCGCATCAGCCGAGGGGCGCGTCCACACGGAGTTCCCGCTTGCCCCATTCCTCCAACCAGCTCCTCGCCTGCCTGCCCAAGGTCGCGCGTGCGCGCCTGGCCGCCGCGGGCGACATCGTCGATCTCACCCTGTCGCAGGTCGTCGCGGAGCCGGGCGAGCGCACGACCCATGTGCACTTCCCGATAAACGGCTTCTTCTCGGTGCTGGCACGGGTCGACGAAGAACACATCATGGAGGTGGGCATGGTCGGCCGCGAGGGCATGCTGGGCATCCAGCTCGCGCTGGGCGTCGCCGACGAGCCGCTGAAGGCGCTCGTGCAGGGCGAAGGTCGCGCGTTGCGCATCGGCGAGGTGGAGTTCCGGCGCGAGCTCGCGCGCGACCCGCTGCTGCGCGCCACGCTCGATCGCTACCTGTACGTGCTGCTGAGCCAGCATGCGCGCGGTGCGGCCTGCCTGCGCTTCCACCTGATCGAGCAGCGGCTGGCGCGCTGGTTGCTGATGAGCCAGGATCGCGCGCTGTCGGACGTGTTCCGGATGACCCAGGAGTTCCTCGCCTACATGCTGGGCGTGCGGCGGGTGGGCGTCACGGTCGCGGCCGGCGAGCTGCAGCGGCGCGGGCTGATCGCCTACGACCGCGGCGAGATGCACATCGTCGATCGCCCCGGCCTCGAACTCGCCGCCTGCAGTTGCTACGCGAGCGACCGGGCTGCCTACGCGGCCCAGTTCTCCTGAGCTTCGCGCGCGCCGGCCACCGCACAGACCGGGTCACCGGCCTGCGTTAGCTTGCCTGCTTCGCCGCTCGCGCGGCTCGACTCCAGGCACAGGCGGCACGCATGAACACCAACAGGAAAGCCACGCTCGTGGGCGGCGGCATCGGCACGCTGGCCGCGGCCGCCTTCATGATCCGCGACGGCGGCATGGCCGGCGCCGACATCGCGATCCTGGATGCGCAGCCGGTCATGGGCGGCAGCCTGGACGCCGGCGGCTCGGCTGCGGCCGGCTACTCGATGCGCGGCGGCCGCATGCTGACCATGGACAACTACGAGTGCACCTGGGACCTGTTCAAGACGATCCCCTCCCTCGCGACGCCGGGCAGCACGGTCTTCGACGAGACCCTGGCGTTCAACGAGCGCCACCGCTCGCATGCGCTGGCGCGCCTGGTCGACCGCCGCGCAGCCAAGGTGGGGGTGCCGTCCATGGGCTTCTCGATGCGCGACCGCGCCGAGCTGCTGAAGCTGGGCAACGCGGCGGAGTCCGCGCTCGGCGACAAGCGCATCACCGACTGCCTGTCGCCGACCTTCTTCGAGACGGAGTTCTGGTTCATGTGGGCCACCACCTTCGCCTTCCAGCCCTGGCACAGCGCCGTCGAGTTCAAGCGCTACCTGCACCGCTTCCTGCTCGAGTTCACCCGCATCGACACGCTCGCCGGCGTGCGCCGCACCACCTACAACCAGTACGAATCGATGGTGCTGCCGCTGCAGGCCTGGCTGGCGGCGCAGGGCGTGCGCTTCGTGGCCGACTGCACCGTGACCGAGCTGGTGCCGCGCAGCCCGATCGGCGATTTCGAGGTCGGCGCCATCGCCTGCGTGCGCTGCGGCGTCGCCGAGACGATCGTGGTCGGTGAAGGCGACCTCGTCTTCCTGCAGAACGGATCGATGACGGACGCGTCCAGCCTGGGCTCGATGGCGGCGCCGCCGGCCCTGCGCACCAAGGCCGACAGCGGCGGCTGGACGCTGTGGGAGCGGCTGGCCGAGAACCGGCCGGAGTTCGGCAAGCCGGCTGTCTTCAACGCCAGCATCGCGCAGTCGTGCTGGGAGTCGTTCACGGTGACGCTGGCCCATTCGGAGTTCTTCGACACGATGATGGACTTCACCGGCAACGTCGCCGGCACCGGCGGGCTGGTGACCTTCAAGGACTCGAACTGGCTGATGTCCATCGTGCTGGCGCACCAGCCGCACTTCGTCGACCAGCCCGTCGACGTGCAGGTGTTCTGGGGCTACGGCCTGTTCCCCGACCGGATCGGCAACTTCGTGGCCAAGCCGATGTCGGCCTGCAGCGGCGACGAGATCCTGACCGAGCTGTACGGCCACCTGCGCTTCGACCGCGATCCGCTGCAGTCGGCCAACTGCATTCCCTGCCGCATGCCCTACATCACCAGCATGTTCATGCCGCGCAATGCTGGCGACCGGCCGCTGCCGGTGCCCGCCGGCTCGCGCAACTTCGCCTTCGTCAGCCAGTTCGTCGAGATTCCCGAGGACGTGGTGTTCACCGTCGAATATTCCATCCGGGCCGCGCAGACGGCGGTCTACCAGCTGCTGAAGCTGGACCGGTCCGTGCCGCCGGTCACGCCGCACGACAAGTCGCTGCACACGCGCTTCGAGGCCCTGGTCAAGGCCTTCGAGTGAGCCCTGGCCTCATTGCCATCCGAAGCGCCGCACGTACAGCCGCTTCATGGCGGTGGTGAGCAGGCAGTAGCCGAGCAGGATGGCGACGAGCCAGCCGAAGTAGGGCGCGGGCAGGGCCTGCAACTTGAAGTCGGCGGCCAGCGGGCCCATCGGCAGCCACAGGCCCAGCGCCATGATGGCCGCCGTCATCACCAGCAGCGGCGTGGCCGCGATGCTCTGGATGAACGGCAACTTGGGCGTGCGGATCATGTGCACCACCAGCGTCTGCGTCAGCAGGCCGACGACGAACCAGCCCGACTGGAACAGCCCCTGGCGGGCGACGGTGTCGGCGTGGAAGACCCACCACATCAGCGCGAAGGTGGCGATGTCGAACAGCGAGCTGATCGGGCCGAAGAACAGCATGAAGCGGCCGATGTCGGACGGGTTCCACTTCAGCGGCCTGGCCACCAGCTCCGCGTCGACGTTGTCGAACGGAATGCCGGTCTGCGAGATGTCGTACAGCAGGTTCTGCACGAGCAGCTGCAGCGGCAGCATCGGCAGGAACGGCAGGAAGGCGCTGGCCACCAGCACCGACAGCACGTTGCCGAAGTTCGAGCTCGCCGTCATGCGGATGTACTTGAGCATGTTGCAGAACGTCGTGCGGCCCTCGACCACGCCGTCCACCAGCACCACCAGGCTCTTCTCGAGCAGGATGATGTCGGCGGCGTCCTTGGCGATGTCCACCGCCGAGTCCACCGAGATGCCGATGTCGGCCGCGTGCAGGGCCGGCGCGTCGTTGATGCCGTCGCCCATGAAGCCGACCACGTGCCCGCCGGCGCGCAGCGCGCGCACGATGCGCTCCTTGTGCAGCGGGGTCAGCCGGGCGAACTGCGTGTGCTGCTCGACGGCCTCGCGCAGCGTCGCGTCGTCCATCGCCTCGACCGCCGCGCCGGTGAGCGCCGGCCCGCCGGCCAGTCCGACCTGCGCGCACACGTGCGAGGTGACGTCCTCGTTGTCGCCGGTGAGCACCTTGACGACGATGCCATGCGCGGCCAGCTTCTCCAGCGCGGGGCCGGCGGATTCCTTGGGCGGATCGAGGAACGACAGGAAGCCCACCAGCGTCAGCCCCGCCTCGTCGACGACCGAGTAGGTGGCCTGCTCCGCGGGCATCGACTTCATCGCCACCGCCACCACCCGCAGGCCCTCGCCGCCCAGATCCTGCGTGAACTTGCGGACCCGGGCGCCCAGCGCGGCGTCCAGCGGCGCCTCCGCGGCGTCTGCCTCGGGGCCCATGCGCAGCCGGGTGCAGGCCGAGAGCACCTCCTCCAGCGCGCCCTTGCAGATCAGCACATGGCGCTCGTCGCGCTGGGCCACGACGACGGACATGCGGCGGCGCACGAAGTCGAACGGGATCTCGTCGATCTTGCGGTAGTCCTGCTCGAGCTTGAGTTCCTCGGCCTGCGCGACGTCCTCCAGCACCGCGCGATCGAGCAGGTTGCGCAGCCCGGTCTGGTACCAGCTGTTGAGGAACGCGAAGGCCAGCACCTCGTGGGACGGCGCGCCGAACGGATCGGTGTTGCGGGCGACCGCGATCCTGTCCTGGGTCAGCGTGCCCGTCTTGTCGGTGCACAGCACGTCCATGGCGCCGAAGTTCTGGATCGCGTCCAGCCGCTTGACGACCACCTTGCGGCGCGCCAGCAGCACCGCGCCCTTGGCGAGCGTCGAGGTGACGATCATCGGCAGCATCTCGGGCGTCAGGCCCACCGCCACCGACACCGCGAACAGGAACGACTGCAGCCAGTCGCCCTTGGTGAAGCCGTTGACGAGGAAGACCACCGGCACCATCACCAGCGCGAAGCGGATCAGCAGCCAGCTGACGCTGTTGACGCCGGCCTGGAAGGCGTTGGGCGACGGGTCCACCGCCACGACGCTGGCGGCCAGCGTGCCGAAGTACGTGCGCGCGCCGGTGGCCACGACGAGCGCGGTGGCCGCGCCGGAGACGACGTTGGTGCCCATGAACACCAGGTTGGTCTGCACCAGCGGCCCGGCGTCGGGGCTGCGCTGGTCGACGAACTTCTCGGCGGGCATCGATTCGCCGGTCATCGCGGCCTGGCCGATGAACAGGTCGCGCGCCGTCAGCACTCGGCAGTCGGCGGGGATCATGTCGCCGGCCGACAGCACGATCACGTCGCCGGGCACCAGCTCGCGCTGGGCGATCTCGCGCGCCGGCACCGGGCCGGCCGTGTCCGTCGGCCGGCGGAGCACCGCCGAGGTGTTGTGCACCATCGCGCGCAAGGCCTCGGCGGCATCGTGGGAGCGGCTTTCCTGGACGAAGCGGATCGCGGTGCTGAGCGCCACCATCGAGCCGATGACCAGCGTCGCCTTGGCGTCGGCGCTGAGCCACGACAGGCCGGCCAGCACGGTCAGCAGCAGGTTGAACGGGTTCAGGTAGCAGCGCCACAGCCGCAGCCAGGCCGGCAGCGGCTTCTCGTGCGCCACCTCGTTGGGGCCCGCCTTCGCCAGGCGCCGCGCCGCTTCGGCGTCGCCCAGGCCTTCGGCGTGCGACTGCAGCCGCGCGATGGCCGCGGCGGGGGTGTCGCGCGCCGCCAGCAGCAGGTCGTCGGGCACCGGCGTGGGCGTCGCGGCGGCCGCATCGCGGCGCACCAGGACCGCCAGCGGCGGCCGGCGGGCGAAGTGCAACTGGGCGTGGCGCCGGCGCAGGAACGTCGTGAAGGACTGGGTCAGTGAACGCTGCATCGTTTCCTCGGTCGACGCCGGGCCCGCGCCGTGACTGCAGAGTATCCGCCGTCGGGATGACGGTTCTCTGTTCGACATCGCACCTTGCCTGGTCGCCGTGCTCGAAGCGGCGCGCTGGGCGATGCCCCTGCCCGCGCGGACGCAGGGACCCGCGCGGGCCTGAGAGGCGCACCACGGAGGCGTCGCCCGGGGCGGCGCAGGGGTGGGATGCCCGCTTGCCCTGACGGGGCATGAAGCACCACGCCCACCCGCCTCGACCTCGCCTGATGGTGGTCGACGACGACCACGACCTGGTCGATGCGCTGTGCGAGTGGATCGGCCTGTCGTCCGAATGGAAGGCCGTGGCGGCCTACGGACCGGCCGATGCGATCGCCCAGGTGAGCGCCGGACCGCCCGATGCTATCCTGCTCGACATGGAGATGGACGGTGTCGATGGGTTCGACACCGCCGAGCGCCTGTGCCACGCCTCGGGCGACAAGCACTCCGCGCTGCTCGCCCTGACGGGTAACGACCGCCTGCGCGATGCCGCCTCCCTCGATGGGCGATTCACCGCCTCGATGCTCAAGCCTGCCGACCCCGACGGCCTGCTGCGCCTGCTGGAGCGCCTGCGCCCGACCCACTGACGGGCCGGCCGCCTCGCCACCGACAAGGATCACCGCCATGGGACTCTCCGACTTCATCGAGCACGATACCGCGCGGATCATGGCGGAGTTCGAGGCCTTCGCGGTGCAGCAGTTGCCCGCCGCGGCCGGCATGGACGTGGCCGCCCTGCGCGACCACGCCGGCCAGGTGCTGGCCGCGATCGTGCTCGACATGCGCCAGCCGCAGACCCGGCGCGAGCAGCGCGAGAAGTCGCTGGGCCACGCGCCGAAGTCGGACGACGACGGCGCGACGCCGGGCGAGATCCACGGCGAGCTGCGCGCCGCCGCCGGCTTCGACGTGAACCAGACCGCGGCCGAATACCGCGCGCTGCGCGCCTCGGTGATCCGCCTGTGGATGGAGACCGGCCCCCAGCTCGGGCGCGAGCAGGTGTTCGAGCTGGTGCGCTTCAACGAGGCCATGGACGAGGCGCTGGCCGAGAGCCTGCAGTACTTCGCCACCGAGGCCGCCCGCATGCGCAACCTGTTCCTGGCCGTGTTGAGCCACGAGCTGCGCACCCCGCTGGCGACGATCATGACTTCGGGGCAGAGCCTGGTGCTGGCCGCGCAGCGCGACAAGCCGATGCCCGAGGCCGCCGAACGCGTGCTGCGGGGCGCGCGGCGCATCAAGAGCCTGCTCGACGACCTGCTGGACTACGTGCGCAGCGGACTCGGCGAGGGCATGCGGGTGGTGCCCGCCCAGGTCGACCTGGGCCGGCTGTGCGCCCGGATCGCCGCCGAACTGGGCGCCGGCGCGCCGGCGCGCGCCATCGAGGTCGAGACCGTCGGCGACCTCGGCTGCCGCTGCGACGAACAACGCATCGCCCAGGCGATCTCCAACCTGGTGGTCAACGCGTTGAAGTATGGCGATCCCGGCACGCCGGTGCGCCTGCGCGTGGACGGCTCGGCAGCGCCGACGCTCGCGGTCAGCGTGCGCAACGGCGGGCCGCCGATCCCGAAGGCGTTGCGCGAGAGCCTGTTCGACCCGCTGGTGCGCGGCAGCGGCGCCGAGAGCACGGGCCACAACCTGGGGCTGGGCCTCTACATCGTGCGCGAGATCGCCCTGGCCCACGGCGGCTCGGTGGCCGTCGAGTCGGCGCTGGCCACCGGCACCGTCTTCACCCTGGCGCTGCCGCGTGACGCGGGAGACGCAGCGCCGGCGTTCCCGGGCCTGCACGTGAACTGAGCCAGGCGCCGCGGGCCTCGCACTGTTCGCTGGCGCACATACGCTCGCCGTCGAACGCGTCATGCTGGGGGCGCTCGATGGTCGAGGCGGGCGCCCGCCTTGGGCGCGGCCACCGCGAGCCGGAGGACCCATGCACGCGTTTCTGTCCGACAACCGCGAAGAGCTGATCGCGCGCTGCGGGGCCAAGGTCGCGCAGCGGCCTGCGCGGGGGGCCACGGAGGCCCAGTTGAGCAACGGCGTCCCGATGTTCCTGGACCAGCTCACGCAGACGCTGGTGGCCGAGGAGGCGGGCAGGCGTGCGGAGAGCCTGCGGATCTCGGGTGCCGCCGGCGGCGATGCCGACCATCACTCCGAGCTGGGGGCTTCGGCGGCCGCGCACGGCAAGCAGTTGCTGGCGCTGGGCTACTCCGTCGACCAGGTGGTGCACGACTACGGTGACCTGTGCCAGGCCATCACCGACCTGGCCGTCGAGTGCAACGAACCCTTTTCCGTCGACGAGTTCCGCACCCTCAACCGCTGCCTGGACAACGCGATCGCCGATGCGGTGACGGAGTTCGGCGAGCAGCGCGATGCCCGCGTCGCGCGACGCAACCAGGCCGCCGAGAACGAGCGCCTGGGCGCGCTGGTGCACGAGTTGCGCAACTCGCTGCAGACCGCGATGCTCGCCTTCCAGGCACTGGAATCCGGCAAGCTCGCCATCGGCGGGTCGACCGGCGCCGTGCTGTCGCGCAGCCTCGCGGCGATCTCGGTCCTGCTCGACACCGCGCTCGGCGAGGTGCGGCAGGGTGCCCGCGCCGCGGCAGTCGCCGAAACCTTCTCGGTGGCCGAATTCGTCTCCGAGGCGGCGCGCGCCGCGGGGCTCGGCGCCACCGCGCGCGGTTGCGCCCTGGTCGTGACCCTGGCCGATCCGCTGTTGCAGGTGAGCGCCGACCGGGCGCGGCTGATGGGCGCGCTGCTCAACCTGCTGCACAACGCGTTCAAGTTCACCCACGCCGGTACCGACGTGGCGCTGGTCGTCCGCGCCGAAGGTCCCGACGTGCTGTTCGAGGTGGCGGATCATTGCGGCGGCCTGCCGCCCGATGCCACGGAGACGATGTTCGAGCCCTTCGTCCAGGTCGGCACCGACCGCAGCGGCGTGGGCCTGGGCCTGTCGATCGCCCGGCGCGGCGTCGAGGCCGACGGCGGTCGGTTGACCGCGCGCGACCTGCCCGGGCACGGGTGCGTCCTGACGATCAGCCTGCCGCTGGCCGCGCCTTCATCCGCCCCGGCCGCCTGAGCGCCGGCGGGCAGGCGCCCGCATGGCCTGCTCGGACGACAGTGACCGGGGGAAGCCGATCCCGGTGCGGGCGACGTTGTTGACGTCAACACGTTCGATGCCACCGTGACGAGGATGTCGATCGTTGCGGCCTCGTCGAAGCCCGCCGCGCGCCGGAACAATCGCGGACCGACCGGCGCAGCGGCGGCCTGGACTGCGCGGGCGACAATCGGGCGACGCCACGCTTCGCATCCCCGATGTCGCCCACCGATCTCCTGAAATCCTCGGCCGCGCTCCTGGCGAGCGCCGTTCCCCTGCTTGCCGGTGCGGAGTTGCCCGAGGTGCAGCCGCTGGCGGCCTGGCCAGAGGGCAGCGCCGCGCTGGTGGGGCGCGCCGTCGGCCGCGTGGCACCCGGGCCGGGTGGCCGCGGCTGGCGCCACCAGTGGCCCGGCACGTATTTCGAGGCGCGGTTCGCGGGGGGCGTCGTCTACGTGGACCTGGGCGGCGGCGACGTGCACGCGCGCGTCTCGATCGACGAGCGCGAGGTGGCCGACGTGATCCGGCCCGCCGTTCCCGTGCTGCGCATCCGCGGCCTGTCGCTGGGCGAGCACGTGGTGCGGGTCGACGTGGTGAGCGAGAGCCAGGACGGCGCCCGGGTCTTCGGCGGCTTCGCCGTGCCCGACCCCGCGGGGGCATTGCCGGCACGTGCGCGGGCGCGCGCGATCGAGTTCATCGGCGACTCCTATACGGTGGGCTATGGCGCGGCCTCGGCGCGGCGCGAATGCAGCCTCGACGAGGTCTGGCGCACCACCGACAACTCGCTGGCGTTCGGCCCGAAGGTCGCGCGGCGCTTCGACGCGGACTATCGCGTCAACGCGATCTCCGGGCGCGGCATGGTGCGCAACTTCGCCAATGCGGCGGGCAGGACGCTGCCCGCGGCCCACGCGTACCGGTTGCCGTCCGACACCGCGCCCATGGGGCCGGCCGACGACGCGGACTGGTCGCCGCAGCTGCTGGTCGTCGCGCTGGGCACCAACGACTTCTCCACGCCGGTCGGGGCCGGCGAGCCCTGGGCCGACGCCGCCGGCCTGGCCGCGGCCTTCGAGCAGGCCTACGTCGCGTTCGCGCGCTCGCTGTGGCAGCGCCACCCCGCGGCACGGTTCATCCTGGTGGCCACCGACGTGGCAGACGGCGCCGCGGCGCGCGCGGTGCGGCGCGTGCGGTCGGCGCTCGTGGACGACGGCGTGCCGGTGGCCGAGGTGCTCGAGCTGGGGCCGCTCGCGCTCGACGGCTGCGACTGGCACCCGTCCCGCGCCGACCAGGACCGGATCGCGTTGCGACTGGCGGCGGCCGTCGAAGCCATGTTGCCGGCGTGGCGGCAGCGGCCGGACTGACGCGATCCGGCGGCGCGGTTTCGGGCAAGATGGCAGCCCGAACTCACGCCTGAAGGGATTCGATGAGCGCACCTGCAGCCCACCCCCGCACCGCGCGGGTCATCCGCACCGAGGCCCAGCTCCGGGCCCTGATCGGCGAGCCCGCCGCGCTGACCTGCGCCAAGATCAGCGACCGCCTGAACGCGATGACGCGCCTGTTCGTCGAGCGCTCGCCGTTCGTCTGCATCGCCACGAGCGATCCGTCCGGCCACTGCGACGTCAGCCCGCGCGGCGATCCGGTCGGCTTCGTGCGCATCCTCGACGATCGCACCTTGCTCGTTCCCGAGCGTCCGGGCAACCGGATCGCCGATTCGCTGCGCAACATGCTGGCCAATCCACATGTCGGCCTGATCTTCTTCGTGCCGGGCGTCACGGACACGTTCCGGGTGAACGGCCGCGCCACGGTCACCGTCGACGACGACCTGCTCGCGCCCTGCGCGGTCGAGGGCAAGGTGCCGCGACTGGGCGTCCTGGTCGACATCGACGAGGCCTACACCCAGTGTTCCAAGGCGTTCCTGCGTTCGCGCCTGTGGGATCCGACACGGCATGTCGACCCGTCCAGCATGCCCACGGGCGGCGAGATCCACCGCGCGATCCAGGGCGAAGCGTTCGACGCCGAGGCCTACGACCGGGAACGCAGCGAGCGCTACCGCCGCCGCGTCGGCTTCTACTGAGCCGGCACCGCGGCGCCGCCGCGGGTGGGGTGCCCGCCTGCCGTTGCATAGCCTTGCGGCGGTCTTGTGCGGGTGGGTCGCTGCGGCGCGCCGGAGCCGCATCCCCCGGCCGGCGGCGCGGGGAGAGTAAAGTCGGTGCCCAGGGATCGAGATCCACGACGCCCTCCAGATCGCCGAGCGGACACGTCATCCGAAGAGGCGGCATGCGTCACTTTCAATGGCCGCCACGCGGCCCAAAACGCCAATGCCCAATATCGCCAGTGTATTCAAGGCCGAAATCACGCGCCTCGCGCGCAAGGAATTGCGCGAGAACAGCGATGGCCTGAAGAAGGCCGTTGCCACCCATCGCACCGAGATCGCGAGCCTCAAGCGCCGCATCGCGACCCTGGAAGGCCTGGTCAAGAAGCTCGCCAAGGGCCAGGTCGCCACCCCCGCACGGGCGCGCTCCGCGGCGCCGGCCGAAGCGGACGAATCGAGCCAGGCGGGACTGCGCTTTCGCGCGAAGGGCATGGCGGCCAACCGGCAGCGCCTGGGCCTGTCCGCGGCGGACTTCGCGTTGCTGGTGGGCACCACCGGACAGACGATCTACGCCTGGGAGGCCGGCAAGGCGAAGCCGCGGCCCGAGGCGCTGGCCGCCATCGCCGCGCTGCGCGGCATCGGCAAGCGCGAGGTCGAGACCCGACTGGCGAGCCTGAAGAGCCGCTAGCCGCGTCGGCAACGGCCGGTGGCCGCGCCGCCCGCCCCGGGCGGACGGCGCCACGGGTTCCTTATGCGTTCCTGATGTCGCTGCGGCAACACTGCGCTCTCCTGCAGGCAGGCGAAGGTGTCGTCCTCGATGCCGTACCCGGCCGGCAGGCGCCCGCTGCCCGACGTCGGCCCACCGGCCGGCCACGGCAGCGCGTCCGGGGCGGGTTCCGCCCTGCTGTTGCCACGAGAACCGGGGTTCGCCATGTTCGTCGCCATTGCTGTTGTCATCGCCCTCCTGCTGTCAGGCCTGCGCATCGCGCAGGAGTACCAACGTGGCGTCGTCCTGCGCCTCGGCCGCTACGTCGGCCTGCGCGGGCCCGGGCTCTACTGGATCGTGCCGCTGGGCATCGAGCGCGCGACGACGATCGACGTGCGGACCCTGACGGTCTCGGCGGAGCAGCAGGAAACGATCACGCGCGACAGCGTGACGATCAAGGTCAATGCGGTGCTCTGGTACCGCATCGTCGATGCCGCGAAATCCGTCATCGAGGTGGCGGACGCCCATGCCGCCGTCTACCAGCTGGCGCTGACGGGGCTGCGCAACATCATCGGCCAGCATGACCTCGACGACGTGCTCCAGGAACGCAACCGGATCAACGAACTCCTGCGCGAGAGCATCGCGAGTTCCACGGCCGTCTGGGGGCTCGAGGTCCAGCGCTTCGAGATGAAGGACGTCGAGCTGCCCGCCGCCATGCAGCAGGTCATGGCCATGCAGGCCGAGGCCATCCGCGAGAAGCGCGCCCGCCTCATCAAGGCCGAGGCCGAATTCGAGGCCTCGATCAAGCTCTCGTCGGCCGCCGCGCAGATGATGCGCAACCCCGCGGCGCTGGAACTGCGGCGCATGCAGATGATCTCCGAGGTCGGGGCCGAGAACAACAGCACCACCGTGCTGATGATCCCGTCGGATTTCGTCTCGCTGGCCCAGACGATGAACCAGTTCCTGCAGCAGCCGGGCAAGAGCCCGGAGGCCGACGCCGGTTGCTCGAGCGTCGGCTGCGCGGCGGTGCCGGCGGCCTGAACGTCGTTCCTGTCGCGCAGGATTCAGTGCGTTCACCGCAACACGGGCGGTTGCCGCCGGTCCATCGGTATACGCTCTCGACTCCGCCGCTCCGACAAGTTGACGCCATGGAACCCGCGCCGCAGGGATGGCGCCTCGAGTGCCGCAGTTCCCTCGAGGCGGCGCGCGATCTTCGCTCCCCGATGCCCGCATGACCGACCGGGTCCGGCCTGCGGCTTCCGCCGACGATGCGATGGTGGCCCCGGTCTTCCTGGCGTCGATCGTCGCGGAAGCGGGTCGCCGCCAGGCCGACCCGGCGCCGCTGTTTCGCGGACTCGAGATCGAAGCGGCCGACTTCGATGTGCCGGGCGCGATGATCTCCCACGGCGAGGCCATCCGCGTCGTGCGGCGTGCGCTGCCGCTGCTGGCCATCGCCGAGCGTGGCCTGGAACTGGGCCAGCGCACGCGGATCACCGAGCGGGGCGTGCTGGCGCTCGGACTGCTGGCCGCCCCCACGCTCGGGGACGCGGTGCGCCTGTCGCTTCGCTATCCGCAAAGCGCCGGATACCTCCTGCAGGTCCGCGGGGAGGTCCGCGGCGACACCCACCTGCTGACGGCCGCGGCCTTTCTCGGCGACCAGGACGTCCAGGACTTCCTGGTGGACCTGACCTTCTCCGCCACGATCGTGCTGCGCCGCCAGGTGACGGCAGCGCGCAGCACGCCGTCCTCCGTCGAGTTGATGCGCGAGGCGCCGGCCCACGCCGGCGCCTATGAATCGTTCTTCGGCTGCACCGTTCGCTTCGGCTGCCTGCGCAACGTGCTGTACACGCCGACCGGAACCCTCGCGACGCCCTTGCCCTGGGCCAATGCGATGGGCTACCGCCTTTCCCTGCGGCTGCTCGACCTCGAAGCCGACAGCCTGAACCGGCTGCCCGGCCTGGGTCGAACCGTCGAACGCGCGCTCAGCAGGGGCCTGCCGCGCGTGGTGGCCCTCAAGGACGTGGCCGAGTCGCTCAACGCCAGCGAACGCACCCTGCGCCGCCAGTTGGCCGAGGCCGGCCTGAGCTACCGCGACTTGCTGGACGACTGCCGGAAGTCGCGCGCGCTGGATCTCATGAACGGTGGCCGGCGCTCGATCGCCGAGGTCGGGGCGGAGACCGGCTTCTCGGATGCGCGCGCCTTCACGCGGGCATTCAAGCGATGGACCGGCCAGACCCCGGCGCTCGTCCGCGATCGACTCGCGCAACCGGCCCGCGGGTCGTCGAGCGACGGCGACTGAGCCCGATTCGCCGGCCGCGCCGGCGACGGTGGCGACGTCGCGCAGGCGATCGCCTGGCGGCGACCCTGGGGCCGTCCCGATTGTCGGGTTGGCCGGCGCGGTCACCCGCATGGCCGGATCGGTCAGCGTGGCGGCAGGACGGCGGCCGATAACGGCGCAGCGATTCCGGGATTCCGGAGGCGTCGACCCGCCATGCCGGGCTCGGCCAGACACCGATTCAAACCAGGGAAGAAACATGATCGTCGAAGAATTCAGGAATGGCTGGAGCCCGGCCCCCGCAGCGGGGTCGCCGCCGATCGCGGCGCCCGCGCCGCGCACGGATTCAGCCATGAAGCCGGTGCGCTGGAACCTGCGCCCTCTCCTGGGCGTCCTGTGCGCCGCAACCCTGGTGTCCGCCTGCGGCGGCAGCAGCGGCCCCGCGGGCGAGGCCGGGCTCACCGGCGCCGCCGGTGTCTCGGTGAGGGTCCAGGTTCTGGCCGAGGCGTCCGGCGCCAATTGCTCCGCCGGTGGCAACAAGATCGTGGCCGGCGCCGACGCGAACGGCGACGGTGTCCTGCAGGCCGCCGAGATCGGCAGCACGCAATACGTCTGCAATGGTGCGCCGGGCCTGGTCGGGGCCGCCGGGGCCGGCGGATCCACGGGCAGCGATGGCTTGTCGACGCTGGTGGCGATGGACGACGAACCGGTCGGCGTTCACTGTGCCGACGGCGGCAAGCACCTGCGGGCGGGCAAGGACGCGAATGCGGACGGCGTCCTGCAGGCCGGCGAAGCGACCAGCACGAGCTATGTCTGCAATGGCGCCGGCGGTGCGACGGGGTCGGCAGGTGCGACCGGTGCCACCGGCGCGACCGGTCGCGCCGGGCTCGGCAGCCTCGTCGCCGTCATTGCCGAAGCCGCGAGCCCGAACTGCGCCTACGGCGGCAACAAGGTCTCGAGCGGCCTGGACATCAACGCCAACGACCTGCTGGATGCCGGCGAGGTCTCCGCGGTCAACTACCTGTGCAACGGCGCACCTGGCGCGACCGGGGCGACGGGGGCGACGGGGGCGACGGGTGCGACCGGCGCGAACGGTGCAAACGGTGCAAACGGTGCAAACGGTGCAAACGGTGCGGACGGTGCGGACGGTGCGAACGGTGCGAACGGCGCGCCGGGGAGCACGGGCGCGACCGGCGCGACCGGCGCCGCCGGGCCGGGCCTGACCTGGATGGACGTGGGCGTCGCGTCGATCACGGCGCAGGCCAATGTCGGCTACCTGGCCGACAGCGCCGCGCTGGTGACCGTCACCCTGCCGACGACGCTGACCGTGGGCGACGTCGTCCGGGTGTCGGGCATCGGCAGCGGCGGCTGGACCGTCGCGCAGTCGGCCGGCCAGACGGTCTTCACGGCCGGCGTGGCGACCACGACGATCGGCGCGAACTGGACCTCGGCCACGGGCACGCACGGCTGGACCTCGATCGCGGCCTCGTACGACGGCACCAGGCTCGTCGCCGCGGAGATGGGCGGACAGCTGTACACCTCCACGGATGCGGGCGCGACATGGACGGCACGCGATGCCGGCCGCGCCTGGTCGGGCCTCGCGTCGTCCAGCGACGGCTCGCACCTGGTGGCCGTGGCCATGGGCGGGCAGATCTACACGTCGACCGACTCGGGCGCGACCTGGGTCCCCCACGACGCGAACCGGCAATGGTTCGCCGTCGCATCGTCCGACGATGGCGGCGAGCTGGTCGCGGCGGAGCGCTACGGCCTGCTGTACACGTCGACGGACGCCGGGGCCACCTGGACCGCACGCGACGCCAGCCGCAACTGGCACAACGTCGCATCGTCGGCGGACGGCGCCCGGCTCGTGGCGGCGGAATGGAACGGCAACATCTACACCTCCACGGACTCCGGCGTGACCTGGACGCCGCGCGATGCCGCGCGCCGCTGGACGGCCCTCGCGTCCTCCGCGGATGGCAGCCGCCTGACCGCCGCCGAGAACAACGGCCAGTTGTACGTGTCGCAGGATTCCGGCCTCACGTGGCGTGCGCGCGGGCCGACCCGCTACTGGCAGGCCACCACGTCGTCGTCGGACGGCAAGCGGCTGGTGGCCCTCCCGTCGGGCGACAGGATCTACGTGTCGATCGACTATGGCCTCACCTGGACGGCGCACGGGTCGTTCAACTGGTGGGGGTCGCTGGCGGCGTCCGCGGACGCCACCCGCCTGTTCGCCTCGCCGCAGAACACCGCCTTGTATCGTTCGCGCGCCAGCACGTCGAGTGGCACCGCCGGCTCCATCAGCGGGGCGGCATACGAGGCCGTCGAACTGCAGTACGACGGCGGCAATGTGTTTTCGGTGCTGAGCTACGTCGGGTCGCTCGTCGTGCAATGAAGGGCGCCTGGCGGGCCGGCCGGTCTTGACGACGGTCGGCCCGCCGGGTTCCGCGCGTCAGGCGTCCAGGCGCCGCTCACCCGACCGACTGCACGCGGCCAAGGGTTGTCGTAGAAAATTGCGGCTGCCGGGCGGGTCGCCCTGAAAGAGCCAACCAGCAAGAAGAAGACGACATGCGAGACGCCACAAAGCCTGGGCAAGCCGCGCGATGGGCCAGGAGACTGGTCGTTGCGACGTTCGCCCTGGCCTGCAGTTTTCCCGCGTCGGCGGCCGAGCTGCTCGAGCTTGCGACCCGCCCCGGCGTCACGCAGGGCGTCTTTCTCGTCTCGGCGTCCGCTTCGCCATCCTGGGTCGCGGTGCTTTTCGCGGGCGACGACGGCAACGTCGCCGTCTCGGGCAACGGGCCGACGCGCATGCTCGGCAACTTCGTCGTGCGTACCGCTTCGTACTGGGTAGACCATGGTGACGCCTACGCGATCCTCGACGCGCCGTCGGACAATGCTGGCGGCATGCCAGACGTCTTCCGCCTGAGCGCGGAGGCCGCCACGGATGTGCGCGCGACGGTGGCCGAGCTCCGCAGGCGCTATCCCGGTGCGAAGGTCGCCCTGGTCGGCACGAGCCGCGGAACGATCACCGTGGGCAACGTCCTCAGGCGCGATCCCGACGTGGCCGATGCCTTCGTGATGACGTCCCCGGTGACGCAGGCGAGCCGGGGGCAGGCCGGCCTGTCCGGCCTCACCTGGAAGGGCAACAAGGCCCGCGTGCTGGTGCTGTCCAACGAACACGACGCGTGCCAGGTTTCGCCGCCCGACGCCGCGAAGCAGCTTGCCGAGTCGAATGGCTTCGACTTCATCCCGGTCTCCAGCTCGATGGGCGGCGGTGACCGAAAGTCCGACTGCAAGGCCCAGTCCCCGCACGGGTTCCTGGGCAACGAGACCCAGGTACTGGACCGCATCGCGGGCTGGCTGAACAACAAGCCGTAGCGGACGGGAAACGGATGACGCTCGGCGCACCCTGGCGTCCATGACTCAGCCTGACCTGCGCAATGCCGTCCAGGCCAGCGCAGCCGCCATCGCCAAGGCGAGGGTCGCCGTGAACACCATCAGCGCATCCGCGCGCGTCGCCGCCATCGTCGCCCCCGCGATCAACGGACCCCCGACCGCCGCGCCGCTGTAGACCATGGAGATGACGCTGACGTTGCGGGCCATGTTGCCGCCCCTCGTCATGGTGCTGGCGACGATCGCCAGGGTCAGGAACGCCGTGATGAATCCCCCCAGCAGGAATATCGCAACCATGGCGAGCACGTAGTCCAGCGGCCAGGCGAGCAGGAACGCAGTGACCGCGGTGCCCAGTGCACAGAGGACGGCCGCGCGACCGACGCCCCGGTGATCGGCGAGCCAGCCGACGGGATACTGCAGCAGCAAGCCGCCGACGCCGAAGATCGCCAGCAGGTCCGCGGTCTGCGCGACGGAAAGCCCCCGCCCTTGCGTGAACAGCCCGAACAAGCCGGACAACGCTCCTTCGGCCATCCCTCCGAGCAGCGCGACGATCACTCCCTGAAGGAAGACGACCTCCCCAAGCGTTCCGGAACGGTTCGTCGACGCATCGGTGGCGGGTGCGGTGGATGAGGCGTCGTCGGTGTCGCGGGCCATCGCCAGTGGCACCAGCGCCAGCGCGCTGAAGGCCGCACCGACCCAGAAGACCGAGAAGTCGTGCAGGCCGAGGCGGCCCGCCAGCAAGGGCGCGACGATGGGGGCCAGGGCGATCAGCGACTCGTGGAATCCCACCAGCCTGCCGCGCGCATGGGCCGGGGCGATGCGGTACAGCCAGGGCTCCACGCCGATCCAGCGCAACCCCAGGCCGCAGCCGGCGAGCGCGCCGCCCAACGGCCATCGCGGCCATCCCGACAGGGCGATCGCGGGCAAGGCCACGACGGTGCACAGCAGGCCGACGACGACGACGCGTCGGGCTCCGAAGCGACGGCAAAGCCGCGGCGCCGCCGCCAGCGCGGGCAATTGGCCCAGCCACAACGAGGCGGCGAACACGCCGAGTTGCCTGGCATCGAGTCCCTGCTGCGCGAGCCAGACCGGGATCACGACGAACGCAATGCCGTACTGCCCGACCTGCGCCAGCGTGGATACCGCGTTGAGCGCGGTGATGCTGCGCCAGTCGAATTCTTGCTCGTCGCTCATGGATGAACGGTAGTATCGCGGGCGGAAGGGCGCCCTCGCTCCCGCACGCTCGTATCTTGAGCGGGGAAAAAGGGTGATCCCGAGGCGGGGTATGGGAACGTCGCCGCCCGGCCACCGGCCGCCGGTCGTGACTGGCCGGTTCGCACATGTCCACCGAGCCGGCAGCAGGCCAGAGCTCCCGTTCTCCCGCGCAGCCTCACCTTCTCCATGACCGCCTTCCATACCACCCGGCGCACGCTCCTCCAACTGATCGGCAGCCTGCCCGTGTTCCGGGCGGTGCAAGGCCGTTCCGCCTCGACCTTCACGCTCGTGCCCGCGTTCGCTCCCGGCCAGGTGATGCACTACCGACTCGAATCGCATGTCGTGCGAAACGGAGCGGTCGGACATCGTTCGCGATCGACGGTGACGCTCGAGATCGTCGATCGCTTCGCCGACGGCTGGCTGGTGCGCTGGACCTCCTCGGAGGGCGTGCTGCTCGACGCCGACCCTCGCCTTCGACCGCTGCTGGAGGCCGTGCAGGGGTTGTGGGAGGGCGTCGCGATCGACCTGCTGCTCGATGCGGGGGGACGCGTCCAGGGACTGGCCGACCCGGCTGCGGTGCGTGCGCTCGGCGAGACCTGCCTCGACCGCCTCGTCGCACTGCTGGCCGCCGACCCGCAGCGTGCACCCCTGGCCGCGCCGTTGCGGGCGGCACTGGCACCCACCCTGAACGACGGCGGCATGCTCGCCCAGAGCCTGGTCAAGGAGCCCGCGATCCTGCTGGGCGCGATGGGCCACGACTACCGTGTCGGCGAGCCGCTGGAGGTCCGCACGCGGATCGCCTCGCCGCTCGGATCCGGCGAGATTCCGGTACTGGGACGCTACCAGGTGCGCGGCATCGCCGCGCGCGAGCCACGCGCCGACATCGGCTGGCTGATGGTGATCGACCGGGCGACCGCGGCGCGCACGCTGGGCGCCGAGATCGGCGAACTCGTCCGCGGCACAGGGATGGCCAGGACGGCCGCGACGGGCAGCCCGCAAGAGGCGATTGCCGATGCCGAGGTGTCCGAAGTCCTGGCCACGCTCGACTTCGACGATCGCGCGGATTTCATCGTGGACACGTCGAGCGCGTTGCCCGTGCGCGTCAGCCACGTGCGACGGATCTCGGCCGGCGCAGGGTCGCGCGTGGAATCGGTCGAGCTGACGCGGTTGGCGGGTCGATCCGCGAAGGCGTGAAGCGGACCGGCGATGCGCCTGGAGCCGGCCGGGGCCACATGGGGAGCCCGGTGCCGGCAACCTGGAGGTTGCGACGAAGCAGCCACAGGACGACAGCGGATCCCGCGATCAGTGGCGCCAACGCCAGGATTGCCTGCCTTGCCAACTCAGCATTGAACGCCTCTTGCGCGAGCGAAGACAAGACGAGTTCCGCCGGCGGCGCCGGCGTCCACGATCAGTCACTTGCTGCCATTGCCGAATGACCGTTCCCAGGTCGCCGAGGCGTGCGTTGGCGAGCTGCAACGCAGCAAGCCCGGCCCACTTGCGCATTTGCGTCGCCACGTCCATCATCCGCTCCCTATTGCTGGAGGCGCCCACGACAGCGCCCGCATAACGGAGATTCCCTCTATGTCCTCCTTGTTCATCTCGACGATCGACTGAACACGGTTCACCAGCCCCGGCTGAACCGTGTCTGTTCACAGATACGGCCTCAGACCGCGCCGGCTAAGCAAAGCCTCGCAGCCACCAGAGCCGGGGCTTTTGCTTTTCGGAACCGAAATGAGTGCACAACTCCGTTCCCGCGCCCTCGATGAGGGGCGGGTCAAGGCCCTGCGCCGCATGAAACAGCCGATGACGCTGGTGCTCGAGACGAGCCCCGGCGCGCGCGACCCCGTGGCGCGCGCGCTCGGCCAGCGTGGCTTGCGTGGCGCAGGCCGACACATCCAAAGCCGCGGTGCCCAGCGCCGTGCCGACCGCGTGGCGCTGCAGGCGCTGCTGCGACGAAAGGATTGGGATGACTGATTCCCTGGAACTGCGCGAGCAGCTGGCGCGGAAGAACCGACAGCTGCAGGAGATTGCCGCCCGGCTCAAGACCGAGCTGTTCGGCATCGACCCCATCATCGACCGCGTCATCGATTCGGTGCGCGCCTGGTACGTGCTGCCAGAGCTCGTCGCAAGGCCCGTCATCGTCTGTCTCTGGGGGCTGACCGGCACTGGCAAGACCCAGCTGGTGCGCCGCCTGGCGCAGTTGCTGGGCTTCTACGACCGCTTCGTCGAAGTGCAGATGGACGGCTTCTCGAACGGTGCGGGTTGGCGCGGCGCGCAGAGCATCTCGGGCATGCTGGCGCAGTCGGGTGTGCGCGAGAGCGAGCCGGGCATCCTCGTGCTCGACGAGTTCCAGCGCTTCCGCACCATCGACAACAAGCGCGGCGAGCTGCGCGTCGAGCGCTACCAGGACGTCTGGGCGCTGCTGTCCGACGGCCGTCTGCCGCCCGCGCTCTCGCTCCTGGGCGACATTGAATCGTCCATCGCCGAGGCCGCCTTCGACGCCGAGCGTGCCGACGCGAGCGACGCCAAGCTGCGCTTCAAGCTGCGCAGCTGGGAGGCCCAGGAGCTGCAGCGCAACCTCAAGCTCGACGAGCCGCTGATGGAGATCATGGCCTGGACGCCCGAGCAGATCCAGGAGCGCCTGCGCGCGTTCCGCGAGAACGGACAGCAGCGATGGGAGACAGATTACAGCCGCCTGCTCGTCTTCGTCTGCGGCAACCTCGACGAGGCTTACGAGGACCTGGCCACCAGCGTGGACGACTGCGACAGCGATGCCGACATCTTCCACGCGCTGACCGGGAAGCTGAGCGTCATCGACGTCAAGCAGGCGCTCAACAAGCGATTCAAGCCGGAGCAAGTGGCGCGTCTTGGCAACGAGCATGTGATCTACCCCTCGCTCTCGCGCCACGCCTACGAGCAGTTGATCGAGCAGGGCTGCGAGCGCTATGCCCACGAGACCGGGGGCCGTTGCGGCCTTCGCTTCGAACTGGATGCCAGCGTGCGCGAGCAGATCTACGCCAACGGCGTCTTCCCCGCCCAGGGCACCCGACCGCTTTTCTCTTCGCTGCATGCGATCCTCGGCGCCGGGCTGGCCAAGGCGGCGCTGTGGGCGCTCGAACGCGGGGCGGCGTCCGGCGAGACCGTGGGCCTCACGGCCGACGGTCGCAGCCTGGTCGCGCATTGGCACGGCCAGTCGCAGGCCATCGCCGCGCCTTTCGAGATCAACCGACTGCGCCAGCGCAACAACGCCGACTTCCGGGCCCTGCTGTCCGTGCATGAGGCCGGTCATGGCCTGGTCCACGCGCTCCTCTTCGGCCGCGCACCGCAGGAGATCAAGATCCACGTGGCCAGCTTCGAAGGCGGCTACAACGCCTACACCTCGCGCAAGGTCTGGTCGCGCCGCAACCTGCTGGACTCCATCTGCACCAGCCTTGCCGGCCGAGCCGCCGAATTGCTCGTCTTCGGGTCCGAGCTGAGCTCAGGCGGCGCCGAGAGCGACCTGCGCAAGGCCACCGAAACGGCCGCCCGAATGATCCGCCACCTCGGCCACGGCCAGCGTATAGGCCGCAGCGACGTGTCCACCAACAGCGAGGACAACCTCTGCACTGACGTGGAAGCCAGCAACGCGGCGATCGAGGCGCTGCTTCAGGCCGAGCACACGCGAGCCACGGAACTGATCGAGACGCATCGCGATGCGCTGCTGGCCTTGGTGGACGAACTCATGGAACACGGGCAGGTCACCCCGGCCAGGTTCGCGGTGGTGGTGGGACTGCCTCTTGGAAAGCCGGAGGATGTGTTGGATCCGTATGCGCAGAGCCTGGCGCAGTTTCGAGTGGAGCGCCCGGAGCGGCTGAGAGCGTAGTCCATAGCAGACTGTTCGCGTGGTAGGTAGCCCTGCAGGACTCGCAAGCGCTTTTGACCCTGTGGTATCGGGAAGGATGGCCTGGGCTACCGCCAGCGCCAGTGGGTCGATGGCGTTGCGGGTAGCTCGGACATTTCAAGATCGTGAGCGGGAACGCGCCGCCGCTCGCGAGTTGCGGCAAGTGGACATCCAAGACAACGGCCTGCGCAGCCGAATGGCCGGTTCGCCCCTCAGACGCGGGGCCTGCGAACGTAGAGTTCTTCGAACGTCGAAGGAATCGCCGCCAACTCAGCTTCCAGATACGGAACGGTCGAGATGCAGTCGAGCCACTCCAAGAACCTGTCTTCGTTGAAGTAGGAACGGATCGCACGCAGCGCAGCCTTGCGCGAGCCATCAGGAATGAAGGCTGCTGCGGGCGGCGCTCCGCTCACGTCCGAAACAGCCATCTCGTGGCGCAGGCAATGCGACCATTCCCAACCGATGTACGGGTGAGCGTCAAGGGAGAACTCCGATGGCCACCGAGCCACATCGTTCAGGATGCCATCTGCGCCGACCAGCCAGACCATCACCTGAGCGCGCCAGTGCGGGGACTGGATGTCGAGAACAGAACGCAACCAGGGCTCGATCGCGGACTCCGGCAAGTACTTCAGGCAGAAAAACATGGATGCGCTGAGGTCTCCACTCGCGTCCCACCAAACCCACACTTGGTTCGGGTTGTTGTTCGAGCGACGCAAGACCTTCTCGATCGCGATATCCGCGCCATCCCAGCACTCGCCGTCCATGATGGCGCGGCCGAGTGTCGAGAGGGCGTCATCGCGGAACCCCTTGTAGGGCTCCCGGTACACGCCATTCGGGTAGAGGGCCATGAATGCGGTGAGCAGCGACTCCAGGAGGTATGAGACGTGGGCCTCATGGCTCCGCGGCAGAACTTTCCCCAGGAGGTAGTGGTACCAAGTGCTCCATTCGTCCATGGGGCCGAATGAACTGGTGCCGCTTGCAATCTCGCCGAGGGGCCCTTGCAGGTCACACGTGGAGACTTCTCCAAGATCGCCCATCAGTTCGGGGTACATCTTTCGGTCGTCGCCCATGAACCACGCTTCTCCCATTGGCTTGGTCGGTCTGGGAAAGTGCGAACAAAGCCGGTCGAGTGCCGCTGGGTCAACCCCGTCTCCCGGCTTCCACAAATATTGTTTCATGTCATGCTCAAGGGTAGGCCGTTCTCACGGCGGCTACGCTATCCGACGCACGGTAACGGACCAGCCGCCCCCGAGGGCCAATGTGACGAACTGCACCGGAAGAAACCGCTCGATCACCAAGAAGTTGGTCGTTGCGTGATCCGTGAGCTCCGTGCACGTGTACGTCGCCTCGCCTCCTCGAAGCCAGACGGCCAGGGCCAACGGCAGCGCCCATTGATCCGCCAGGTGCGGCCCGAGAGCCGCGGTGGACGCCTCGTAGGCGCGAACCTCCTTCACGAGTGCATTTGCCACGTCGTCGGACGTGACGCCCTTCTCGCCGAACTGCGTGAAGAGCTCGCTGACGTTCTCGCAGGCCAGCGTCGCCATCAGCGCATTTCCGGGGCCTTCGTTCTGGCGGACGGGAGGCGTCCGAAGCTGCTCAGCCTCCCACCCAAGGGCACGTCCGAGATGATCGAGCTCGCGCCGCGCCACGGCAGCTGGCAGAGCCGGCGCCAGACACTCCGCGTAGGACTCGATCAGCCGGCCGCGCTCGATCAGATCGAACGGCTGGAGCGTTTCCGCTGCGGAATGAACGCTCACGTTGATCTCTCCCCCGCCCGCGGGATAGAACCCCAGGCGGCGAAGGTCGAGGTCGGATCCCGCTCCCAGTCGACGCAGCAACGGCGCGTAGCACCGCTCAAGGAAGTGGAACGGCGGAGCCATCGGGTTGTGCGTGCCGCCGCCCAGCTTCAGGCGGCTCTGCGACCCTGCCAACATCAGCGCCGGCCAGAGCGTCTGCAGCACCAGCGTGCAGCTGCCCGCCGTCCCTACGCTGAACTCGTAGTCGCCCGCCTTCACGGGGCCGGGCTCGAAGACGAGCGTGGTCGAGCCCGGCTCCGCGCCGCGCACAGTCGCCTCACTCACCTTCGCCGCAGCTTGCACGCAGGTCAGGTGTTGCCGCATCAGGCCTGGCTTCGAGCGTCGCGCGCGAATGCGGTCGAGCGTGAACGCCTGCCCGGTACACATGGCCAGGGACAGGGATGTCCGCAGGATCTGTCCGCCGCCCTCGCCAACGGAACCATCAAGTTCGATCATGGGAATACTCGTTCTTGGTATTGAGACCGTGCCTCGAAATGAAGCACGGCTTGATGCAGGTAGGCATCGAGCTCGCTGGCGTCGGCCTTCGGGTGGCTTGCGAAGGCATGCGCCTGGGCAACCGCCAGCTCGCACTCGATGAAGTCATGGATGCCCGTCCAGCGTGCGCTGGTCGCAGCTTCGCCTTGTCGCATCTTGACCTCCAGGAGCGCGTTGATCTCCTCGATCAACGCCGTCTCGGAGACCGTCGCCTCGACCAGTTCGGCGAAGCGCATGGGCGGCACGCCTCGACCGCCGCGGATCCAGCGCGCCGCCAGCAGCGGACGCAGGACGTAGAGGTACTTCTTGTAGCGGACGACGTCGCCATACAGGTGTTCGCGCAGGTTCTTCTTCGCCATCGAGACGTAGTGGTGGTAGCCGCGCACCGGCGAGAAGCTTTGCTCGGCCAGCAGGCGCAGACGGTCGACCCACGGCTCTTCCTGCCTGTAGAGGATGGGTGAACGCAGCCATTCGAGCAGCGTCGGATTGGAGTCGCGCATCAGCTGCAAGGTCTTGCGCAGATCCCAGCCGCTGACGTCGAGCTCGTCGCTGATCGGTTGCTCGATGACGTCGCGGCCGGCCTCCACCGTCAAGTACCACGAGAGCCGATTGACGTACACGAAGCGCACGTCGTAGTCACTGTCGGGCGAGGCGAAGCCCCAGCCACGGCTACCGGATTCGCACGCGAACAGCACGGCGACATCGTGGCGCCGTTCCAGCTCCGTCAACGTCGCGAGCACGGAGGCGCGCATCGCATCGGAGACAGGATGCGCGCTCAGGATGGTCTTCTCGTTCATTCCCTCTCTCCTTGTTCGTCAATTTGAAGGGAGAGGGCATCCGCCCTCATCCCTTCACGCAAACGACCTGCTTCAACGTGTGGACCACTTCGACCAGGTCGCGCTGGGCGGCCATCACGGCGTCGATGTCCTTGTAGGCCATCGGAATTTCGTCGATTACGTCCTTGTCCTTGCGACACTCGACGCCCTCCGTCGCCTTGATCTGATCATCCACGGTGAACAGCTTCTTCGCCTTGGTGCGGCTCATCACGCGGCCGGCTCCGTGACTGCAGCTGTCGAAGCTTTCCGGGTTGCCCAGGCCGCGCACGATGAAGCTGCGCGCGCCCATGCTGCCCGGGATGATGCCCAGCTGCCCCTTCTTCGCACTCACCGCGCCCTTGCGGGTGACGAACACGTCCTCGCCGAAGTGACGCTCCTGCTGCACGTAGTTGTGGTGGCAGTTCACGGCTTCGACGTGCGATTCGAACGGCTTGGTGATCACCTTGCGAACGGTCGCGATCAGGTTGGTCATCATCACTTCGCGGTTGCGTTGCGCGAACTTCTGCGCCCAGCTCACCGCGCGCACGTAGTCGCCGAAGTACTGCGCACCTTCCTCGAAGTACGCCAGGTCCTGGTCGGGTAGGTTGCGTTCGTGACGTTCCGCATCCTTCTTCGCGAGCTCGATGAAGTGCGTCCCGATGGCGTTGCCGACCCCGCGCGAACCCGAGTGCAGCATGAACCAGACCGCACCTTCCTCGTCGAGGCAGACCTCGATGAAGTGGTTTCCGGTCCCCAGCGTTCCCAGGTGCTTGCGATTGTTCGTGTTCTTGAGTCGCGGATGCAGCTCGCACAGCGCGTCGAACTCGTCGGCGAGCGTGGCCCAGATCTGGTCCACGGTCTCCGGCGGGTTCTCCCAGCTGCCTTGGTCGCGGCCGCGGCTGCGCGGATTCGAGCCGTGCGGCACCGCGCGCTCGATCGCCGAACGCAGCGGACCCAGGTTGTCCGGCAGGTCCTCCGCGCGCAGCGTCGTCTTGGCGGCCATCATGCCGCAGCCGATGTCGACGCCGACTGCGGCCGGAATGATCGCCTTGAGCGTCGGGATCACCGAGCCCACGGTCGCACCGATGCCCAGGTGGACGTCGGGCATCGCAGCGATGTGCTTGAACACGATAGGCAGGCGCGCGGCGTTCGCGAGCTGCTTGCGCGCTTCGTCCTCGACGGGGACGCCGCGCGTCCACATCTTGATCGACACACCGCCGGCGACGTCTTCAATGTTGTAGTTCTGTTCCATGGTTCATTCTCTTCAACAAAGATGCGGTGACCAGGGTCGATGAAGTGTTTTTCTGCGCCACCCGTTTCCGGGCCGGGATTTGAACCCGGGCCTCACGGCCGAAGCCGCGCGCGCTACCAGTAACTCCACCTGCATTCACCGCCAAAAAGGAGATGCCTCGTTGCGACAAGGTTTTGGCGAAACATCGTGCTCTACCACTGAGCTACGGTTCCTCCCGAAGGACGGAGCCGGCAGGGTTCGAACCTGCGACCACGAGATTAAGAGTCTGTAGTTCCACCAGCATTCGCAACAAGACATCAAACAACGGGCGCGACAAGGGACGGCAAGACGTAGCCGTTACCGGTTTCCCGGCCGGGGATTCGAACCCCAGGCATCCGATGTAGTCCTGCCAGCATTCGCGCTGAAATCTTCAATCCCTCACCAAGCCCCCGCGTGGCGACAAACGATCGGTGAGATGGATACAGGTCGATGTAATCCCACCAGCATTCGCCACGCGACAGCATTCATTCAAAGGGGCGCCGCACGCGACCAGATTCGCAAGAGCGGCCTGCCGCTTGCGCGGCTGCGGGCTTGCGGGCCCGCACGGCCTAGTGTGCTGTACTCCTGCGCGCATTCGCATGCGGCGCCTTCATCTCTCCTTCTACTGCGAGGTCAGCGAGATCTTGTCGATCTCGCCCACCCAGTGATCAGCGCCGGCCTTGCCGCCGGCAAAGCTGGCCACCATCGTGAACACCGCGTCGGAGAAGCCGCCGACATTCAGGATGTCGGCACGCTCCGCCGCCTGCGTCGTCGCGCCCGGCTGGATGTCGATGCAGACCAGCCGCGCTTGCGGGTTGCGTGCCTTCAGCAGCTCCCACTCACGCACCGTCTGCGTCGCACCGCGACGGTTCGCATCGACCCACGACTCGTTGTCCGAGACGAGGATCACCAGATCCACGGAAGCACGCTCCTTGTTCAGCAACGCCAGCGGTGCGCTGCAGTTCGTGCCACCGCCTCCGATCTTGGCCAGCGCCTGCGCGTTGGTCATCACGGAGTCCCGAGCGTTGAGCGACAACTGCACCACGGCCTGCTCGAACGGCAACACGCGCGCCGCCGGGTTCTTGCGCAGGATAGCGGCGGCGACCAGGGCAGCCACATCGATGCAACGCACGCTCGACGTCGCCGAGCCGCGATGGCCCGTCACGGCCGAGCTCATCGAGCCCGACACATCGGGGCACACCACGACGCGACCGTCGAAGCGCGGCACGTTGCCGATCGCCAGTTCCATGGCGTCCTGCAAGGCATCGCGAACGACTGCCGGGACGGCGTCGCCCGCCGCCTTGAAGGCCGACATCAGCTGATACGGCATCACCCGAGCCTTCGCCACGGACAGCGGGTCACGCAGCTTCGCCGCGATCGCCTCGGTCATGCCCGGCAGCTCGAACACGCCGTGGCGCGCGAACGTGTTCAGGTTCTGACGCACCATCTGCCACGAACCCGTGCGAGCGATCCGGGCCCACTGGGTCGCCGTCAGTTCGAGGGCGGTCAGCATCTGGAACGGAACGTCAGGCACCTCGGCCGCCGCGCCCTGGGCGCTCTCGCGCTTGAAGCGTTCGAAGGCCTGGGTGATGGGCGGCAACGCCGCTTCATCGACGGGCTTGCCGATCAGCCAGGCGAACCACGCGGCGCGCCAAGCCTCGTCGGGCTTCGGATGAACCATCTTGACCACGTCGGCCAGGGACGGCGTGTTGCCCACCGAGGCGCTCAGCAGCTGCTTTTCGCTCGCGGTCAGCAGCCACTGCTGCACCAGCCTCTTGGGACGCGAACCGAGGGACTTGCGGCCCACGGCACCGCTGCGCACGATCTGCACGAAGTTGCGCAGCATCTTGCCGTTGTCGATCACGCGGCCGAACACCTGGCCCAGCAGGGCCACGTCGCGCGCTGCCAGCGTTGCCGCCAGCAGGGCAGGCATGTCCTTCATGAAGCCCGCTTCGCGGGCGTACAGCGCGGTCTTGGCGACGAAGGCAGCGTCGAGCTCCTTGGCCAGCGCCAGCACGGCATCCAGTTGCGCTTCGGCATCGGCATAGAACGTCTGGCCTAGGCAGCCGGTCGCGGCCAGTTGCGCGAGCCGGTGGCGCGGCGTGAACGCGTAGGCCGGCGCCTGTTCGGCGTTGACCGCGGTCGCAGCGGGCAGCAGGGCGCCCTTGAGCGTTTGAAAGAGTTGGGTGTTGACCATGAGCGTTCTCCTCGTTGCATTCAACTTGTTGTTGTCTTCTCTATTGCAACGGTTGTGCCAGAGTCCGTCGCAGACGGTCTGTGATGAAGTAAGTCGTTGATCTATATGATGAAAGCCGAATAGTGAAACTGCAGTCAGATCCAGCAGGAGTCCGCAAGATCTAGAAAAGATAGAATCTAGGCTAGGCAAATATATTCAAGGCTATGACTAAGAAAACCGTCGTCGTCGGCTTCCTCGGCACGCAGCTGGATTCGGGCCAAGGCGCGGGGCGCTGGGAGAAGTGGCGCCCGACGCTGTCGCTGGTTCAACACGAAGACACGGTGATCGACCGGCTGGAGCTGATCTACACGCCGCGGCACGTTGGCCTGGCGCTGCAGTTGCAGAAGGACATCGCGACTGCGTCGCCCGAGACCGTCGTCAACCTCGTGGCGATGGACATCGCGGACCCGTGGGACTTCGGCGAGATGTACGCTGCGCTCTACGACTGGGCGCGCAGCTACCGCTTCGACCCGGCGCACGAGCAGTACTGGGCGCACATCACCACCGGCACGCATGTGGCGCAGATCTGCATGTTCCTGATGGTGGAGTCGCGCTTCATTCCCGGGGTGCTGCTGCAGACGGCGCCACCGAAGAAGCAGACACGGGGCGATGCGGGCAACTTCACGCTCATCGACCTGGACCTGTCGCGCTATGACGTGCTGGCGCAGCGCTTCGAGCAGGCCCAGACCGAGGCTCTCGATTTCCTCAAGAGCGGGATCGCGACGCGCAACAAGCAATTCAATGCCCTGATCGAAGAGATCGAGCGGGTGGCCGTGCGTTCGCGTGCACCGATCCTGCTGACCGGCCCGACCGGCGCCGGCAAATCGCATCTGGCGCGCCGCATGTTCGAGTTGAAGAAGTCGCGGCACCAGGTCAAGGGGGACTTCGTCGAGGTGAACTGCGCCACGCTGCACGGCGACGGTGCGGCATCGACGCTGTTCGGCCACAAGAAGGGCGCGTTCACCGGCGCAGTGACGGAGCGGGCCGGACTGCTGCGCACGGCGCACGAGGGCGTGCTGTTCCTTGACGAGATCGGCGAACTCGGTCTCGACGAGCAGGCCATGCTGCTCAAGGCCGTCGAAGAGAAGCGCTTTCTTCCGGTCGGCAGCGATCGCGAGGCCAGCAGCGATTTTCAGTTGATCGCCGGAACGAATCGCGATCTGCGGGTCGATGTCGCCGAGGGCAGGTTCCGTGACGACCTGTTCGCGCGGATCAACCTCTGGTCGTACACGTTGCCTGGCTTGGCGCAACGGCCCGAAGACCTGGAACCCAATGTCGACTTTCTGCTGGCTCGTGCAATCGCCGAGTCGGGGCGAGCGGTACGGTTCAACGTCGAGGCGAAGACGCAGTACCTGAAGTTCGCTCAATCGGGCGACGCCCTGTGGAGCGGCAATTTTCGCGACCTGTCGGCAAGCGTCACCCGGCTCGCGACCCTGGCCGATGGCGGCCGTATCTCGACGTCGCTGGTCGACGCCGAGATCCAGCGTTTGAATTGGCTTTGGCAGCGCCGGCCCTCGACGGAGGACGGCGAAGGCGTGGAACTGGCGACCTTGATGGGAACGGAGGCTCTCGAGGAGATCGATCTGTTCGACCGCCTGCAACTCGAATCAGTGGTTCGCGTCTGCCGGCAGTCCCGCACGCTGTCGGAGGCGGGCCGGCGCCTGTTCGACCGCTCGCGGGAGCAAAGGACGGTCGTGAACGACGCCGATCGCTTGCGCAAATACCTGCTCAAGTTCGGTTTGAGCTGGGAGGCCATCCGGGGCTGACGTGCCAGGCACCGCGAAGAAGGCGCGCACAATGAAAAATGGGCGGCCCGCAGGCCGCCCGTCGAGGCGAGTCAACCACTAGTTCAGCCGCGAAGCCTTCGGCAGTCGTGCCGAAAGCCAGTCATGCACATCAGCCCGGATGTTGCGGCCGGCAAGCAAGAAGTCCTCGAACCGGCTTGGAACGTAGGGCAGGTACATCAGCGGCATGCGAGCCTCCTCGGGCGTGCGATCGGCCTTGCGACCGTTGCACCACGCGCATGCCGTGACCAGGTTCATCCAGCTCCAGGCGCCTCCCCGGCTCTCCGGAAGGATGTGCTCGCACTGCAGGTCGCGCTCGTGAAAGCTCTGTCCACAATAGGCGCAGGTCATCCGGTCGCGACGCAGCAGCTTGGTCTTGCTGATCGACGGCGTGACGTCGAACAGGTTCACGCGCGATGCACCGCTCAACGCGATGATCGGATGGATGTCCATCACCGATTGGCGGCCGATGACGGCGTTCCAGCCGCCGCGCAAGGTGCGCAGCGGACCCTCGCCTTCTTCCCACGCCACGGAGCCGGTAGCGTAGTGAGAGGCCGCCTGCTCGATCGAGATCCACGCCTGGGGCGTGCCCTGGATGTCGAGCTGAAGCACATGGTGGTGATGTTCTGCCTGCATGGATGCCCTCCTTTCGCGGGCCTGTGAGTCGCACGATTTGTGGTGCGTCCGGGTGGACTCGAACCACCGGCCCCGACCTTCGGAGAGTCGTGCTCTTGCCACTGAGCTACGGACGCGGAAACTGGATCGATGGCAGGGGCGGCAGGATTCGAACCTGCGTGCGCCGGGTCAAAGCCGGCTGTCTGAGGCCACTCGACTACGCCCCGATCGATTTGCAAGGTCTACCGCGCGCCTTCAGTCGCGCCAGTAGTAGTCACGATTGCTGCCGTCAAAAGCAGCCTGTTGTCATGCAGCATGCTTTGAAAGGGCCTCGTCGATCCGCAGACACAAGGGTCGTTGCGACCGAGCTTCTCGCGCAGTTCCTTGTCGCCGTGGACGACACGGTGCCCCCGCTTGACGCCAGACTCGGACGGGAAGCCGTTGCGCCGCTTACTGGTCTTCGTGAAAGCTGAATTCGTCCTGCTGTTTCGATTTCATGATGGTTCTCCTGAGTGAATGACCACTGAGTTAACGAGGCACATGGAAAGACGCATGAAGGTTCCGGTGACGGGTTCCGGCGCCGCCCAATCGTTGCGGCCGGTTTGCAGTCCTCGCGGTGCGTCAGCGCACGGGGACTTCTGTTGTTGGCGTCGTGTGCGGGATTCGAACCCGCGTTGCCGAGATGTTCTGCGCAGCAGTGGCGGAGCCAAAGCCCGGCGTCCTTGGCCAGCTAGACGAACACGACGTTGTTGTTGAGATCTCCACTTCGGCTGTGTCCATGCGCGAGTCATCCCGTCGGATGCGGTGTCTCGCTGCACGTGCGCCGGGTCCGGCACGCGCACATCCCGACACCGCGCACACCTTGAGGTTTGCGGCGACGGAGTGCATGGGCACACCCGAAGTGGAGAGGCAAGGCGGGTCGTTCCGGCCAGCGCCGGAGCGCGCCTTGCAGCCAGTTTTGAAAGAGCGATGGCCGCCGTTGCAAGCGCGGCACGCCAGGGGCGAGCCTCATCACGGCCAGCAGCCGTGAGCCGGAAAAGGTTGATGGAGAAAGCGAAAGGGCCCGGATCCTTGCGGAATCCGGGCCCCTGAAATCAGAGCTTGGAGGGTGCGCGCTTACGCGCTTCCCTCTCCCGGATGCATCTGGTACTCCTCCTGGCGATCCCCCTGGGGTCGCTTCGAGGCAAGCAGATGCTGGGCATGCGGATCACGGCCATCGACCCCGACCAGGGACATCGCGGCAATGCGCACGAACGCACACAGTCCCGAAGCGGGTAGTGCGTTGCAGGTGGCTTGCCGGCTGTTCACGATGTGTCCTTGAGGTCTTGCGGGGTGTCGGGGTTGCCGCTCTTTCGAGCGACAGGGCGAATAGTAAATAGTCTTTACCGCGTGGTCAAGCCCCTGCGACAATCGCGCATCGAAAGTTGCAGTCAGAACACAACACGTGATCAACATCACCGTCAATCGGCGACGCAACGTCCTGGCGCTGTTCCAGGCCCATGCCGAGGAAGCCATCGGCAACGGGGTGTCTCCCAAGGGGCTGGAGCAGGCCTTCGCGGCGCGCCTGGAGATCTCGCCGAGCATGTGGAGCCAGATCAAGTCGTCGCGTCCGATCGGCGACAAGCTGGCGCGCCAGATCGAGCAGCACGTGCACAAGCCGGCAGGGTGGCTCGATGAAGAGCGCGAGGCGGGCGGGTTGAGTTCAGCGGAGCAGCAATTCCTGGCGCTCGCACTGAAGGCGTGGCGGGCAACGAGCAGCGAAGGGCGGAAGGCGTTGAAGAGTCAGATGAAGCTTCTTGCTGGCACCGGATCGCACGGCTGCTGACGGCGACCTGCATTCGTTCCACTGGCTGTCGACGCAGCCATCGCCCGATCAGGCCAGCGGCCGCCCGCCGTCCACCGGAATGACCGCACCGGTGGTGAAGCGCAGATGGGTGGCCGCGGCGACCACGGCGTCGGCCACCTCTTGCGGCAGCGCGAGCCGCTTGAGCGGCGTGCGCGAGGCCTGCTCGTCGCGCCAGCAGACGTCCAGCGACTTGACGAAGTCGGTGTCGGCCAGGCCGGGCGAGACCGACAGCACACGGATCGCGGGCGCCAATGCGCGCGCGAGCGACTTGGTCATGTTGTCCACCGCCGCCTTGGACGCGCAGTAGGCCACGTTGCTGCCCATCGCGGTGACGGCGGCGATCGACGAGATGTTGACGACCAGGCCGGTCGCGCCGTCCGCGCGCGGCGCCCGCAGCAGCGGCGCCAACGCGCGCACCGCCGCGAACGGCCCGCGCACGTTGGTGGCCAGGATCTGGTCGAACAGCGCGTCGTCCAGCCCGTCGAGGTCGGCGTGGGCGACGAACTTCGTCGTGCCCGCGCAGTTGACGAGGATGTCGCAGCGGCCGTAGCGCGCCTGCACCGCGCGCGCGAGCTCGGCCAACGCGGCGGAGTCGGTCACCGGCGCCTTCAACGCGGCGTGCGGCAGCGTCGCAGCCGGCAGGTCCTGCGCCAGGGCGCGCGCCGGGCCTTCCGAGCTGTTGTAGCCCACCACCACCGCGCAACCGGCCTCGGCCAGGCCGAGGCAGATCGCCGCACCGAGGCCACCGGCGCCGCCGGTCACCACCGCCACCTGGCCTGTCAGGGATCGCATCGCGTGCTCAGCCTTGTTGCTTGAACCGGCGCACGCGGATGTCGGCCTGTTCCTTGTGGCCCGACATGTGCTCGTAGCCGCACAGCCGCGAACAGTACTCGCCCACCGCCACCGAGGCCTCGTCGGTGAGCACGCGCTGGTAGGTGTGCGTCTTGATGAACTTGCCCACCCACAGCCCGCCCGTGTAGCGGCCTGCGCCCTGCGTCGGCAGCGTGTGGTTGGTGCCGATCACCTTGTCGCCGTAGCTGACGTTGGTGCGGTGGCCCAGGAACAGCGCGCCGTAGCGCGTCATGCGCTGCAGGAACCAGTCCGGATCCCGGGTCATGACCTGCACGTGCTCGGAGCACAGGCGTTCGGCTTCCTGCAGCATCTCCTCCTGCGTGTCGCACAGGATGAGTTCGCCGTAGTCGCGCCACGACACGCTGGCCACCGGCGCGGTGTCCAGGCGGGCCAGCACCTTCTCGATGGCGGCCGGCAACTCGTCGGCGATCTTCCTGCTGCTGGTGATGCAGTACGCCGGCGAGGTGGGGCCGTGCTCGGCCTGGCCCAGCAGGTCGACCGCCACCAGTTCGGCGTCCACCGTGTCGTCGCAGATCACCATGGTCTCGGTCGGGCCGGCGAACAGGTCGATGCCGACGCGGCCGAACAGCTGGCGCTTGGCTTCGGCGACGTAGGCGTTGCCCGGGCCGACGATCATGTCGACCGCGGCGATGGTCTCGGTGCCGATGGCCATGGCCGCCACGGCCTGCACGCCGCCGACGCAGTAGATCTCGTCGGCGCCGGCCAGGTGCATGGCGGCGACGATCTCGGGACACGGCTTGCCGTCGAACGGCGGCGCGCAGGCGATCACGCGCTTGACGCCGGCCACCTTGGCGGTGAGCACGCTCATGTGGGCCGAGGCGATCAGCGGGTACTTGCCGCCGGGGATGTAGCAACCCACCGAATTCATCGGGATGTTGCGGTGGCCGAGCACGACGCCGGGCAGGGTCTCGATCTCGACGTCGTGCATCGAGCTCTTCTGGATCTGCGCGAAGCGGCGGATCTGCGTCTGCGCGAAGCGGATGTCCGACAGCGTCTGCGGGCCCAGCGAGGCGATGCAGGCGTCGATCTCGGCCTGGCTCAGGCGAAAGCTCTCCGGCGACCACTTGTCGAACTTGGCGCTGTATTCGCGCACGGCCGCGTCGCCGCGCGCCTCGATGTCGCCGAGGATGGTCTCGACGGTGGTGCGTACCTGCGCGTTGAGGTCGGCCTTGGCGGCGGCAGGCTTGCCCTGCTTGAGGTATTGGACGGTCATGGGGTCGTTCCGGACGGGGGGCGAAAGGCGGGCCGCACGCTGCCGGCCCGGTTGATGCATACAATTACAGCGCAAGCTTCCATGCAAGTTGCATGCATATGCATCGCGTTAACCCTCACTTCCCATGACAGCGCGCCAATCCCCTTCGAAGACCCTGGTGTCGGCGCCGCGCGCCGGCGGCACGCGACTGCAGGACATCGCCGACCACCTGGGCATCTCGCAGTCGACGGTGTCGCGCGCGCTGGCCGGCCACGCGGCGATCAGCGAGGCCACGCGTGCGGCCGTGCAGCAAGCCGCGGCCGACCTGGGCTTCCGGTTCGGCGCGGGCAACCGGCGCGTGCGCAAGTCCACCACGCGGATGATCGGCCTCGTCGTGGGAAACCTGCACAACAGCTTCATGACGCTGCTGCTGGAGGAGTTGCACGACGCCTTCGCGAGCTACGGCTACCACACGACCCTGATCATCGACTCGCTCAACGAGCTGGAGCAGCTGGCGCGCTTCCGGCCGTTGATCGACGGCTACTTCGACGGCATGGTGTTCGCCACCGCCACGCTCGACTCGAAGATCGTGCCGGAACTGCAGCGCCGCGGCGTGCCGCTGGTGCTGGTCGTGCGCTCGGTCGACGGCGTGCCGGTCGACACGGTCGAGATCGACAACCTCCATGCGGGGGCCGAGGCTGCCCGCCATCTCCAGCAACTGGGCCACCGCCGGGTCGCGCTCGTGATGGGGCCGCGCAACACGTCCACCGCGCGCGACCGCGCCAAGGGGGCGCTGGGCGTGTTCAGGTTCGGCCCTGGTGCGGAGTCCGCCATCCTGTGGGGCCACTACACCACCGAGCACGGCTACTCGTCGACGATGCAGGTCCTCGCGCGGCCGGAGCCGCCGACGGCCATCATCGCTGGCAACGACACCATCGCGCTGGGGGTGCTCGAGGCCGCCAAGGTGTCGGGCGTCGCGGTGCCGAAGCGGCTGTCGGTGATCGGCTTCGACGACAACCCGGCCTCGGGCTCGCCGCTCATCGGGTTGACGACGGTGCGCCAGCCCGTGGAGGCGATGGCCCGGACGACGGCACGACGCCTGCTGGAACGCATCGACGCGCAGAACATCAATCCGGCGACGCGCGATCTCCTGCCGACGCAGTTGATCGTGCGCCGGACGACCGGTGCTGCATGAGCCCACGCCCGGCCGCTCCGAGGGGTGGCTCGCACCGCAGCCGTCAGGCGGAGGCGGGCCGCGTGAGTGACCGGGTTGCCCGGGTCACTCGTGATCGCTCCGCTCCGGCGACGAACCTGCGCGTCAGGCCCGGCCTGTCGCCGACGGGACGTAGCGATGGTCGATGGCGCCGAAGACCGAGGTGCCGTCCGCCGCCAGCACCTCGAAGCGCAGGGTGTCGCCATACCTCAGGAAAGGGGTTCGGGACTCGCCCGTGTCGATCTTCTCGACCGCGCGGCGCTCGGCCAGGCAGGCCGACCCCACGTCGCGCCACGTCTTGTTCGACACCGTGCCCGAGCCGAGGATGGTGCCCGCCCGCAGGTTGCGGTTGTACGCCAGGTGTGCCAGCAGTTCGCCGAAGCTCCAGTCCATCTCGCCGCCGTTGGGGTGGCCGAACGGCTCGCCGTTGCGATGCACGCGAAGGTCGAGATGCACGCGGCCGTCCCGCCACGCCGGCCCGAGCTCGTCGGGCGTCACGGCCACGGGTGCGAACACTGTCGCCGGCTTGGCGTTGATGAAGCCGAAGCCCATCTGCAGCTCGCGGAACAGGTGGGTCCGCATGCTGACGTCGTTGAGGATCGTCACCAGTCGGATGCGCGATTGCGCCTCGGCGGCGCTGCTGCCCATGGGGGTATCGGCGACCACCACCGCGAACTCGCCTTCGAAGTCGCCGTTGTCGGCCTCGCTGGGAAAGGGATAGTCGTCGCACGGTCCGGCGAAGTCGTCCGACTGGCGCTGCACGAGGATGGGGATGCCCGCCGTCTTCTTCACGTCCAGGTTGTACGCCCGCTCCATGATGTGGCCATGGTTGAGGAAGGCGGAGGCGTCGACGAACTGATGGGTACGCGGCAGCGGCGCCATCGCGTCGGCCGGATCGAACGCGAAGGCCGTCGGCGCGGCCGCCGCATTCAGCGCGGCCGACAGCGACTCGAGCGCAGGTTGCACCTCGTCCCAGCGCTCGATCGCCTGCTGCAGGGTCGTGACGACGGGTGCCGCGTCGACGGCCCGCGCGAGGTCGCGCGAGACGACGACCAGGCGGCCATCGCGCGTGCCGTTCTTGAGGGTGGCCAGCTTCATCGGGTCGGCACGGGTTCTTCCTCGACCCGGTTCTCGATGTGGCCGAGGTGCTCGATCTCGACGCGCACGACGTCGCCGACCTGCAGGAACTTGCCGAGCGCGATGCCGACGTTGGCGCAGGTGCCGGTGGCGATCAGGTCGCCAGGCTCCAGGGTCATCACCTGCGACAGCTCGTGGATCTGCTGCCAGATGTCGTGGATCATGCGGCCGGTACTGGTGTGCTGCCGACGCTCGCCGTTGACCCAGAGCTGCATCTCCAGCGCATGCGGGTCGGCGATCTCGTCGTCCGTGGTGATCCAGGGGCCGGTGGGGCCGTGCGAGTCGAAGGACTTGCCGAGCGTGAAGGTCGGGCTCTTGAACTGCCAGTCGCGCGCGGTGACGTCGTTGGCCACGAAATAGCCGCCGACCACCGAGCGCGCGTCGTCCACGGAGACGTAGCGGCAGCGCTTGCCGATCACGACGCCCATCTCCGCCTCGTAGTCCATCTTGTCCGAGACACGCGGCTTGTAGATCGGGTCGTAGGGGCCGGTGATGCAGCTGACCTGCTTGTTGAACCAGAGCTGGTTCTTCGGCACGGTGATGCCGGCCTTGGCGGACTCCTCCGCGTGGTCGTGGTAGTTCATGCCGATGGCCATGTACTTCTGCGCGTCCGGCACCGGCGCCTCCAGGCGCACGGCGTCCAGCGGCAGGCCTTGAGGCGCGCCCGCGAGCGCGCCGGCGATCGCCTCGCGCAGCGGTCGGCCGGCGGCCAGCACCTCGCGGATGGTGGCGGGGGCCGAAGGGAGCAGGAGCTGCAGGTCGATGACCTGTTGGCCGACCACGACGCCGATGCGGGTGCGGCCATCGTGGGTGTAGCGAGCAAGTTTCATTCGGGATCCTGGGATGTCGTTGGGGCGTATCGGCGTAGAAGGTCTTGCCGGAAGCGATGTCGGGCCACCCTGTACAATGCATGATTGTCGATCTTATAGATTTTATTGCAAGAAATGGATTACCCTATCGATCGGGAGTCGCTGGCGGCTCACGCCCCGCACCCATGAACGCAGCACGCGCTGGAGAACTACGAAGATGACGATCAGAGACATTGCCTACGTGCGCTACCAGGCGACGAACCTCGACGAGATGGAGAACTTCCTGGTGGACTTCGGCCTCCACCGCAGCGCGCGCACGGACCACGCCTTGTTCATGCGCACGATGGACAGCGCCCATCACGCCCACGTGACCGAGCTCGGCGAGGCGTGCCGGCAGCTCGGTTTCGGTTTCTTCGTCGACAGCGAACAGGCCCTGCGCGCCATCGCCGCGCGCGTCGGCGCGCCCGTCGAGGACAACCCCGATCCGGGCGGCGGACTGCGCGTCCGCACGCAGGATCCCTCGGGCTTCATCGTGGACGCGCTGTTCGGCCAGCAGGAACTCGAGCCGCTGCCGCGCCGCGCCGCGGTGCCGAGCAACAACGTCCACGCGCGCCAACGGCTGGGCCGCACCGTGCGCCTGCAGCCGGCGCCTTCGCAAGTGGCACGGCTCGGGCATGTCGCCCTGCACGTCCGCGACTACCGCGCCAGCAAGGCGTTCTACGAGGACGTGCTTGGCATGCGGGCTTCCGACATCTACTTCGACGGATCGGAAGACAACGAGGTCGGGGCCTTCATGAACTGCGGCCTCGGCGCCCAATGGACCGATCACCACACGATCGGGATCATGCAAGCCGCGGACGGCCGTTCCCGCTTCGACCACTGCGCCTTCGAGGTCGTCGACCTGGATGACCTCGTGCAGGGGGGTGAGTTCCTGAAGAACCGCGGACGCCGCCATTCCTGGGGCGTTGGCCGCCACGTCCAGGGCAGCCAGATCTTCGACTACTGGCGCGACCCGTTCGGCAACAAGCTGGAGCACTGGACCGACGGCGACCTGGTGAACGCGACCACGCCGGTGGGGCGCGCGCAACTGTCGGACAACGCGCTGTACCAGTGGGCTCCCGTGCCCACGCAGGAGTTCTTCGGCTAGTTCGGCGCCGCGGCCGTCGCTCGAGGCGACGGGCCCGGTGCCTCAGGCCAGGGCGCGCCCTGCGCCGTTGGCGCGCGGCTTCGCCGCGGCCTTCACGGGCGCTTTCGCCTTGGGTGCGACAGGCTTGGCCCGGGTAGCTGCGACCTTGGCCTTGGCGGCCGTCGCGACCGCTGCCTTGACGTCCTCGATCGGCGGCGCGCCCTTCGCACCCTTGCCTGGCGCGCGCAGCGGTTTCGAGACCGCGTCGCGTTCCGTCAGCGCGCGCACGATGAATTCGGTCGTGCGATTGATGTGGCTGTGCATCAGGCGCGTGGCCATCGGCGTGTCGCGGGCGATCGCGGCCTCCGCAAGCAGGCGATGCTCGGAATCGGCGTTGCGGTCGTGCGGAATGCTCAGCTCGAGACGACGGTAGCGCTCGCTCTGTTCGTAGAGATTGTTCCGGATCTGCCGCAGGCGCAAGCTGCCGCAACTGCCCACGAGCGCCGCGTGATAGGCGGCATGGGCATCGGTCCAGGTGGACGGGCGGGCCTCCTGATCGAGCTCGCGCGCGGAATTGAGCAGCCGGTGCGTGGCCGCGACGATGTTCGACTCCCACTCGAGGGTGCCGTTCTCGATCGCCCAGATGAGGCACTGCGTCTCGACGACCGTGCGTACGCGCGCAAGATCGACGACGTCCTCCACCGAGATCGGCGTCACCACGTAGCCGCGATGCGCCTCGGCCTGCGTCAGTCCCTCCGCGGAAAGCTGCGACAGTGCCTCGCGCAAGGAGCTCAGGCTGATGTCGTATTCCTTGGTCAACAGGTTGGTGCGAAGACGCGACCCTGCCGGCAATTCGCCCCACAGGATCGCATTGCGCAAGATCTGGTAGGTCTCGTTCGTCTTGGTGATGACTTTGCCGTTGCTGGGGACTTTCACATCTTCTCCGGATTCAGCGGGTAAACCCTGCTGTTTCTATTCTACCGCTGCAGGGCGACGACGTGGTGATGGCATTGATCAATCCGTAAAATAACGATAGCAACGGAGAATATCGATTTTTTGGTTGAAAGCGGGTAGAGTGACATCAGCCGGTTGGCGACCCGGTGACAGAGACAACACGGCGGCCCCCCCGCCGCAGACCACCAGAAGATGAAACTCGCAACTTTGCGCCGGAAGTCCGTTGGGCTGGTGCTCGATGACCCGATCCTCGCCTCGTTGGCCGCGCTGCCGACGGCCGCGCACCCGGCGGGCGCCCTGTCGCTCTCGATCTGGATCATCATCGTCTTCTTCGGGCGCTGGATCGGCTTCACGACCTGAACGCACTGGGCAACGACATGCCGGCCAGCGCCAGGACAACAACAGGAGACACGAACACCATGACCGCGAATTCCTCACGCAAGGCCGGCACGCTGCAGGGCTTGCTGCTGCTGCTCCC